>Ga0209943_1000004_pt1 | contig 162359 bp, 169 predicted proteins | sample SalPonR1_B_D2_MG_FD_185698 | JGI IMG/M metagenome (GOLD analysis project Ga0209943, IMG submission 185698) | Salt pond soil microbial communities from South San Francisco under conditions of wetland restoration - Salt Pond MetaG R1_B_D2_MG... ... | reverse complement strand
CCGCACGTTGAGACGGTAGTATTGATGTCAAGAAAATAAAGAAGTGTGCTTGGGAAGGCTTTATATAAGCCTTTCAGGGTTTTCATTGTTAAATTATTAGTTAGAAAAACGAAGCTTTTTTACTCTGCGGGAACATGTCGAAGATGCCATAAAGCACCTGTACAGAGTGATTTAGATGTTTGATGGTTCGTGCAGAGTGATTTAGATGTTTTTTGAAAGAGTATAGGTTGTGTGGTTGGGTTGGATGTTGAGGCTAAAAGGTTACATAATAGGATATTCAACATACATTTTGTATGGTATAATTTTGTCAATAAATCGATATTAAAATACGGAGGTTTTTTTTATGTTTATTAAATATGGCAAATCTGAGTCGGTAGTAACGTTGGGGGTTTTAAAGTAAACAACCAACAACCTCCAACGTAAAAAACCAAATTATGAACAAAAATTGGAGGAAAAAATGAATATAAGTATAAGAAATGAAGAATCAAAAGACTATAGAAGGGTTGAAGAAGTAGCTAGAGAAGCATTCTGGAATTTATATTTTCCGGGAGGACATGAACATTACGTTGTTTATAAAATGAGAAATCACCCAGATTTTATAAAGGAACTCGCTTTTGTCATCGAAGTTGAAGGGGAAATTGAAGGCGCAATCTTTTACACGCATTCAAAATTAGTGTCAGAAGATCATACCGAGCACAAGACTATTAGTTTTGGGCCAGTTTTTATTTCTCCAAAGTTTCACAGAAAAGGTCTTGGAAGACAGCTTATTACCCACTCTATTGAAGTAGCTAAAGAATTGGGTTATCGAGCAATTCTAACGCTGGGATATCCATATCACTACGAGCCATACGGATTTTCAGGTGGCAAAAAACATAATATTTCTATGCCAGATGGAAAGTTCTATAAAGGCTTATTAGTGTTGCCGCTTTTTGAAGGCGCATTAGACAACATATCTGGCTATGCCGCTTTTTCAGAAGTGCTCGATGTGACGGAGGAAGAAGTTGACGAATTTGACAAGTTATTTCCGCCTAAAGAAAAGAAGTATCAGGCAAGTCAGGATGAGTACGAAGCTGCGATTTCAATGCTTGATGAATGAGAGTGCACTTGACCCTGAATCGATCAGGAATAGACCACTTTAAGATATCATAAAAAACAAGGCTCCCTACATTCATTTGTAGAGTGCCTTTCTCATTTTCAACCTTATTTATCCCACATTCATGAATTATTTTGATACATTGAAATTGTTTAGTTTAGCAAAACACTGAAATCAAATGGGACGGTTATTTTTGATTGAAATTGGTCGGTTTTCGAATGGCGGAAAGGTGTTTTCTATCAAGGCGTATAGTCAACGCGATGCACTTGGAGACAGTAGTAAAGCTATGTAAGATAGAAAAACAAGTGAGCAATTGCAATGATCTCATAAAATTGAATTGATTGAAGAAACATCTTATAAATTTTAAGAATGTAAAAAGCATCTGACTTTAGAGATTAGGTGTTTTTTGATTGTATTATAAACAAAGTTAAAGTATGATTTTCTATAAGGGAAATTAATGAAATAGACAAAGGAGATTAAAATATGCTATTACTACATTATCCATCGTGAACAAGCAGTAGAAAGGCCAAGGCTTGGCTGGACGACAATAAATTTTCATATGAGTTACGTTTGATTCATAAAGATAATCCTAAAGCACATGAAGTACGTGAATGGATGAAGAAGAGTGGATTGGAACTTAAGCGTTTTTTTAATACAAACGGAAAAGTATTCAAAGAATTGAATTTGAAGGACCGATGGGCGAGTTTATCTGAAGAAGAACTTTTGTTGCTCTTGGAAAGTGATGGCATGCTCCATAAACGTCCAGTTCTTGTGGGTGATGATTTTGTTTTAACAGGTTTTAAACTTGCTGAATGGGAAAGTAAGCTTAAGGGTTAAATTAAATGCTGTTTTGCTGAGGCATAGAAATAATTCTTAATACAAATCACGGTTACGGTTTGTTATAGACCCCATTGATTAATTTAAATAGCCGCCAACAGCCAATGTTATCTTGGGATTTCTGAGCAGTACTAAGATACAGCAAAAGCCGGCTCTGTTTGCGGAAGGCATTTCAATGGATTCTCAGGTGTATACTGCGTATGCTTATGATATGTTGAGGCAAATAGAAATACCTATGTCTGCACATCAAATATATGTGCTTAAACATAGTATACGAGGAGCGTGCAAATGATTAGAAGAGAACATACCTTGCTTGAAATTGTTGAAGACCATTCCGAAAGAGAAGCTATTATAAAAGAATACGACAAAGCGGCTGACGTATGCCTGCTGTGCACAAACCTTTTTGACAGCATTACAGATATCGAAAAGGAGTATGGCATAGATTTGACAGAGATGCTGCAAAGGTTGAATGGAGAAGGATGAATACAATACATTTTGTGGCTACAGATCAAAGCAATGGAGCAGACAAGTGCAAAATGAGACCGAATCAAAGGGAATCATTTGGGACGGCACTTTTTATTGAGAATTTTTGGTGTTGGAGTTGCAGGAATACAACCTTAAGTTTTCCCTATAGTGTATAAGTCCTGTGAAAATGGCACAATGCATACAAGCAAGGATTTTTGCAGAGAACAATAGGATAAGCATTATTCATATATGGCGGAGGGCAATAATGAAGAAGAAAACAAAAGCGGCAATAATTGCTTTTACTTGTGTTATGCTGATTGCGGCAACAGCGTATTTGATAATTGGAAATCCATTTGTGTTTATTAATAACCAGAAACTAGAGAGTTCAATTAAAGCTATTGGCGGTCAAACGGTTAAATTGAACGAGATAATTCCGTTTGAATGGGATAGGGTGTATACATTTGGACCATATCAAAGCAAAGAGAGCATTGAAGATATTATAGGATTTGAAAGTGCTGACATTAAAGCCAACAACATCAATGAGGGAATGGTGCACTTGCTTTTTGTTAAAGACAAAAAAGTGGTATCAAGCATACTTGCTTATAGCCAAAATTTAGGTTATAGTATCAACTTTGCATCAGAAGTATCATTTGAAGACAATGCGGAATTCAATGTAGACAAGATGAATGGTGTAACAAAGCTGACATGCGCCAAATGAAGAGAATACGCATCATATAAAATTTTGTCAATAGTTAGAGTTAATATTTATGCACTATTCCATGCCGGATGGAAGGTTCTATAAAGGAATTTTTGTGTTGCCTCTTTATTAAACCTCATTGGAAGACATATCCATTGAGTGCATAGGATCGACTTCTGGCGTGAATCAGTTAAAGGTTGGGAAAGATGGAGACTATTTGGGACCCATTAAAGGAGAATTTAAATGAGCGTATTGATTGTAAGTCCAAAGGGAAAGGGAAATACGTATAATTTATCCCGTTATATTGCAAAGAACATTGGCGCAGAGTTGCTGGTACTTGAGAAGAAAGAAGAAAGGGATTGGAAGGATTACGATTCGATAATTCTAAGTTCCGGGGTGTATGGAGGGAAAGTCCACAAAAATTTGATGGAATGGCTTAAAGGCATTGAAAAAACATCCATAAATGGAGATGCAAGTTTCCATATGTTTTTGACTTGGTTCGGAAGAGGCCGATCGGATAAAGACGCAATAAAAGAGTTGAAGAAATTTATCGAAAAGAACGAATTGAGTTTCGATGACGACTATATGGCCTGCTATGGAGGAAAAGGTTTTATCAGACACGGCCATCCAGATAATGAGGATTGTAAAAAGGTATTGAATTGGCTTAAATCAAAGCTATGATGTTTTTTTGGGCGGTTTGATGATAATCCGACCGTGGTATGATATTCATTACGATTCGGTTCGAAATTATAAAATATTAACAAAGGGGGCATACTGGAAAACAGTATGATAAGTCATGGAATTTGATCTTTCGACAGTTATTTTTGCATTCGGGTTGACAATTTTTGCGGGTTTGTCGACCGGCATTGGAAGTGTTTTGGCTTTTTACACAAAACAAACGAATAAAAGATTCCTATCTGGTGCGCTTGGATTTTCAGCTGGAGTAATGATATATGTTTCAATGGTTGAAATTTTTGCGAAGGCAAGAGAATCCTTGGAAATTGCATCAGGGCCAAAACTTGGCTATATTTATACAACAATCGCTTTTTTTGCGGGGATTGCCTTAATTGCAATAATAGATATTTTGGTTCCAAATTTTGAAAATCCTCATGAGGTGAAGGAAATAGCAGACTTGAACGATCCGGACCAAAGAAAAAATTTAAAAAGGATGGGTTTGTTTTCAGCACTTGCAATAGCGATACATAACTTCCCGGAAGGATTGGCAACCTTCATTGCGGCTTTGGAGAATCCCACACTGGGCATAAGCATTGCAATCGCCATAGCAATTCATAACATTCCGGAGGGGATTGCAGTTTCTGTGCCGATTTACTATTCCACCGGGAGCAAGAGAAAAGCCTTCATATATTCATTTGCATCGGGATTATCAGAGCCTGTAGGCGCAATAATCGGCTTCTTTTTATTGAGGAGTTTCATCAGTGAATATCTGTTTGGATTTGTCTTCGCTTCTGTTGCAGGCATAATGGTGTATATTTCTCTTGACGAATTGCTTCCGACAGCCGAAAAGTTCGGTGAGCATCATATAGCTATTTATGGCATGATTTGCGGAATGATTGTAATGGCTGCAAGTCTTGTCCTGCTTGCATAGTTTAAGGGGCTTTTGCTTAGGATTACGGTGATTTTTGATTTGTTTTATGTCATAAAAATATAAGCGACACCGAATACGGCTATAAATGCCCCCAGGATTTCCTTGAAATCCATTTTTTCCTTAAGATAGAAGATGGCAAAAGGGATAATGATAATGGGAGTCAAGGACATTAAGGTAGAGGCAATTCCCGGATTTGTATATTTTACAGCGATAAGTGATAAGGATACGCCTAATGTCGGGCCAAAAAATGAACCAAGAGTAATATATTTCATTGCAGATATATTTAAAAGTGACGTTTTAACTTTGTGCCAATCCTTTCTAAGTGTGAAGACCAAAGAAAATCCAATAATTGCCGCAATAATACGAATCTGTGTTGAGGCGATTGGATCATAGTCGGCCATTCCAAATTTACTGAGAATAAGTCCTGACGCTTGTCCAAAGGCTCCTCCAACGGCGAACAAGAGATCTTTTATTGGATGGCTAAGAACCATTTGTCCACTCAGGCTGTCTTTTTTTATAACAACCAAAACAATGCCAAGCAGAGTGATTAACATGCCAATAATTTGGTTGATGGTCATAAGTTCATTTAAAACAAAATAGCTTAAGATTCCGGCAATCAAAGGTACACTGGCCATTATTAACATTGTTATTCGAGAACCGTTTCTAACAAGGGATTCAAATAGTAATAAATCACCAATTACAAAACCGACAAATCCGGATATTGATAACCAAATCCAAGCGTGAACAGGAGCATTGGTGGGAAAGGGCATTCCTTTAAAAATAGTAGTGTAGAGACTAATGAAAAGGATTGCTATAAATAAACGTATGATATTAACCGTATATGAACCAACCTTTTTGCCCGCTTTTTCAAAAGCAATCGAGGTTATAGTCCAGCAAAATGAGGTTGCGAAAGCAGCTATTTCTCCTATATGGTCCATTATAATCCCCCTAAAAACATATTTGAAGCCAACCGCATATTGCTGGCAAAACAGCAATTGCTATAATGTTTCTTCAATTTTTATAAATATCTTAACATATTTTTGCATGAATCCGCACGTATAAAGGAAAAAGTGCGTATAATGGTGTAAATTCGAAAACATAAATAATCCATCCGGCACCGGCCCACCCCCTTGGTCAATAGAATTGTCCTTTGTTTTTTTGTAAATGTAAGCAGGAAGAAATTAAAATGAGATATTTCATGATAAAGTATAACTGGCTTCACAAATTCAAACAAAACCTTTAGAAGTTTAATTGACCAAAAGGCGGAGAAAAAATATTAAAAAAATTCGCTTCATGGAACAAAGCGGACAACATTTTACATAATTTGATTTTTATGTAATTAATTAAATCTTAAAATACTTAGAAAGGATTTGATTTTAAATGAATAAGAAAAGAAACACTCTGCTTGATATGGTACTCATAATTATGATTTTATTAATCACAACCAGTATTATAAAAATTTATTTCAAAGAATCTATTGCCAACAGCATTACAATTGTTACAGCAATTATTGGAGCTCTTGCAATATGGTATCAATTGAAAAAGGAACATGACATATCTAAAGCGGAATTCATAATAAATTTAAATAACACATTTCATGACAACAGCAATATTGAGTATATTTACAATAAATTAAAACTTTATAGAGATATGGGGGATATTACTTTTAGTGAAGATGATGGCCGAATAATGGGCGATTATATTATGTATTTTGAAATTGTCAATTATCTTTTAGATGAGAAGATTGTTACAATTGGAATGGTTAATAAATTATTTGCAAATAAGTTTTTTATCTTTACGAATAATCCATATGTTCAAAAGCACCAACTCATTTATAGCGCTATCAATAAGCCGATTTTTGAGCTTTATGAAAAATGGTATAATTACCGTCTCATTAATGGTGAATCTATGATGTACCCTAAAAATGCACTTCATATAAAATTGGATGAATATTTTAATACTAATGATAATGGCCGTATTAATTTTAATGCAAGTAAAATCGTCAACTATGTTGGGAAATAACATTGTTCAAAATCAATATAATAAGACAATGGAATTACGGGCAACATATTTTTGGGGATAAAAACAAATGAATTTTCACCAATGATAAAAATCAGCTCAGTGCGACTTTTTATAGTCGCTGAGCTGATTATAGTCTTTTGCATCTTTTTCATTTTTATCAATTGGATTCAGCCTTCGTCAATCAATTGAAGCACTTCATTGCTATCAGGTATATCTTTCATTGAGTGTCCGTAATGCACATATCGAAGTAAGCCTTTTTTATCAACAAGCATTTGGGCAGGCATACGTCCCAATTTAAACAGATTTACCTTTTGCCCATACAATTTGAGGACCGAATGCGACTCGTCGGAAAGTCCCACAAAAGGAAATTCATGTTTTTCCCAGTAAGCTGCAAAATTCTTTGTATTCTCGGGCCCGATGACCACAATTTCCGTGTCTCTTTCAGCGAACGATTCATATTCATGGCGCAACTGCGCCATGTGCCTTTGGCAGAATGGTCAGGAGAAGCCTCTATTGAGTACCAGCAACAACCATTTCTTTTCTCTGTATTCCTTTAAAGAAAAATGATTGCCCTTGTAATCCATCAACTCGATATCAGGAGCTTTTTGATTCACTTTGACACTTGGCATAACTCCTCCTTCCGGCTGATGCTTGCGCCAGCCAAAATAGATTATCAGCTAAGATTTCATAGTGGCAAAATGATGGCCAAGCAATTATGATTTGCTAATTGCAAAACGGATTTGGGATTTGAAGTATAATAGTATCGTTAAAGGCCAACTTAACCATTTGACGACCATAAAAGACAGCGCCCTTTAGTCAAGTATAGTCTTTCTACTGATATAAAGCAAAATGGTTTTATGAAAATCAGTCGTTTTTGACATTGCCACCCAATTAAAATACAATTACAATGTTATTAATAAAGAATTCAAGGGGAGAAGAAATGAAGAAAACAACAATTGTTCTTATAGTTTTGATTGTGGCAATTATTGGACTAGGTGTTTGCGGGTGCGCTTATGCGACAGATAATAGCGATTATTATATGGTTGATGAAAACGAACCGGAGGTTTCATTTGAAAAAGGAAAAGTGCTAGATGTAGAAAATTTTAGCTCTGAGGGCGATTTTTCATACGACTATCAGATAGTCACAACAGCTATTGAAACAGGCCGGTACGAGGGTGAGGTAATAGAGGTTGAGAATGTTCTGTCTGAAAATGTTGCTTACAATATTGAAGTGAAAACGGATGACCGAGTCATTCTTATGATAGAGGAGTATGAGGATTCAAGGCAGATTTACATTTCGGACTATTCGAGGAACGGAATGTTAAAGATTATGGTGGCTGTTTTTCTGGGGCTGCTTGTATTAATAGGCGGAAGGAAGGGATTTAAGTCTGTAGTCACAATTTCGCTCACCATATTTCTTATTTTCAAGGTGATGCTTCCGGGAATTCTTAAAGGTTGGAACCCATTGATTACAGCAATTTTGATAGCCATAGTGATAACCGTACTGACGATAATAATCATATCCGGCTTTTGTAAAAAGAGCTATGCTGCAATTATAGGGACTGTTTCTGGGGTTGTAATAGCTGGACTGATTGCAGTTTTGGTGGGGAAGATGATAAAACTCACAGGAATGTCGGCCGACGAGGCGAGCATGCTCCTTTATATACCGCAACAGATACAATTCAACTTCAAGAATTTGTTGTTTGCAGGCATATTGCTTGGGGCATTGGGGGCAGTAATGGATATTGCCATGAGCATTGCCTCCGCCATTCAGGAAATACATCAGGTAAACAAAAATCTTAAAAGTATAACACTCTTCAATGCCGGAATGGCTATTGGCAAGGATGTTATGGGTACCATGTCAAATACTCTGATATTGGCTTATACGGGCAGTTCGATTCCATTGCTTTTGATACTACTTGCATATGAAACTCCGTTTGCAAGCCTTACCAACATGGACATAGTTGCCACCGAGATCGTAAGGTCTTTGGCTGGCAGTATAGGATTGATTCTCACTATTCCAATCACAGCATTTACAGCAACCATTCTCTTAAAGGGTAAAAAGAGAAAATGAATGAATAATAAGTACCTCCTGAATTTTCAGGAGGTACTTATTGTAATAGGATGAAAACAAGCGCCGCGAAGTTTTAATATAAAGGAATGAATATTTTTGAGTCTAAAAGCATGGAATCGGGTATTGTAAAATTATATTGAAGGCAATTTTTCATAAACAATAAAATATGTGCCTGGGTAAAAAATAAGAATTAACTCGGGAACAGAAGGAGCAGAGATGAACAAAAGAATGAAAAAGGCTCTCATAGGCGGGGCTTTATTGGGGATTGTTTGCGTTGTGGGCGCATATGTGCGCTCCGGTTTTACAGCTTCGCCAGTTTTTGTGTTTTCGCTATGGTACAACCGCCTTGTTATCGGCCTCGCTGTTGGAGCTCCATGGAAGGCTGCAGACAAAAGAAGCGCTATTGCGAGAGGCGCTGTTTTGGGACTTTTGGTATCATTTGCATTCTACAGTTCTACAGGATTTCAAGACCATGTAAGTTTTGCGGCAGGTATTGTGTACGGCACATTGCTGGAAGGATGGCTTGCAGGTGCTGAAAAATAATGGCAAAGGACAATTGACGATAAAATTCAATTAATGCAATTGATACTGAAATAGGTTTGATTGGCAAAATCCATGCAAAGCCTTTAATACGTGAAAAGAGTGGGTGAAATTCATAAAAAAGAAGACGCTCTTTTCTCAACAGTTTTGCTTTAATGGATTTTTGTTTCGTTTATTTTTATCGTAATTTTGAATCCATAAGATCTTTTAAATCTCCTTTGATGAAAACATCGACATTTTTAAGGTCATCGACGGTTCTGCTGCCTGTAAGGAGCATCAATATTTTGATCGTATAAAGAAACTCATAAAGGAATTTTTCGCTTTGCCCGTATCCGTCAAGAAGCAGCTTTTTGAGAAGAACACCTGAAATTGCAGCCATTTTGCTTCCCAAGCACAATGATTTTACAACGTCTTCGGCTTTTTTTATTCCGCCGCTTGTAATTATATTCAGTCCGGGGCTTGCTTTAACGCATTGAACAAGGCTTAAGGGAGTGGGGATTCCCCAATCGTAAAGGTCAGAAAAATCCATTTGGCTGTTTCTCGAATCCTCTATTTCAATAAAATTTGTTCCGCCTCTTCCTCCTATGTCGATGTATTTTATTCCTATGTCCAACAAACGCTTTGCAGATTTTCCGGATATTCCGAAGCCGACTTCTTTTACTATTACAGGAATCGAAATGTTTTTTGCAATTCTTTCGATATTTTCGACTACGCCTTTGAAATTTCTGTCGCCTTCCTTCATGCACATTTCCTGGGCGACGTTTAAATGAAGCTGAAGGGCATCGGCATTTATCATTTCAATTGCGCAGGCAGCTTTTTCAAGGTCAGTGTTTGCAGAAAGATTCGAAATGACTGTTCCGTTGCCTACAACATCCCTGACAATTTCATAGGATTCCACTTCCATACCCCTTACTCCCAGCGATTGCGAGCCTACGGCAATGGGAATGTTGAATTTTTTTGCCAAAAGTGCAAGATTTCTATTTATTTCGAGAGCTCCATCAAATCCACCCGTTATTGCATTTATAATTACTGGGTAGTCTGATTTTTTGTTCAAGAAAATGCTGCTCGGATCGATATCGGAAAAATCGAGTTCGGGTATCGAATTGTTTTCCAAAACAATGTCGTCAAAATGATTCTTCGCTTCCGAGCAGCTTTCAAGAAAACTTTCTATATGCTGTCTTTTGCGAATTTCTGATTCTTTTATCTTTGCCTTCAAGCTTTTGTCAGCCATTTGGATTTCTCCCCTTCCGGAGTTAATGTATACCAATAGTATCGGCAATTGACGTATCGATGTCAATATCATTTATTAATATGGAATTCTGACAGCCACGGCGAATGGATTTTGAAACCGCAAAGCATATTATAGTATAATAATACAGATTGATGTAATGGATATTTCAATCCATATGTGAAGGCATGAAATCATAAACGGCATTATATGGAGTTAGCATGAAAAATTGGGTATAAACATTATTGAAAAAATTGTTTTATATTCCTTTTTTAACACTATGAAATTATGCCGATAAAAACCGGCGGCGAAAATGAAAGGATTCCTATATGGACATGGCACCTGTATATCTGATTTTTATTCCAGTTGTGGCTTCTATATTTGTGTATCTGACAAAGGATAATTATTCGAATTCTGTTGCATTCATGGGGCAGGCGGTGATAAGCGTCATAGCTGTAAGATATTTCCAATTGCAGAATGGGTTCGAACATGCGCATTCAGTAATTCTTGGAGGATGGAATCCCGTAATAGGCATTGCACTCAGAAACGACAGGCTATCGATTGCTTTTGTTTTTTTGACCATTCTTTTGTGGTGGTCAGTGATGATTTATACATGGAAAAGCAGAGGCAGGGATTCTCAATTCATGTTCTTTTTGATGTTTCTCGAGGGAATATATTTGGGAATGCTTCAAACAAACGACATGTTCAGCATTTTTGTTTTCATCGAACTGATTACAATCGTATCGGCGGTTCTAATACTCTACAAGAAGGACGGCGAATCGGTTCGGGCGGGGCTTTATTACCTGATTTTCAACAGCATGGGCATATTGTTTTATCTGGTCGGAATGGCAATGCTCTACAATGCTTTCGGCACACTGAACATAGAATTGTTGACCGGCCGCATAGCAGAAGTCAAGAATGTCGACTTCATTTCGACTGCCTATATTTTCATAATGGCTGCCGTGGGGGTAAAATCGGCTTTTTTCCCCGTTTTCAATTGGCTGCCAAAAGCCCATAGCGCAGCGCCTTCGTCAATTTCCGCCTTGCTGTCTGGATTGCTCGTCAAAAGCGGTTTGTATGTCTTCATCCGCATGAATGCGATGTTCAATTATGCAGGATTGGACAAATTTTTCCTTTTCATCGGATTCATTACTGCATTTGCGGGAGTGGTTTTCGCACTTAGCCAAAAGGACATAAAGCGAATTTTGGCTTTTCATACGATTTCACAGGTCGGCATAATCATGATGGGACTGAATGCATTGGATCCGTCGAAACGAATAGGCGGAATCATGCATATATTCAACCATGCATTTTTCAAATCTTTGCTCTTTATGGGAGCAGGGGCAATAATACATGTTTACAGAAAAAGAAATGTGGGTGAAATAAGAGGTGTGCTGCGAAGAATGCCATTCGTTTCAATCGTCATGGCAGTGGGGATGCTCTCTATTACCGGCATGCCTTTTTTCAATGGTTTCGTCAGCAAGACAATCATAAAGGAAGGCTTCAAGGAATCGGCTTTAATCGGAATTGGACTCAGAATTGTCAATATAGGCACAATGATTTCTTTTATAAAGCTTTCACAAATTTTCTTTGGCGAAGGAGAGACCCAAACATCTTCTGACGGCCCATGGCAAGAAAAGGCTGGAATGCTTGTTCCGGCTGTTTTATGCATTGCCCTTGGGATATTTCATGTGCCACTTATGAGTTTGCTTCTTGATGTCGACATAGGCCATATAAACCCAATGTCGGCTAAAAAATGGACAACGTATTTTATAAACGCAGCGATAGGATTTCTCGCTTACAAAAAGATCATCGCAAGGGATTTCAAATTTGTCAGGAGGATAAGACGTTTTAAAATATCCTTTGGCAATTCAAATTACCTCTTGATACTTTATATTTTCCTGATGATGATTTTTAGAGGATGAAGCAAAGAAACTGTATTTCCTTTTACAGGCAATTATGTTTGATTGGAGAATTTAAATGAAAAACTTATTTATTCATTATAAGCTGTTTTTGACACTCATGTTTTTCTGGCTTCTGCTCAACATGAGTATGAATCCAATAAATTTGGCTGCGGGTATTGCGGTAAGCGCCCTTGTCACAGCTCTTTCGAAAGGAATACTCTACAATGAAAACGGATACTGGTACAAGCCAATACGAGTCGGAAGGCTTATTTTGTATTTGCTTCGCTTGATTGGCGAGATTTTCAAGTCTTCGCTGTCCTACCTTGCGAGAATCATAAGGAAGGATTCAAATCCTGTTGTTGTCGAAGTGGAATTGCAGGTGGAAGATCCTCTTGTGGTTGCGATCATTGCAAATTCAATCACATTGACGCCAGGCACAATAACTGTGGATGTGGATGAAAACAAGCTGACCGTAATATCGCTTAAGGATAATAAAAGCAGCAAGGAGTCTGTCATAAAGGAAATACATGATAAATTTGAAAGTTATTTCATTTGAATCGCAAGAGGGGATGATCAATATGTTTTTCGAGATTACAATGGCGCTTTTGCTTGTCGCAATGTTTTTTTCCATGTTCAGGATGATACTTGGTCCCACCGTATGGGACAGGCTTCTTTCGCTGAACCTGATATCGGCAAAAATTATTTTACTCATAGCCGTTTATGCAGTCTATATGGAAAATCAAATGCTGCTGGATGTCGCATTGTCTGCTGGCATAGTAGGTTTTTTGACTATAACCTTGTTTGCTAAATTCATCTTGGCTGGAGGAAGACAAAAATGATATGGAAAATATTTATGGCGGTTTCTTGGATGTATATTATTTTTGGAGTCTTGGGAATATTCAGGTTCAACAATTTGTATTCCAGACTTCTCACCAGCAGCAAAATCGATACCGTTGCGGCCATTTCCATGTTGATCGCTTTGACTGTTTATTCGGGTTTCAGCGCATACACGGTTAAATTGCTGCTTTTGCTGTTTTTCTTGATCCTGACAAATCCTATAAGCAGCCATATTATAGTAAGGTCTGCCTACTTGAACGGAATGCCGGTGGAAGAAAAGGAGGAGAAGCAATGGAAATGGCGCTAATAGGAAATTCGCTGCAAATTTTTCTTATTTTAATTCTGGTAGTTCTTGTTGCAAGCAATGACGGAACATTCATTGCCATCCTTTTTTCTCTGTTTTCACTTTTTGTCGGTCTGCTGTTTTTCATAAACCATGCGCCGGATGTTGCAATTGCTGAAATAGCCGTAGGAAGCGCAATAATGCCCCTGATTCTCATCATATCTATTTCAAAGCAAAAGGAATTTCTGGTCGATGACCGTGTCGGAGACGGGTTTGCAACAGATGAAGAGAGCGACGGGCATAAGCTTCTGATGGCATTTACAGAATATTACAATCTGAATTTAAAAATATGCAGAAACGGTCTTTGCGATATTTCAGGAGTCCTGCGAAAGGACCATGTCGACTTGATTGTGGAAAAGACCGATGACGGGAAGGGTTATTTGCTGAAAGGAAAAAAGAGTAGCATTCTAATGCATCGCCTTAAAATGGAGGCAAGAGAGTTTCCATTCATTTCGGTAGTTTCGGTTGAGGAGAGGGAAGAATATGATTAAAAAGTTTTCATTGGTAATAATGCTTTCATTCATTCTTATAATATTCTCAAGCAATTTGGATTGGCTCGAAGAAAATGCTGTTGCTGAAAGCAAAGATTACTTGATAGAGAATGGAATGGCAGACACAGGCTCGGCAAACATAGTCACAGGAATATACTTGGATTACAGGCTTTTCGATTCTATTTTTGAAACCGGTCTTCTTCTCATGACGGTCTCTGGAATAACACTTATAATCAAGAAGGTGGACAAACCATGAAAAATTCAAGATTGCTTGTATGTCTCAGCAGAATTTTGTTCCCGTTCATTATGGTTTTCGGATTTTATATTATATTAAATGGACATTTGAGCCCCGGAGGGGGCTTTCAAGGAGGAGCAATTCTCGCCACAGCAGTTCTCATAACATATTTCATTGAGCCTGAAAACATGAGAGTTTTTGAAAATCTAATACGCTATGAAAAATGGCTCTACCTTGCAATAATTTTGACGGCGTCTTTGAGTTTAATCACAAAAGGAGTTTTTTTCACCAATCCTTTTGCGTTCGATGCATCCATTATTTCCAAAAGTCTATTTATAGTGCTTCTTAATATATTGATAGGCATAAAAGTATCAATGGGCCTGGTTTCAATTTTAGCCGCTTTTATCCAAGAAGGGAGGAATCCGCTATGAACCCTGTTCTTTCTTTCGCAGTCATTATGATTGGAATATATGGAGTTGTCTTCAGCCGCAACATAATAAAGTCGATTATTTGTTTTGCTGTTACAGAGACAGCGCTCATTTTGTTGTTTTTGAATCTCAGTTATGTTGAAGGAGGCGGAATACCCATAGAATCTTCGGCCCAGGCTTCCATGGTAGATCCTCTTCCGCAGGCCTTGATGATTACTGCAATTGTAATAGGGGCTTCGGTGACTGCTTTGGCATTCATGGTCAGCATAAAAATATTCCATCATTTCGGAACGCTTGAATGGAAAAGATTGTTTATGGAGAAATAACGATTGTTAAACATTGAATGGATTTTAAAATGATTCAGACGCTTCCAATGGAGCAGCCATTAAAGGTCGGCTCCATTTTCAATTGAAATGATTTCAATTGGCAAATAGAGTTTACCGATTTACCTTTTTTCGAATTTGATGTTTGTTTAATAATGAGCAGGATATCATTTATTATAGAAAACCCGAAGGAGCTTTAAAAAAAACTCCTGATTTATGTTGCGGTTCGTGATGAACAAGGTGTGGGGAATTTATGGATGAGCATAAAAGAAAAGTCGAGAGAATTTCAAGAATGCTGTTTCTCACCAGGTACCCAAACCCAATGACAAGAGGTATGCGGACGAGAAGCTCTACATAAGCAATATACGGAATGCGCAGAAAGGATCCATTGCCTTACTACAGAATTATAGAAAAAAAGCTCTTCGAATTGGGCGCCATAAAGACGCTCATATCGATAAACTTGTATTCCGAAGATGAATTCTGGAGGATATGGAACAAGAAAAATTTCGAAGAAGTGAAGCATGTGACCGACCCTGACAACATATTGAGAGGCTTGCATGAAAAGACATGCAGAGCTGCAAGAGGGCTTGGGAGATGATATTCGGGGCCAAGGATATTTGAAATTTGCCCGTATTCGTTAAATGATCAGCTGCATGATTTTATTTTTTTGAAAAAATTGTATATAATTGCATTGAATAGTGTTAGTGACCTTGCTGTCAGAATCAAGTTTCCCTGAATTTTTTTCGATGGAGGAAAAGATGTATAAAAATGAAACCATATATTATCCGCAGGATGAGATGACTACTGTTCTTTTGCCGGTCACAACCGGATGCGCTTACAACAAGTGCGCCTTTTGCTCGATGTACAAGGATTATGAATACTCGGAAGTTCCTTTTTCGGATATGGAAATGCATTTGATGAACGGTTATAAATATACGGAAAAAATATTTTTGACCGGGGCCGACCCTTTAAGCATCGGATTTGTAAAAATGAAACGTTTGCTGGAAATGATACATGAATACTTGCCTTATTGCGCGCGTGTAGCCTCATATGCGTCAATAAAGAGCATTTCCATGTATTCGACGGGGGAACTGTCATTGCTCCATAATTCAGGGCTAAGATTGCTTTACATAGGTTTTGAGACCGGAAGCGACGATGTGCTTGAGCTCATGAACAAGGGTCATACCGTAGACCAGGCGATAGAACAGGCAAAGAAGCTGAACGAGGCAAAGTTGCCCTTTGACACAATCGTCATGTATGGAATGGCAGGGAGGGGCAAATCAGTTGAAAATGCAATAAAAACCGCTAAAATGATCAATCGGTTCGAGACCAACAAGGTGATTACGATGAACCTCAATGTTTTTGAAGGTACAGAGCTCAATGAAATGGTAAAAAGAGGCGACTTTATTCTTGCGCATGCAAATGAACGACTTTTGGAAATAAAAACCCTTCTGGAAAACCTCGAGCCAAGGCGGCCTATGCTTTTTGACACCACCCACCCTACAAACATAATCATGATAAAGGGAAGGCTTCCGAAAAACAGGGAAAGGCTCATAGAAGAAGTTAAAAAAAGCATGAATGCCTAAGAACAATTTGAACCGCAATTGTTCTTAATTAGCAAGATCGCTACGCAACTGATTTTCAAAAAAAGATATTTTTCACAGTAGATATGACGACCTGGCTGCAGGTTGAGAGATACTGTGATATTAATATAATAGGATTTGCGATGACTTATTCAGCCTCGATATTATTCGGGGCTTTTGTTCGCAGGAAAAAATATTTTAAAATAATTCATAGAATTTGTAACGAATCGTGTTTTGGGGGCACTTATAAAGGGGAGGTGATTTGGTGCAGAATATGGATGAACTATATAAAGAATATTTTCAAACGGTTTTCAAGTACATGTTCTGCATGACCCGCGATGCCGACTTGTCTGAAGAATTGACTCAGGAAACCTTCTATCAAGCCATCAAGACATATGGCAAATTCAGAGGCGACTGCAAGGTGTCGGTATGGCTTTGCCAGATTGCAAAAAACCTCTTCTACAAGGAATATGCCAGCAGAAAGAGAAAAATGGAAAATTCGACAAATGATATTTCAAGAGATTTGCAATCAAGGGAATGCGTCGAAAAGGATGTGATGGCAAAGGAGACCAAGGTGGAATTGTATCAAAGGATTCAGAGTCTTGACGAGAAAACGAGGGATGTAATGTATCTTAGGCTTACGGGGGAACTAAGCTTCAGGGAAATAGGAGAGATACTTCTGAAAAATGAAACATGGGCGCGTGTGACTTTCTACAGGGGGAAACAAAAGCTGGCAAAGGAGGTAAAGAAATGAAAGAAGAGCTGAAATGCAGCATAGTCCTAGATTTGTTGCCGAATTACATAGATGAGCTGACAAACGAAGATACGAATGAAGCAATTGAGGCGCATCTTGTGACCTGCGGGGAATGCGGAGAGGCATATGAGCAGATGATTGCGGATATGGGCAATATGGAAAAAGTTCCTGCAGTCGAGTTGAAATTCCTAAAAAAAATAAAAAGGACCAGATTGATGGCTGCAATCCTTTGCATAATAGTAACACTTGGTCTTTCCTATGCTCTCTATGCTTCGGAATTCAAGTTCACAAACTACAAGAGCAATCTATCGGCCGCAATAACAGAATACACTTCACCTTTCGAATCACAAGTCGACGCCTATGTTCTCGAAACAGAAGAAATTGACGGAGTGCTCATTGCATCGTTCAAGGACAGGGAAAGAACGAATGTAAACGGGTTGGCTTTTCTAAGCAAGGGAATCAACGGCAAGTACAGAATTACAGGCGCGAAGATAGAGACATCAGAATACTCCTCTGTAATACAAAAATACAGCGATGAAATCAAGGGAGAAAAATACTATATAGTAAGCGGATACAATATTTCAGATGAAGTTGATGAATACGGCCTGGACTATTGTGGATATAAAAATCCGGGGACCCTTTCAAAAGACCGCGTAGGGCATACATTGCGGTTTGAAGTGGAAAATTCGCAGTTTCTGGATATTTATAATGCAAAGGAAATGGATGAAAAGGCCAAGGACGGATCAAATCAGCAGCTTTACTATTTTATGATTCTTGAAACATCCATGTATGACGCCAACGGAATGGAAATTACCGAAAATTTCCGCATAAAAGAAGATGCGGTCAGGGATGTGGATGGAAACATAGCTAAAGCGGAGCTTAATTTGCTGTATGTTTTCATAGCAATCGTTGCGTGGATTGGATATATAATAACGAAATATATTTTAACCGAATAAGACATATTCGTAAGCATTCAATAAAATTGAAGTTTAAACCCAAAGACATCTCGATGAGGTGTCTTTTTGCTGAACAAATGATGGAATAATGCATGGCTTTGGTGACGGTTTTGCTTTGCTGATTTTGTGTCCGAATATATGTTGACAACTGATGGCAAAAGGGTATATTATAAGTGGAGTTTATAAATAGTAAACAATTTACTTGGTATTTAAACTACAGGGAGACGAAAATGAATATAGGCGAAAAAATAAAAGAATTGAGACTGAAGCATCAATTGACCCAGGAGGAACTGGCGGACAGGGCGGAGTTGTCCAAAGGTTTTATAAGCCAGCTCGAGAGGGATCTGACATCGCCGTCGATAGCGACTCTTGTTGACCTCTTGCAATGCCTCGGAACGGATCTGAAAGGATTTTTCAGCGATTCGGAAGACACCCAGGTGGTATTCCACAAAACTGATTATTTTGTCAAAGAGGATGACGAATCAGGCAACAGCATAGAATGGGTTGTTCCAAATGCCCAAAAGAACGAAATGGAACCGATACTGCTCACATTGGCTGCGGGCGGCAAAACATCGGTTTACAACCCCCACCAAGGGGAAGAATTCGGATATGTGTTGAAAGGTAAAATATTGATCAATAAAGGACGCGAAAGCTACAGGGCTAAAAAGGGCGAGTCGTTTTATTTTGCGGCGACCAGCGAGCATTATATAGAGAATGATGGGAGTGGGGATGCAAAAATAATTTGGGTCAGCTTTCCGCCAAGTTTTTAGGAGGTGGCGAAATGAATGAAAAAGCTCTCATAAGATTGGACGGGATAAGCAAATCATTTGATGAACAAGTGGTTTTGGACAATATAAGCCTTAACATCAGAAAGAATGAATTTCTCACCCTTTTAGGGCCAAGCGGCTGTGGAAAGACAACAATGCTTAGGATTCTTGGCGGTTTTGAAAAACCGGATGCAGGGCGTGTTCTTCATGGCAAGCAGGATATTGTGGATATTCCACCATACAAAAGGAACATAAACACGGTGTTTCAGAGATATGCCCTGTTTCCGCATCTCAATGTATATGAAAACATTGCATTCGGCCTCAACATAAAAAAAATGGAAAAGACTAAAATTCGGATAAAAGTAAAAAAAGCGCTCAAGCAAGTGAACCTGGACGGTTTTGAAAAGAGATCGGTTTCTCAGCTTTCGGGAGGCCAGCAGCAACGAGTTGCAATAGCAAGGGCAATTGTAAACGAGCCGGAGATACTGCTTCTTGACGAGCCGCTCAGTTCTTTGGACCTCAAGCTGAGGCAGGAAATGCAATATGAACTCAAAACCCTTCAAAGGGAGCTTGGGATAACATTCGTTTATGTGACCCATGACCAGGAAGAGGCCCTTACCATGAGCGATACGGTTGTTGTCATGAACAATGGAACCATACAGCAAATGGGAAAGCCTGAAGCCATATACAATGAGCCTGTCAATGCTTTTGTTGCGGACTTTATTGGAGAAAGCAATATTTACGAGGGTACGATGAAGCAAGACAAGGAGCTGGAGTTGTTCGGACACATGTTTGAATGCGTTGATACCGGCTTTGCAGAAAATGAGTCGGTGGATGTGGTTATACGCCCTGAAGATGTTCGTTTGTCCAGGGTTTCTTCAAAAGAATCTGAAAAGGAAAACGGAATTCTTGTGGGGAAAGTGACCGACTGTATTTTCAAGGGAGTCCATTATGAAACATGCGTGGATACCTACGGATACGAATGGGTAGTTCAAAACACCAAAAGTTTCATTCCGGGCGAGCATGTAAATATTGAACTTGACCCCTACGACATTCATATCATGAAAAAGCAAAGCGAGGAGGATGCCGATGAATCGTAAATGGCTTGCGTATCCGCATGTCGTATGGATGATTGCATTCATACTCATTCCGCTTTTCATGATTTTGTACCATGGACTGACAAGAGATGACGCAGGACAAACGGTATTCACGTTTGAGTTCCTGTTGAAATCCTTCGAACCGATCTACTTAAATGCAATGGTAAAATCTTTTTTGTATGCCGGATTTGCCACATTGATTTGTCTTGTTCTGGCATATCCTTTAGCCTTGATTCTGGCCGGCAAAGCAGGAAAAAGCTCTGCAATGCTTTTTATCTTTGTTCTGCCTATGTGGATGAATTTTTTGCTCAGGACATATGCATGGCTGACGCTTCTTGAAACCAACAATGGTTTTGTGAACACATTGCTCAGGACAGTTCATCTTCCTCCAATAAACATTATCGGGACACCGAATGCAATAATACTCGGCATGGTGTATAACTTCCTGCCATTCATGGTTTTGCCGATCTACAACACACTGATAAAAATCGACATTCATATACTCGAAGCGGCTCATGATCTTGGGGCCAACAGTATTCAGAGGCTTGTAAAAGTCATTTTTCCTTTGAGCATGCCGGGGGTAATGAGCGGTATAACAATGGTCTTCATGCCTGCGGTCACTTCTTTTGTCATACCGAATCTGTTGGGAAGCGGAAAAGTGAACCTGATAGGAAACCTTATAGAACAGCAATTCTTGATGACATACAATTGGGGATTCGGTTCGGCAATGTCATTGATACTGATGATAGCAATCCTGTTGGCAATGGGACTGATGAACAGGATTGACAAAGGGAGCCTGGAAGGCGGTGCCGGCCGATGGTGAAAAAAGGAATTGAACGACTGTATCTGGGATTGATTTTGCTTTTTCTATATGCGCCAATCATAACTCTGATGGTGTTTTCCTTCAATGACTCGAAGTCGCGAGCGAAATGGGGAGGCTTTACATTAAAGTGGTATCAAAGCATGTTCAATGATCCCGTGATAATGAAATCCCTATACTATACATTGGCAATTGCGCTGATTTCGGCTATTGTAGCCACTGCAATAGGCACTGCTGCGGCAATAGGCATACAGACCATGAGACGCAGGACAAAAGAAACAATAATGAATGTAACATATCTGCCGGTGCTTAACGCAGACATTGTTACGGGGATTGCATTCATGCTGTTCTTCATAGGACTAGGGCTCAAGCTTGGATTCGCAACGATGCTTATTGCCCACATCACATTCAATATACCTTTTGTCATATTGAGCGTTTTGCCTAAGCTGAAGGCAATGGACAAGTTCACTTATGAAGCTGCTCTCGATTTGGGGGCGACCTCAATGACGGCAGTAAGGAAGGTCATACTGCCGGAGATAGCGCCGAACATAATCACAGGTTTCCTTTTGGCCTTCACATTGTCTTTGGATGATTTTGTAATCAGCTATTTTACAGCGGGAAATGGGGTCTCAAACCTTTCAATCACAATATATACGATGACCAGAAGGGGCATAAAGCCTGAAATCAACGCCATATCAACCATATTGTTTATGGCAATATTGATTTTGCTTCTTGTCATTACCAAAAGAAGAGAAAAAACAGAAATCAAAGAAAAATATTAGGAGGATGAAAATGAAAAAAATATTATTGGTTCTTCTGGCTATGACAGTTATTTTAAGCGCTTGCGCCAAAGCCCCGGAAAGCGATCCGGCAAAGCCATATGCGGGAGCAACATTGAATGTGTATAACTGGGGGGATTATATAGCGGAAGACACATTGACAAGATTCACCGAGGAAACCGGAATAAAAGTAAACTATGAGATGTTTGATTCCAACGAAATAATGTACACGAAATACAAGTCGGGGGCTGTGGATTATGATGTTTTGGTTCCTTCAGACTACATGATTGAAAAACTGATTGCAGAAGATGAACTACTTGAATTGAATTTTGAAAAAATACCGAATATCGAGTATATCGACCAATCATTCAAGGGCCTTGCATTTGATGAAAATGACAAGTACTCTGTTCCCTACATGTGGGGAACGGTAGGAATACTTTACAACACAAAAATGGTTGACGAACCGGTCGACTCATGGGACATCTTATGGGATGAAAAATACTCGGGTCAGATAATAATGCAAAACTCTGTAAGGGACGCATTCGCGGTTGCACTTAAAAAACTCGGGTATTCATTGAATTCGACAGCCAAAGCTGAAGTCGATGAGGCGGTAGAGCTTTTGAAAGAACAGGCACCGCTCGTGCAGGCCTATGTGATTGACGAGGTCAAGGATAAAATGATAGGAAACGAAGGTTCTTTGGCGGTAATCTATTCAGGCGAAGCCATTTATACGGCGGATGAAAACGAGGATCTTGCATACGCAATCCCCAAAGAAGGTACAAATCTTTGGTTCGACTCCATGGTTGTTCCAAAATCGACACAAAATAAGGAGGCGGCTGAAGTTTTCATAAACTTCATGTGCGACCCTGAAATTGCATTCAACAACACTGATTATATTGGCTACTCCACTCCCCATATAAAGGCGAAAGATATGCTCGACGATGAAATCAAGGATGACCCCGCCGCATATCCGTCAAAAGAAGTGTTGGAAAACTGCGAGGTGTTTGTCGATTTGGGCCAGGAGATGACTGAATACTACAATGAAAAATGGAATGAACTAAAAGCTTCGCTTAACTGAATTTGAATTTATAAGAAAAGGTTGTCCACTTGGGCATCCTTTTTTTATTATCATAAAGCCGGGTCGTGAAAAATATTGACAAACTTGTCTACTGGCAGTAGACTATAATTGTCTAATGGAATACGACAGGAGGTTTGTTTATGGATAATTACAAATTAGGTGACAAGGAACGCAAATTTGCAGATATTATCTGGCAGAGGGAACCCGTAACTACGCGAGAGCTCACGGAGCTGTGCGCAGAGGAATTTTCATGGAAAAGAACTACAACATACACAATGCTTAGGCGTCTTTGCGACAGAGGGATATTCGAAAACAGAAACGGAACTGTATATTCTTTGATCACAAGGGATGAATTCCTGGCGGCAAAGGGGGAACAGTTCATAAACAAATCATTTGGAGGCTCCTTGCCGCAATTTGTAGCAGCCTTTACACGCAGGAACAGGCTCAGCGAAAAGGAAATAATGGAAATAAGACGGTTGATTGACATGCAGAAAGGAGGAGGGCAATGATTGACAGCCTATTTTTGAAGATTGTAAACATGAGTATTACAGGGAGTTTTGCAATCGCATTTGTAATGATTGCAAGGCTATTGCTCAATAAAGCGCCAAAGGTTTTCACATATTCGCTTTGGGGTGTAGTTCTTTTTCGACTGGTATGCCCGTTTTCTATCGAAAGCATGCTCAGCATAATTCCTGTAAACAAGACTTCAATACCGGAGGGAATCTTTTATGCGGGCACACCTCAAATAAACACGGGAGTTGAAAGCGTTGACAATGTTATAAATGCGTATCTGCCTGTGGGGACCCCCCATGCGAGTGTCAATCCAATTCAGGCATGGACCTTTATGGGTGAACTTGTCTGGATAGCAGGCATTTTTGCAATCCTTGCCTATGGCCTTGTTTCTTTTCTGTCGCTTAAAAAAAGACTCGAAAATTCAGTGGAAGAAAGCGGAAACATATATGTATCAGAGGAAATCGATACTCCTTTTGTTCTTGGGATTTTATCCCCAAGGATATATTTGCCGGCTGCCATAAGGGGCGAAGAAAGGGAATACATACTGATTCATGAGAAAACCCATATAAAAAGATTCGACCATATTGCAAAGATATTAAGCTTTCTTGTTTTATGCGTGCACTGGTTCAATCCCCTTGTTTGGGCAGCTTTTTTCCTTAGTGGAAAGGATATGGAGATGTCATGCGACGAGAAGGTAATCAAAAGCCTTGGAGACGGAGTCAAAAGGGAGTATTCCTATTCATTGCTGTCGCTTGCCACAGGCAAAAGGATCCTTGGGGCAACGCCGCTTGCATTCGGAGAGGGCGATACAAGGGGAAGGGTCAAGAATGTGCTAAATTACAAAAGACCATCCTTTTGGGTTGTTGCAGCGGCTGTCCTTATATGTTTTGCGGCCGCGGCAATGCTTATGACAGATCAAAAGGCATCCGTGAAGGCTGCTGAATATGATGATGAAAAAGAAAAAATTGAAATAAGTACGGATAATGGAACTGTAGATGCTGTTCTTGCAGAGCAGATTGATGCTGCAATTTCCAAGGCGATAATTGAGCAAAACGCTAAGTGGCATTCGGGTTTCGCGACTGAGTCCCATGTTGTTCTTGGAATGGAGGCAGGCGGCAATGAAGGAGAGGGTTCGGGCTTTACCCTTACAGTGTTTGCAATGGCAATGGACATGGAGTTTGAATATTCGGACGGGTGGTTTGAAGACACCACGGGAAGCCATATGCCTGTGGCCATAAGCTTTGATGTAAACGAAGAAGGCGAATATGCTCTTAATGAATACTGGATGCCAATGGATGGTTCGGGTTATGGTCCGTCGATCAAAGAAAAATTCCCATCCCATCTTTATGATGATGCTATTGATACGCAAAAGCATGTATACGGACAAATAATGAATTGCTACGACGATGCCATAAGGCATGGGGAACTTGGCAAAGCCGATGTTGCAAACAGAATCGAAGAACTGCTTGAGACTATCATGTCTTCTCCTTCGGAAAGCTCGAGACCAGGAGATTACATAGACGAACACAGAATTGAGTACAGGGAGATTGTATATATTGGCAGGCATGCCTTGGATTATTGCTTCTCCGAGTTTGAAAAGGGCGGGCAAACAGGCCTTAAGGGTCATATTATGGCTGCTGCATGCCGCGATATAATGAAGGTTTACGGAGAGGAATTCAATGGACTGTTCAATACAGGGCAGGACTGGTATGACGCTTATTCCGCTTTGGTTTCAAAGGAACAGGAATGAATTCATATAAATAAAACAATGGTCATATTTCATTTTGCTGTTTGGGCTTAAAATTTAAAAGGGTGTGTATTTTATAGCTTGTTTGGTAAAATATATATAAATATTCGAAGGGAGTCCTGAACATGAGCATAGGATACGCATGCCTGGCGCTCGGAGTGAGAGACAGCTCGATGAAAACCTGCTTGATGAAGAACGCCAGTGAAAGCAGGCTTAAGGAATTGATTGAAAATAATCTCGATTCACTCGAAAACCTTATAGATTACAATATTGAAAGCGGAATCAAACTTTTCAGGATAAGCTCTGACCTCATACCTTTTGCTTCAAGTCCTGTAAACAGCCTTGAGTGGTGGGACATGTACGAAAAGAAATTTTCGCTTATCGCAAATAAAATCCGTGAAAGCAAAATTCGGGTCTCAATGCATCCCGGCCAGTACACGGTATTGAATTCGCCGGATTCAGGAGTTGTTGAAAGGGCTGTCGAAGACTTGAAGTATCATTGCAGAGTATTGGACAGGCTTGGGACCGGGTCTGAAAGCAAGATAATTTTGCATACGGGAGGAGTTTACAATGACAAAAAAAGAGCTGTTGAAAGGTTCGCAGAAAACTACTGGGGTTTGCCAGAAAATATCAAGCAAAGGCTTGTGCTTGAGAATGACGACAGGTCATACAATATAAGCGATGTTCTCGAGATAGGAAAGAGGCTTGAAATTCCTGTTGTATTCGACAATCTTCACAATTCGATTAATCCGTCCCATATTGAAAAAACTGAAGAATTTTGGATAAACGAATGCAGAGCAAGCTGGTCGGAAAAAGACGGCAGACAGAAAATCCATTATTCGCAGCAGGCGATTGACAAAAGAGCTGGAGCCCATTCTGAAAGCATTGATGTAAAACGCTTTTTGGATTTTTATTCAGTGCTTGGGGAAAAAGACATAGATATAATGCTTGAGGTCAAAGACAAGAATTTGTCTGCCATAAAATGCATAAACTGTGTAAACGGGAGCGGAAAAATCAAGTCTCTTGAAATAGAATGGAGCAAATATAAATACAGCGTTCTTGAAAAGTCATCGACAGCTTACAATGAAATAAGAGAACTTCTTAAAGATAAAAGGGGATATCCGGCCGTTAGCTTCTACAGTATGGTGGAAAATGCATTAGGACGGCCTGAGAATGTCGGCGATGCAGTGAATGCCGCCATGCATGCTTTTGGCTATTTCAAAAGAGACGCATCCGAGAAAGAAAAAGCGAAAATTTTGGATAAAATTGAAAATTACGATGAAGGCAAAACAAGTCTCAGGCTTCTGAAGAGGGAATTGCATAAGCTTTCCGTAAAATACGAAATTGATTATTTGTTGGATTCGTATTATTTTATATTGGAGTAGTGGGGCTAAACCAAAAAGCCAAATGAAGAATGAATCGAGCTGAAGGCTTTTTATAACTCTCAGGAATGCAATTGAAAATGAGATTGCCGAATATTATTTATTGGTGGTGAAAAGTGGTTAGGATAGAGGCGTTCGAGCCGATTTTGGGAAAAAATCCGGAGATTTTGATATTGGGAACCATGCCGAGTGTGAAATCTCTTGAAAACAGTGAATATTACGGACACGGAAGAAATCAATTCTGGCGGATTATGGGCGATTTGTTTGGTTTCAAAAGGGATGATGATTACGGGCTTCGCAAGCGCAGGATTATTGAAAACAAGATTGCAGTCTGGGATGTGATTGGGTCTTGTGAACGCAAGGGAAGTCTTGACAGGGACATAAAAAATGCCCGATACAACGATATACCCGGCTTTATAAAAGATCATCCCACAATAAAGATTGTGGTTTTAAATGGTGGGAAAGCCAGAGACGTATACAGGAAAAATTTCGAATCTCTTTTGCCGGAAGTGGAGAGTTATGCTTTTTACTCGACAAGTCCTGCAAATGCCATTTCTTATGAAAGGAAATTCGAACAATGGAAAAAGATAAAGGATTGGGGGCGTAATGATGAATATTAAAAAAGGGAAGGTGACAATTGTCGGAGCGGGAGAAATAGGGTCCACAACAGCCTACGGAATGCTTCTTAGAAAATCGGCAAGCGACATAGTGCTGGCAAACAGAAATGCTGAAAAAGCAAGAATCAAAGCCTTCGACATGTCTCATTGCATTCCCCATATTGATGGAGTATCGATAAAAGGGGGCGGGTTTGAAGAGTCGTCAGACTCGCAGGTTCTGGTTTTGACTTTGGGAGTACTTCCCAAAAAGGACGGTAAACGAACTGATGTTTTGGCTCGAAATGTAAAAATATATAAAGAATTGTTGCCTTGCCTTGCAAAATTGAGTCCGAATGCGGTCATTGTTGCGGTGACAAACCCTGTGGATCTTATGGCTATGGCGGCATGCTCTTTTTCAGGTTTGCCGGCCGCCCGTGTTATTGGAACAGGGACTCTTTTGGATACTTTCAGATTCAGAAGCTTCATAGGAAAAACCTTGGGACTTTCACCGTTCCAAGTCGAGGCCAATGTAGTTGGGCAACATGGAGAGTCGATGGTTCCGCTATGGAGCAATGTACGTGTTTCGGGAATCGAGTTGAAAAAATATGTAAAAGACAATGGAATCCTATGGGACACAAATACGGAAAAAGGGATAATGGAAAAAACAAGGCGTGCAGGATGGGATATTCGTCTCGGAAACGAACACAGCAGATACGCAATCGCTTACACAATCGCTTTGATAGTTGAGTCCATACTTGGAGGCGAGGCTGCATTTTTACCTGTGTCAATAAAGCAAAATGGAGATTATGGACATGAAGGGGCTTTTATGAGTTTGCCTTCAAAACTGGGTCTTAATGGTCTTTCTGAAATAGAAGAAATCAGGCTTTTGCCTCAAGAACGGGAAAATCTTTATCGGGCTTCGGAAACAATTATGAAGAACGCAAATCCCATAATGAAATATTTATAATTGACAATTCGGAAAGAGGGAGGTTTAAGAATTGAAGAAGATGGAGAAATACGGCGCGAGAGAACGGCATTATGCCGAAGCTTCGATGCAACCGGAATACTTTCTTGGCAGAATTGTCTCGCAATCCAAGGATATTTATAAGGCGGCAACAGAAAAAGGAGAATATTTGGCTGAAATATCGGGGAAATTGCGGCATGAGACCAACAGAGTTGCAGATTATCCTGTTGTAGGCGATTTTGTAATGCTTGACAGGGAAAGTGACGAGAAAGGAAATCTGATTATCCATAAAATATTGACAAGGACAAGTTCTTTTGAGCGTTCCGCTGTGGGAGTGAAAAACCAGTCACAGGTTATAGCGGCGAATATCGATATTGTATTCATCTGCATGTCCCTCAATAAAGACTACAATTTAAGCAGGCTTGAGCGGTATCTTTCGTTGGCGTGGAACAGCAGAGCGGAAACGGTGATTGTATTGACAAAATCGGATCTATGCGACGATCTTCCTAAGGTTCTTGATGAAATATCGTCTGTTGCCCTTGAAACCGAAATTATTGCTACAACAAGCCAAAATGAGGATTCATGCATGCGTATACTTGAATACTTGAAAAATGGGCTTACCGCATCATTCATAGGTTCTTCGGGTGTGGGCAAATCGACACTTATAAATTGCCTTGCTGGAAAAGAGCTCATGTCTACATCTGGACTTAGAAACGACGACAAGGGCAGACATACTACAACCCGTAGAGAGCTTGTTATTTTGCCGCAAGGGGGCATAGTAATCGATACGCCGGGAATGCGGGAACTGGGGCTGGAATCCGCAAATCTGTCAAAATCATTTGAAGACATAGATGCATTGGCGCAGAATTGCAGGTTTTCTGACTGTTCGCACAGCAGCGAACCCGGATGTGCCGTATTGGAGGCAATCAATAGCGGAAAGCTTGACATAAGAAGGTTTGAGAACTATAAAAAGCTTAAGAAAGAAGCGAAATATGAAGGACTCGACTCAAAGCAGATTGAAACCGTAAAGCTTGATGAAATGTTCGAGGAATTTGGCGGCATGAAAAAGGCAAGGGCATATATAAGGCAGAACGACAAGCGCAGGAAACGGTGACTTGATTCATTTAATGCAAGTCGATAATAATGATGAAAAACAGCAAAACCGCCATATCTTATGATTATGGCGGTTTTGCCTGTTTTATAAAAGATTATTCATTTTGACTTGAAAAGCATCTTGCTGCCATTTGCCTTGAGCTCCTTTAGGTCGGAACAGCCTGTAAGCAGCATTGCCTGAATGAATTGGTATTTTATTTTATCTATATATTCTCCTGTCCCGTTCTCCAAATCGCCCATTGCAGCAGTTGCGAAAGGTCTTCCTATGAGTACGGCATCTGCGCCAAGAGCCATCATTTTGACCATGTCGAAACCCGAACGGATTCCTCCGTCCACAAGAACGGGAACCCTCCCGCCTACCGCTCTTACAATATCAGGCAGGGCTGAAACAGTGCTTCTGGAGTGGTCCAGTATTCTGCCTCCGTGGTTTGATACTATTATTCCGGCGACGCCCATTTCAACGCATTCGGCGGCTTCTTCGGGGTCCATAATTCCTTTTACAATAATCTTGAAAGGAATTTTTTCAAAAAGCTCTTTGTATTGATTCGAATTGCGGATTGGCATGCTCCCGCCGTTGACCTTTATGTTTATAAGTCCTATTGAATCAATGTCCATTCCAATATATTGGCAACCGATTTCACTTGCACCCTGGAGTCTTTCCATAAGAAGATTTTCTTCCCACGGCTTTATGAAAGGTATTCCTTTTCCTCCTGCCATTTTTATTGCAGTGTAGCCCTCTTTGCTTACATAATCCTGAGGCCCGTCGCCGGTGCATCCGATTATTCCTCTTGATTTGCAGCCGTCGATTATTGCATTGGCGTATTCGCTTTCGGCAACCGTTTTGCTCATGTTGAAAGGAACTCCGCCAATTGGCGCCGCAAGAAGCGGGAATGAGAGCTTGAAGCCGAAAAGTTCAATAGACGGGTCGGGTTCTTTTTCGCACGACATAACCTTCATATTCAGCTTGTATTCTTTAAGTTCGCTGACATTTGACATGAATGAAGCTCCGCTTCCAACTCCGCCCATTCCGGGAACATTTCCGGCGCAGAACCTCCCGTCGCATACAGGGCATGCATTGCAAAAGCCTCTCATGTTTTTCAAAACCTTTTCTCTGTTCATATGCTTGCTCCTTTAAAATTGATTTATTATTGCAGTCATTTTAATTTATGGAAGGCTGATATGGCTGTTATTCAGAAGTGGTTTAATCCATGGTTTGAAGTTCGGTGAACTGATCATTAGCGCTATTAATTTCTATATTGACCAAAAACGCTCTATAAGACTGATGTTTTTAAATAAATCATGCAACTAGATTAATTTGTAACTTAATCTTATCATTGAAGCGGCGATTGTCAATAAAGGGGAAATTGGAATGTTTAGCTTGCAGTATGATAAAATAGTTGGCATAAAGGCAATGAAGGAAAAATGGCAAAGGGCACCGTTGCAAGCTTAATCGCTGTGTAGATGTGTATTTTGATTGCATAAAGCCCAACGGGGTATTTTAATATGTATATGAAGGCATAGGGTTGAGCTTGTTTACGTGTTGCATGTAAACAGCGTTTGATGCGGGAAGATTTACAATGAAGCAACATTCTGAAACTTAAGTTGAACTGAAATGATTTTAATTGAACAGGGGGCGGCGGCAATGAATATTTTAATAGAATCAATAAAAAGAATTTTAAAGAGATCGAAAGAGGCGTTTGAGACATTCCCGGTTTCTATTGGCAGTGCGATGGCATTTGCAATAGTTACAATGGTAAGAATTCAATTGGATTGGCCCGAACAGGAGGCTTACAATTTCCTTTTTAATTGCCTTCATTGGGCGTTTGCCCTCGGAGCAATATTCAGCTTGGCTCCAATTACTGCGGCAAAGAGCCTAAAGAACACTGACAAGGCTTTTAAAATTGCAAATCTGCTTGGGGTTTTAGTTGTTGCTGTGGCTATTTCAGCTCTTTATTTCTTTGGGGCAAAAGATACTGCGCAATATGCAAGCCGGACTGTCACGGTTTCCGGTATTGCAGCGGCACGTGTATCGGCGGCGATGTTCGTGAGCCTGTTGGCTTTTGTTGTTCTTGCAGGAAATACAAGCCAGGAATCTGATTTTGCGCGTTCCTTTTTCATGACACACAAGGCTTTTTTTATTGCTGCTATTTATGGGATTGTGATAATGGGCGGAGCATCGGGAGTGGCGGGAGCCATCCAGGCACTGCTCTACAAAGACATGAGCAGCAAAGTGTATATGTACATAGCCACAATTGCAGGTTTTTTGGCATTTACAATTTTTGTTGGTTATTTTCCGGATTTTAGAAAAGGGGAAAAAGACGAACACAGGGAAGTGGCGCAAAAGCAACCACGATTTATTGAGGTGCTGTTTGAATTCATAATGGTTCCAATAATGATTGCAATGACAATTGTTTTAATATTATGGGCCGGCCGGACAATTTTCATTGGAGATTGGCCTCCATTTGAAGAACTTGCAAGCATAGCGTCCTCTTATGCCTTTGTTGGAATATGGCTTCACATAATGGTGACTCATAGAAAATCGGGTTTGTCCAAATTCTATAGAAGGGCTTATCCTGTCTCAGCGCTCGTAATACTTGCTTTTGAGGCATGGGCATTGATGGTTAGAATAGGCGATTTTGGCATTAAAACGACGGAATACTATTTCATGTTGACATGGATTGCGGCTGTTGCGGCATCAATAATATTGCTTTTGATGGGGAAAAAGGCTCATAGGGCGATAGTAGCTGTAATATGCTTGATTGTGATTTTTTCAGTCTTGCCGGCAACAGGCTACAATGACCTTCCTGTAAATGCGCAAGCAAACCGGCTTGAAAAGTTGCTTTTGGAGCAAGGTATGTTTAAGGAAGGGGAGATTGTTCCTGCCGAAGAAGAACCTGAACTGCAAGCAAGGCAATCAATAACAGACGCGGTTGTTTTTCTTTCAAATGCGGATGATGCCGATTTGCCGGAATGGTTTGAAGGGCGGCTCGGAGATAAAAATACATTCAAAGAAAGATTCGGATTCGATCAAGTATGGCCGGAGCGGGATGACTATTATAGGGGAGACGGAACATATTTGGGCATATCGCTTACATTCGACCAAGGACCTGTAGCGATAGACGGCTACGAGTGGGCAATTAGACAAAGAATCAAGGGAGAAGGCGAAGAACCTACAAGTGTTTATGGCGACAGAGGTGTGTATGGGATTTATTGGATTATTGAGCCCAACGGGGACGTGCCTTCTTTGAAAATAACATTGGATGATGAAACTATCATTGAACATGACATGAATGAATATATTGACAGAATAACAGAAAAATATCCTCTCGGAGAAAGAAGTTTCAACGAAGCGCCATTTGAAGACATGAGTGTGAGGCTTGAAAGCGAAGAAGTTGAAGTGCTGCTTGTTTTTGGAAACATAGACATATCTGTAAACCCGAGAGAAGACAGAATAAATTACTGGCTTTCGCTGGATGCAATTTATCTGAAGGAAAAGCAGTGACCATTTAAGAATTGAAAGCATAAAGAGTTATTTGGATTATAGGATTGCAGCACATCCAGAGGGATTTTAGCTTGATGGTATGAACATGACCAATTCGTTTTCAGTATTTGACATTTTTGCGCTTTGGCTTTACGGAAGGAGCTGGATTTAATTGAATAAATACATGGATTTGGCTGTGAGGGAAGCAATGCAAGGGAGTAGACAAGGCAAGGGAGGCCCTTTTGGAGCAGTGATTGTAAAAGACGGACAAGTCATAAGCACTGCATGCAACGAGGTTACAAGTTCCAACGATCCCACTGCCCATGCTGAAATTCTTGCAATTCGCAGGGCAAGTGAAAAACTTGGAACATACGATCTGTCGGGATGTGTCATTTATGCTACCGGGGAGCCGTGCCCAATGTGCCTTTCAGCAATAATATGGGCCAACATAAAGCAAGTTTTCTATGCACTGAATGCTGAGGATGCCGAAAAAATAGGTTTTAGAGATGAAAAAATATACCGTCACCTGCGTGGTGAAGAAAAAATTGTCGGGATTGAGAGGATTGAAAGCAAAGCGGCCGGTGAATTGTATGAAGAATACATAAGGCTCGGGAAAAAAATATATTGATATGCTTATCTTGATTTAGCGGCAAGACATTTAAAATTCTGTAGGGTCTTAAGGATATCCAAGAGGAGGAATCGGAATGGTTTCTTTGCAAGAAATGGAAATCATGCTGAAAGACATTGCGGCTGAATTTCCAGACCGGCTTTTTGAGGAACTCAATGGAGGGATTTTGCTTTTGCCGGATACGAAAATGAATCCGGCAGGGATTGACAACGACCTTTTCATATTGGGGGAATACCATAGAGGAGGCAATATGGGGAGGTACATATCAATTTATTACGGTTCCTTCATGAAAGTCTACGGTAGGCTCGGCAAGGAAGCTCTTTTGGAAAAGCTTGTTCATACTTTGAAGCATGAATTCACTCATCATCTGGAATCGCTCGCAGGAGAAAGGGATCTTGAAATTGAAGACGCAAGGTATTTGAAGAATTATCTTAGAAATCACCGGAAATGATAAAAAGCGCAGGCATCAAAATGCTATACTATTTTGTTTGTCCAATCTTCTACATTCCAGATGTCGGTTATCCAGTCTTTGTAGAAATCGGGTTCATGGGAAACCAGAAGAATGGTCCCTTTGAATTCAATCAGCGCATTTTTCAATTCCATCTTGGCATCTGCGTCAAGATGGTTTGTAGGTTCATCCAATACAAGCCAATTTACGGATTTAAGCATTAATTTGCATAAGCGGACCTTTGCATTTTCTCCGCCGCTCAGGACTTTCATTTGGCTTGTTATGTGCTCGTTGGTCAATCCGCAGCTTGCAAGGGCGGAACGGACTTCCCTGTTTTCCATGGAGGGATACTCCTGCCAGATTTCTTCGAGAGCGGTATTTGAATTGTTTCTGTTTGATTCCTGCTCGAAATATCCCGGATGCAGATATTCTCCGGTGTTAATTTTGCCGGAGAAAGGCTTAATTATTCCAAGCATTGTTTTTAAAAGAGTCGATTTGCCGAGACCGTTCACACCGGTAACGGCGATTTTTTTGTTTCTTTCCAAAATCATGTCCAAGGGCTTGGTCAAAGGCTCGCCATATCCCAGTACAAGTTCTTTTGCTTCGAAGATGAATCTGCCAGGTGTACGAGCTTCTTTAAAGGAAAAGGAAGGTTTTGTTTTTTCTCTCGGCTTTTCTATTATTTCAAGTTTGTCGAGTCTCTTTTGCCTGCTGTTGGCCATTCCCCTTGTTGCAACCCGAGCTTTATTTCTTGCAATGAAATTTTCCATTTTTTCAATTTCCTGCTTTTGCCGCTCGTAAGCCTTTCTTTGTTGTTCTTTCTTTGCGGAATACATTCTAGTGAATTGGTCGTGATTGCCGGAATATCGTGTCAGAATTCCATTTTCAACATGATAGACCACATTTACGACCTCATTAAGGAAGCTGCTATCATGTGATATGAGAATGAAACTGTTTTCATATTCCTTCAAATATTTTTTAAGCCATTCTATGTGTTCAAAATCCAAAAAATTTGTCGGCTCGTCAAGAAGAAGTATTGTTGGGTTTTGAAGAAGCAGCTTTGCAATCAGCACTTTTGTTCGCTGGCCTCCGCTTAAATCAGAAACATCCTTTTCCAAACCAACGTCTCCAAGACCGAGCCCGTTGGCGACTTCTTCAACTTTTGCATTGATCATATAAAATCCGCTGTGTTCCAAAAGACTTTGGATTTCCCCCACCTCTTCCATTATGGAATCGAGCTCTTTCGATTCTGCATTGCCCATTTTTTCATAAAGCAGCATCATTTCGGATTCCATATCGAACATGCCTTGGAATGCTTCCTCAAGCACATTTCTGATAGTTTTGCCTTTTGAAAGTACGGAATGCTGGTCAAGATATCCGACAGACGCTCTTTTGGACCATTCGATTTTGCCTTCGTCCGGCATCATTTTGCCTGTTATTATATTCAGGAAGGTTGATTTTCCTTCTCCATTGGCGCCGATAAGACCGACATGTTCACCCAATTGAAGACGGAAAGAAGCCTCATCAAGTATTTTTCTTGCTCCGAAATCGTGTGAAACATTGCTTGCAGTCATTACACTCATATTTAACTCCTTAAAATATTGATAATTTTGCTACTTTTCCATATTATCCGTTATAAAATGCTATGTCAAAATTATTTTTGTATGAAAAGAAGGCGAAAACGTTAAATTATTGTTTGGAAATATGTCATAATTAAGTTAGTATTCAGTGCATGTAAAATAAATATCACCATAAAAGAATGAAAAAATGGAGAGAAAAATGGATAAATTGTCAGGACATCTAACAGAAGTGTTATCAAATTCGCCATACAGGATGGTTATAAGCGCTCCTGTGGGCAAAACACAAAAATACCGCAAAATCGTAATAAACCTCAAGAAAGATTACTATCAGGCCGAAAAGTATACTCAAAAGCAGGTCTTCCATGAAAATTTTTCAGAGGAAGAAATTAAGGAATTCTGCATGGAATTGCTTTCGGGCCAGTACAGGGAGCTTAACGCATGGGATGGCGAATACAATTACAATATTAGAATTTCTAAAAGAGGAAAGGTTTTTTTTGGCAAGAAAAGAAGCGAAAACCAACCGGAACGTTTGACGGAACACAACAGAAAAAAAGAATATATTCTCAAAGAAGGGCGGATCATAAAGCCCTTGATCGACATGGGCATATTCACAAAAGCAGGCAAGGTTGCAAGCTCAATGCATGACAAGTACAAACAGATCAACAGGTTTGTTGAAATAATAGACGACGCAATCAGGGGCAAGGACATAAAGGAATTGAAAGTCATTGATTTCGGTTGCGGCAAATCATATCTTACATTCATAATGTATTATTATTTTACAGAAATCAAAGGGATAAAGGTCAATATGGTCGGCCTTGACCTTAAAAAAGAAGTCATCGAAAGATGCAATTCAATAAGCCGCAAATACGGGTATGAAAATCTGCATTTTGAAGTTGGAGACATAAACGGATACAAATGCAATGGAAAGGTTGATATTGTGATAGCGCTTCATGCCTGCGACACAGCAACGGATTATGCACTCTTCAATGCTGTAAAATGGGACGCGGAAATGATATTTTCGGCGCCCTGTTGCCAGCACGAATTAAATGCTCAGATAAAAAGCGATGAATTTTCCATATTGACCCGCTACGGAATAATAAAAGAGAGGGTGGCGGCGCTTGTCACGGATTCAATAAGGGGAAATCTTCTGGTTCACTGCGGATACAAGACACAGATTCTTGAGTTCATTGACTACGGTCATACCCCGAAGAATATAATGATAAGGGCAGTCAAGTCGAACATGACTAAAAAACACAAAAAGGAAGCGCTTGATGAAGTTCTGCGGATTAAAGAAGAGTTTGATTTGAGTCCCACATTGCTTGATTTGTTGAGAAAAGGAAATATGATTAATGAACAAGGTTAATTTAAGAATGGAATGGAGGGGATTGTCAATGAAAATGTTTCGCATAGAAATGATAAATGAATTTGAAGCTGATATTTTCTGCAATATTCTTGAAGAAGAAGGGATTCCCTATGCTTTAATCGGGAATGACAGCCTTGTGTATGACGGATTGTTTAAAATGACACTCGGATGGGGTCATGTTGAAGTGCCGGAAGAGCACAAGGATAAGGCATTGGAGCTTTTAAGAAAATACAAAGAATCTTCGGACGTGTAAAAGGCGGCCATTACGCGCTCAATTACTTTTTAAACTGAAAAACAAAAATTTGTTGAAACTTTCTAAAGATATGTTTCGTCAAAAACATATGGAGGTGTTGATATGAATAATAGAAAAGCAATATTAATAATGGCAATTGTCTTGGCGCTTGTCTTTGCGGGATGCATGCCGCAGGAGGGAGAAGCTCCAGCCGGCGAACAGGATTCAGGAGGTGAATCTTCAGAAAAGAACGAAGAGCCTGTGGAAATCGGCGCTGAATCGGCTTCAATCAAGGCCGTATACATAGGAAGAATGGATCCGAGCTTTGTTGAGATTATGCAGGACGGAGAATACAGCTCATACATGTTCCAGCAGGACGGGCAGGCGGCTCACGAAGCAGGAGAGATGGAAAATTACTCTGCTGTTGACATCCGGTATATAGAAAATGAGGAAGGCAGGCGCCAAATCGAATCAATGGAGCGGGCGGATGCTCCCGGGGTGGGGAATGCCCCGGAAATTGCATTTGAAGGCGAAATAGAAAATATTTTTGGACCGGGAGTATGCATGATTAAGGGAGAGCCTTACTGGATAGCATATGAGTTGTTGCATTCGAGTTCAAAGATTGTCGAAGAATATGATTATATAGATTTTTACTATTATGTCGACGACTATGGTCGAAATGTCATAACGACATATGAGAAGCGTTATACTGACACAGGCAGGTTTGACAGTGCCAATGGTACTACAATTTTTGTCAAATTGACCGGCAATCCCGACGAAATCGATTCCAAACCATACGAGATGTCAAGCGAAGCCGTTGAGATGCTCCAAGGGCTTGGCCTAAACAAAGGGGAAACAATAAAATTCCAGTATATCGTTGAGCAAAGCGGCCTGAAAAGAATCGTAAAAATCGACAGAATAAAATAAACCATATTAATGACTAAAAAATTTTACAAGTATTAATTTTATAATAGAAACTACCGGCCATTCGGCCGGTAGTTTTAATATGGGGGTGTTTCTATTGATGATAATTAAAGTTCTCCGCACTTCCTTAGAAGAGCTTCCCATTTTCTGTCGACTTCCTTTTGGATGTCTTCGATCAAATGTTCATTGCCTGGTTTGAAGAGGTGCTTGAAGCGACCTTGAGGCCTGAGGTAATCTTCTACAGGGAGCTTTTTCTTTGGCTTGTATGAAAGCTTCCATTCTCCGTTGATTACTTCAAAGAGAGGCCAGAAGCAAGTGTCAACGGCAAGCTTGCATATTTGCATCAAATCCTCAGTTTCATACCTCCAGCCTCTTGGGCATGGAGCCAATACATTCATGAATGCGGGACCTTCTGTGTAAATGGCCTTTTCCGCTTTTTCGTGAAGGTCTTTGAAATTTCCAATGAATGTTGTTTGCGCGACATAGGGTATTTCATGAGAAACCATCACTTCGGAAAGGTCTTTCTTGAACTGCTGTTTTCCCGGCACTACTTTTCCGGCAGGTGTAGTGGTTGTGTCTGTGTATTTGGGAGTTGCAGATGAACGCTGTATGCCGGTGTTCATATATGCGTTGTTGTCATAGCAAACATAAACCATGTCGTGTCCTCGTTCCATTGCCCCAGATAGAGATTGGAAGCCTATGTCGTATGTTCCTCCGTCTCCTCCGAAAGTTATGAATTTATATGTTTCATCGATCTTATTTTTTCTCTTGAGAGCATTATAAGCAGCTTCAGCCCCTGAAACAGTTGCAGCAGCATTCTCAAATGCAGTGTGTATGAAGGAATCCTTGAAGGCGACATACGGGTATGTGAAGGTTGAAACCTCAAGACATCCTGTTGCAACGCCTACAACGGCTTTGTCGTCTTCTTTCAGCGCCCTCATGACTCCTCTTACAGCCAAGGGAGCGCCGCAACCAGCACACATTCTATGGCCGCCGGTAAGTCTTTCCGGTTTGTTCATTACATCTTTAAATTTATATGCCATTTTTTATCACTCCTATTCTCGGACACCGAGGTAACGGTATGCCTCTCCTTGGTCTTTGCCATTTTTTATGGCAAGAAGTTCGTTGTAAATTGACTCGATATGGATTGTTCTTACATCGCGACCGCCCAAACCGTAAACGTAGCTGATAGTTTTAGGTGGATTTGGCAAATCGTATAGAGCTGTGCGTACCTCTGAAAATACAGGTCCTCCTATTGTTGAAAAACCTTCGTGACGGTCCATTATTGCCACGGTTTTAACATTTTTAAGGGCTTCGGCGATTTCTTCGCCAGGGAAGGGCCTGAATATGCGTAGTTTGAGAAGTCCTGCTTTTTTACCTTCGGCTCTCATTTGGTCTACAACATCCTTTGCTGTACCGGCAGTCGAGTTCAAAACAACTATAGCAACTTCTGCATCTTCCAATTTGTATGATTCAAAGAATTCATAAAATCTTCCGGACATTTCTCCGAACTCTTTTCCTATAGATAATATAACTTCCTTGGCATTTTTCATCGCCTCGAGTTGCTGGCGTTTATGTTCCATATAGTAGACTGGGCTGTCGTATGGGCCATGAGCTATTGTTTCGTTTGGATTAAGCATATAGTTTTGAGGGCAGTAGTCGCCAACAAAACCTTTGACTTTTTCAGCCTCGATAAGCTCTATGTTTTCAACTCCGTGTGAAGTTATGAAACCATCTTGGCAAACCATTACAGGCAATTGCACATCAGGATGTTCTCCAATCCTGAAGGCCTGAATGAAATTGTCGTAGGCTTCCTGGTTGTTCTCGGAATAAATTTGTATCCAACCGGAGTCCCTGGCTCCCATAGAGTCGCCATGGTCTGCGTTTATATTTATTGGTCCCGTAAGAGCCCTGTTTACGCAGGCCAATGTGATAGGAAGCCTTGAAGACGCGGCAACATAGAGAACCTCATGCATAAGAGCCAATCCGGCTGATGATGTGGCAGTTATTGTTCTTGCGCCTGCTGCTTCAGATCCTATGCATGCGCTCATAGCGCTGTGCTCGGATTCGACAGTGACAAATTCGGTATCGACTTCTCCGTTTGCTACGAATTGTGAAAAGTACTGCGGTATTTCGGTCGAAGGCGTAATCGGAAATGCAGGCATGACATCCGGATTGATTTGTTTCATTGCATTCGCAATCGCTTCGTTTCCCGACAATCTATCTCTTATTCCCATTTTAACCCTCCTGTTTTTCGTCTTTGATGAAATCTATTGCCCCGAACGGGCATACTTTGGCGCATATTCCGCATCCTTTGCAATGGTCATAGTCAAAGTCCAATCGTTTATTATTTTCAACTGGTATGGAAGAATCCGGGCAAACCGGGACGCATAGCAGGCATTGCTTGCATTTGTCCTCTTTGAAAACAGGTATCATTGTTCTCCAGTCGCCGGTTTTAAAAAGATCAGCGCTTCCTGATTGAGTTATTGCTCCACCCGGAGAAATGTTTTTCCAATTAACTTGCGGATTGATATTTTCGGTCTTTCTTTTGTCCATTATTTTGCCACCTCCTGCATTGCTTCTTTTAGAGCTGCCATATTGCCGCTTATAACTTCAGGCTTTGTAGCGAATTTGTGTTTGAAAGAACTTTCCATTGCATTCAGGAAGGATTTTTCATCCATTACACTGCTGACTTTTACAACGGCTCCAAGCATTGGCGTATTGGGGAAATTTCTACCCAAGGTGCTTTCTGAAATTTTGCGTGCGTCAATTGTGAATATGCGGCCGTCGTATCCATTGATTTTTGACTTGATTTCGTCTACGGATTTAGGCGTGTTGATTATTATGGCGCCATCTTCCTTCAATCCGGCAGTTACCTGCACTGTTGATAGCAATGTTTCGTCGACTACAACTACAAAATCAGGTTCGTAAATATTTGAATGCACCCTCAAAGGGATTGAACTGATCCGGTTGTAGGCAGTAATTGGGGCACCCATTCTTTCGGGACCGTATTCAGGAAAACCTTGAACATAATTGCCTGTGTTGAAAGCGGCATCAGCCAAAAGCAGAGAAGCTGTTTTTGCGCCCTGACCGCCTCTTCCATGCCAGCGAATTTCTGTACGATTTGACATAAAGCTTACCTCCTTAAATTTATTAATTATATATGCAAAAGATGTGCCAAAAGAAGAATGTTGGTTTTTCAATGGATCTATGATACAAAAAACACCAGAATGTTAGAATTAGTGTTATAATGCGAATAAAGTGTTAGAATAATGGAGGGTGTAATGGGCGATAATTTGAGATTTGAAGTTGCAGACAATATAATGAACAAATCAAACGACGGAGTCAATGTTGTTGATAGAAAAGGGATGCTGATATATGTAAATCAGGCTTCGGCTGATTATGCGGGCTACAGAATAGATGATATGCTTGGAAATCATATAACAAAGTACTATCCGCAAGCTGTACTTCTGAAGGTTCTTGAGGACCGTCAGCCAATATTGGAAAAAAGGATTCATTATGTGAAGAACAAGCGCTATGTGGTGAATTCGTATCCTTACTATATCGATGGAGAATTTTCTGGAGCCTTTTCTATTTTTAGAAGTATAAAGGAAATAGATGAACTGAACAAGAAAATAAAATATTTGGAACTTCAGTTGGAACTGAATTCGGTTGTTGAGGATGTTCCTTCAATTATAGGCATAGGTGGCAGTTTGAGTGAAGTAATAAAGAGGGCGAGAAGAACTGTTGGGTCATTGGGAGGACCTCGCCATTCCATAATCATAGGAGAATCTGGTACAGGGAAAACAATGGTTGCCAACATGATATATAATTATGCGAAAGAGATTGGAATAATAAGTCAGGATTCACCGCTTATTGAAATTAATTGTGCGCAATTCACAAATCCTGACATTGCCGCAGTTGAAATTTTCGGAAGCGAAGAAGGAGCATACACGGGATCAAAAAGAAAGAAGGGGCTTTTTGAACAGGCAAACGGAGGGATATTGTTTTTAGACGAGGCCCATGCATTGGAGCATTATCAGAATCTTCTTCTAAAGGTCATAGAAACGGGAAAGATAAGGCGAATAGGAGGGTCGAAAGAGCACAGAGTTGATGTCATTGCCATAGCTGCTTCAACAAGAAATCTTAAGGAAGAATTATTACCTGAACTTTATCAAAGGCTTGCACAATATGAAATATACATTCCTTCCTTAAGCGAAAGGAATATGCATGAAAAAAATGAGCTGCTGGATTATTTTGTTATGAAATACCAGGAGGCGGTAAAGAATCTTCACGAAATAGACTACAAAGTGGTAATTGAGGATGAAGCCAGAGAAGTATTGCTTGATGCCCGTTATCCCAGAAACATAAGACAGATGAGGGATGTGATAAACTTCAGTATAGATTCGGCCTCGCCGCTTATAGATGACATAGACAGGGACAAGGAAATAATAACAAGAGTGGGAATTGACGATTTGCCTTTTGAGCTGATAGGAAAGAAAAAAGGGGGAAATTCGAAGCGCATAGATAAAATGATGGAGAGGATGATAAACGTTTGTCATTCAAAAGGAATGGGTGCCAGGAAAATAGCCAAGGAGCTTAAGAAAAACGGTTATGAAATAGAATATTATCAGGTGGCGTATTTCTTGAAAAAAAGCAGGCAGTAAAAGCATAAAAAAGGTTGGGGGCTTTCGCAATGAATCATATGATATAATAATATGAAAAAAATGGTTTGGAGGAGATGTTTTTATGCCGGAATTTGCGAGAAGGATGTCGGCGATGGAGAAATCGGCAAATGTCATAAAGGGACTTTTTGGTGCAATGAATGATCCCGATCTGATTTCATTTGGCGGTGGAGCACCTGCTTTTGAGGCTTTGCCGGTAGATATTGTACGGGAAATCACGAATGATGTGATAAGAGAAGATAAAAGAGGTGTGGAAGCGCTTCAATACGGCAATGTGATGGGCGCTGTTGATTTAAGGCAAGTAGTAGTGAAAGAACTTTTGCAGCCAAAGGGTGTAGAGGCTGAAATTGAAAATATAATGATAATAAACGGCGGACTTGAAGCCATGAACCTGCTTTGCCAGCTTTACATAGAACCTGAGGATGTCATATTGGTTGAGTCTCCTTCATTTGTACATTCTGTCGAAATTTTCGACATGTTCGAAGCAAAATGCATAGGGGTCGACATGGATGACCAAGGAATGATCCCCGAGGATTTGGAGAAAAAAATAAAGCGCTACAATCCTAAGATGGTTTATGTGATTCCTACATTCCACAATCCCACAGGAAGAACATTGTCGCTTGAAAGAAGAAAACGAATCGCCGAATTCGGAGGCAAGTATGATGTGATCATTCTAGAAGATGATCCATACAGGGACATAAGATACAGCGGGACGGATCTGTTGCCAATAAAGGCATTTGATAAAACGGGACATACCGTTTTGGCCAACAGCTTCTCGAAAATTTTTTCGCCTGGAAGCAGACTGGGCTATATTCTTTCAAACGATCAAATAATGCAAAAGTTGTTTGCGGCAAAGACTGCAACAAACTCCCACACTTCAATGCTTCCTCAAATACTTTGCGCCGAATTTTTCAAGAGGGGATATTATCCGGACCACCACAAAATGATATGCGATTTGTACAGGGAAAGAAGAGATGCCATGATAGAGAGCATAGACAAGTTTTTTCCCGAAGGCACGAAACGAGTGTTCCCGGATGGAGGCCTCTTTACATGGGTTGAGCTGCCGGGTGGAATAAACACAACAGAGCTTTTGGCTGAATCCTTAAAAAATCCTGAAGTAAAAGTTGCTTTTGTCGCAGGGGAAGGTTTTTTTGTAGAGGGCGGCGGCAAAGGCAACAATTGCATGAGAATAAGCTATGGATCTGTTCCGCCCGGAAAAATAAAGGAAGGCATTCGAAAACTCGGCAAACTTATTTGTGAGAAAATCAAATAAAAAAATATAATTTGTTGCAATCCGACCCGCGAATTGATTTCGCGGGTTTTTCAATTCTAAGGATACTCTAAGATTGTTCAAAGCAGCGGCAAAGAATATGCCTGTATATTTAAAACGTGGAATAGAAAATCATTAAATTAATCGGGAAGAAAAGCAAATGAAAAAAACATGTTGTGGATTTCTATAGTATGGGTTTGCATGATTTTATTGGGCGGATTGATTGTCATGGTGTCGTTGAATCTTGTTGTGGCAAAATTGTTTGAAATCAAAGAAATCAGCTACTTGGCAAGTCTTGCGATTTTGTTTGCGATTGCTTTATTGAATAGAGGAAGGCATCCTGTAACATGCAGGGCGGCAAGATATTAAAATATTTTTAATTCGACAATTGCAAAGGGCTAAAATAATAAACGAAACTGGCATTTTTTAAAATAATAGTGCCAGTTTCGTTTATATTTATATCAAAAAACAAATATCATAATAAAGTTTAGGTTTAACATTTTGAATGTGAAAAAATCGTTTGAACAGCTTTGGCTGTTAATCGAACCACTTTCCCTTAATCAAATCTTTTGCATCCCTTGTCAAAGGAATCAAATCGCTTCTATCCAAATAACGTACATCGAATTTCCGGTTGAGCGCGGCGAAATGCCTGATCCCAAAAGCAATTTTGTTGAGATAGGAGAAAACTCCTATTGCTCCAGGTGAGAAATCGTTGGCTTTTTTGCCGTAAATGGACCTTAGTTCCGCAAGATCTCCGTATATGTCCTCTATGGTGTTTCCGTATTTTTCAAACAGCTTAGGCACTTTTCCGGCCTTTATCATATCGCCGGTTTTTTTGCCGCTCATGGCTGCCGCCATTGCAGCCCTGCAAATGCCTATCGCCGTAACATCTCCGTCACCGTAGGAAAGCGCCTTGAATACCTGGTCTTCGGATGCGAATCCGCCGGTTACGGTTATTGCAGGAATCGTAAGACCCTCAGCCTTCAATTTTTTTGTGATTGTGCATATGGCTTCCTCCATCATGATTGTCGGATAGGCCCATTCGTTCATCATCTTGCAGGGACTGTACCCGCTTCCTCCGCCTGCGCCGTCGAAGGTTATCATGTCTACTCCCGCTTTTATGGCCAGGCGTATGCTCTTTTCAAGGTCCGCCGGGTCATAACCGGCCATCTTGAAGTATATGTTTTTTGCTCCCAAGTTTCTGAGTTCAGCTATCCTTGGGACAAGATACTCCTCGGTCCATTGGGGGAGCCTTGAATATGTATAGAAATTAGGGCATACTCCGTTTTCATATGCTTCGGCCACTTTCGGGTCGCTCGGATCGGGGTGGACAAAATATCCTGAGCACTTCTTTGCCAAGGCATCTTCAATGCCCTTCACGAGTTTCACAGGTTGGGTACCTTTGGCTCCCTGTCCGAACTTTATTTCTATAGCTTCCGCGCCATGTTGTCTTATTGCATAGTCGGAAACACCCAGCATGTCATCCTCGACATTTGTTTGTATTATGATTTGCCCGTATCCGCGATAGTACTTTCTGAAAGTGTCGAGCATTTTACCGATTGCGGGAAAATGGACAATCTTGCCGTTTTCAATCTTAAGATCGGGGTCCTTTTCTCTTGCGTCTTCGCCGATTACGCAGCAAACACCTGCCATGGCGGCCCCTCCGAAATAATCCTCCCAGTTGAGTTTTATCAGCGCAGGCAATATGACCGGCATTGCAAGTTTTACGGGATTGACCAAGCCGAACTCGCGTTCAAGGTTGACATTGAATATTGCGGCCTCTTCGTGGGTGGGATTTACACCCATTGCGCCGAAAACACGTCCATTGATATTGAAATGTGAATAGTCGATCGGATAATCCTTTTCCGAACCTACTTGGTTTGCACCTGTTGTGGTTGGATAGACGGTTCGCATGCCCAAAACCGCAGCCAATCCAAGTTCGCAAGTCGTTGCGCAATCCTCTGTGCATAGTGAGCACATTCCGGATTGAGGCGACAGCTTGTCGCTTCGATTTCTTGTTTCGTTGAAAGCCGATGATAATGCTGGTGAATAAGTCATTTCATGTCCCCCTTTACATCTGATTAAATTTGGATATAATAATTACGTTTTAAAAAGTCAAATAGGGCAAATGCTCTTTACTGTAATATTATAACAAAGCAATACTATGTGCAAGAATAGGAGAGAATCAAAGGGTTTGATTGAATCTTGATTTTTATAAATCAAGATTGCAAAAATAAAATTTGTAATTTATATTTGAATTGAAAAGACCGTCTTTAAAAAGACGGTCTTTTCAATTCATTTGCTTGTATTTTTTGTAATAGTTTTAACAGTCATGATACGAAAGGCCGACACGGTTTGATTAAGTGTTTCGTGTTTAACCCTTGTCGGATCGAATTTCACGAGTTTGAATGTTGTTTGTATGAAATATCCGATCGCGAATGCAGAGACTATTGTTCCGACTCCAAACATACCTCCAAGCCTCCAACCCGCTAACGCCGTCAAAAGTTCAATAGATCCGCGGCATATGCCAACAGGCAAGCCGGTTTTTCTGGTAACAGCTACCATAAGGCTGTCTCGAGGGCCTGCCCCAAAGCCGGAAGCAATATAGTGGTAGCTTCCATATGAAAGTAGAATTATACCTGCGGTCATCATGGTGGCCCCTATTATAAAGTTGCTTGCAGTGGGTAGAATATCCATAAAAAGAATAAGATCAATAAATAAACCGATTTCAATCATGTTAAACAGGGTTCCAATTCCGATTTTTTCTCCAAAAATGATGGTGGCAAAAACTATAAACAAACCTGTCATTATAGAAGCCATGCCTATGGTTATTCCTATTGTATTAGCGAGTCCGGCGTGAAAAACATCCCATGGGGGGTAGCCGATGTTTGCCTTTATCATGAGGACTATTCCAACCGAAGAAATAAAAAGCCCACAGTTAAGACGTAAGAAACGAATTATAAAAGATTTCATAGCAGCTCCAGTAAAGGCTCCCAAAAAGCCTGTTTTATTTTTATACACAATTAATAGCAAGAATCGAGAATGTGAAAAATATTGAGACATTAATATATTTTATAGGTTTTTTAAACAAAGTCAATAATAATATCAATTTAAAGCATAAAAAGAATTGACCATCTGATATACAACAGATATATTAGAAGTATATAAAAAGAGGAGGTTTTGCTATGATTGAAATAAGATGGCATGGAAGAGGAGGCCAGGGCAGCTTTACTGCGGCTAGAATTCTTGGTTCGGCAGCTTCTGTGCATGGAGGAAAGTACGCAATGGCTTTTCCGTCATTTGGACCGGAAAGACGAGGAGCTCCAGTTGCTGGATTCACAAGGATTTCCGATGAAAAGATTACAGACAGGAGTGAGATAATATCACCCGACTATGTAATAGTATTGGACGAAACACTCTGGGAAAACGGTGTTACGAACGGGCTGAAAGAAGATACTGTTTTGATTATGAATACAGACAATCCTGAAAAATATAAAAAAATCGTTTCACAGAAAATTGTGGCTCTTGATGCTACATCGATGGCGCTTGACGTTCTGGGTTTGCCCATAACAAATACCGCTATGATGGGCGCTTTTATCGCAGTAAGCGGACATGTCTCGATTGAAGATGCCAAGAAGGCTATTGACGATAATTTGAAGCCTAAAGTCGCTCAAAAGAACAAGGTACTTATTGAAAAAGTATATGAATTGGTGAAAGGAGCATAAAGATGGATAGACCAAAGTTAAAGAAATGGAATGCCCCCCAATCGGTTCGGGAATATCCATTGGGTTCTACTTGTGAGAGCAACCACTTGACGAGCATAAACTCTGGCTGGAGAACTTTCAAGCCGGTTATTGATTACGATAAATGTGTTAATTGCCTCAGATGTTTTTTGGTTTGTCCGGACGGAGTAATCGACAAATCCGGGGATAAGCTTGAAATAGATTATGATTATTGCAAGGGTTGCGGAGTTTGTGCGGTAGAATGCAAGCTTGGAGCCATAGAAATGGTCAAGGAGGTGAAATAGCATGAGTAAAACAATGAAGTTTATTTGCGGTGATGATGCTGTAGCCGAAGGGGCAAGGCTTTCAAGGCCCCATGTCATTTCAGCCTATCCGATAACGCCGCAGACTATTGTTGTGGAAAGACTTTCGGAATTTGTTGAAGACGGATCTCTCGAGTCCGATTTTATGCATGTAGAGTCCGAGCACAGCGCAATGTCATGCGCCATAGGCATAAGTTCCGTTGGAGCGAGGGCATTTACAGCGACTTCTTCGCAAGGGCTGCTTTACATGGCTGAGGCTCTGCCTTACGCAAGCGGCCAACGCCTTCCCATAGTGATGATGAACGCAAACCGTTCGATTGCCACCCCATGGAGTATTTTTGGAGACCATATGGATTCCATGTTCCTTCTCAACTCCGGGTGGATTCAAATATATGTTGAGGATGCCCAGGAAGCGCTTGACATGACAATTCAGGCTTACAAAATTGCAGAAACAAAAGAGGTCATGACTCCGGTCATGGTCAATGTAGACGGTTTTATTTTGACTCACACATACGAAATGGTTGAAATACCGGAACAGGAAAAAGTCGATGAGTTTTTGCCTCCGATCTCAATGCCAAACAACAGCATGTCTCTTGAAAATCCAAAGAGCCTTTGCATATCGGCGGGCAAAGACACAAACATGGAATTCAACATGAAGAGGCATTTTGAAATGGTTGAATCTGAAGAATATATAGAAAGAATAGACAAGGAGTTCGGGGATGCCTTCGGTAGATATTATCATGGATTGATGGAAACGGTTAATATGGAAGATGCCGAGGTAGCCTTGATAACAACGGGCAGCGTGACAGGTACAGCAAGAGTAGTTTTGGAAGAAATGAGAAAAGAGGGCAAAAGGGTTGGACTGATAAAGCTTAGGGTTCTAAGACCTTTCCCGACTGATAAAGTGGTTGATGCGCTTAAGAATGTGAAGGCCTTTGGAGTGCTCGACAAGAATATTTCTTTCGGCTATGAGGGAAGCATATTCACAAATGTCAATTCTTCAATAATTGAGATGGGCGATATTCCAAAGGCTGTCAATTTCATAGGCGGAATAGGCGGCAGGGACATAACTCATCATGACATAGAAAAAGCGTATGACGAACTTTTGTCGGCAGCTGATGGAAATTCATTTGACCGTGTACAGTATATGAATGTGGGGTGTGACTACTGATGGCGAAACTTAACGCACATACGATAACAAACAAAGAATATTTTTACGGACACAAGGCATGCGGAGGTTGCGGAGAAAGCTTAGCTCTAAGGCATGCAATGAAGATATTGGGAGAAAACACTTTTGCGGCGCTCCCTGCGGGCTGCATGGCGGCAGTATCCTTTATATACCCCCATATGTCTTTTACAACAAATGCAATGATAACACCTTTTGCAGCGACAGGTGCTGTCGCTTCCGGTATGGCTGCGGGACTTAAGGCTCTTGGAGTTGAAAATACCCAAACAATAGGTTTTGCGGGAGACGGCGGAACGGCCGACATCGGACTTCAGGCTTTGTCGGGGGCAATAGACAGAAACGATGATATAATTTATATGTGCACTGACAATGAAGCCTACATGAACACAGGAATACAAAAGAGCGGCCTTACTCCATATGGAACAAGGACAACAACTTCTCCAGCTGGAGAGAACTTGCCGGGAGCAATTACACACAAGAAAAACATGTTTGAGATAGTTGCGGCACACGGAATATCTTATGCGGCAACTGCGAGCGTAGGTTACTTGGAGGATTTTCTTATGAAGGTCCAGAAGGCAAAAGATACGAAGGGAACATCATTTCTTCATGTTTTTGTTCCTTGTCCTACCGGATGGGGTTATCCATCCGACCAAACCGTTGCGCTAGCTAAAGCTGTTGTTGACTCGGGTTTATGGTACTTGGCAGAATATGAAAACGGTGAATTTAAAGTAAACAGGAATCCGAAAGAGTTTACGCCTGCAAAGGATTATTTGAAGGCGCAGGGAAGATTCAAGCATTTGACGGATGAGGATATAAAAGTGATAGAGGCCCATCGTGACAAGAAGTGGGAAACGATAAGGGAAAAGTGGAACATATAGGCAGATTGGGGCAATGGAAATGAAAAAACAGGCGAATGTCGGAATATTTCAGATACTGAAAAAAAGAATCATAGAAATGGAATATGAGCCGGGCATGGCGATTTCCGAAAAGGATTTGATTGAGGAGTTCGGAGTCAGCCGAACTCCTGTAAGGGAAGCTTTGCTGAGGCTGTCTCAAATAGGGCTGATTGAGATGATTCCGAGGGTAGGCACATTCGTTACGCAAATTGATTTGATGACGGTAAGATACGCATACGAGGTCAAAAAAAATCTCGAGGGCTTGGCGGCCGAATTGGCATGCCAAAGGGCGACCAAGGAGGAGATTGACGAACTTTTCGAGATTATCGATCGATTCGCAAAATATGACATAGTAAGCGACTACAAGTGCTGCATACAGGACGACCAAAGATTTCATGCAATTGTAAGGCAAGCCGCTGGAAATCCCATTTTGTTGAATACATTAGACGAGCTCAATACCAAAACTGCCCGATTCCTTCAATATATCCATTATGTGATAGACGACTACGAATGGTTCAGTTCATCGCTCAAGGAGATGGCAGAGGCGATAAAAAAAGGGGATTGTCAAGAGGCTCGCTTGTCTACCGAAAGGCATACATTTAAATTCTTGGAACAGTTGTCAAAGAAATTCTTCGGGAATCCTCAATAAATGAGGATTCCTTTTCATATTGGGTAAAAATGCAAAAGGAGGGGATGGAATGAAAAAAAATAACAATCTTAAAATTTTGGCTGGATTGAACACAGTATTATTTTTGGGAGTGCTTGCTGTCAATTACATGGCAAATGCACTTCCGATAAATGGGCTTAATACCGGGGAACTTTCGGACTTTATCCCCAATTTATTCGTGCCTGCAGGCGTAACATTCTCGATTTGGGGGCTTATCTATGCATTGCTTGCTGTGTTCATACTGCATCAATTTCATTCGCTCAAAAAGCGAAATGGAAGGTTCATAGGGGATATCGGAGTTTGGTTCAGTGTATCTTCATTTGCAAACATATGTTGGATATTTGCCTGGCATTACAGGCAAATACCTTTGTCGCTGGCTTTTATGCTTGTTATTTTATTTAGCCTGATTATTATTGTAGTTCGTTTGAGACCTAACAGAAAATATGCAAGGGGACTGGAAAGAATAGCGGTATATCATTCTTTCAGCATATATTTGGGCTGGATTTCAGTTGCTACAATTGCCAACGTCACGGCAGTTCTCGTGACGATCGGATGGAATGGCTTCGGCCTTCCTGAAGAATTTTGGACAGCCATTGTAATAGCGGTTGCGATTATTCTTGCATTGATCAGCTTGAACAGATACAGAGACATTCCATATGCGCTTGTAATCGATTGGGCACTTGCAGGAATAATACTGAAGAGGTATCAAACTGGAGCTTTTGAATACATTTGGATACTTTCTGTGGCGGTGGCAGGTATTGTTCTTATAAGTTCAATTGGCTTATACAAATTTGTAAAGCGTTAGTATCGTTTTTAAAAAAGTGCCATGAAAGGATTTTTTCATGGCACTTTTTATTTTACTACAAATCGCCTTCGTTGTCGTATCCAAGGCTTTCCCAATATCCCTTGAAGTCCGGATTGTTTGATATTTCAATTTCCGTTACCCACCGCGCCCATTTGTAACCGATTTTATCTTCGGCAACTACAATGAATGGATATCCAAGAGCCGGAGGCAGCTCGATTCCGTTTGATGAATATGCAAGAATCATTTGATTTTCAACAACATCGGAAATAGGCATCGAGGTGTTGTAGTCGTCCGCGCAATGGAAGATTATTGTGTTTGCCGAGGACTGCATAGAGGAAGGCTCAATTATGTCTTTGATAAGTGAACCCTTCCAAAGAACGGTCGATTCCCAGCCTTCAACACAGTGAAGAGTCACAAGTCTCTCGTATTCGGGCAATGCAAGAATTTCATCGTAGCTGTAAGCAAGAGATTCATCCACTAAACCCGTAACCGAAAGAGAATAGTCTTCGATTTCGACATATTGTATTCCTTTTATTGAATTGTCTCTTGGCCCTATGGATGGATCCAGCCTAACGCCCTGGTAATCCCTGATTTCATTTTCAGTGTACCTGCTTTCGGTAGCCTGCGAGACTTCATCAACTGCAACGCCTTCCATTTTATTAGGATTGCTGCAGGATGAAGCGGCCACAATAAAAGCCAGAATAAAAGAGTAAAGAATTATTTTGCTTTTCATGATTACACTCCTTTCAATAGCACAGCAGTATCTTTTATATACCCCTATTAAGGCATTTGAATTGATAATAAGGGACAAATCCTGAATTTGCTTTTAATTGGAATCCTTCAAATTAGAGTTTTGCATTGCCTTGACGGTAATCGACAATCGCTATATCATAGAACAAAATGGCCTATTTGCAATATTATAGAGTAAATAGAAGTTGCAGCATAAAATAATGAACCGAGAGCAAACATAATACCTATTTTAAGGAGCATTTCATGAGTGTTTTGGTTGCAGAAAAAATAAGTAAACAATATAGCGAAAAGATTCTTTTTGATGAAATATCATTGGCGATAAACGAAGGAGAAAAAATCGGCTTGATTGGAATCAACGGAACGGGCAAATCAACGCTTCTTAAGATAATTGCAGGGATAGAGGCTGCGGATTGTGGGAATATTCTACAAGGAAGAGATCTGACAATAGAGTATTTGTGTCAAAACCCATATTTTGAGGAAGGCACAACTGTTCTTGAACAAGTTTTCAATGGGAATTCGCCTTTGATGCGGCTTGTCAGGGATTACGAGGAAATGCTGCAAGCTTCTGGAGCCAATCCGGATGATAAAAATATTGAAAAAAAGTTGGTCGGCCTTGTACAAAAGATGGATCAAATGGATGCATGGTCTCTTGAAGCTGACGCAAAGACAATTTTGACAAAACTGGGAATAAGTGATTTTACATCAGATGTAGGGATATTGTCAGGAGGACAAAGAAAAAGAGTTGCAATTGCAAGAGCACTTATAAGACCTTCAGATCTTTTGATACTTGACGAGCCTACAAACCATATAGACAATGATGCGGTTGATTGGCTTGAACAGTATATTGCAAAGAAAAAGGGCGCTATGCTAATGGTCACACACGACAGGTATCTGCTGGACAGGGTTGCAAACAGGATAATAGAACTCGATAATGGAAAACTTTACAGCTATCAGGCGAATTATACAAAATATTTGGAAATGAAGGAATTTAGAGAGAGTATGGAGGAGGCATCGGAAAGGAAGCGGCAAAATCTGGTTAGAAGGGAACTTGAGTGGATTAGACGTGGAGCCAGAGCCAGGTCAACAAAACAGAAGGCAAGACTTGAGAGGTTTGATAAGCTTGTAAGTGAAAATAGTTGTCCGGTTGATGAAAAAATAGAGATGCAGGGGGCGTTTTCAAGACTCGGGAGAAAAATAATAGAGTTGGAAAATATAAGCAAGAGTTTTCCATGTGGGGAAATTATTAAGAATTTCACTTATGTGCTTCTGCGAAATGACAGGATAGGAATCATCGGACCAAATGGGGCAGGCAAGTCTACATTGATTAAGATAGCCTCGGGTATGCTTAAGACTGACAGTGGAAGAGTAGAGATTGGAGAGACGGTAAAGATAGGATATTTTTCTCAGGAAAATGATGATATGGATGAAAGCCTAAGGGTGATTGAATATATAAGGGAGCAAGCTGAGTATGTTTATACAGGAAGGGGAAGTGCAAGCGCATCTCAAATGCTGGAAAGATTTCTCTTCCCTCCAAGCGTTCAATGGACACTTATTTCAAAACTTTCGGGAGGAGAGAAAAGACGTCTCCACCTGCTGCGCATATTGATGAAAGCTCCGAATGTGCTTATGCTGGACGAACCGACCAATGATTTGGATATACAGACATTGACAATACTCGAAGAGTATCTTGAAGAATTCCCGGGAGCGGTGGTTGCTGTATCCCATGACAGGTATTTTTTGGATAAAATTGCTGAAAGCATATTTTCTTTTGATGGTGGAGGAAATATAAAGCGATACCCGGGAAATTATTCCGATTTTCTTAAACATAGGCTTTCGGAAGAAGATTTAAAGGAAAATAGTTGTGCCCAGGTAAAAAAACAGATTGCCGAAAAGGAAAAACCGAATAAAAAAAGGGCTCCCAAATTCACATATAATGAACAAAGGGAGTTTGAAGGAATAGATGATGCAATAACGGGATTGGAAGATGGTATAATTATTGTGGAGCAAAACATGCTGGAAGCTTCAAGCGATTTTGAGCGGCTTCAGAAACTTTCGGACGAGAAGGAAGAATTGCAAGGGAAATTGGAGCATGCTATGGAGCGTTGGGAATATCTGAATGAGTTGCATGAGGAAATTGAGAAAAACAAAAGAGGATAGATAAAAGAAAGGAGCTTTTCATAATGGATGGGACAAAACGATCGGAAATAAAGCCGGGGCTTGAGGTAAGAGTAGTTCAGAAGAAGGACCAGGGCAGTGGGACATTGACTGAAGGCTTAGTGAGCAGGATACTTACTAAATCGCCGAGTCATCCACATGGGATCAAGGTGATGCTTGAAAATGGCATAGTTGGCCGCGTGAAGGAAATAGTCTAATAGCTATGGGAGAAAATTCAATTTTAGCATAAAGAAAAAGGAGGATGCGAAATAATTTTGGCATCCTCCTTTACATTTGTCGTATTGGTGTTTTATCGGGGTATCATACAAATAGGAATACTTCTATTGACTCAAAAGAAATTGACGATTGGATAATATAAAGGAGGTAAATAATGAAAAGTACGACACTTGGAGGTTTGCTGCTGATATTTTATGCGCTTATTGTCATCTATATTACGATTAAGAGACCGAAAAGCATTTGGCAGAAGAAAAAAATCAAAATTTTTATTAACTTGATTGGTGAAAGGGGAACAGTAATATTGTTTTTTGTTTGGTCTGCGCTTGTTTTGGCGCTCGCCGTATTCTTGCTTACCATTTAGTGGTACATAGCTCACGTGGATTTATTTATAGTACATTTTGTGGTATTATTCGGGATAGTACTAAATACGAGTTTTGAAAAGGAGTTTTTATGTATCAAAAATGGTTGGAGCCGCTGAAAAAAGTCGGATTATTTCAAGGAATAGAAGAAGGCGAGCTTAATAGTGTGCTGATGTGCTTCAAGCCCCTGATAGCATCCTTCCAAAGGAAAGAAAGTATTGTAACAGAAGGGGACCGCTTCACAGGAATAGGCATTATTCTGGAAGGCGAGGTGACAATAGCAAAGGACAATGCGGCTGGCGACAGGGTGATTATGGCCAAGCTGAAAGAGAACAGCATATTCGGGGAGGTCTTTGCTTTTTCGAGCAGCGACAAATGGGGGGTGACCGTTATTGCTACAAGAGATTGCAAGGTCATGTTCATAACTCCCGAAAGGATAATCGGCAATTGTCGCAACATGTGCATAGGGCACAGGCAATTGATTCAAAACATGCTGAGAATTGTTTCGCAGAAAGCTCTCGGGCTTGAAAAGAAAATAAAATACCTTTCGATGAAAAGCATAAGGGCGAAGGCGTGTGCATATTTGCTTGAGCAACGAAGTATAGCGGGCGGAGACAGATTCATGATTCCAATGAAAAGAAATGAACTGGCGGAATTTCTGTATGTATCAAGGCCGTCCCTTTCGAGGGAAATAATAAAGATGAAGGATGAGGGGATAATTGACTTTTACAGGTCTTCGTTTCACATAATGGATATTGAGGCCTTAAAATCTTTCATTTGAAGAAAAACTTACAATTAACGCAAGGAATTAATGGATTGCATTGGTGAAAAATCACCGATGCAATTTTTTATTTTGGTATCACAGGATACGGTTATATGTGTAATACGGTGTTATGATGGACCGGAAGTTGTTAAGAACTATGAAAGCGAGGTGGATTGATGAAAGGCAAGTATTTTGATTTGGAAGATACACTGCTTGAAATAACAGACAAATATGCGGAGGCAGTAGATTTGCTTGCTTCAATGGGTTTTGAGAATATACGCAACGAGCAACAAAGGAAGTCGTTTGGCGGATCGGTCACACTGGAAGCAGTTTTGAAAATGAAAAAAATTAATGAAAAAACATTTGTAAAACAGCTTGTTGAAGCCATCGAAAACGGAATCCTCGATAAGGATAATGAGACGGAATCGAGTGGAGCTTTGCAGGACGCGGATGTGCGGATTGAAGGGGTCTTGCCATGCCCCGTTAGAGTCCCGCTTTTGGAAGCGTTTCAAGGATGGATGAAGAAAAACTGCCAAGGGATAAACAAGGCGGTGGGTTATGATTTGAAAGCCGCATCGATGGGCGTCGATTGGCTGAAGGAATCAATGGAAGGCGCAGAATCAGCCGATGTTCTGGCGGATATATTCATATCTGCGGGCTTCGACCTTTTTTTCGACAAGGAACTTATCGGCAAATACAAATCGGAAAATGCATTTGAGGATATAACCGGATTTGAGCACTACAACAAGGATTTTGAAAATGGATATATTGATTTGAGAGATCCGGACAGGCATTATTCCATGATAGGGGTGGTGCCGGCGGTATTTCTGATAAACACGGAGGAACTGGGTGGAAGAAAAATTCCTGCAAGCTGGGAAGACATATTGAGTAAGGAATTTGAAAACAAGGTAAGCCTGCCAATTGGCGATTTCGATTTGTTCAATGCGATTTTGCTCAATATAAACAAAAGATACGGCGAAGAAGGAGTTGAAAAATTGGGTAGAAACCTGTTGAGGAGCATGCATCCATCGGAGATGGTGAAGTCCCATATTAAGAATGCGGAAAAACCGATTGTTACAACAATGCCTTACTTTTTCACAAAAATGACTAAAAACGGCGGGCCGATGAAGGCGGTATGGCCAAGCGACGGGGCAATCATAAGCCCAATTTTCATGCTCAGCAAGAAGAACAAGGCGCGGGATTTGAAGCCGTTTGTGGATTTCTTCGCATCGAAGGAAGTCGGGGAGATACTTTCCCACAAGGGCAGATTTCCAAGCGTCAATCCTGATGTGGACAACATGATTGCAAGTAGGCAGAAATACATGTGGCTTGGATGGGACTATATAAATAAAAACGATATAGGTAAATTGATAGTAAAATGCGAGAAGCTGTTCAATCAAGCGGCGGGAGGGGTTGAAATATGAATCTGATTACAATATCGGGCCCTCCATCTTCAGGAAAGACATCCATAATCCTAAAGGCGATACGGGCAATGCATCAGAGAAAACTCAAGGTAGGAGTGGTGAAATTCGATTGCCTTTACACCGACGACGACCTTTTATTCAAAAAAGCTGGGGTTCCTGTGAAAAAAGGCCTTTCGGGCTCTCTTTGCCCGGACCATTACTTCGTAAGCAATATTGAAGAGGTTGTGCAGTGGGGAAGGAAAAAGAAGCTTGACGTTTTGATTACAGAGAGCGCAGGGTTATGCAATCGATGTTCTCCGTATATTAGGGATATAAAAGCGGTATGCGTAATTGACAATCTGAGCGGAATCAACACTCCCAAAAAAATTGGACCCATGCTTAAAACCGCGGATATAGTTGTGATAACTAAGGGAGACATAGTGTCTCAGGCCGAAAGGGAAGTTTTCGCATCAAAGGTCCGAACAGTCAATCTGAAGGCTACAACCATGAATATAAACGGATTGACGGGTCAGGGAGCATATGAACTCAGCATGCTCCTGTATGACGAAAAAGAAGATATTGAAACGGTCAAGGGCAAGGAACTAAGATTTTCAATGCCGTCCGCTCTATGTTCATATTGCCTTGGAGAAAAAAGGATTGGGGATGATTACCAGATGGGCAATGTCAGAAAAATGGAGATGGGTGAAGACCATGATTGATATAAGAGATATCGAGACTATGAAGATAAAGGAACTGGAGAGCAAGCATCCTTATTCGATTTCGTTTTTCCAAAACAACAACTTGGATATTGAGGGACATGAGGAGAGCACTCTCAGTCAGTATCTGGATCATTTCACGGAAGAAGAAATAGAGGATTGGGCAATGGATCCCGAAAAGATCAAAGTGGATTTTTTGACGTACATCAATGAAATGCTTGAGTTTCTGGGTATCAAAGGCGATGAGCGAGTAGATTCTCTGACCATTGTTGCGGGTTTTGACAAGGACGGGGAAAAAGAGAACTTTGAAACACTCACAATAAATAAAAGCGATATTGTTTCAATAGTGGGACCGACCGGTTCCGGGAAAAGCCGTCTGTTGGCGGACATTGAATGGGTGGCAAACAAGGACACCCCTACTGAAAGAGTGATATGGATAAACGGGAAGACGCCTGACAGCAAGTGGAGGTTGTCGTCATCCAACAAGCTTGTCGCGCAATTGTCGCAGAACATGAATTTTGTAATGGATTTGACCGTTGGGGAATTTCTGGAGCTGCATGCCCAAAGCCGTATGGTTGAGGACGAGCAGGGAATAATATCGAAAATAGTAGATGCCGCAAACCATTTGGCGGGAGAAAAGTTCGATTTGAAGACGCCAATTACCAGCCTTAGCGGAGGGCAGTCCAGGGCACTTATGATAGCGGATACGGCAATACTGAGCACATCGCCAATAGTTTTGATTGACGAGATAGAGAATGCGGGCATAGACAGGAAAAAGGCGCTGAATCTTTTGGTAAACGAAGAGAAGATAGTTCTTATGGCAACACACGATCCCAGCCTTGCTCTAATGGCGGGAAAAAGGATTGTCATTAAAAACGGCGGAATAGAGAAAGTTATAAAAACAAGTGATGAAGAGAGAAGAATGTTGCTTGAGCTAGAAAGAATAGACAAGATAATAAGCACGCTCAGAAGCAATTTGAGAAAAGGGGAGATACTGGAAAAGGCAATTTAGAGAAAGGGGGTATAAACAATGCACGAAGGATGTTCGGGAAATTTTAATACAGGCAAAGAAACTGTCGATAAAGTAAGAATGATGGGATTTTCAAATCAGTATATGTCGATGCCGCTAAATGTTGTATGCGGAGGATGCAATGAAACGTTCGAAATGTCTACGTTCGAGGACAAGTGTTCAAAATGTGGCATGGTGCATGGTGTTACACCTTGCCATGCTTTCGATCCTATCAATGTAAAAGCTGCCGGTATAGACTATTGAAAAATAATGGTAACTTGAGATACCGAAAACGGTCTTAAATTGTTATATGCTTGAAGTATGTAAACAACAATTTGAAAAGGGAGGAATAATAATGAGCATGTTTTGTTATCAATGCCAGGAAGCGGCAAAAGGAACAGCTTGTACAATAAAAGGGGTTTGCGGAAAGCCGGATTATGTTGCAAACCTTCAGGATCTTATGATTTACACACTTAAGGGGATAGCTTTGGTAAAAGAGGAAGGCCGGAAAGCGGGTCTTGAGTTTCCGAAAGCGGATCATTTTACCATGACGGGGCTTTTCATGACCATCACTAACGCAAACTTCGATGATGATGCTTTCAGGGCAAAAATCAGGGAAGGGCTTGCGTTAAGAGAAGAAATGAAAGAAGAACTAAAGGGAAAAGGTTTTTCATTGGATGACATGCATGATGCAGCGACATGGACGGCGGATTCGGCAGATGCAATGACGTCTAAGGCGGATTCGGTTCAGGTTGGTGTTCTTGCAACCGAAAATGAGGATGTCCGTTCTCTTAGAGAACTTATAACATACGGACTCAAGGGAATTGCCGCATATGCCGAGCATGCATTCAATCTTGGGAAAGAAGACAAAAATGTTTACGGTTTCATAAGCAAGGCTTTGACCGCAACATTGGACGACACATTGAGCGCTGACGAGCTTGTAGCCTTGACTCTTGAAACAGGGAAATTCGGTGTTGATGTAATGGCTCTTCTCGATGCGGCAAACACAGAAACATACGGAAATCCGGAGATTACTGAAGTAAACATAGGTGTAGGTAAGAAGCCTGGAATACTTATTACGGGCCATGATTTGAAAGACATGGAGCAACTGCTCGAGCAGACAAAGGGAACAGGAGTGGACGTATATACCCATGGTGAAATGCTTCCTGCAAACTACTATCCGGCATTCAAGAAGTATGACCATTTCTATGGAAACTACGGAAATGCCTGGTGGAAGCAAAAAGAGGAATTCACAACATTCAACGGACCCATTTTGTTTACTACCAACTGTATCGTTCCACCAAAAGAGGATCAAATTGAAAGAATTTACACAACAGGTTCAGCTGGTTATCCCGGATGCAAGCATATTGAGCCCGATGAAAATGGAATGAAGGATTTCTCTGAAATAATCGAGCAGGCAAAGAAACTTGATCCGCCTGTTGAAATTGAAAATGGAACCATAGTTGGAGGATTCGCTCACGCGCAGGTATTCGCATTGGCGGACAAGGTTGTGGAAGCAGTCAAATCCGGAGCAATCAAGAAATTCTTTGTAATGGCAGGCTGCGACGGAAGAATGAAATCAAGATCATACTATACAGAGTTTGCGGAAAAACTGCCTGAGGATACGGTTATACTTACAGCCGGTTGTGCAAAATACCGTTACAACAAGCTTGATCTTGGGGATATAGGCGGAATTCCGAGGGTTCTTGATGCAGGGCAGTGCAATGACTCTTATTCATTGGCAGTGATTGCGCTGAAACTAAAGGAAATATTCGAACTTAACGACATCAACGATTTGCCGATAGCATACAATATAGCATGGTATGAGCAGAAGGCGGTAATAGTATTGCTTGCGCTTCTTTATCTTGGAGTCAAGAATATCAAGCTCGGACCTACGCTTCCCGCATTTCTTTCACCGAATGTAGCCAAAGTGCTTATTGAGACTTTCGGAATAAATGGCATAAACAGTGTTCAAGAAGATATGGACCAGTTTTTCGCATAAACTGCATGCAAAGCTGAATTATTAATCGGGAGCCGTGATAATTCGCGGCTCTTGATTTTTGAATGCGATGTTAAAATTATAACGATACGAACATAATGGAGGTGGCAATATGTTGAAAAAGATTTACCAATATTCTATAGATAATAATAAAACAATTGAAAGAATTGTAAATGATGAAAATATTCACTTGAACCACATGGTTTTTAACGAAGGAGAAGGTTTTCCAGAACATTACTCTAATTCGAATGTATATATGATTGTTGCAAGGGGGACTTTATCACTTAGGCTTGCTGAACAGGAAATCAAAAAATATGAAAAAGGGAGCATAATCAATATTCCTTTCAATATCAAAATGAACGGAATGAATAAGTATAGCGAGACGCTTGAACTTTTTATTATTAAAGCTCCAAACCCCAAGAATTACATTAAATGAAAAGCGAAATAGAAGCTAGGCAAGAGGAGTTTCGAATTGAAATTTCAATAAAACTCCTTTTGCTTTAAAATTCTCAAGCGACACTATTCTATTTGTACTTTTTAGCATCCATCAAGAAAGTAGTTGTGTTAGAGTATTCAACAATAATAAAACAGTTGACAATCCGGGCAAACATTGATAATATGTTAACGAAATTGATATTCCAAAGTTCTGGAGAGCTTTCTTCGGTAATTTGGGTAAATAGAATATGACCTTGCGAAAAAGAGTATTCTGATTCGAAAAGGGAGTAGGACATAGCCTTGTCCATATGGCGGAGTATTCTGCCTTTATGACAGTAGACCATGCAGCCTTCCTTTTGGGAGGCTTTTATATTTGATATTAAAGTTGGTTTTGAAGGGAGAAATTTATTTTGAAAAAATACAGGGGAATTGTTTTTCCGCTGGCAATATTGCTGTTGTGGGCGATTGGTTCCGAAATGGAATGGTTCAATACATACATAGTTCCACATCCAATTAAAGTGTTAAACACCGGTTTGTCATTGGCTAAAAAAGGAATACTTATAAAGCATCTGGGAATAAGTCTTTTAAGGGTTCTTTCAGGCTTTGCCCTAACCTTTTTAATTGCATTTCCAATGGCGGTGCTTGTCGGACTCAATAAAAAATCATATGAATATTTGTCTCCCTTTCTTGAGTTTTTAAGGCACATTCCTCCCATAGCCATGATACCGCTTCTGATATTGTGGTTTGGAATTGGGGAAACCTCAAAAATCGCAGTTATAATTTTGGCGACTTTTTTCCCCATATTCATAAATACGGTTAGCGGTATTTCCGGATGCGACAACAGACTTGTGGAAGTTGGAAGGATGTATGGATTTACCAAATGGCAAACATTGATTAAAATAATTCTTCCCCAGGCTCTTCCATCAATATTGGCGGGAATGCAGCTTGGACTTGGATACAGCTGGAGATCGCTTATGGGGGCCGAACTTATCGCGGCTTCCTCGGGGATTGGATACATGATAATTGAAGCGGAACAATTGTCAAGGATAGACATAATTTTTGTAGGGATAATTGTAATAGGCACTTTGGGCTGCGGAATAGACTATTTTTTCTTGAAAGCTACCAATAGACTCTTGATGTGGGAGGGGGGAAATCATGACAGGGATAAAAATCAGGAACTTATCAAAGATTTTTATGCTTAAAAACAAGGAAGTACCGGTTTTTGAGGGTATGGACCTTTTCGTGGAAAAACAAAGCTTTGTAACTATTGTGGGAAAGAGCGGCTGCGGTAAAACCACGCTTTTGAGAATTTTATGCGGTCTTGAAGAAAAAACAGGCGGAGAAGTCTTGTATATGGAAAACGGAAGTGAGTGCGGCAAATGTCCAAAAACATCTATTGTTTTTCAGGAACCGCGCCTGATGCCGTGGCTGACCGTAAAACAAAACATGGCTTTTTCAATGGCAAACGAAAAGGACGGAGTAAAAGTCGAAGATACGGTCAACAAATACCTTGAAATTCTGGGATTGGAAGAGTTCAAAGATGCATATCCGAGCCAAATATCCGGAGGTATGGCGCAAAGGGCTGCTCTGGGAAGAACACTTTGTTACGAGCCGGATGTAATACTTATGGACGAGCCTTTGGGAGCCCTGGACGCATACAACAGGAAAATTCTTCAAGACGAGTTAATCCATATTTTTAATACATGCAATAAGACAATAGTATTTGTCACCCATGATATTGAAGAGGCTCTTTACCTGGGACAACGACTAATTATTATTGATGATGGAAAAATACTTGAAGATATTTATATAGGTGAAAGTTATCCAAGGGACATTTACTCGCCTAAGTTTTCAAGACTAAGGGAAAAAGCCATGAATACCATCATGGATTCCAAAAATAAGTTAGCTGTGGCGCAATAAAAAAAAAAATCGGAAAAGGAGGATAAACATAAAAAAATCTGAATGAAAATCGGTATAAATTGAAATTGTCAGGGGAAAAGGAGGATTTTATGAAAAAATTATCATTGTTTATGGTGGTTCTGCTTGTGGTAATAGCTGTTCTATCGGGTTGCGCAAGCGGTGCGGGTGAAGCAGCCGAAGTTCCGGCAAAAGAAAAGGTCAATATTTCCTATGTGAAATTGCCGCTTAATGTGCCGTCAATAGTTGAAAAGAATAAAATGATGTTTGAAGATGCTTTTGGTGAAAAAGGAATGGAAGTGGAATTCCCCGAAATAACACAAGGATCAAAAATGACACAGGCTCTTGCATCGGGTTCACTTGACTTTTGCAATGCACTGGGAGGAACTTCCGCAATTCTTGCTGCGGCAAATGGTGTGGATGTTAAAATAATCGGCATTTACAGCAGGGCACCAAAGGCTTTTACAATTATGGCAAAAGATGATTCAATAGCTGGAATAAAAGACTTGCAAGGCAAAAAAATAGTTGGACCGAAAGGTACGATTCTGCACCAATTGCTTTTGGGTTCATTGGTGGAGAACGGCATGAAGATGGATGATGTAGAATTTATAAATATGGGAATAGGTGACGGAATGGCGGCTCTTTCTTCTGGAAATGCGGATGCCGCTTTAGTTGCGGGACCTGCGGTTACGATTGCCCTTGAAGCTGGAAACAGGGTAATTGAGACAGGAGAAGGCCTCTTGGACGCTACAATAGTCATAGCTACAAGCGGGGAAATGATTGATAAATATCCCGGAATTGTTCAGACATATATGGACGTACATAGAAAAAGTCTTGAATATATGGAGGGCAATCCTGACGATACCTATGCAATGACTGCCAAGGAGACAAACATAGACGTTGAGGCAGTAAAAACAATGTTTGAGTGGTATGATTTCAGCCCGCAAATAAGCGAGAGTGATATAGAAGATCTGATCAAGACACAAGAATTTCTTATAGAAAATGGAATGCTTGAAAACGAAATAAAAATCAAGGACATAATAGTCGATATGACTGCAGAATAGAAGTACTTAAAAAAGGCAATACTGCCATGGCCGGACGATATCTCCCCTGTCCGGCCATGGATTTTTATTTTTGAATAATAAATAAAAAGGTTGATAATAAATTAAACATAGTTTAAAATCTCATAAATAATAAACCGATGGCGTTGAAGGGAATCGTAGTTCAGGAAACAAGAAGATGGGAACAGTCGGCGGGGAAGTCGGTTTCAATGAGAACAAAGGAAGACGCTCATGATTACAGATATTTTCCTGATCCCGATTTGATGCCTATAATAATAGGAGATCCTTTTGTTGAAAAACTCGGAGAATCTCTTCCCGAACTTCCCGACGAAAGAAAAGCTAAATATATAAAGGAATATAAATTGACGGTATATGATGCGGAACAATTGGTATCAAGCAAATATCTTTCGGACTATTTTGATATGACGGCAAAAAAAGTCAAGTCTCCAAAGATAGCTCAAACATTCTTATGACAGATATATTAAGGCTTTTGTCAAAAGATGGCGAGGATGCCCGCATACCTTTCATTAGTGACGATTTCGCACGTCTTGCCGATTTGATTTTTTTGGGGACAATAAACAATACTTTGGCAAAAAAAGTTATTGAAAAAATGTGGAAGGAAAATCTTTCCCCCGATTTCATAATCGAAAGAGACGATTTGAGCTTGATAAAGGATGAAGATTACCTTTCCAGCCTTGCAATTGAAATAGCGGGTGAAATGCCAAAGGTTGTTGAAGACTACCTTTCCGGAAAAGAAAAGGCTCTGCAATCCTTGATTGGACAAATAATGAGGAAGACGTCCGGAAAAGCTGATCCCGGAATAACAAAAAGAATTTTGCTGAAAACAATAAACGATTTGCATTAAAAACAAAGAGGTTAAAGAAAAGGCATCAATCTTAAAGGATATGGAAAACCTTCTATTCCAAGTTGCCGATAAAAACCGGTGATTGGGCGTATTGAAACATACGCTGACAAACGGTTTTGCCTGTGCCCTGTGGTTTGAGGGGCAACGCAAAAATTGATGTTTTTCTGCAGTTTGAAATGAGTCTGCCATATGGCAGACTCATTTATATTTGATAATCGATCGGCAAAATTCAAATCATTATTTTATGCTTTGCCGCTGCAGCCCAAAACATCTTTGATTTTGTGAGCAACCATTTCCTCTATTGCTGTCCTTCCCTTGCCCAAGTACTTTCTTGGATCGAAAACATCAGGGTTTTCAACGAATGCTTTTCGGATTGCTGCTGTCATGGCGAGGCGAAGGTCGGTGTCTATGTTTATTTTGCAGACACCCAGTTTTGACGCCTGACTGAGCATTGGCTCGGGAACCCCTTTGGCTCCGGGGATGCTTCCGCCATAATTGTTGCACATTTGAACAAATTCGGGAATGACAGTGGAAGAACCATGAAGAACCAGCGGGTATTCAGGAAGCAGTTTTGATATTGTTTCCAAACGTTCAAAGTCAAGTTTGGGTTCGCCTTTGAATTTATAAGCGCCATGGCTTGTTCCTATTGCAATGGCCAAGGAATCAACCTTTGTCCTTTCAACAAATTCAACAGCCTCGTCCGGGTCTGTGAATGTGGCATTTCGTCCGGATACCTTTATGTTGTCTTCAATTCCTGCGAGTTTGCCCAGTTCAGCTTCTACTACAACTCCTTTTTCGTGAGCGTAATCGACCACACGTTTTGTCAGGGCAATATTTTCTTCAAATGGATGCTTTGATCCGTCAATCATAACTGAAGTGAATCCGTCGTCTATGCATTGTTTGCAAATTTCAAAATCCTCACCATGGTCAAGGTGGAGAACGATGTCAAGGCCCGTATCTTCGATTGCAGCCTCAACCAATTTTTTCAAGTATACAGGCCTCGCATATTTTCTTGCGCCGGCAGATACCTGCAGAATTAACGGCGCATTTTCATTTGCGGCCGCCTGCACGATTCCCTGAATTATTTCCATGTTGTTGACATTAAAGGCTCCTACGGCATATTTTTCATCATATGCTCGCTTGAACATATTGGTAGATGTAACTAAAGGCATTCTAGCCCCTCCTTTGTATGTATTGAATAGTTTTTATTCCCAATGTAATTATATACCTAAGATAAAGATATTTCCACAATACAAGGCTCATTTATGATATATTGAAGAATATTAAACAAGGAAATAAGAGGGAATTGGATTAATATGCCTTAAAAATTAAGAATTTGTATAAAAAAGGAATATGAAAAAAGAATAAAAGGAAATCGGAGAATTCAGGTGAAAAGTTATTTAATAAAGACGCAAGCCCCTGTTTTTCATGGGTATCGCGTCTTTATTTTTGGTTTGGAATTATTCTGGTTATTGTTATTGACCAGTTAGCTTGTCGATTATTTCATCCAAATCCATATCGGAACCAATCTTGAATGTTCCACTTTGAAGTTTCGAGATGAGCCCCCTCGATTCGGTTCTGTTTATGAAATCACTTGTGTTGTCGATAATGCCCGTATCTTTAAGGATGCCTGCAATTATTACACCAGTGCTTCCTGAAGGAATTTGTACCCTTGTGTATACAACAGCTTGCTCGGGTTCGGATGGCGACTGGGGATTTGATTCTTCTAAAGTGTTTTTATCTACAATTGTAGCATCTTCTCCGGTTTGATTTTGTTCAGGTTCGGTTTGCTCAGGTTCGGTTTGCTCAGGTTCGGTTTGCTCAGGTTCGGTTTCAATTTGTTGGAATGAAGATTCAGGTTCTTGACTTGAAGGAATATTTGCGCTTACTTCAAAAGATCCTGCGAATTTCCAAGAAATAACTGTCGCCATTATGGATATAATAAAAAGAGCGAGTAAAATATCGCTTATATCATATAAAAAATCCTTTAATTTTTCCATGTATTCTCCCGCCTTTCAGAAAATAGAATAACACACTTACAGCTTCTTATATAGAGTTGTTAATTAATTGTAACAGAAAATTATTATTAAAGTATTTTTTATATAAAAAAAATATTATACTATAGAAGAAAGAAAACCATATAAAAGGATGTGCCGAATTGAAGGAAATAATTGTTCATAGGGATGAAAGAGATCAAAGGATAGACCGTTTTCTGCTTAAATTGTTCAAAAATACAAGCAGAGGGAATATATATAAACTCTTAAGAAAAAAAGTGATAAAATTGAATGGAAGCAAAGCAAAACCCGATAAATTCATAAAGGAAGGAGATGCGATACAGATATTTTTGGCCGAGGAAACATTGAATGCATTTGTTAGAAAAGAAAAAAAAATCGATGCTGTTTCTACCGGGCTTGATATTGTTTATGAGGATGAAAATATTTTGGTATTGAATAAGCCGAGAGGGCTTTTGACGCACCCGGACAGCAAGGAATATGCGAACACTTTGTCAAGTAAGGCGATTGCTTACCTTGAAAAATATTGTTCCAGAACGTTTAAACCTGCTCCAGTCCAGAGGCTTGATAAAAACACAAGCGGAATAGTGCTTTTCGGCAAAACATACGAAGCAATGAAAAAGTACAATGAGTTGATGAGAAAGAGGGCCTTCAAAAAATACTATCTTGCTATTGTAGAGGGTGAAGTCGGCACATCAGGTGAAGTAATAGGATATTTGCGAAAGGACAATTCGAGAAACAAGGTTGATTTGATTTCGCAAAAGAGGAATTCTGACTCGAAGAAGGTTCATACGAAATACAGACCGCTAAAACGATTTGAAGGATATACTCTTATGGAAATAGAATTACTTACAGGAAGGTCGCATCAAATCAGAGTTTCAATGTCATCGATAGGACATCCTATAGTAGGAGACACCAAATACGGCGGTTCAAAAAAATACGGCGTATCAACCCAATTGCTTCATGCCTATAAAATGGTTGTTGAAGAGCAGATATTTGAATGTGAAAACAGGGAACTAAATGTATTTGTTAAAAAACTGAAAAACAAGAAAGGAAACAAATAAATGGCGCATGAAATTATGGAATGGGGCAAGACAATATTATTGTCAATAGCCATTGCATTTATAATAACGCTTTTTGTAAGACCGACACTAGTGAAGGGATATTCCATGTATCCGACTCTTGAGCCAAACAATTATTTGGTTATAAATAAGATTCCATATACATTGGGGGAACCGTCAAGAGGGGACATAGTGGTTTTTAAATCACATCTTTTGACAGAAGATGGAAGAGAAAAGGACCTTATTAAAAGAGTCATAGCGGTTCCGGGAGATCATCTGAAAATTGTCGGCGGAAGGGTTTATGTAAATGATGTAGAGCTTGATGAGTCATATATAAACGGCAGTTTTACACGAGGGAAGATGGACATAACTGTGCCAAGTGAAAAGATTTTTGTTATGGGAGACAACCGGGAAAAAAGCTTGGACAGCAGGGATTCTAGAGTTGGGCCGGTCAAACTTGAAATGATCCGTGGAAGGGTCATTGTAAGGCTTTTTCCATTTGACGAAATTGGAAGTGTGGATTAAGGGAGGCTTTTATGAAAACAGTCAAGGTTGATTTTAATGATAAGATTCATGAATTCGAAAAAGGTACTAAATTGATAGAAATGGTGCCTCATTTAGATTTGTTTGACTACAAACCACTTGCAGCAAGGGTGAACAATCATTTTAGAGACCTTAATTATCCAATAAATAATGATTGTAAAGTTGAATTTGCGGATTTGAGGGATTCTGACGGTCAAAAGGTTTACCAAAGAAGCATCAGTTTTGTTTTTATTCGGGCCGCAAGAGAAATATTGGAAGACGCAAAGGTTTTCATAGAACATTCATTGGGCAAAGGCATATATTGCGAGATAAAGACAAGAGAAATTTTGGATAAATCCGTAATTGAAAAAATCAGAATCAGAATGAAGGAAATAATTGATGGCAAAGAGCCTTTCACTCTTTATGTTCTCACTAAAAACGAAGCTGTAAAACTGTTCAAAGACAGCGGCATGAATGATAAAAAAGAACTGCTTGAATTCTCTGGTGAAAATGAAGTCAGTGTTTATAAATGCGGTTGGCTTTTGGATTATTTTTACGGATACATGGTTCCGGATACAGGATACCTTGATCTTTTCGATTTGTTTAAATATAAAAAAGGGCTTGTTATACAATTACCCGATAGAGAGAATCCTTCGGTAATGACAGAGTTTGGTAACTACAATAAGTTAGCTGGAATTTTTGATGAAACAGAAGCGTGGGGAGATATACTGGAAATAGCCAATGTGGCAAATCTGAACAAGATGATTAAAAACGGCAAAAGCGGTGAAATAATACATATTTCAGAAGCTTTGCATGAAAAGAAAATAGCGAATATAGCCGATATAATAAACAGCAGAAATGCACGCGTCATAATGATAGCCGGACCGTCTTCTTCAGGAAAGACTACTTTTGCCGAAAGGCTTTATGTCCAGCTTAGGGTGTTGGGAATGAAACCGTTGACGCTTTCGACCGACGACTATTTTGTGGATCGTTGGAAAACTCCAAAAAAACCGGATGGGTCATACGACTTTGAATCTCTTGAAGCTTTGGATATTGAAGGGTTCAATGAAGACTTGAAAAGTTTATTGAATGGGAAATTTGTGAACTTGCCCAAATTCGATTTCATGAGTGGGAAAAGGAAATATCCAAACAAGGAATTGAAGATTAATGAGAACCAACCTATCATTGTAGAAGGGATACATGGATTAAACGGTTTATTGTTGCCAAACATACCCAAAGATAAAGTTTTTAAAATATATATAAGTGCTTTGACCCAGTTGAATATTGACAACCACAACAGGGTGAGAACTACGGATGCAAGGTTGATTAGGCGCATAGTTAGAGACAGCAATTACAGGGGGCATGATGCGGTCAAGACTATTGCAATGTGGAAAAATGTAAGAGACGGCGAAGAGAATAATATCTTTCCATTTCAAGAAGAGGCTGACATAATGTTCAATTCGGCATTGGTGTATGAATTGGCAGTATTGAAAAAATATGTCGAACCCCTTCTTAGGGATATTGACGATGGCAAAAGGGAATATGCCGAAGCTCGCAGGTTGCTGAAATTGTTGAGTAATTTTATTTCAGCCGACAATGAATGCCATATATTAAAAAATTCTATTTTAAGGGAATTTATTGGTGGAAGTTGCCATATTTAGAAGAAAAGAAGGTGTTTGGATATGGAAAAAAGCGGTTTGAAGGGTGTCAAATTTGAAAATCGTCTAATTGTTTCATATATAATGTTTTTCGCAATTCTATTAAGTTCATATAGGCTTATGCTGATGAGAATAGGGACGGGAGAAAGCTTTTTTGGACAAATGAACCAAGATAATTTTTTGACATGGTATCTTGTTCTGGAATTTTTGGGGATAGCGATTTCGTTGATGATTTGTGCAAATGCTTATTACTCATTATTGCAAATGAAGAGAATGAGGCTTGTTTATATTTATTTAGGTTTTTTTTCAATTGCCGTGATGGATTTTATCCACGTAATTTCATATGCGGGAACAACAGGATTGTTCGAAAAGTCCTCTCCCTATGTCAGTATTACATATTGGATACTGGGAAAGCTAATTTTTTTCATATTCATGGCTATAGCGTCTTTTATCCCCTTGAAGAGAAAATTTGCAAATAAAATATCCGTTGTAAATATAGCTTTGATTGCAATGCTTGGAATAATAGTTTTCTTGGTTCGTTCAGGTACAGTACTTATTGATGCAAGGGCAAAATTCGTTTTTGTAGGAGTACTAATCATCATCATTCAGATAATTGCAGCCTATAATTTCACACAAACAGGAATCAAAATTAAAAATTGGTATTTTATAATATTTGCATTTGGCATTTTGATGTTGTTTTTCAATGAAGTCATTTTTGTAATTAGAGGACAGAATTACGGTGTTGTAAGCATTTATGCAAACAGCATAAAGATAATGGCTCTTTTGTTTATGTTTAAGGCTTTGTTCAGTTATAATATAAATTCGCCGTGGATTCAGATGATGGAAGCACAGGAACGCATAAAGAAATATGCTTCAGATTTGGAAAATGTCATAGATAAGAAAACTCAAAAGATAAATGAAGCAAACAGGAATATTATGAAAGAAATAAATTATGCAAGAGATATACAACAGTCATTGCTTCCAAAGAGGGATTTGATTATAAAAGACGCTAGGTTTGTATCAAGGTACATGCCATGTGAAAATTTGAGTGGTGACTATTTTGACATATTCAAAGTGGATGAAGAAAACACAGGAATGTATATATTGGATGTTTCGGGGCATGGAGTTTCTGCGGCATTGATGACTATGTTTTGCATCAATACAGTTAAATCCACCGAAAGGCTTATAAACAGGTACAGGGGGCTGAAGCCACATAGAAACCTGAACCATTTTTATGAATCGTTTAACAAAATGAGTTTTCCTCCAACTATGCATATGGTAATATTTTTTGCGACATATAATTTCAAGAGCAAGGTATTGACTTATAGTTCCGGAGGAATGAATTGCTTTCCAATTTTGATCAAGAAAGAAGGAGGATATACATTCCTGGATAAAAGCAAAGGTTTTCCTATTTGTCAGTGCAGCGATTTTTATACGCCGGAGTATTACAGTAGCAGTATCAACCTCCATCCGGGCGACAGGATTGCATTTTACACTGACGGGTTGGTGGACCAAAAGAAAAATGGCGTTTTTGGACAAGATGATCTGATAGATTTGATGGAAGCCAACAGACATAGGGATTTAGAGACTGTTGACAGACTTATTGCAGAAAGAATGGAAGAAAACGGAGGAAAATTCGAAGATGATATAACATATTTCATAATGGAAATCATTTAAAAGGAGAATGATGAACATGAAAGAAGTCGTAGTTTTGCATGAACTCGAACAGATAAAAGCTATATCGAATTCCTATAGAATCGAAGTTATTAAAGCTTTCGTGGGAAAACTTGCCACTGCAAAGACGATTGCTGATAAAATGGGTGAGCCACATGCAAAGGTTAATTATCATATTAAAGAGTTGTTGAAGGTAGGTATTGTTGAACTTGTAGAAGAAAAAGTGAGGCTTGGAATAGTCGAAAAATTTTACAGGCCCTCTGCCAAGGAATTTATTGTTGACAGGAATTTATTGAATAGAGATAAAGAACGCATGGATTATTCTTTTAGTGATAATTGTATTGATATATTCGAGGGAGTATCCGGCGAATTCTACAAGGCTATTGAAAATGAAGATTTTTTAAACGGGGAAATGTTTTTGATAAAGCATAATTATTGCTATTTGACAAAAGAAGAGGCCGAGTTATTGCACGAACAGGTAAATAGGCACATAGAGACATTTATAACTGAAAGAAAGGGGAAAGGGCAGGGGGAGACAAAGAGATATTCAATATCCACCCTTTCATTCCCAAAATAAATTTTTGGAAAAGGATCTTGGAGGCTTGCATGAATCGGATACAAAAGTTTATGAAAAGAAAAAAAATAAGTAATTACGGCTTGATAAAACCTGAAGTCATTAAATATGGGGAAAAATTATTGGAGAATCAATTGTTAGGTGAATCTTATTCGGAGTTTGCGGAAAAGGATTTGAACAAGCGATTTGATACAAAGGAAATACTTCCAGGAACAGAAAGCATATTAGTGGTTCTTTTCCCATATGAAATGAGAAGCCGTGTAAAAGGAAGCGACTCCTATGGTGTCGCTTCCTTTGCTGAGGATTTGGATTATCACATAAAAAACAGCCAAATCTTAAAAGATCTGGCTGGGATTTTAGAATTGAAAACTGAAGAATACGGACTGCATATAGATAATGGACCAATGGTGGACAGGTATATGGCTTACTGCGCAGGTCTTGGATGGTATGGCAAAAACTGCCTTCTCATAAATGCCGAACTCGGTTCTGCATTTACAATAGGGTCGATTTTCATGAAAAAGAAATTTAATGAAGAAGATTACTGTAATAATACAAAAGTCGATAGTTGTGGAGACTGCCAACTTTGTTTGAAAGCTTGCCCCAGTGGGGCGATTAAGTATGATTACAAGATAGACAGTAATTTATGTCTTTCAGAAAGATTGCAGTCAAAAAAAGAGATTCCATATAGCATGCGTGAAAAGATGGTAAGAGGAGTCTATGGTTGTGATATTTGCCAGGAAGTCTGTCCTTACAACAAACGGCAAATAAAACCTGAAGCAAGCCGGTTGAATATTTATGAGGATTTAAATCTTGGCAAAAAAAGCTTTGTGGAAAAGTATGGATTAAAAGCATTTGCGTGGAGAGGACACTCGGTTTATAGAAGAAATCTTCTCATATTGCTTGGAAATAAATTCAGCGGCACATGCGAAGACAAGCCTTACCAGGCGGCATTGAAATTTGCTGATTCCGCTTCTGATATTTTGGCTGCCTGTTCGTGGTGGGCGATGTTGAGAATAGACAGGACAAGGGCAAGTGAATGGATAAAAAAAAGGCTGCTTGTTGAAAATGATAAATTAAGATTGAATGAAATGAAAAAACTAATAAGATATTATAGTGATGAAAATTGAAAATGTATGTGTTATATTAACATAAAAGGCTATAATGACTGAAATGTGTCAGCTGGGTGAACAAATACATAAAGGAGGGGCATATGAGCAAGGTACACGAGTTGGGATTTCTTAAGGAGAAAATACAGGAACTCAAGGATCAGGGAGTTTATAGAAAGCTTCCAGTTTTAAGCACTGAGAATGGACCTGAAATAATAATTAACGGCAAATGCGCGATTAATTTGTCGTCCAACAACTATTTAGGCTTTGCCGGACATCCGAGATTGAAGAAAGCGGCTATAGAAGCAGTCGAAAAATATGGGGCTGGTTCTGGAGCGGTAAGAACAATTGTAGGAAACATGGACATACATGAGGAGATGGAGAAAGCAGTAGCTCTATTCAAACGGGAAGAGGCTGCAATGGTTTATCAGTCCGGTTTTAACTGCAATGCCGGAACTATACAGGCGGTTGTAGGCAAGGGAGACCTTATAGTATCGGACGAGTTGAATCATGCCAGCATAATTGACGGAAGCCGGCTTTCAAGAGCTGATAAAACAATTTACAAGCACAGTGATATGGACAGCTTGGAAAATGTTCTTAAAAACAACAGGGACAAGTACAAAAATATATTGGTGATTACTGATGGAGTGTTTAGCATGGACGGAGATGTTGCAGACCTGCCGGGCATAGTTGAATTGGCTGAAAAATTTGAAGCGATGACCTATGTTGACGATGCCCATGGTTCGGGTGTCCTTGGAGAGAACGGTAGAGGGACGGTCGATCATTTCAATATGCATGGAAGAATTGACTTCAGCATTGGGACACTTTCAAAAGCGATCGGCGTGGTTGGAGGATATGTCGCCGGAAGTGAAACCATGAAGGAATGGCTAAGCCATAGAGGAAGACCGATATTGTTTAGCACATCGCTTCCGCCTGCGGCAGTAGGAGCTATTATAGAGGCTTTTAAAATATTGAATGAAACAACTGAATATACAGACAAATTGTGGTCAAACGCAAAGTTTTTCAAGGAAAAACTTGGAAAACTGGGCTTCGATACTGGCAACAGCCAAACGCCGATTACTCCTGTAATAATAGGAGAAGAGTCCAAAACCATGGAATTCTCTAGAAGACTCATGGAAAAAGGTGTTTTTGCTTCAGGGATTGTATTTCCGACGGTTCCTGTAGGAACAGGAAGGATAAGATGCATGGTTACCGCGGCTCATTCGGAAGATCAACTTGAAAGGGCGGTAAAAGCATTTGAGGAAGCCGGGAAAGAATTGGGTATTCTGTAAAGATTGCTTATGAGAATATTATTTCAAAAAGACACCTTTTGAGGTGTCTTTTTGATTGACAAAAGATACTGAAAGGAATAGTATGAAAATACTGACCGGTCGGTCGGAAATAAATGCGGAGGAAATAAAATGAAAATCAATAGAATGATATCAGGAACAATTGTTCTTACTATTATAGTTGCATCGCTGACTGCTTGCGGAGGAAACAATCAGGAAACAAGTGATGGGGAAAAGGAAAAATCAATTCCGGTGGTTGTTTCAAAGGCGATGAAGGGAAACATATCGCAGGACATTGTAATAGCAGGGCAGTTGAAGGCTGAAAACGAAATTGCAATTGTCCCCAAAATTGCAGGGGTTGCCGATGTATTGAGTTTGAATGTCAAATTGGGGGATTATGTTGAAAAAGGTGATTTGCTTTTCACTCTTGACAATGGAACATTGAGCTCTTCGATAAAGGACTCATTGTTGGCTTATGAAACTGCGAAAAACAATTTCGAAAGAATTTCAAAGCTTTATGAAGAAGGCGCTGTTTCTAGGCAACAATATGAACAGGCTCAATTGTCGGTTTCAGACACTCAGATAAAAGCCCTCCAAAATCAAATGAGCGATTCTTATGTCAAGGCGCCGATATCCGGAATAGTTTCAGCATTGAATATTGAGAAAAACGGCCTTGCCGTTTCAGGCCAGCCTGCGGCAGTTGTAACCGACATAAGTGTTTTGCAGATTGAAGCGGATATAACGGAAAAATTGATAAACAAGGTTTTTGTCGGGAAAAATGTTCAGCTGATGATTTCGGCAATATCAGATGAAAAGCTTGACGCCAAGGTCAGTTTGGTCAATCCGGTTCCAGATGCAATGACAAATCTTTACAAGATGAAAATTAGAATTATCAATTATGATGATTTGCTTAAACCGGGAATGATAGCACAGATATATTTTTCAATTGACGAGAGCAAGGATGTTTTCATGCTTCCCATAGACGCGGTTATTCAAGAAAACAACGAGTATTTTGTATACGTGGCTTACGATGGCAAGGCTGTTCGTAAAACGGTTAAAGTTGATGTTGACAATGGAGAATACATTGAAATTATTTCCGGCATAAAAGAGGATGATGACGTGATTGTAAGCGGACAGGAATTTGTGAAGGACATGGCTTCTGTTCGAATAATAAGGGGTGAATAGGATGAAAATATCTAATTTATCCGTAAGAAGGCCTGTTTCCGTAATAATGATGATGCTTATTGTGGTTTCTCTGGGATTTGTATCACTAAGCAAACTTTCAATAGACTTGTATCCTGATATTGAAGTGCCTGTTGCCCTTGTAATTACAAATTACTCGGGAGTCGGGCCTCAAGAGATGGAATCTTTGGTGACTGAACCGATAGAAGAATCTATGGCGACGGTAAATAATGTCGATAGAATCAGTTCGAGTTCAAGTGAAGGCAGTTCGGTTGTAGTTTTGGAGTTCGATTATGGAGCTGACATGGATTCCGGGACAATGCAGATGAGGGAAAAACTTGATTTAATAAGGGATTTTTTGCCATCTGATGCAAGCAGTCCATTTGTTTTTAAAATTGATCCAAACGCAATGCCAATAATAATTTCAGGATTGAGCAGCGAAAGAGGTATAGAAGAGATACAGGATATTGCGGAAAACAAGCTCAAGAGCCGTCTCGAAAGAATTGAAGGTGTTGCATCAGTCGACATATCCGGAGGATATGAGGATATGATTAGGGTCTTGGTAAATCCTTTGGAACTCGAAAAATACGGCTTGAGTATGACAGGACTTTCAAAAAGCCTGCAAATGGAGAATCTGAATCTTCCAGGGGGGTCGGTAAATAAAGGCGACAAAAATCTTTTGGTCCGTTCTATTGGAGAATTTGAATCAGTAAAGGAGATTTCTGACACCCCCATTGTTTTGCAAAATGGAAGTAAAATACAGTTAAGCGATATAGCCGAAGTTTCTTTAATACCAAAGGAGACAACAAGAATAAATGAACTGGACGGGAAACAGAGCGTAAGCATAAATGTATTTAAACAATCGGGATTCAATACCGTTGATGTGGCAGACAAAGTAAATGATGAACTTTCAAAACTTGAGAAAGAAGTTGACGGGATTCAAATTGAAAATGTTTTCGACCAATCGACTTATATAAAGAAATCCATCCAAAACGTATCCAAAAGTGGTTTGGTTGGAGGAATTCTTGCAATATTGGTGCTTTATCTTTTTCTAAGAAATATAAGATCCACATTTATAATTGGAATTTCAATACCGGTTTCAATAATAGCAACATTTTCATTGATATTCTTTTCTGGAATAACATTGAATTTGATGACATTGGGTGGATTGGCACTTGGAATGGGAATGCTTGTTGACAACTCGATAGTTGTATTGGAAAATATTTACCGCTTCAGGCAGGAGGGTTACTCAAGAATAGAGGCTGCAAAAGAAGGCGCCGGCGAAGTTGGGATGGCTGTAATTGCATCGACATTGACGACTGTTGCCGTATTCCTGCCGATTGTATTTGTTGAAGGAATCACATCCATTATTTTTAGGGAATTGGCTCTCACAATAACATTTTCCTTGCTCAGTTCCTTGGTAATATCTTTAACGGTAGTGCCCATGCTGTCATCCAAAATACTGAAAGTCAAATGTTCTGATAAAAGAAAAGTTAAAAGCAGGACAAGGATTTTTAAAATATTTGACAACACATTTTCGATTGTCGAGGGAAAATACAAAATTCTTCTTAAAAAAGCGATTGGGCATAAATTTGCGACTATCATGCTCGCACTTGTTATTTTCATAAGTTCCATTTTTGCTGTAGCTCAGGTAGGGGCTGAATTTCTTCCCAGCACAGACGAGGGAAGAATAAGCATAGATGTTGAGCTTCCGACTGGAGCAAAACTTGAAAAAACGAAGAATTATGTTGACAAAATTGAAACATTGATAAATGATATACCCGAAATTGAAACGGTATTCGCTTCAATTGGGGGAGGCAATTCATTTATTTCAAGTGGAAGCCAAAGCAATTATGCATCCCTTGATTTAGCTCTTGTCAGCCTTGCGGAAAGGGAAAGAAGCAGCAAGTATGTGGCTGATGATATAAGGAAAAGTCTTTCTGACATTCCGGGAGCGGAAATACAAGTCAAGGCGGTTTCGAATCAAACTGGTGGCCCGGGAATGGAAAACACACCTATAAGCATAAGGATACAAGGGGATGAGTTTGATGTTCTAAATGAAATTTCTCAGGATTTTATCGATATATTGAATTCTGTTGAGGGTACGAGAGAAGTTGCATCAAGCTTGGATGAAGGACTTCCGGAAATACAAGTCAAGATAAAAAGAAATATAGCTTCCCAATATGGAATTTCATCTTATCAGATAGCACAGACTGTAAGAGACAATTTATCAGGAGTAAGTTCTACAAAGTATAAAGTTGGAGGAAATGAAATCGATGTAATGATTCAAGCTGTTGATTATTTGAAGGATGATATCAATAACTTCAGATACCTGCAAATAATAAGCCCAATGGGGCTAAGTGTCCCGCTTGAGCAGATTGCGGATATTTATGAAACAAAGGGTCCAGTGAGCATAAGCAGGAATGGACAGGTTAGAACGGTTACTGTTACTTCGGATATAATTGGAAGGGATTTGGCAAGTATAGTTTCGGATATTGAAAAACAAACGGACAATTATTACTTGGAAGACGGCTATAGCTTTGAAATAGGAGGAGAGAATGAGGACCTTGTTGAGTCATTCAAGAGCCTGTTCCTGGCCTTCATATTGGCTGTGTTACTTGTATATATGATCCTCGCATCTCAATTCGAATCATTGCTTTATCCATTCATAATTATGTTTACGGTTCCGCTTGCATTTTCCGGGGGAGCATTTGGATTGTTTCTGACAGGCCGCACATTGAGCGTGCCATCAGTAATAGGGATTCTTATGCTGTCTGGAATAGTAGTTAATAATGCCATAGTTTTTATAGATTATGTCAATATACTGAGACGAAAGGGAACTGATATTGTTGAGGCAATTATGATGGCTGGGCCAACACGCCTTAGACCTATATTGATGACGTCTTTGACAACAATACTGGCACTGATGCCAATAGCATTAGGCAGGGGTGAAGGCGCTGAGATACAATCTCCGTTGGCAACTGTTGTAATAGGGGGATTGCTTCTTTCTACGCTTTTGACTCTTGTGCTTATTCCGGTGATGTATATTGTCATGGACGGTCTTTCGACCCGGATGAAAAAATGGGTTAGAGGAAAAAAAGACAATGAGGAACCTTGTAATGAATAAGAACGGTAAGGGTGAAATAATTCTAAAAGCGGCACTGGATGTATTTTCAAGTAAAGGCTACCACAACACTAAAATGGAAAGTATTGCAAAAAAAGCCGGCGTAGGAAAAGGAACGCTTTACGAATATTTCTCAAACAAAGAGGAATTGTTCAAGGAATCCCTTGATTATGCTATAAATATGTATATGGAAAAAATCAACAAAGCTGTTGAAGATGGAAATAGCGTAGAGGAAAAAATTCTTTGCATATTAAAAGTCGAGCGCGAAACAAAAAAGAAATATGATAATTTTGCATTTTCTTTCATGAGGGAATCTGCAAATATAGAAATGAATTTCAAAAAATTTATCTACAGGATACGGGGATTAAAGATAGATCTTTACAGTAAAATTATAAATAATGCGGTGGGTGAAGGTGTATACCGCGACGATTTAAATGTTGATTTGGCTGCCCCAATTTTAATGGGGGCATTGAATCAAGTTCAATTTAATAATTATTACCATGGCATGAATGATTTTTCAATCGATAATGTGAAAAATGCCTTAAAAATACTTGACCATGGCTTTAAAAAGAAGCAGTTTTAATAAATGCTTCTTTTTTTTATCTTCTCCATAATATATGATTGAATTGGGTGGTTTGTATGTTGGTTGGAAGTTGCCTTGTTGATATGAGGCTAAAAGGTGTCAAGACACTGAAAAACAAAAGAAGCATAATAAAGAAACTGGTTAACAGGACCAGTAAAAATTTTAATGTCGCAATCGCGGAAGTCGGTAAACAGGATATTTCAGACAGGGCTGAGATAGGATTCTCGGTTATTTCTACCGAAAGAAAACATCTGGACAGTCAAATAGACAAGATTATAAATCACATGGAGTATCACGGAGAGTTAGACATAGAAATAATAAATTTTACAAAGGACATATGCTGATGTTGGAGAGAAAATATCGAGTAATGAATGCTGATGAAATTAAAAAAGTTGTTGAAAAATTAAGGTGTGTTTACAGCGGTGCAAAACCCGGACTTAATTATGAGAACCCGTTTCAACTTTTAATTTCAACAATCCTTTCGGCACAATGTACAGATGTAAGAGTGAACAAAGTGACGGGTGTTCTTTTCAAGAAAGCCGCAACGCCGCAGGAAATATTATCGATGGGTGAATCTGGCCTGTCTGTTATAATTAAAAGTTGTGGCTTGTATAGAATGAAATCGAAGAATATATTGGGGACATGTAATTTGCTTGTTAACGATTACGATGGCAAGGTGCCTGAAAGCAGGGGGGAACTAATGAAACTCCCAGGGGTTGGAAGAAAGACCGCTAATGTAGTTTTGAGCCATGCTTTCGGAAAACCTGCGCTTGCTGTAGACACGCATGTTCAAAGAGTTTCAAACCGCATAGGGCTTGCTGCTTCAGATATTCCACAAAAAACCGAACTTCAACTTATGAAGATAATAGAAGAAAAGGATTGGAGTGATGCTCATCTATGGCTTATAAACCACGGGAGAAAAATTTGCACAGCAAGGAAACCGAAGTGCAATATATGCCCAATAAATAAAGAATGCCTATATTTCAATAATCAGTTGAACGGAAAGTAGCTTGAATATATAATAGGGGTTGCGTGTGGATGATTATTTAGCAACCGGAGGGAAAAATGATTATAAAAGCAATAATATTGGGCATAGTAGAAGGTTTGACAGAATTTTTACCTATATCTTCAACAGGTCACTTGATTATAGCCAACAAATTTCTTGATTTCGAAGGATCATTTGCAAACACATTCGATGTTGTTATTCAAGTTGGTGCAATACTTGCAGTAGTACTTTACTTCAGGGATAAACTACTTCCAAATTTCGGAAACAAGGAAGATTTTAATCGGAAAATGAGGCTTTGGTCCAAAGTGTTGACGGGTGTGATTCCGGCGGTGATTTTAGGGGTCTTATTTGAGGATATAATAGACAAGTACCTGTTCAATACAACAACGGTGGCCTTGGCTTTGATTTCAGGAGCTTTTTTGCTTCTTTATTTTGAGAACAGGAAACATGTAGTTCGAGTTGAAGATGAAAATGAATTGACATATACACAGGCATTCCTTGTCGGTATTGTTCAATGTTTGGCTTTGATTCCCGGAATGTCGAGATCGGCTTCAACAATAGTAGGAGGTTTGGGAATTGGTTTTGGAAGAAAGCTTGCGGCGGAATTTTCGTTTTTTCTTGCTGTTCCAACTTTGTTTGGTGCATCCTTCTATAAGCTTGCGAAAAGTGGTTTTGACATAAACGGAGGGCAATGGGGAATACTTGCAGTAGGTACTGTCGTATCTTTTATAGTCGCTTATATTGTAATTGCAGCTTTCATGAATTATATAAAGAAGCACAGCTTCAATTTGTTTGCATATTATAGAATAGTTTTGGGGGTATTGGTTTTATACATTTTCAAATGATTTTAGGAGGATAAGATGGAAATAATTATTGGACTAATTGGCGGGCTTGGACTTTTCCTGTATGGAATGAATGTGATGGGCACAGGACTTGAAAAAACAGCCGGCGACAGAATGAAAAAAATCATAGAGATATTGACCAAAAATAAATTCATGGCTGTTTTGGTGGGAGCATTTGTTACTGCAATAGTACAAAGCTCAAGTGCAACCACTGTTATGGTGGTCGGTTTTGTTAATGCTGGCATAATGAGTCTTACTCAAGCGGTTGGGATCATAATGGGGGCCAACATAGGTACCACCATTACGGCTCAAATTGTTGCATTAGACCTTTCGAATATAGCCCCTTTGGTAATAGGAATCGGTGTTTTGATATGGATTTTCGCAAAAAACAGAAGAATCAAAAATATTGCTGAAATACTTATCGGGTTTGGAATACTTTTTATAGGTATGGATTTTATGAAGGATGCAGTAAAGCCTCTCAGAGAATTTGAAGGATTCAAGAATATATTGCTGAGTTTTGGCGACAAGAATTTAATAAGCGTCGCCATGGCAATATTCACAGGCTTTGCAATAACGGCAATAGTTCAAAGCTCAAGTGCCACAACAGGTATTCTTATTGCATTGGCGAGTGAAGGACTTTTACCTATAGAGTCAGCTTTTCCGGTTTTGCTTGGGACTAACATCGGAACATGTGTAACAGCTATGCTTTCAAGTGTTGGAGCAAATAAAACAGCCAAAAGAGCTGCCTTGGTCCATCTGATGTTCAATGTAATAGGAACAATTGTATTTATTATTTTATTTGCAGGGCCCACAGTTGCTGCAGTAGTAAGAATATCTCCAGCAAATCCTGTAAAGCAGTTGGCGAATGCGCACACATTTTTCAATATTATGAATACAGTTTTATTGCTTCCGTTTTCGGCTATTCTGGTAAAAATTGCACAAAGGATTATTCCATACAGTGAAGAGGAAGAAAAGGAGATAGAGGGAATAAAATATCTTGACGACCGTATACTTGAAACTCCTTCAATCGCTTTAATACAGGTTATAAAGGAAGTTCTACACATGGGCAACCTGACCAGATACTCATATGAAAATGCCATGGATTCCCTTATAACTCAAAATCCCAAAAACATTAACAATACTTTAAGGATAGAGAAGAAAATAAATGAGATGGAAAGAGGCATATCGGCATATCTTGTAAAGCTGTCCAACCGTGAAGTTTCAAACATTCAACGCGAAATAATCACAGGACTCTTCAACACAATAAATGACATAGAGAGAATTGGAGATCATGCAGAAAACATTGCCGAGCTGTCGGAAGTTTGCATTGAAAATCGACTGATTTTTTCAGATGAGGCAAAAGAAGAACTTAAATTTATGTCCGACAGGGTAATGAAATCATACATGCAGTCTATGACGGCAATGAAGACAGGGGAAATGGACTTGGCGGAAAGAGTAATCCAAAGAGAGGACGAAATAGACGACATGGAAAAAGATCTTAGAAAAAGTCACATCGACAGATTGAATCAAGGTTTGTGTGTAACAAGCGCTGGTGTGATATTTCTTGATGCCATAAGCAATCTGGAGAGAATGGGCGACCATGCATCGAATATTGCGTGGTCGGTAATAGACGCAGGCAGGCTTCATTATTTTAAAAAAGTTTAGAGAAAAGAAGGGACTACAAATGAACATTGTTTTATTTCAGCCGGATATACCTCAGAATACGGGCAATATTGCCAGAACTTGTGCGGTTACAGGGAACAAACTTCACATAATAAAACCTTGCGGCTTTAATTTGGATGACAAGACTGTAAAAAGAGCCGGATTAGATTATTGGCCTCTTTTATCAAAGGAAATACACGAATCCATTGATGATTTTCTTCAAAAGTATGGAAACAGGAATATATGCCTTATAACAACAAAGGGTGATAAAAATTATGACCAAATCCCATTTGATTCGGACCCATTTATTTTGTTTGGACGCGAGACATCAGGCTTGCAGCAGAAGATTCATGAAATTTATTCGCATAAGCGATATAGAATTCCAATGAAAGCGGTAGAAGGAGCAAGATCCCTTAATCTTTCAAATTCAGTTGCCATTGTATTGTATGAAGGGATGAGGAAAAATGGATTTGCGGGTTTGGTGTAATTTTTTTTGGATTAATAAAAAAACAACTTTTCAATAAAAAAGCGTTGAAATATTAACAAACTTTTTATATAATGATTATAGAAAAAATTAATACATTAAAGAGCAATATAAAATATTCCTATCAAAATTTAATAAATCGATTTGGATGAACTTTACGGGAGAGAGTCCGCAAGGACCGCCGAAGGAAAAAGTTTCAACGTTGCCGTTTGAAACAAAATTCTCAGGCAAAGGAACCGTACGGGGACAAGTCTCTGAAAAGCTTGAATTTAGAGCGCCGAAGGGGCAATCATTATGGAAACATAAGGAGAAACTCTCAGGTCTTATGACAGAGAAGCAGTGGGCTATTTAAAATACCTATTGCTTTTTTTTATTGTTAAAAACCTGGAAGAAAAAACCGGAGGGATAAATCATGATACTGATTACCAACAATCAAAGGGTAGCGGAAGCATTCGGAGACAATATTGATTTACATTTCATGGCTGAAAAAACTTATCAAGAAATACTTCTTTATACAAGAGATAGAATCCATGAAGGATACAAACTTCTTTCACATCCATTATCAGGAAGCGTCAAGCCAAATGAAACCCCATTTAAATCAATACTAATAAGCGAACAAAAGCAAGCATTGGACTATGATTCTCTTGTCATAATCGAAGATAGCATTGCAACTGTAAGAAAATTCAACAATAACAAAATAACACCAAAGTGGACAGAAGCTATACTCGATGATTTTAGAGTAATAGATCTTTCCCTTATAAAGGGTGCTATAGAAGGCAATCAATAATAGACAAGAGGAGATGAGATTATGGAAAATTTATACGATGTAGTAATAATAGGGGCTGGGCCCGCTGGCTTGTCTGCAGGTCTATATACTGCAAGGGCGAAGATGAAGACATTGATTCTTGAAAAAGACAAGGCGGGAGGTCAAATTGTAACGACAAATGAAGTTGCAAATTACCCGGGTTCAATTGAAGACGCAACAGGACCTAGCCTTGTTGCAAGAATGGTTGAGCAGGCCGAAAATTTTGGGGCTGAAAGAAAGAAAGAAGAAATACTAAAAGTAGATTTGCAGGATAAAATTAAAGTAGTCGAGGGTGAAAAGAATGTCTACAAGGCGAAAGTTGTCATAATTGCCACAGGAGCAAGCCCAAGATATCTTGGGGTTCCGGGGGAAAGGGAATTGACAGGAAAAGGAGTGTCATACTGCGCCACATGCGATGCAGACTTCTTCACAGATCTTGAAGTTTATGTAATAGGAGGAGGGGACACGGCGGTAGAAGAGGCAATGTATTTAACTAAGTTCGCCAGAAAGGTTACGGTTGTTCACAGAAGAGATGAACTTAGAGCTGCCAAGTCTATACGTGAAAAGGCTTTTAAAAACGAAAAGATGGCATTTATATGGGATTCCGTTGTTGAAGAAATCAAGGGGGACGGAATTGTCGAAAAACTTGTTTTGAAGAACAAGAAAACAGGCGATATAACAGAAATAGAAGCTCCAGAAGAAGACGGGACTTTTGGCATATTCCCGTTTGTGGGCTATATTCCCAAGAATGAATTATTCAAAGACTTTTTGGAAACCGACAAGGGCGGATATTTGATTACCGACCCTGACATGAAAACAGTTCTTCCCGGAGTATTTGCAGCTGGAGACATAAGGCATAAATCGCTTAGACAGGTTGTGACAGCAGTTGCTGATGGGGCAATAGCCGCTGTTCAAGCGGAAAAATATATTGAAAATTCATTTGAAGATTAAAGGAGGGGTGAAAAAATGATTATTTTAGAAAAGAACAATTTTGAAGATGAAGTATTAAAATCCAAAGGACTTGTACTTGTGGACTTTTGGAGCGATGGATGTGAACCTTGCAAAGCTCTTATGCCGGATGTTGAGGCATTAGCTGAAAAATACGAAGGCAAGGTAAAATTCTGCAAGTTAAATATCACAAAAGCCAGAAGGCTTGCCATATCTCAAAGGGTAATGGGACTTCCAACCATTTTGCTCTACAAAGATGGCGAAAAAATTGAAGAAGTGACTAAGGATGAAGCAAAAGCGGCAAACATTGAAGCAATGGTAGAGAAACACGTTTAATTTTGCCTTAAGGCAATGCTCTGCATTGCCAAAAATAAAGGGGGGTGAATGTTTTGCGTTTGGAACTTGGAAAAATCAAGATTACAGATGTTCAATTTTCAGAAACAACTAAAGTGGAAAAGGGGACCCTGTACGTAAACAAGCAGGAAATCATCGACCTGGTAATGGAAGACGAGCATATTGTCAAATGTGTTGTAGAGCTTGCAAGACCGGGTGAAAGTGTTCGAATTACACCTGTCAAGGATGTAATAGAACCGAGAGTAAAAGTTGAAGGTCCGGGAGAAATATTCCCTGGGATGATCAACAAGGTGACGACTGTGGGAGAGGGAAGAACCCATACGTTGAATGGAGCAGCTGTTGTAACTTGCGGAAAAATTGTAGGATTCCAGGAAGGCATAATAGATATGACCGGACCTGGCTCTGAATTGACGCCATTCTCGAAACTGAACAATGTATGTGTTGTTGTAGAGCCGAAAGAAGGAATAGAACAGCATTCATACGAGAAGGCAGCCAGATTAGCGGGACTTAAAGTGGCAAATTACCTGGGTAAAGTTTCAATTGATGTTGAGCCTGATGAAATAGTGACTTACGAAACCAAGCCATTATTGGAGCAAGTGGCAGAGTATCCGGATTTGCCGAAGGTAGGATATGTCTACATGCTGCAAACTCAAGGATTGCTCCATGACACATATGTGTATGGGGTGGACGGAAAGAAAATCATACCGACTATACTTTATCCGACGGAAATAATGGATGGGGCAGTACTTAGTGGAAACTGTGTTTCGGCCTGCGATAAGAATACGTCCTATCACCACATGAACAATCCTATTATTGAGGAGCTTTACAAAAAACACGGTAAAGAAATCAATTTTGTTGGAGTTATAGCAACAAATGAGAACATTTATCTTGCAGATAAGGAGAGATCTTCAAATTGGTCTGCTAAATTTGCAAAATATCTCGGACTTGACGCAGCGATCATCTCTCAGGAAGGTTTTGGGAATCCTGACACCGACCTGATAATGAACTGTAAAAAAATCGAGAGTGAAGGGGTAAAAACTGTAATAGTTACCGATGAGTATGCAGGCAGAGATGGAGCATCACAATCACTGGCTGATGCAGATCCAAAAGCTGATGCCGTTGTGACAGGCGGGAATGCAAATGAGGTAATTATTTTGCCTCCAATGGATAAAATAATCGGAATGTTGGATTATGCAGATAAAATTGCCGGAGGATTTGATGGCAGCTTAAGGCCGGATGGAAGCATCGAAGCTGAAATACAAGTTATTACAGGGGCTACAAACGAATTGGGATTCAATAAATACTCAGCAACAACATACTAAAAAAACAAAAAAAAGAAAGGATGATGATTAATGAGCGTTTTAGAAAACAAGAAAATCATAATCATCGGAGATAGAGACGGTGTACCGGGACCTGCAATAGAAGAATGCATAAAGACCGTTCCCGGAACTGAAGTTGTCTTCTCCGCTACAGAATGTTTCGTCTGAACGGCTGCAGGAGCAATGGACCTGGAAAACCAAAACAGAGTAAAAGATCTCGCCGAGAAATACGGAGCTGAAAATGTACTTGTAGTATTCGGCGCAGCAGAAGCTGAATCAGCAGGTTTGTCAGCTGAAACCGTTACAAACGGAGATCCAACCTTTGCAGGTCCTTTAGCAGGAGTCCAGTTGGGACTCGCAGTATATCACGCAGTAGAACCGGAATTTAAAGAAGCCGTTGATTCGGATGTTTACGAAGAACAAGTAAGTATGATGGAAATGGTTTTGGATGTTGATGAAATAATCGAAGAAATGACGTCCATAAGGAATGATTTTTCCAAATACTGATAATAGAAAACGTGAAAGGGGGGAAACAAAATGAGTAAGTATAAAGTTGTTCATTATATAAATCAGTTTTTCGCCGGTATTGGCGGCGAAGAAAAAGCGAACATCCCACCGGAAATGAGAGATGGATTAGTAGGACCGGGAATGGCACTCGCCGGAGCATTTAAGGATGATATGGAAATTGTTGCAACTATTATTTGTGGAGATTCTTATTATGCGGAAAATATGGAGAATGCCGAAGAAAAGATTTTGGAAATGGTTAAATCAAAATCCCCGGATATGTTCATAGCAGGCCCCGCTTTTAATGCAGGGAGATATGGAACAGCCTGTGGAGCAATATGTAAAGCGGTGAAAGATAATCTTGGGATTCCCGTTTTGACAGGAATGTACGTTGAAAACCCGGGAGCAGATATATTCAAAAAAGATCTGTTCATAGTAGAAACTAAGAATTCTGCTGCAGATATGAGGAAATCCATACCCAAAATGGCCAAATTGGCAATTAAAATGGCTAAAGGTCAGGTAATAGGAAGTCCGGCTGAAGAAAATTATATTGAAAGAGGAATAAGAAGGAACATATTTAGAGAAAAAAGAGGAGCAGAGAGAGCTGTAGAAATGCTGGTTGCAAAAATAAATGACAAGCCTTTTGCTACCGAGTATCCTATGCCTGTTTTCGACCATGTGGCACCGGCGCCAGCTTTAAAAGATCTTAAAAATGCAAAGATAGCGGTTGTGACATCTGGGGGGATTGTGCCAAAGGGCAACCCCGATCATATTGAGTCGTCGAGTGCATCAAAATACGGCAAATACGATTTGACCGCTTTTGATTATTTGACTGATGAAACCCATGAAACGGCACATGGTGGACATGACCCATGTTATGCAAACAGTAATCCTAACAGGGTTCTTCCTATTGATGCTTTGAGAAGCCTTGAAAAAGAAGGCGTGATTGGAGAACTGCACAAATATTTCTACTCTACGGTAGGAAACGGAACATCAGTTGCAAATTCAGTTAAATATTCAAAGGAATATGCGCAGGAACTTTTGGCTGACGGAGTCGACGGTGTAATTATGACGTCCACCTGAGGCACCTGTACAAGATGCGGGGCATCTATGCTGAAAGAAATAGAAAGAGTCGGTTTGCCGATAGTCCATGTATGTACTGTAGTGCCGATTTCGTTGACAGTCGGAGCAAACAGAATAGTGCCGGCAATTGCCATACCCCATCCTCTCGGAGATCCAAGTTTGAACGAAGAGGAAGAAAAAGAGCAAAGAAAGAAACTGGTTGAAAAAGCTCTGAAAGCTTTGACGGTTGAAGTGGATGAACAGACAGTGTTTGAGGACTAAACATTTTGGGCGGTCTTATTGTTGGGGCCGCCCTTGTTTTAAATGATTATTAACGTATATCAACTTTGGAGGTGAGGACATGAAATTTCCCATAGTCAAAGGGGCTGGTTATGTTTTGGTTAATACTCCGGACATGTTAATTCATAACGGTTCGACACAGACAATTGAAAGGTTGACAAATCCGGACTCCGAATATCTTAAAGGATTGACAGAGCATATCAGAACATTCGATGATGTTGTGGCATATTTGCCAAATCAGGTTTATATTGGAAATTTGCATCCTGAAAAATTGAAGGAATATGATATGCCTTGGTTTGACAAGGAATCCCCAATAAAAGAAAGGTTTGGCAAATACGGAGAAATCATGCCCCAGGACGAGTTCGTCGGCTTAATGAAAATGGCTGATGCTTTTGATCTTGTCAAGCTGGAAAAGAAATTTGTTGCGGAAGTAAAACAAAAATTGCGGAAGCATCCAATTTTTGATGAAAACGACATTGAAAAAATCAAAGCAGGACTGGAAACCGACGAAATAACTAAGCAAATCAATGAATACAATGCTGAAGGCATTTATATTAATGGTCAAGTGGTTGGTTGCGTAAAGAGAGCACATGATATTGACATAAATCTTAATGCGCATACCATGTTTGAAAATATAGTGGTGAAGGCTTCGGGAGCATTGGCGCTTAAAAATCTTATTGCAAAGAATGACCTGGATCCTGCTTCCATAGAATATGTGATTGAGTGCTCCGAGGAAGCTTGCGGAGATATAAATCAGCGCGGGGGAGGAAACTTTGCTAAGGCTATTGCTGAAATGGCGGGAGCGGTCAATGCTACAGGTTCGGACACAAGAGGTTTTTGTGCAGCGCCAACCCATGCCTTGATAAATGCATCGGCATTGGTGCAGGCAGGCGTATATAAAAATGTTGTTGTTGTAGCGGGCGGAGCGACAGCCAAACTAGGCATGAATGGAAAAGACCATATCAAAAAAGGCTATCCTGTTTTGGAGGATGTGCTTGGTGGATTCGCAATAATGATAAGCCAAAATGATGGAGTCGGCCCGGTAATAAGAACAGATCTTGTCGGAAGACATACTGTAGGAACAGGCTCGTCTCCTCAGGCTGTAATAACATCTTTGATTACGGCTCCTTTGGACAAGGGGAATTTGAAGATAACCGATATAGACAAATATTCGGTTGAAATGCAGAACCCCGATATTACAAAGCCGGCAGGGGCGGGTGACGTTCCCACATCAAACTATAAAATGATTGGAGCCCTTGGAGTAAAAAGAAAAGAGCTTGAACGCAAAGAGTTGATGTCATTTGTTGATGAACACGGTTTGCCGGGCTGGGCGCCTACTCAGGGCCATATTCCTTCGGGAGTCCCATATGTGGGATTTGCCATTGATGATATGGCGGACGGGAAAGTGGACAAGGCCATGATTGTTGGAAAAGGCAGTCTGTTTCTTGGACGCATGACCAATCTATTCGATGGGGTTTCTGTTATTCTTGAAAATAATACCGGCGTGGAAGATAAGGAATCGGTTTCCAAAGAAGAAATCAAGAAACTGATTGCTGAAGCCATGAGGGGATTTGCTGAAACGCTGACGGATGAATAGGGGTGTTGATATGGCTGAAAATCTTGCTGTAAAAAAAATGATAAAAGATACTTTTGTTGAAATTGCCGACTCTATTGAAAAAGGCGATTTTGGACGGAAAATGAGGGTCGGATTGACAATTCTCGGAAGCGAGCATGGAACGGAAAATCTGATTAAAGGCGCCAAGCTTGCCGCTTCGAGATTGACAGATACGGAAATCGTTCTGATAGGACCGGAAAACAATTCCAATATCGAAACGGTGGCCGTTGACAATGAAAAGGAAATGCATTCCAAGATGGAAGAAATTCTTGATGACGGTTTCATTGATGCTTGCGTTACAATGCATTACAATTTTCCCATAGGTGTTTCGACTGTGGGAAGGGTTGTTGTTCCGGGGACAGGAAAGGAAATGATTATTGCCTCAACTACAGGGACATCTTCCATGAACCGTACGGAAGCGATGACAAGGAATGCTTTGCATGGAATAATAGCTGCCAAGGCAATTGGAATTGAAGAGCCAACAGTCGGCATACTTAATCTTGACGGAGCAAGACAAGTTGACAGGCTTCTCAATGAACTTAAAGCCGGGGGTTACGATATTTCATTAGGAGAGTCGGCCAGAGCGGATGGAGGAGTTGTAATGAGGGGGAACGACCTTCTTTGTGGCAGTGTTGACGTAATGGTTACAGATACATTGACAGGCAATATCCTTATGAAAATGTTTTCATCCTATACGACAGGCGGGAGTTATGAAGCATCTGGCTATGGGTATGGACCTGGAGTTGGAGAGGATTATGGTCGAAGCATATTGATTCTATCCAGAGCTTCAGGAATTCCGGTTGTCGCCAATGCAATAGAGTATGCTTCGTGCTTGGCCAGGGGCGGACTGGGGGGTATCGCCCGGGATGAATTCGAGAAAGCTGAAAAAGCCGGATTGAAAGAATTGATCAAAGAAGGGACCAAAGAAAAAAATGAAACTTCCGTAGAGTTTGTAGAAGAGCCTGAAAAGGAAATTGCGACAGGGACATTGTCGGGTATCGACATAATGGAGCTGGAAGAGGCAGTTAAGGCTTTGTGGCAAGCAGGCATATATGCTGAAAGCGGAATGGGTTGCACTGGCCCGGTTGTAATGGTCAACGAAGAAAAAATAAAGAAGGCTGCAGATGTTCTTATTGAAAAAGGATATATGGCAAAAGAATCTTCACCATGCTAAATGTAAAAAAAGGGCGGAAAATTAAAACCGCCCTTTTTTTTTATTTTTGTAAGCTTTGGAAGGAATTTGGGTAAAAATGTAGAAGTATGGGAAAAGATAAATAAAATAAAAGAGGAGGATTATTTAATGAGTAGAAAATGGTTGGCTTTATTTTTAGTTTTGATTTTGACGGTTTCGGTATTTTCAGCTTGTACAAGCAATGATGAACCTGCTGATGCCCCAAGCGGAGAAGAAACAGAAGAACCTGCAGACGAACCAGAGGAAGAGCCTGTAAGGGTTACAATGATAACCGATACAGGTGGTTTGGGTGATGAGTCCTTCAACGATTCAGCTTATGCAGGCCTTGTAAATGCAGAAGAGGAATTCGGTGTTGAAGTGAGTGTTCTTGAATCCCAAACAGCTGACGATTACGGTCCGAATCTCTCGGCAGCAGCAGAAGAAGGAGCGGACTTGATTGTTTCTGTAGGATTCTTGATGCAATCGGCTACTGCAGAAGCGGCAGCTCAGTTTCCAGAGCAAAAGTTTGCAATCATCGATGAAGTTGTAGATGCTCCAAATGCGGCCGGGCTTACATTCAAAGAGCACGAAGGATCATTCCTTACAGGTGTAATTGCAGGATTGATGACTGAGACCGACAAGGTAGGATTTGTTGGCGGAATGCAATTTGCTTTGATAGAAAAATTCCAATACGGATTCGAAGCCGGAGTAAAGGCTGTTAATCCGGATGCGGAAATCATCGTTAACTATACAGGCGCATTTGATAATCCCCAACTCGGAAAAGAGAATGCACTTGCGCAAAACCAAGCTGGCGCTGATGTGATTTATCATGCTTCAGGTGCTTGTGGAATAGGTGTAATAGAGGCTGCTGGGGAACAGGGTTTCTGGGCAATAGGAGTGGATATGGACCAATCGGCACTCGATCCCGAGCATGTACTTTGTTCAATGATCAAGCGTGTTGACAATGCTACTTATTTGGCAACAAAAGCAGTAGTTGATGAAACATTTGATGGATCAAACCTTGTTTTCGGTCTTGCTGAAGAAGGCGTAGGCTACAGCGACGACGCGGGCAATGTACCTGCAGAGATAGCTGAAATGGCTGAAAATTACAAGGCTGCTATAATTGATGGAGTTTTCGAGGTACCTTATGACAAAGAAACATTTGACGCATTTGAAATTCCTGAAATCTAAATTGTAGTTAATAATGCAAAAATGGTTTATAATAAGGTCAGATGAAAATATCTGACCTTATTTTTTTTACAAGGAGGAATGATTTTGCCAAACATAGTCGAAATGAGGAACATAACTAAAATTTTTCCTGGGGTAATAGCCAATGATGATGTCAATTTCAATCTTGATGAAGGGGAAATACATGTATTGCTTGGCGAAAACGGTGCGGGGAAAACTACTCTTATGAATATACTGTATGGACTCTATCAGCAGACATCGGGCGAAATATTCATACGCGGTGAGAAAGTGGACATGAAAAATCCTAATACGGCAATAGAGCATAGGATAGGAATGGTGCATCAGCATTTTATGCTAGTGCCTCCTTTTACAGTAACAGAAAATATAGTTTTGGGAAACGAACCCAATAAATATGGGAAATTGAGAATGGACTTGGATTTGGCAAGAGAGAGGGTTCTTGAGCTTTCTGAGAACTTTGGCCTGAAAATTGATCCGGACATAAAAGTTCAGGATATTTCAGTTGGCTTGCAACAACGTGTTGAAATAATAAAGGCTCTTTACAAAGGAGCGGACATACTGATTTTAGACGAACCAACAGCAGTCCTCACTCCGCAGGAAATAGATGAATTGGGAGAAATAATCAAAAAACTGACATTGGAAGGCAAGTCGGTTATTTTAATAACGCATAAACTCAAGGAAGTTATGTCGATGAGCGACAGGGTAACAGTTATACGTAAAGGTAAAGTAATAGAAACCCTGGATACGTCCGCAACCGATATAGATTCTCTTGCAGAGTTGATGGTTGGAAGAAAAGTGAAGCTTGAAGTTGACAAGAAGCAAAAGCAAGCAGGCAAGACCATACTGAAAGTTGAAAATTTAAAGGTTCTTGACAACAGGAAAATAGAGGCGGTAAAAGATGTGTCCTTTGAGGTGAAGACGGGAGAAGTTTTGGCAATAGCAGGAGTTGACGGTAATGGTCAGTCGCAATTAGTGGAGGCTATTACTGGACTTTCTAAAGTGGAATCCGGCAAGGTTGAATTGGCGGGTGTAAATATTGCAAACAGGCCTACTCGCGAAATAATAAATATGGGGGTTGGACATATACCCGAAGACAGGCAAAGAAGAGGATTGATTTTGGAGCATACTTTGGCTGAGAATATGATTCTAGGTTACCACCATAGCCAGCCATTCAGCAAAAGAAAGATGATGGATTACAATGCTGTAGCCAGGCACGGCAAAAATTTGATAAAAGAGTTTGACATAAGGACACCGGGCGAGCAAATTCAGGCTAAATCGCTTTCAGGCGGCAATCAACAGAAGGTCATAATAGCCAGGGAATTCTATAAAAACCCAAAATTGCTTATAGCGGCCCAACCCACAAGAGGGCTTGATGTTGGAGCAATAGAATTTGTTCATAAAAGGCTTATAGACCAAAGAAACGATGACAAGGGGGTTCTTCTGATATCGCTTGAACTTGATGAAGTGATGTCTCTTGCGGACCGCATTGCAGTAATCTATGACGGTAGAATTGTCGGGATTGTCGATGCCCGGGATACAACAGAAAGGGAATTGGGAATAATGATGGCTGGAGGCAAACCGGAAAAGGAGATGAAGGATGAATAAAAATGGACTAAAATGGCTGTGGGATAATCTGAAACTTCCTTTTATCGCAATAGTGCTTGGATTTGTAATTGGAGCTGTTTTCATAATCATAGCGGGAAGCAATCCGATTGTGGCATACACGGCTCTCTTCAAGGGTAGCATGGGAGGCTTGAGCAAAATAGGCGAAACGCTTTATAAGACAACCCCTTTAATTTTTACCGGATTGGCGGTTGCTTTCGCTTTCAGGACAGGACTTTTCAATATAGGAGCTGAAGGTCAATACATAGTTGGCTCAATAACAGCTATTGCAACTGGTTGGTATTTTCAAAACCTGCCAGCAATAATACTCTTGCCTTTGATACTTGTATTTGGAGCTTTGGCGGGAGGCTTTTGGGCTTCGATAGCTGGTTTTCTGAAAGCGCGGTTCGGCGTGCATGAAGTTATTACAACAATAATGCTCAATTATACGGCACTTATAGGAACGAATTATATTATCAGAACCGTATTAAACCCACAAATACTGGAAGGGACGTCTAAAATGGCTTTTTCGGTGTCGATACCCGAAAAAGCAAGACTTTCCAAGCTTAGTGAATTCATACCCCAATTCGGGTATTCAAGTGCTCACACAGGCATATTCATCGGTATAATATGCGCATTGGCAATATATTATATTTTATTCAAAACGACTTTGGGCTACGAGATAAGGTCTGTTGGTTTTAATCCCGAAGCTGCGGAATACGGGGGTATAAGCAAAAAGAAAAATATAATCCTGGCCATGTTCATATCTGGTCTTTTAGCTGGTTTGGCTGGCGCTGTACAAGTGACTGGTTTGATTTACAAAGTCAATATGTCAGCCGGGATGTCGGGGTACGGGTTCGACGGAATTGCCGTTGCGCTTGTAGGAGGCAATCATCCTATAGGCGTGCTTGCGAGCGCCCTACTGTTCGGTGTTTTAAGCAACGGAGCTAGAAAAATGCAATTGGCCGGCATACCCAAAGAGGTTATAGGCATTATCCAGGGAGTAATTATAATGTTCATAGCAGGAAAACTTATAGTTAAATTGATTACAAAAAGAAAAAAAACTGCTATGCATAAGGAGGCGAAATAAATGGATAACGGAACAACTGTAGTGGTAATTGCGATAGTAGCCTCTGCAATTCGTCTTGCGACTCCCTTAATATTCGCATCTTTGGGAGGGGTTTTTTCTGAAAGATCCGGAGTTGTAAATATAGCGCTTGAAGGAATAATGATTATGGGAGCTTTTTTTGCGGTGCTTTTTACGCACTTGACCGGAAATCCTTGGCTGGGTGTCCTTGCGGCCATAATAGTCGGCATATTGACATCATTGCTTCTGGCTGTGGTTTCCATTCATCTGAGAGGAAATCAAGTTGTTGCTGGAGTGGCAATAAACCTCTTGGCAGTTAGCCTTACAGCTTTTCTGCTTGAAATGGTTTGGAACAGGTCAGGCTCCACGCCTTCTGTCGAGAAAGCATTGACAGACAACCCATTTGAATTTTTGGAGGGGATTCCGATTCTTGGCGATCTCTTCTCAAGATTTACACCATTTGTTTATTTTGCATTTCTGATGGTTGGAATATCGTATTATGTTTTATTTAAAACGTCATTTGGATTGAGGATAAGAGCGGTTGGAGAACATCCGCGCGCAGCCGATACTGTTGGAATAAATGTGTATCTGATGAGATATATATGCGTTATGATCAGTGGGGCATTGGCGGGGATAGCCGGAGCATCTCTTTCAATAGGGACAATAAGCCTTTTCAGGGAAGGTATGACCGCGGGAAAAGGCTTCATTGCTTTGGCGGCCATGATATTCGGCAAATGGCACCCGGTTGGCGCTCTGTTTGCATGTCTTTTCTTTGGATTGGCTGATGCAATACAGATCCAGGCCCAGTCATTCGGAATACCGATAGCACAGGAATTTTTGCAAATGTTGCCGTATGTGGCCACAATTTTAGCACTTGCAGGTGTTGTGGGGCGTTCGGTGGCCCCAAAAGCAGATGGACAGCCCTATGAAAAAGATGTAGGATAGGAAGATTATTAAAAAAACCGGAGGCGAAAAACGCCGCCGGTTTTTAAAGTTGGATTCAATCTGATATAATAATTATGTTCATAATATATGAAGATGGGTGATGTTTTGATGAAAATGTCTTATAACTTAAATTTGTCGCAAACTCAAAAATTGATCATGACGCCGGAATTGAAGCAAGCCATCGAGATATTGCAATATAATTCGGTGGAGCTTAACGAGTTTATAAGACAAGAGTTATTGAATAATCCTTTATTGGAAAATACTAAAAACGAAGAATCCCCAGATGATAAAAAAGAAGAGAATGCTGAAAAAACTGAAAAAGAATCAGATGACATAGATTGGAAAGAGTATTTTTCTGACTATGCTCGCACAAAGACTAGAAATAACTTTAAAGAAGAAAAAGAAGAGGTTATTTTTCAGAATTTTGTTACGAACGAGACGACTTTAACAGAACATTTGTTGTTTCAGCTCAAATTTTCCTTGCTTGACAGAGAAGAAAAAGTGGTTGCCGAGTATATAATAGAGAACCTTGACAACAACGGCTACTATCAACTGACTGATATGGAGATAATTGAAAAATTTGGAATAAACGAAACTGAGTTGGGAAAAATACTCGATGTTCTTCACGAATTCGAACCTGCAGGCGTATGCTCAAAAGATTTGAAAGAATGCCTGTCGCTTCAATTGAAAAGAAGAAAAAAAGAATACCCGGTTGCAGAGAAAATAATAAGTTTTCACTTGGATGATTTGGCTGCAAACAGAATATTGCAAATAGCAAAAGCTACAAATTTCACAAAAGAAGATATACAGGATGCTGCGGATTTTATAAAAACTTTGGAACCCAAACCCGGCAGGGAGTTTGCATCTATGAAAGGAATAAAGTATATCATACCGGATATTGCGGTAGAAAAAAAAGATGGCGAATATATTATTAGGATAAATGAAATCACAGCACCGCGTTTGACAATTAGCAATTATTACAAAAGGCTCCTTTCGAACGGTAATATCGAGAATAAGGCATCGTCATATATAAACGAAAAGCTGAATGCGGCGGTTAGAATAATAAAAAGCATAGAGCAGAGAAGAAATACAATAGTAAAAGTTGTGAACGCAATAATTGAATTCCAATATGATTTTTTTGAAAACGGGAAGGCTTATTTAAAACCACTGACATTGAAAAATGTTGCAGACAGGGTTGAAGTTCATGAATCAACAGTAAGTAGAGCAATAAATGGAAAATACATGCAGTGCCCCAGGGGGATTTTTGAGCTTAAATATTTCTTCCAAAGCGGTGTTTCAAGTAATGCCGGAGAAGGGGTCTCTTCGGCCAGTATACAATCCATGATAAAAGAATTGATTGAAAACGAAAATATGAAGAAACCTCATAGTGATCAATTCATAACAGATGAACTAAAACGAGTTGGCATAAAAATTTCAAGAAGAACTGTTGCAAAATACAGGGATGAATTAAAAATACCGTCTTCTTCAAAGAGAAAGAGATACTAAAAAGACTTTACAGGATTGAAAAAAAATCAATTAGTACTATAATGATATGGGACACGTTTATCGTGTCTCAAGCTATTAGTCATAAATGTAAACCTAACGATTGAACGAATTGTGGAGGTGCAGATTTTTGTTTAATAAGAAAACTTTGTCGGATATGGAGCTTAAGCACAAAAGCGTCATTGTCAGATGCGACTTCAATGTTCCCATTGATGAAAAAGGCAATGTCACTGATAAAAAAAGGATAATTGCAGCTATGCCGACCGTAAAGTACTTGCTTGATAAAAAGGCAAAAGTGATTATTTTGTCACATCTTGGAAGACCAAAGGGCAAATATGACAAAGCCTTTTCTTTGGCGCCTGTAGCAAAGGCGATGGAGAAAATCCTTGGAGTGAAAGTGAATTTTATTGAAAGCGAGCGTGTAGTTGACGACACGGTAAAAGAAAAAGTTTTATCCGCCGAATACGGGGATGTATTGCTTCTTGAGAATACGAGATTCAGAGAAGAGGAAAAAAAGAACGGCCCGGCTTTTACAGAGGAGCTGGCATCCTTGGGAGAAATTTTTGCAAATGACGCTTTCGGAACGGCCCACAGGGAACATAGCTCAAATGTGGGGATTGCAAACATGTTGCCGTCATGTGCAGGGTTTTTAGTTGAAAAGGAACTTGAAATAATGGGCAAGGCCATGTCTGATGCAGAAAGACCTTTCACAGCTATACTTGGAGGTTCGAAGGTTTCGGATAAAATAGGTGTAATTAAAAACCTCGCGCTTAAGGCTGACTACATACTTGTTGGCGGAGGCATGATGTTCACATTCCTCAAGGCATTGGGAAACGAAACAGGAAAATCAATTGTGGAAGATGAGCAAATTGAAACGGCGGCGTCGATCATCGAATTTTGTGAAAATCTTGAAGTAAAAATAATTTTGCCTAAGGACGTTGTTGTGGCTGATGCTTTCAGCAACGATGCTGATTTCCATACAGTCAAGGTCGAAAAAATGCCGTCTGACATGATGGGTTTGGACATAGGGGATGAAACAGTTGAAGAATTTGCAGATGTGATTGCAAAATCAAGAACGGTGCTTTGGAACGGCCCTATGGGCGTATTTGAAATGGATAATTTTGCAAAGGGTACACTTGGTGTTGCGAATGCCCTGGCTGAATCGACGGCAACGACAATAATCGGCGGTGGGGACAGCGCTTCGGCAATACATAAATTTGGGTTGGAAAATAAAATGAGCCATATATCGACAGGAGGAGGGGCATCATTGAAACTCTTTGAGGGTGGAGTTTTGCCTGGAATCGAATGTATATCGGACAAGGGGGAATTATGATATGAGAAGACCTTTGATAGCGGGAAATTGGAAAATGAATATGTCTGCTAGGCAAGCTGAGGATTTTGTATGCGAAATAAAAAAAGTCGCGGATTCTACAAGCAATGAGGTTTTAGTTTGTGTGCCGAGCATACACTTGGGACTGCTTTCATCAAAAGTTCTCGGAAGTGATTTGGAAATAGGCGCGCAGAACATGCATGAAGAAGAAAAAGGAGCCTTTACAGGCGAAATATCAGCTGAAATGCTCAAAGATTACGATATTTCACATTGCATAATAGGCCATTCGGAAAGAAGGAAGTTCTTTAACGAAAGAGACGAATCCGTAAACCTCAAATTGAAGAAGGCTTTGCAAAAAGACATATCTGCGGTAGTTTGCGTGGGAGAGACTCTTGAGGAAAAAGAGGGCGGAAAGGCTGAAGCAGTTATCAAAAGACAAATACTCGGGGCATTCAAAGATATACCCGGTCATGATGCTGCAATTGTTGCAATTGCATATGAACCTGTTTGGGCAATAGGGACAGGCAAGACAGCAGAAGCAGGGGATGCTCAAAAGACGATAGCCTACATAAGAGGATTGCTCAACGATAAATACGGAAAAGAGATTTCTGAAAAAACAAGAATACTTTATGGCGGAAGCGTTAAATCATCCAACATAAAGGATATAATGAAACAGAAAGACATTGATGGAGTGCTTGTAGGTGGAGCAAGTCTTGACAAGGACCATTTCAAGAAAATAATCGAATATAAATAGGGGGCATTGACATGTTATTTATAACTGAAATTACAGCAAGGGAAATATTGGACTCAAGGGGAAATCCAACTCTTGAGGTAGAGGTATATTTGGAAGATGGAAGCATGGGAAGAGCTGCAGTGCCTTCAGGTGCTTCAACAGGTGCTTTTGAGGCAGTTGAACTTAGAGATGGAGACATGAAGCGATACATGGGTAAGGGAGTAAGCCGGGCTGTTGACCATGTCATGGAGGATCTGAGACAAGAAATAATTGGAATGAATGCTCTCGAACAGGTGTCAATAGACAAGCTGATGATCGAATTAGACGGAACGGAAAACAAGGGCAATATGGGGGCCAATGCCATATTGGGAGTTTCAATGGCTGTGGCGAAAGCTGCAGCAACATCCTTGGGAGTTCCGATATATCAGTATCTTGGAGGTGCTAATGCCAAAACATTGCCTGTTCCAATGATGAATATTCTCAATGGGGGAAAGCATGCCGACAATAATGTCGACATACAGGAATTCATGATAATGCCTGTTGGAGCTGAAACATATAAGGAATGCCTCAGGATGGGTGTCGAAACATACCATAGTCTGAAAAAAGTTCTTAAAGCAAAGGGACTTAGTACTTCAGTAGGTGATGAAGGCGGATTTGCTCCAAATCTTACTTCAAATGAGGAAGCTTTGAAGGTTATAATAGAAGCGATTAAATCTGCTGGCTATGAACCGGACAAAGACATTAAACTTGCACTTGATGTGGCGGCAACGGAGCTTTATGACGCAAAAGAAAAACTTTATACACTTTCAGGGGAAGGCCTTGCAAAAACAGCCGCAGACATGGTGGAATATTATTCGGAGCTTGTTGAAAAGTATCCGATAATTTCAATAGAAGACGGTTTGGCTGAAGAGGATTGGGACGGTTGGAAGCTGATGACGGAAAAACTCGGCACAAAAATCCAAATTGTCGGTGACGATCTTTTTGTTACAAACACAAAGCGTTTAAAGAGAGGAATAGAAGAGGCTTCCGCCAATTCAATACTCATTAAACTGAATCAGATAGGAACAATAACCGAAACGCTTGATGCTATAGAGATGGCAAAAAGAGCCGGATTCACTACAGTTGTATCGCATAGATCGGGTGAAACGGAAGACGCTGTGATAGCCGATTTTGTAGTGGCGGTCAATGGGGGTCAAATAAAGACTGGGGCTCCTGCGAGAGTTGACAGAGTAGCTAAATACAACCAATTGCTAAGAATTGAGGAAATGCTTACAGATGCCGCCGAATTTGCCGGCCAAACAGCATTTTATAATATTAGGTAATCAAAAGGCGATGCATTCCGACTGGAGTGCATCGCTTTAAGCTATAATGCAAAGAATAAGCTTTATTTCATTGATTTATAAATAGCCCTATGATAGAATATCTTTGTTAATCAAGACGCAAGGAGGTGTAAAAGATAATGAGTACTGTATTCATGGTAATTCAAATTATTACAAGTATTATACTGATTGCGAGCATATTGCTGCAACCTGGAAAAAGTGCCGGACTTTCTGGAGCCATAGGTGGAGGAGCGGAACAGATTTGGGGAAAACAAAAGGGCAAGGGTGTTGAAGCAATCATGGCCAAAATAACAAAAATAGGAGCAATAGTTTTTATAATAAGTTCTTTGGCAATGGTTTATTTGCAATAATCTAAAAATAATATTATAAGGTTTAGGGAGGAAAAGATGGAATCACTAATTTACATCGTGCCGGTTGTAGGGGTGGCTGCGCTGCTTTTTGCTTTGATGCTGGCAAATAAAATCAATAAAGTTGAAGTTGGAAATAAAAGAATGGAAGAAATATCATCCTATATACAAGAAGGATCCATGGCATTTCTGACAAGGGAGTATAAGTCACTTGTTATCTTTGCCGCAGTGGTTTTTGTTGTTGTAGGCTTTGGAATTGATTGGCTTACCGCAATATGTTTCCTGGTTGGAGCCGTTTTTTCAGCTATGGCTGGCTTTTTTGGGATGAAAGTGGCAACCAAAGCGAATGTAAGAACTGCTAATGCAGCTATGACAGGCGGAATGAATAAAGCTCTTTCTGTTGCATTTTCTGGTGGGGCAGTAATGGGAATGTCTGTTGTAGGATTGGGAATTATCGGTGTCGGAATGGCATATACAATATTCGGAAAACCTGAAATAATAACAGGGTTCGGTCTTGGGGCTTCTTCCATAGCGCTTTTTGGACGTGTAGGAGGAGGAATTTATACAAAGGCTGCCGATGTTGGAGCTGACCTTGTTGGAAAGGTAGAGGCAGGAATTCCTGAGGACGATCCCAGAAATCCGGCTGTAATTGCAGACAATGTTGGAGACAATGTCGGTGACGTTGCTGGAATGGGGGCAGACCTTTTTGAGTCCTATGTAGGATCCATAATAGCTGCCATAACTCTTGGCATTTCATCTAAAGCAGTAATTGATATGAGCGTAGTAGAAAATGCTGGAGCACTGTTTCCATTGGCATTGGCTTCATTCGGAATAATAGCTTCAATCATAGGAACGCTCTTTGTAAAGGGAGACGAGGATTCGGATCCGCATAAAGCTCTTAAAATGAGCACATATGTAAGTGGAACACTTGTAATCGCAGGCGCATTCTTTATGAGCAGAATGTTCTTTGGCAATCTTAAGGCATTCTTTGCTATAGCTGCAGGATTGGTAGTCGGACTTGTTATCGGACAATTGACTGAAATATATACTTCAGGCGACTATAATTCAGTTAAAAAGATTGCAATGCAGTCTGAAACAGGACCTGCCACAACAATAATCAGTGGTTTGGCAGTAGGAATGTTTTCAACCGCGGCGCCGATTATTGCAATAAGCGTTGGAATACTCATAGCTTTTCAATTCATGGGACTTTACGGAATCGCCTTGGCTGCAGTAGGAATGCTTTCGACCGCAGGTGTAACTGTTGCTGTAGACGCTTATGGTCCTATTGCAGATAATGCAGGCGGAATTGCTGAAATGTGCGAGTTGCCAAATGACGTAAGAAATATTACAGACAAGCTTGATGCAGTTGGGAACACAACGGCCGCAATTGGCAAAGGTTTTGCTATAGGTTCGGCTGCGCTCACAGCTTTGGCTTTGTTCGCATCATATGCAACAGTTGCTGAAGTTACTGAAATAAGCATACTTGATCCAAGAGTTGTAGTTGGATTGTTTGTAGGCGGAATGCTGCCATTCCTTTTCTCGGCAATGACGATGGAATCTGTAGGAAAAGCAGCATTTGAAATGATAGAAGAGGTTAGACGTCAATTTAAGGAAATACCGGGAATTATGGAAGGGGAAGCAAAACCCGAATATGCAAAGTGCGTAGATATTTCAACAGCTGCGGCACTTAGAGAAATGCTTGTTCCTGGAATAATGGCAGTAATTGCGCCGATAGCAATGGGCTTGCTGCTTGGACCGGAAGCTCTTGGAGGTCTTTTGGCAGGCGCTCTAGTAACAGGTGTTCTTATGGCTATATTCATGGCTAACGCAGGTGGCGCATGGGACAATGCAAAGAAATATATTGAAGAAGGAAACCACGGAGGAAAAGGAAGCGAACCTCACAAAGCTGCTGTTGTCGGCGATACAGTTGGTGACCCTTTTAAGGATACATCCGGGCCTTCGATAAATATTCTTATAAAACTCATGACAATCGTAGCGCTAGTGTTTGCGCCGCTCTTTGTTAAAATGGGTGGAATGCTGTTTTAATTCATGAGTTGAAATAAATAAGCTTTTAAAGCTCTCTTTCATAATGAAGGGGAGCTTTTTATATCTTGATATGCAAATTCAATTCTAATAATTGGTAAAAGGTTAAATTGTTAGGTATAATGGAATGACAAATAAAAGAAAAGGGTGTGATTGACATTTTAATTGAAAAAGATGTGATTTTACAATTAATGAATGAGAAAGCATACAAACCTATGAAGGAAGACGAACTTGTAAAAACTTTCCAGGTAGAGGGCAAGAATATTGGAAAATTCATAACATATTTGGATGAATTGGTTGAAGAAGGTCTAATAATGAAGACAAGGCACGATAAATACGCTTTGCCTGAAAAGTTGAATTTGGTTGTCGGCAAGCTCGACATGACAAAGAACGGATATGGCTTTGTGGTTTCAAAAACCGTAAAAGAGGACATATTCATTCCTGCAAGCAGAATAAACGGAGCTATGAATGGAGATACTGTAATTGCGCGAATATTAAGCAAGGGAGCTTTCAATAAAAAAACAGAAGGTGAGATTGTTAAAATAAGCAAAAGAAACAACGAAGTTATAGTAGGTACATTTGAGGAAAACAGTAATTTTGGGTTTGTAGTTCCTGATGATAAAAAGATGAATACCGATGTTTTTATACCAAAAAAAGAAGCTATGAACGCAAAAGCAGGACACAAGGTTGTAGCTTCGATAACCGCATGGCCCGCGGCAGGTAGAAACCCCGAAGGCAAAATAGTTGAAATTCTCGGAGACAAAGACGATATTGGAACCGACATACTTTCAATCATAAGGCGTCACCAGCTTCCTGAGGAATTTCCGAAAAAAGTGCTTGATGAAGCACAAAGAGTTGAGGAAGCTGTAAGCGAAACTGAAATTGAGGGCCGAAGAGATTTGCGAAAGGAAAGAATCGTCACGATAGACGGTGCTGACGCAAAAGACCTCGACGACGCGGTCTCTATAAAAAAAATCAAAAACGGAGACTTCTTGCTTGGAGTCCATATTGCGGATGTCACCCATTATGTCGCAGAAGGCGCCAAGATGGATAAAGAAGCTCTAAAAAGGGCGACAAGCGTATATCTTGCCGACAGGGTAATTCCCATGCTCCCAAAGAGGCTTTCAAACGGTATATGCAGTTTGAATCCCAAGGTAGACAGATTGACCTTGTCAGTAGAAATGCAAATAGACAAAAAAGGAAAATTGGTCAAGTATGATATTTTCGAGAGCATAATCAATTCTTCCGAGAGAATGACATACAAAGATGTCACTGCTTTGCTTGAAGGGGAAAAGAGCTTTGAATTGCAAAAGTATGAATACGTCAGGGGCATGTTTGAAGACATGAGAGAACTTAGCGCAATTATTCGTAAAAACCGGGAAGACAGGGGCGCTATAGATTTTGATTTGCCAGAGGCTAAAGTAATTTTAAACGAAGACCGCGAAGCGGTTGATGTAGTTGTAGAGGATAGAACTGTTTCTCATAAAATGATTGAGGATTTTATGCTTGTTTGTAATGAAACCGTTGCAGAGCATATATTTTGGTTGAAGATACCATTCGTTTACAGGGTTCATGAAATGCCTGAAATAGAAAAACTTGAGAATTTCAACAATCTGGTCCACAATCTGGGATACCATATAAAAGGAATTGGAACAGAGGTGCATCCGAAAGCGCTTAGAGACCTGCTAGAAAAAGTCAAAGGGCACAAAGAAGAGCTGTTTGTCCATACATTGATGTTGCGCTCTTTGAAACAAGCCCGCTATTCCGAGGACAACCTTGGACATTTCGGCTTGGCGGCAAAGTATTATACTCATTTCACGTCTCCCATAAGGAGATACCCAGATTTGCAGATTCACAGGATAATAAAGGAATATCTTAAAGGAGGCATTCCAGAAGGACGAAAAAAAGCCCTGTCTGCAATAGTAAAAAATACTGCTGAAAGGTCATCCGAAAGAGAAAGAATTGCAATGGAAGCTGAAAGGGACACAGACGACCTCAAGAAGGCGGAATATATGAGTCATCACGTGGGCGAGGTTTTCGACGGAATAATTACCTCGGTAACATCCTTCGGTTTTTTTGTACAATTGCCTAATACCATAGAAGGATTGGTAAAGGTGGCTTCTTTAGATGATGATTATTATAATTACGACGGAGAAAATATGGTGTTTACAGGCGAAAGGACAGGCAAGAGATACAGGCTTGGAGACGAGGTAAAAGTGCTTTTGATTCGTGTGGACGTACCGCAGGGGGAAATCGATTTTGAGCTCGAGGAATTGAAATAAGGCATCAAAAATGGTAAAATAGAGTTGAGCCTCCCGGATAGCTTTCGGGAGGTATTGACTGAAAATATACAATAAGGAGACCATAATGAAAAAGAAATTCGCTGTCATAGGGGCGATTTTGGAAAGACCCAAGGAAACCCAACACATATTCAACGACAATGTTGCTGAATACAAGGGGATTATAAAAGGTCGAATGGGAATACCCTATGAAGATGCAGGAGTTTCAGTCGTATCCATTATTGTTTTCGGCACAATGGATGAAATAAACGGATTGACAGGTAAACTTGGCAATATCAAGGGAATAAGCGTTAAAACATCGATTTCAAAAAAAAATTTCAATGATGAGGCTTAAAAAAAAACAAAGACATGAAATTTCGGAAGCAGGTGGACCATGAATGAAATGAAGGTTTTGGCAAACAACAGAAAAGCAAGACATGACTATTTCATTGAGGAAACCTACGAAGCCGGAATGGTCTTAAAAGGCACAGAAGTAAAATCAATCCGCATGGGAAGAATAAACATTAAAGAGGGTTATGCTGAAATCCAAGGCAGTGAAATTTTTCTGCTAGGCGTGCATGTTAGCCCATACGAAAAGGGAAATATATTCAATACCGATCCATTAAGGGCAAAAAAACTGCTTCTTAATAAACGCGAAATAAAGAAACTCATAGGGTACACAACACGAAAGGGATATACGCTCGTTCCTCTTAGAATATATTTAAATGAAAAGGGACTAGTGAAATTGGAGCTTGGCGTAGGCAGAGGAAAGAAGCTCTATGACAAGAGGCAAACAATTGCCAAGAAGGATGCAGAAAGAAGAATGCAGAAGGAAATGCGAAGATCCCAAAGGGGAGAATGACAAGGGGGCGTACAGGTTTCGACGGGGGTATGGAGCATTGAATAGCGAGCTGTGGTTTGTCTGGTGCCACATTAAAAAACTTGGCAAAAAATATAAACGCAGATAATAAAGTAGCACTAGCCGCGTAATGCGGCTCATCCTGCCACGGCCTACCCGCCGCCGCAGCTATAGGATGTCGATATGCGGGGATCCAGTTTAAGGGTTGTCCCGACCTTTTGCTGAAACAATTGGGACTGGCGGATGAAGCAGCTTGTCATTGGGCGGCTTCGGATGCGAGAAATAAATCAATGACTGTGCTCGGAGAAGTTTAATGTAAAGTGCTTTCGGACGCGGGTTCGATTCCCGCCGCCTCCACCAAAAAATTATCGTATGAATGAGGAAAAGCCACTCTTAACAGGGTGGCTTTTAATGCGTATGATTGTAATTGATATGGAACTACTAGTTTGGCAGGGCGTAAATAATTAATGTAAGTGTGTTATATAAAAGGATGATAATTTCATGTTTTGATTCCTTTATGTTATAGTTATGTCTGAAAAGGAGGGGATTCTTGATGATATATATATTCGGGCATAAAAATCCGGACACAGACTCCATTTGCTCTGCAATTGCACTGTCGAGGCTGAAAAACAAGCTGGGAATTGAAAGCAAAGCGTGCGCGCTTGAAACAATAAATAAGGAAGCGGAATATATTTTAGGAAAGTTTGATGTTGAGCGTCCTGAAATAATTGAAGACATAAAAATGGAAGTAAAGGATTTGGATTACGAGGATATTTCTTTTGTAGGTCCTCAATCATCCATATTGCAGGCTTTTGAGATAATGGAAAAAGAAAAGGTCAAGATACTTCCAGTATGTGATGATAATTCTTGCCTGCTTGGAATAATTACAATGAAGGACATAGCAATGGGTTTGATACAAAACGACGAAAGACGGCTGAAGACCCATATGAATAATATAATTTACGACTTGGACGGCAAAATGCTAGTCGGACAAATGGAAGAGGTGGATGGACAAATAATTGTTATGGCTTTCTACCACAAGACATTGGAAAAAAACACAATGCTTGATTCCGGATGGATAAGTATTGTCGGAGACAATTATGAGAATATAGAATTCTGCATACGTTCGGGGGTGCAGCTTGTAGTAGTTACGGGAAGCCATGAAATTCCGGACAATTTGTTGGAACTGGCCGATAGAATGAATGTTCCTGTAATGTCGGTATTGCCCGACACATACATGACATCAAAGAAAATAAATCAATGCACATATGTTTCTTCTATAATGAGAAAAAATGAAATTTGCGCGCTTAAGGAATATGAATATCTTGAAGACGTATACAAGAGGATGGGTGAACATCGCCATTCATATTATCCCATAATAGACAACAATGACAAATATGCGGGATTCATAGGCAGAAACCAGCTTATGAATCCCAAGAAGAAGCAGGTCATAATGGTAGACCACAATGAATACTCACAAAGCGCTCCAGGGATAGAGGAAGCCGAAATACTTGAAGTTGTTGACCATCACAAAATAGGGGACATAAGGACCAATTTGCCCATTTCATTCAGAAATATGCCTGTAGGGAGTACATGCACAATAATATATAAGATTTACAGGGAACTCGGTTTAAAACCCGAGGAGGATATTGCCGGGCTCTTGCTTTCAGGCATAATATCCGATACTTTGAATTTCAAGTCCCCAACAACTACTTCAGTTGATCTTGATGTAGTAAAAGAATTGAATAAAAAATTGGATATGGACATCGAAAGCTATGCCGAGGAGATGTTCAAGGTGGGTACGTCTCTTGAGGGTCTTTCTATGGAAACGATTTTTTACCGCGACTTCAAAACCTTTGAAATAGGAAATAAGACTTCAGGCGTAAGCCAGGTAATGACAATGGACATAGATAGTCTTATGGACAAGAAGAGTGAAATGATTGAGTTCATAAAAAAGGAGCACGAAGCCAACGGATACATGACAACGCTGATGGTTATAACGGACATCTTGAAAGAGGGTTCTACGCTTTTTTACAGGACTGAAATAGAAGGGCTTATTGGGGAGGCCTTCGGTATACCCGAAAAGCAGGGAATGTTTGTGCCTGGTGTAATTTCACGCAAGAAGCAAGTTGTTCCAAAATTGATGGAGGCGCTTCATAGGATGGGGGGCTTGTAAAAATAATAATTTGCACATGGCAACATTAAAGTGTATAATTCAAGAGTTGACTATAATCAAATGCATGAAAAGGATGGAAAAATGAAGCAAAAAATTATTAATATAGCAGTGATAGCTCACGTAGATGCAGGTAAATCGACACTTGTTGACGGACTCCTCAAGCAGAGCAATGTTTTCAGAGAAAACGAGGAAGTCAGAGACTGCATAATGGACAGCAATGATCTGGAACGCGAGAGGGGTATCACAATTTACTCGAAAAATTGCGCTATCGAGCATGAAGGCGTTAAAATCAATATTGTGGACACACCGGGACATGCCGATTTTTCTTCGGAAGTCGAAAGGATAATGAAAACCGTCGATACGGCTATATTGCTTGTGGATTCAAGCGAGGGACCTATGCCTCAAACCCGTTTCGTTCTGAAAAAGGCATTGGAACATGGGCTTAAACCGATACTTTTTATAAACAAAATAGATAAGAAGGACCAGAGGGCTGAAGAAGTAGTTGATATGACATTCGACCTTTTTGCCGACCTTGGAGCAAATGACGAACAACTTGATTTTCCGATTGTTTATGGTGTTGCCAGAGACGGAATTGCAAAAAGAGAGATGGAAGACGAAAGTGAAAACCTGAATCCACTCTTCGATTTGATACAATCGCATGTAAATCCCTATCCGGATAGGAATGATGAGCCTTTGCAAATTCAAATCTCATCGCTTGACTACGATGACTATGTAGGTCGTTTGGGTATAGGTCGCGTTAGAAAGGGTAGTGTTAAAAAAGGACAAACGGTATCTGTCGCAAAAAGGGACGGAAGAATTGAACAGGTTAAGATTGTCAATCTTTATATCAATGAGGGGCTTAAGAGAGTTGAAGCTTTGGAAGTCGGAAGTGGCGAAATAGTTACGTTGGCGGGTATATCGGATATTTCAATAGGCGAAACAATTTGCTTGCCCGGACAAGTTGAACCTTTGGAAATGATTGAAATAGAAGAGCCAACACTGTCCATGAACTTTTATGTAAATGACTCACCATTTGCAGGGCAAAGCGGTAAATACCTTACATCAAGGCATTTGAAAGCTCGTCTGGAAAGAGAACTTGAAGTAAATGTGGGACTAAGAGTAGAAGAACTCGAAGGCAAGGACGGATTCATAGTATCAGGAAGGGGAGAACTTCATCTTTCAATACTTCTCGAGAACATGCGAAGAGAAAAGTACGAAATGTCGGTGTCTAAACCGGAGGTCCTCATGAGAAATATTGACGGAGTACGCTCGGAACCCGTCGAAAGAGTTCTGGCCACGATGCCTGAAAGCTATGGCGGAACCGTCATTTCAAAGTTGAATGAGCGCAAGGGAGTAATGAATGCCATGAACACCGAAAATGGATATGTAAAAGTGGAGTTCGCTGTTCCAACAAGGGGTCTTCTTGGATTCAGAAGTGAATTCATAAACGACACCAGGGGAGAAGGAACATTGGTTCGTTCATTCCAGGATTACCAACCGTATTTTGGAGAGATAGCAGGAAGAAAGAACGGAGTTCTTGTAGCTCAGCAGAGAGGCTCAACAATGGCTTATTCGCTCTTTAACCTTGGAAAGAGGGCTACTATGTTTGTAGAACCTGCAATTGACGTTTACGAGGGTATGATAATAGGGATGAACAGCCGGCAGGACGATATGGTTGTTAATCCCTGCAAGAATAAGAAACTCACAAATACAAGGGCATCGGGCAGTGACGATGCAGTAAAGCTGCAGAATCCAAAGAAATTCACATTGGAAGAGGCCCTCGAGTTTATAGAAATAGACGAGCTGGTTGAAATAACACCGGACGCCCTGAGGCTGAGAAAGAAAATCCTTAACGCAAACGACAGGATGAAGGCTGGAAAAGATTCAAAGACAGTATAAAAAAACCATAAAGGAAACGCGGAGCCTTCGCATTATGCGAAGGCTTTATTAATCACCCTTAAAACATGGTGTTTTAAATGGTAGAAAAAGGATATATTAAAAATAAGATTGAAAATATTTGATGAACATATTTAACAAAATTGTTTTTAAAGAGTAAATTTGGATATATATAATATACCGATATTAGACATATAATTTAAATGAGCAGAGAGCAATAAACGTACAATAAATTTGAATACAATGAAATGTCTCTCGTACTTGGGCACTTGAGGGATATGGAGTCGGTAGTGCAACCGGTCTTATTTATATAAGGTTGGTTATTGTTTTTTCATAAATAAATACAGCTTACACATAGAAGGCAAAATAATTCGACGCAGGTCATACATATAGCCGAAGGCTGAAGCAATCCCGGGGATAAGTGGGGTTGCTTTTTGCATAAATAACAAAAATAAAATTCTATTAAAGGAGGAAGAAAAATGTTTAACAGAATAATGGACTCATTGAAAAAAGCTTTCAGAAACGAGAAAGGGCAGGGTATGGTAGAGTACATACTGCTTGTAGTAGTTATTGCTCTAGTAGCATACGTTGGATTCAAAGCTATTGGTGACAATACGTTAGTAAAGGCAAATGATGCAGCTGACAAAATTGGAACAGGATGCATGTATATGGTGAAATAGTATTATTTAGGCGGGCCTGATCATTAAGTGGACCCGCCTAGTAATAAAAAAATGGGTGAAATATGAATATGAAAACGGAAAAACCAAATTGCACAGGTCAGGCTATGGTGGAATACATATTGTTGGTAATGCTCATTGCGCTTGTTGCTTTGGTTGCGTTCGCCGCATTTGGTCATCAAATTGAAAACAAGACAAACGACGCTAACACGGAAATATCTAATATCGGTTAGGTCAAGGGTGGTTTTGCCATAAAAATTTACACTTGAAATGTGGTGGCTTAAATGAGAACTCATAAATTCATAAATAACAGAAAAGGACAAGCGATGGTTGAGACGATTTTCGTACTGCCTCTGCTTTTTTTACTTGTTTTCGGAATAATAGAATTCGGAAGGATTTATTTTACATATTCGATACTTTCTAATGCCGTGCGTGAAGGTGCAAGGTATGCAGCAGTTCACGAATATGACGATTATGATGATGCGATTCTCAGAATGCAAACAGTGGCGGGTACTTTGTCTTTGGAAGACGATGATATTGACATTAATAAAGTAGGAGATAATGTTTTAGCGGAAGTTACCTATGAGTTGGAGACAATTACACCTATCGTAGGTCCGATGATTTCGGATGATGGGATGTTTGAATTGCATGCCAGTGCAGAAATGAGAATCGAATAGGAGGTGAATGAAGTGTATGAAAAAATGAAAAATGAAAAAGGAATAGCAATGATTATGGTTGTAATAGCTATGGTTGTAATAATTGGCTTTGCCGCACTTGCTGTGGATTTTGGAAATGCGGCAGTAAGAAAGAGTAGGCTTCAAAACGCCTGTGACGCCACTGCCTTGGCCGGAGCCAAGCAGTGGGCGATGGACAACAAATCTAAGGAAAATGATTTGGATGGAGCTGGAGAGACGGCGGAGAATATTTTTGAAGTCAATATTGATTCCAATATTCCCAATGCTTATGCTTGGAGTGACGATTTCACCGGAAGCGAAACAGGAATAACTACAAATGTTGTATTCGACCATTCGGCCGCTACAGTTTCTGTCTATGCAAAGGAAAGGATGGATACATTTTTTGCCGGTATTTTTGGCATGGATCAAATGGAGGTAAATACAAAATCGGTGGCTTTAATTGGTACGGCTGCTGCAGGTGTTGACAATTTGATGCCCTTTGGAATAGAGGAAGAAAACTATGGTCCAAATGTAGAGATTGTCCTAAGAACGGACAAGCCCAGCACGCCGGGAAATTTTCATTTAGTTGATTTTGATAAGATAGATGACGATGATTGGGATCTGACAAAGATTGACGGTTCAACAGAGCACAAGATTGCCTATCACGGAAGCATCAATGCTTACAGTGTAGGGCAGATGATTAATACAGAGCCCGGGAAGGCGAACTCTGTCAATGGCGGGTTGGACGCAAGGATCACTGGGACTGAATACAATCCGGCAAAAAACTCTGAATATGAATATGAACCCGTCTCGTGTGAAACAAGCTGCGGACTGAATCACACTTCTTCGAATCCGAGCGATCATAAGGATTCCTGCCCGAGATTTGTCACTGTTCCGATTATAGAGGACTTCGATGAAGCGCAAGGTAGAGACAATATAAAAATTGTTGGCTTTGCAACAATTTTTATCACAGACTACAACAATAATGAAATTAAAGGCAAGTTTGTTGAACACGTAGTTGTCGGAGAAGTTGATCCGGGAGCGACTTTTATGGGGTCATGGGCGGTTGATTTGATTGAATAATAAGGGGGGAATTGAATGAAACTGGACAAGAGAATAATCATTTTTGCAGTTGTCCTTGCCGCAATTACTACTTTCGGCATATACAAATATCTTGAATCCCTCAAACCTGAAGAGGTTGAGATTACATATGTCGAGGTTTGGGTTGCAAAAGAGACCATACCAGCAAAGGTAAAGATAACAGATGCAATGATAGACTACAGGGAGATAGACAAAAAGTATGTGCATCCCGAGGCCATGACGGACGGCACGAAAATTGTAGGCAAATACACAGTGGAAAGGATACTCGCTGATGAGCAGATTCTTGAAAGCCGCCTCTTCGACCTGGAGGCCTTGAGGTTTTCATACAACATTCCTACAGGGCAAAGGGCAATGACCATACAGGTCAACCTTATTGCAGGCATATCGGATATGGTTACGCCGGGCGACCATGTGGACTTGCTTGTTCATGTAGACGGAAGGGAGAAAGACGGATTAAGCTATCCGCCTGCCACAAAAGCTTTCATAGAAGATGTTCTTGTGCTTTCGATAAACAAGATGGATTCCATAGAGGAAAAGAAAGCTTCGGATGATGCGGCAGAAGAACAGGCGTCTAGCAGGTTGTTGACTTTGGCGGTCAATTCATCGGAAACCGAAAAACTGTTTCAAGCAGATAAAACCGGTGAAATCAGGCTTGCCTTGAGGCACCCGGACGCAGAGGACGAAATACGGACAAACGGAAGCATTACAGACGATTTTGTGCCTTTGAGAAGATGACCTATAAAAGTCTCAATAAACGGAGAGGTGTATATGGAACATAAAGTTAATGTATTGATAGCGGACCAAAACGAAAAGGATATTGAAAACATGCGGGTGGCCCTAAGCCATGAGAACCGCATAAGAATTGTAGGAGAATGTACTGAGGGAATTTCTACCGTCAAGATGGCAAAAAATGTTAAGCCGGATGTTGTTTTGATGGACATAAACATGCCTGGAATAAAGAATGTCACTCCTACTGAAATTCTTACGGCTACAATACCCAATGTGCTGGTTATAGTTACTTTCGACAAGGGTGGCAAGAAGAACTTGAAGAAAGCCATGAGTGACGGCGCCAGGGACTACATAGTCAAACCGGCGGCGGCGGATTTGTACATAGACACCATATTAGACCTTTACGACAAGGATTTGAAGAGAAGGGAAGTCCTCTACGGTAGAAAGCAACACGAGGAAGACATAAAACCCAAGATTGTATCAATATTCAGCACTAAGGGTGGGGTGGGCAAGAGCACAATAGCTACAAATATAGCTACTGCCTTGGCGCAAATGACCGAAGAAAGGGTTGCCCTTGTGGACTTTGACCTTCAGTTTGGGGACGTATCTGTTATGCTTAATCTTTATCCCGAACGTACCGTAATGGAATTGATCAAGGATATACAGAGTCTGGACAAGGAACTTCTTGAAGATTATATGATGCTCCATAATTCCGGTGTGCGAGTACTTCCGGCTCCTTCAAGACCAGAGTACGCCGAGTTTGTGACCGGAGGAAATGTGCAAAGGATTCTCAGGACACTCAAAGAAAGCTATAAATATATTGTTGTAGACATGGCGCCAGCGTTTGATGATGTCAACCTGGCGACTCTGGATTTATCAGACAGCATAATGCTCTTGACCACATTGGATCTTCCGACTATAAAGAACGTCAAGTCAGGTCTTCATGTTATGAAGACGCTAAACTACAGAGATGAAAAAATAAGACTGATTTTAAACAGGTATCATCGCAATTTCGGTATAAATATTTCTGATTTGGAAAAAACGACAGAAAAGAAAATATCCCATATAGTGCCTGAGGACAGCAAGACTATAATCGACGCTGTAAACAAGGGTAAGGCTTTTGTTCTTAATAATCCGGGGAGCTCGGTCACAAAAAGCATCTACAATATAGTCGACGAGATAATGGGCAAGGATGAAAAAAAATCAATGTTTGGAAAATGGATAGGGAAATAAGGAGGGAGAAAGATGTCTCTGTTGGAACGAATTGAAAAGGAAAAAAATGGTTCGTCCTTGAAAGTGGAAGCTGATCAAGGTATAAAGAGCGAAAGCAAAATTTCAAAAGGCCAGAATGAAATGCTGAAAGAAAAAATACAGAAAAGAATTATGGAAAAATCAAAGGATGAATCCATAGACAAAGGTAAAATAAGGGAAAGCCTTACAGGTATACTTGATGATATTCTCAGAGAAGATGAGATATTTGTGACCAGAAGGCAGAAAGAAAAAATAATTACAGATACCATAAATGAGATTGTGGGGTACGGGCCCATAACGCCTCTTATTAACAATGAAAAGATAACAGAGGTAATGGTCAACGGCTTCAACAGCGTATATGTTGAAAGGGATGGCAAAATTGAAAAAACGCCGGTTGTATTCAGGGATGATAATCATGTGCTTCACATAATAGAAAAAATTGTTTCTCCGCTTGGAAGGCGAATCGATGAATCATCTCCAATGGTTGACGCAAGACTTCCAGACGGATCGAGGGTGAATGCCGTAATACATCCATTGGCTCTTGACGGTCCCATATTGACGATAAGGAAATTTGCAACCGAACCCTATACCATAAGGAATTTAATTGACTTCGGAACAATATCTCCACAGGTGGCGAGCTTTTTGAAGGCATGCGTGGAGGCAAGGTTAAACATAATTGTATCTGGAGGAACTGGTAGCGGAAAGACTACGACGCTAAACGTTTTGTCATGTTTCATACCCGAAGAGGAGCGAATAGTGACAATAGAGGACGCCGCAGAGCTTCAGCTCAACCAGGAACATCTTGTTCGAATGGAAACAAGGCCTCCCAACATAGAAGGAAAGGGGCATATTACAGTAAGGGACTTGGTAAGGAACAGTCTCAGGATGCGACCAGACAGGATAGTTGTCGGAGAGGTAAGGACAGGTGAGGCTCTCGACATGCTTCAGGCAATGAATACCGGTCATGACGGTTCTCTTACAACGGGACACGCCAATTCTTCAAGGGATATGCTGACAAGACTTGAGACAATGGTTTTGATGGCGGGATTGGAGATTCCTCTTGCTGCGGTAAGAGAGCAAATTGCTTCGGCTATAGATCTTATTGTATACCAAAGCCGTTTCAAGGATGGAAGCAGAAAGATAACAAACGTAACAGAGGTGCAGGGAATGGAAGGGAATATTGTTACGCTTCAGGATATTTTCGCATATAAGGGGCAAGGCAAGAATGACTTGGGAATGATAAAGGGCTCCCTCGAATTTACGGGAATCAGGCCTAAATTCATTGGCAAGCTTACAGACTCAGGCATCAGGGTGCAGGAAGAATGGTTCAGCTGACGAAATGGTGGTGAAAGCATGATTTGGTTGATACTTGCAATTGTTTTCATAGATGTGGTTTTTGCTGTTGTTGCATTAAGTATAATAAATACCAAAAGCAAGCCGATTGCCAGACTTGAAAAATTTTTTGATTGGGAAGAACATAAAAAAGAAAGACTTGAGAGGCGGCTTACAAAAGCTGGTTTTCAAAATGGCATAAGAAGCATTGGCGCATTCATAGTAAAGCTGTTTGTTTTAGAACGGTTGAGAAAGAGGATAGAAAAAGACCTTGAGCGGGCGGACATACCTGTCAGGGGAGAGGAAATGCTATTGTTTCTATTCTCCTCGACAGCGGTTTTATATCTTTTGACAGTTTTTTTTACAAAAAGAATATTGCTCAGTCTTTTGATTGTCCCAATGTTTATTATATTTGCAAGGCTTGTTGTGTCAACGAAAATCAAGAAACGTCTTGAAACGGTAAACGAACAGTTGGGAGATGCGCTTGACATGATGGCAAGCTCCCTCAGGGCTGGATACAGCTTAAATCAGGCTATTGAAACAGTGAGTCGAGAGATGCCAAAACCCATAAATATGGAATTCAAACAGGTTGTCAGAGAGACTGCGTATGGGGTTTCTATGGATCAGGCGCTTGACAAGATGCTTGAAAGAGTTGAGTTGGACGACCTGGAACTTGTGGTCACGGCAGTCAAGATACAAAGGCAGATTGGTGGAAATCTTGCCGAGATATTGGATAATATATCAGGTACCATAAGGCAGAGAGTACAGCTTAAGGGAGAGGTAAGGGCCCTTACGGCGCAGGGGAGGCTTTCAGGTGTAATAGCTTCATCGGCTCCGATTATGCTTGCAGTTTTAATGTTCATAAACAGCCCGGACCATATAAAACTCTTGTTTACTGACAGCCTGGGGCAGAGATTGCTCATAATTGGAATAATAGGTCAATTACTTGGATTTATTTTCATAAAAAGGATAATCGATATAAAATTTTAGGAGGGGTGAAAATGGTTTATTTGCTTACGAGTATGATATTTCTGTCCCTTGGGCTCTTTTTCACCTTTTTTGCAACAGTTTTTTTCTGGAAAAAATTGAGTATAAGGCACCGCCTTGAAATGCTTGATGATGTTGTGGGAAAAAAAGAGGAAGTTGTTTTAGAGGACAGGAAGAGATTGCCTTTTGAAAAACGCGTAATCGAACCAATAAGGGAAAAGATAACTGAAACGACAAGAAAAATAACTCCCAAAGGGACCTTGTCAAGGATAGACGAAAAGCTTAAAGCGGCAGACTATCCTTTACATATGGGTGTGCTGAGTTGGATATTCTTAAGGTGTATTTTTATTGTTTCTTTTCCGGCACTTTACTTTTTCTTTTTCATGGGAAATACAGACTCGCTTCTTATGAGGGTGACTGTAATGCTTGCAGCTTTTCTCGCAGGAGACTTGATTCCTGTATATTTGCTCAAAAGCAAGATAAAGGAAAGAAAGATAAAAATGACGCAACAGCTTCCTGACATACTCGATTTGTTGACAGTGAGCGTTGAGGCGGGGCTTAGCTTTGACGGAGCAATGGAAAAGGTTGCTACAAGAGGAAGAAACGAAATGACAAGGGAATTCGGGAAAGCAGTTAAGGAGATAGGAATTGGTAAAACAAGGCGTCGGGCTTTGACGGACATGTCAAAGCGATGTGACTTGCCTGATTTGCAGATATTCATTTCCTCAATCATACAAGCCGAGCAAATGGGAGTAAGCATAGGAAAGATTTTGCGCATACAGGCCGACAACATAAGGGTTAAGCGAAGGCAAAGAGCCCAGGAGACTGCGCTCAAGGCGCCTGTGAAAATGTTGTTTCCATTAATTCTTTTCATTTTCCCCAGTCTTTTCATAGTACTTTTGGGACCTGCTATGATAAAAATGATGGAAGTTTTTTAATAGCAGAATGAATGAAGAAACACATATTTATATATATAAAACGGTAATGGTTAAAAAAAACAACAAGTGCATGTGGCTTGTTGTTTTTTCTTGTGTTAACATTGAAGCATGATGAAAGCTTGGGAGGATTATTAATGAAAATATTATCAAACAAGACAGAGATATTTACAGAATCTGTAATTAGAGAAATGACCAGGGTAAGCAACTCATATGGAGGCTATAATCTTTCACAGGGTTTTCCTGATTTCGGAAGTCCGGACATCCTTAAATATGCAGCAAAAGAAGCCATTGATGCTGAATGGAACCAGTATCCGATTACATTTGGGGAAAAAGAGCTCAGGCAAGCCATAGCAAGGAAGGAAAAAGCCTACAATGGAATCGATTGCGATCCCGAAAAGGAGATAACAGTCACATGCGGGGCTTCGGAGGCCATGATTTCAACCATGATGGCGCTTGTTAATCCGGGTGATGAAATAATTGTTTTCGAACCATTCTACGAGAACTACGGGCCGGATGGAATACTTTCCGGAGCGACACCGCGTTATGTAAGATTGAGGCCGCCAAATTGGGAATTTGACGAAGTGGAACTTGAAAATGCGTTTAATGAAAAAACAAAAGCGATAATAATCAATACGCCAAATAATCCGACAGGAAAGGTTTTTTCAAAAGATGAGCTTGAGAAGATAGCGAAACTTTGTATAAAGTGGGATGCATACGCTGTCACCGATGAAATATACGAGCATATTCTTTATGATGGCGAAAAGCATATATCAATGGCATCTCTGCCTGGAATGGAAAAGCGAACTGTTACCATAAATTCAATTTCAAAGACTTATTCAGTTACAGGCTGGAGAGTGGGTTGGGCTATAGCCGACGAGCGAATCACAAGCCGCATTCGAAAAGTGCATGATTTTTTCACTGTTGGCGCGCCCACTCCATTTCAACATGCGTCTGTAACGGCCCTCAATCTTGATGAGTCATACTACAGGGGCTTACAGGAACATTATACCCGGGCAAGAAATCATGTTTTCGAAACATTGCAAGAAAGCAAATTCAAACCCTACAGGCCCAAAGGAGCTTATTATATAATTGCCGATTGTCAAGATCTCATGAGGGAATACGGAATTGGAGACAATTACGATTTTTGCATTGAATTGATAAAAAGGACGGGTGTGGCAGTTGTTCCAGGGACCTCTTTTTATTCAAAGAAAGAATACGGAATCCATCAAGTGAGATTCTGTTTCAGTAAAAAATGGGAAACCCTTGAAAACGTAAGAAAAGCCTTCAAGGATCTCTAGGGTTTATAAGTTAATTGTCTTTAAGAAGGATGAAATTATTCTATGTGCTTTATAGGTTGGTTGTTGTAATCGATTATTTTAACCATCAGATGGTGCCACTTGTTTGTTTCTTCCTTCTTATATAAGTACTCATTGTTGTCTACAGGGGTGTTTGAATTAATTGTGTAGATTCTAAAACTTGGAATTTCATCAGAAACAAATTTGCATTCCACAGAAAGCTTGAAAACTTTCTTGGTGTTTTCAGAAAGTTCCTTCTCGAAATTGAGTTTAAGTATCTTTGAATCATTCGAAAAGTAGGATATTGAAATTTCATTTTCAAAGATTTCAGAGGAATCCAATTCTGAATAATCCAGCATATGGTGTTTGTTTTTTTCGTTTGCGTCGTACAAACATATGATTTCACGTCTTGTATCTATAGCCATGGCTTTTTTATGGCCGGACGGATCTTTTATTCCGAAAAGCGCATAAGTAGGATTAAAATCGTCAATAGAGCTGAAAAAACCCATTGTTGATTTAGAAAAAGTTTCTGAACTTTTCAATTTTTTTTGCTGTATTATGAAAAATATGATAAATGCTACTGCTATGATGGCAAGCGAAGCATAAATTAGCATAATAACGCCTCCTTTATTGTATATAATAGATTTACCCTAATGGTAACAATCTTATTCTAAAAAGTTAAATTGAATATTTATTTGATGGTATAATGAATTGTAAAAAAACAGGAGGGTTTAGAATGAAAATAAAGATTGATTTGAGAGTTTTTGAGGCAATGATTTATTTTTGGAAAGCTACGCTTGAAAAAGAAAAGGTTGGAGAGAGATACATTAATGATATAACCAAAATGGACGATATGAAACCGCTTTATGATGAGGATTTCAACAAGGAATCCGTCCGAAGAATATTAAGCGCAATATCCAACAGGGAAATGTTTCGCCCTGCAAACAAAAAAGAGGGAAGCTTCTGGAATTATAATATGTGGATAATGGAAGATCCTGAAGTGATGGATATGATAATTGAAACCGTAAAAGCTATAAAAGTGAAAAGCATTGAAGAAAAAATACATGGAAGCAAAGAATCATCATTTGAAATTGCATTTATTCCAGGACATGGACAACCATTCTATTCTCTTGATGGAAAGCTGTTTGTAAATGTTTTCTTGTTCCGTTATGATTTCAACGAAAACATAATTAACTATATGGATAAGCCGATTGAAGATTTTATAGCTGAAACAATATCGGAAATAATATAAAGACAGGTTGATTTTATTAATAATATGTTTTACAATTATAACGAATATTAATTAAATATATATATTAAAAGTTCGTCCGTATATCTTTGGTGATATGGTCCAAAAGTTTCTACCGGATTGCCGTTAACAATCCGACTACGGGAGTATCTGTTTTTGACTCCCATCCTTGACCGGTTGGGGTTTTGTTTTGAGGGGGAAAAATGAAGACACTTAAAGAGCGCATATTGAAAGATGGCAGAGTATTGGATGGAGAAATTTTGAAAGTAGACAGTTTTATAAATCATCAAGTGGATTATAAGTTGATGGACGATATAGGTGACGAAATACATAAAAGATTTTCAGATTGTAAAGTGGACAAGGTTCTGACAATAGAGACATCCGGCATACCGGCAGCGTATTCTGTGGCCAGAAAATTCGATGTTCCTTTTGTTTTTGCCAAAAAAAAGGTTTCAGGCAATATGGGGGACGAATTTTATCAAACAGAAGTGTATTCATATACTAAATCACGCCATTATAAAGTTGTTGTATCAAAGAAGTATTTGATGGAAGGCGAAAATGTCCTTGTCGTAGATGATTTTTTGGCGAACGGACAGGCTGCTTTAGGTATGATAGATTTGGTTGAGCAGTCAGGAGCAAAAGTCGTCGGTGTGGTTGCCTTGATTGAGAAGGCTTTTCAAGACGGCGGCAAAATTTTAAGAGAAAAGGGATACAGGCTCGAAGCCCTCGCGTCCATTGAAAAAATGGACATTGAAGGTATAAAAATAAAATAACAATTTATAGGAGGAGTAAAACATGTTCAAAAAATCTTTTGTAGTATTCATGTCATTGTTATTGGTTTTATCCATGTTGTTTGTGGGTTGTGCCAAGGAAGAGGCCGCACCGGCAGAAACTGCGCCTGAGGCAGAAGAAGCGGCTACGGAGGAAGCTTTAAAAGTTGGATTCGTATATGTTGGACCTATCGGGGACGGCGGATGGTCGTATTCCCACAATGAAGGCAGATTGTATCTTGAAGAACAGCTTGGTGTAGAGACACTATACAAAGAGTCTGTTCCTGAGGGACCAGAAGTTGAAAAGGTAATGAAAGACATGATCGATCAGGGGGCGAAAGCAATTTTCGTTACAAGTTTCGGTTATATGGATTATGTGGTAAAAGTGGCAGAAGAATTTCCCGATGTTACATTTATGCATTGCTCTGGATACAAAGATGCACCAAACATGAACAATTATTTTGGTAGAATATACGAAGCGAGATATTTGTCAGGAATAGTTGCAGGACTTAAGACTGAAACAGGCAAGATCGGTTATGTGGCAGCATATGAAATACCCGAAGTAATAAGAGGTATCAATGCATTTACTTTAGGAGTTCAATCAGTAAATGAAAATGCTACTGTAGCGGTTAGATGGACGCACACATGGTACGATCCCGCAAAAGAAAAAGAAGCGGCAAAAGCTCTTCTTGACGAAGGCGCGGATGTAATTGCTCAACATCAAGATACTGCAGGACCCCAACAGGCAGCGGAGGAAAGAGGAGCTTTCTCAATCGGCTACCATACTGACATGAAAGATACTGCGCCTAATGCATACATGACTGCTCCAATTTGGGATTGGGGACCGTATTATACAGAACAAGTCGAGAAAATAATGAACGGTGAATGGACAAATGAGCCATACTGGGGCGGAATGGAAGATGGAGTAGTAAAACTTGCACAGCTTACCGAAAACGCACCGGAAGAAGCTCAAGCGGCTGTTGATGAGGTGGCCAAAGAAATGAAAGATGGAACTTTGTCAGTGTTTGCAGGACCCATATATGACCAAGAAGGAAATCTTAAAGTTGAAGAAGGATCAGAAATGAGCGACGGCGACATGCTTTCAATGGGATGGTTTGTCAAGGGAGTAGAAGGAAAAATCGAATAAACGGGTGATAATATGTTACAGGAAAAGAAAAAGCTTGTAGAAATGAAAAACATCACCAAGACATTTGGAAAAGTTCAAGCAAACAACAAAGTTTTTCTCACTCTTTATGGGGGAGAAGTTCATTCTCTGCTTGGTGAAAATGGAGCAGGTAAAAGTACATTGATGAACATACTGTCAGGCATATACCAGCCTGACAGTGGTTTTGTTTTTGTAGAAGGACGAAAAGTGGACATTGCAACACCAAAAACGGCAATTGGTTTGGGTGTTGGAATGGTACACCAGCATTTCAAATTGGTTGATGTTTTAACCGCAAAGGAAAATATAATTGCAGGACAAAAAGGAATGCCATTTATTAATGGTGGGAAAATATCCGAAGAGATAAAGTACCTTTCCGAACGTTATGGATTGGAAATTAATCCTGATAAAAAGATATACGACATGTCTGTTGCCGAAAAGCAGAGGGTTGAGATTTTAAAGGTGCTTTACAGTGGAGCCAAAATACTGATTCTAGATGAACCCACGGCAGTATTGACGCCGCAAGAGACAGAAAAATTGTTTGAAATCATTAACAAAATGAAGAAAAGTGGTTGTGCGGTTGTAATAATAACACACAAGCTGAATGAAGTGCTTGAAATAAGCGATAAGATAACAATATTGAGAAAAGGCGAATACATTGAGACTGTAGACAATAAAAATCTGGATTCGCGTGAACTGACTGACAAGATGGTTGGAAAATCAATGAATCTTTCAATAAACAGGCCCGAAATAAAAGAAAAGAAATCCTTGTTGAGGGTAAGTGGACTTACGGTTAAAGATGAGGAAGATGTGAAGGTTTTAAAGGACATAACATTTGATTTGAGCAGTGGAGAAATTTTGGGAGTTGCAGGAGTCGCAGGAAGCGGGCAGAAAGAACTATGCGAGGCAATTGCTGGCTTGCAGAAAATCCATAGCGGGAAAATCAAATTCAACAAATCGAATTTGGTTGGTAAAAGTCCTAGAGAAATAATAAAAACCGGAATAAGCATGAGCTTTGTTCCTGAAGACCGGCTTGGGATGGGGCTTATAGCTTCGATGGACATAGTTGACAATGTTCTTCTTAAGGAATATCAAAAGCAGAAAGGGTTTTTCCTGTCAAAGAAAGAGTCCAGAGAAAAAGCATCGGATTTGGTTGGAAGACTAAACATATCAACTCCAGACATTTACACAAAAGTCAGCATGCTTTCAGGAGGCAACATACAAAAAGTTTTGCTCGGAAGAGAAATTGAAATCAAACCGCAACTTATGATAACCGCATACCCTGCAAGGGGACTGGATATAAGCTCGGCGCACCTTGTTTACGATTTGATTAACGAGCAAAAGAAAAATGGCGTGGCGGTTCTCTTTGTGGGAGAGGATTTGGATGTGCTTATACAGATGTGTGATAGGATCATGGTTCTTTGTGATGGCAGACTTATTGGAACGGTTGATGGTCACCAGGCGACCAAAGAGGATTTGGGCTATATGATGGCTGGCAATCCCTTGAATAAAGGAGTTGACGATATATCATGATAAGAATAGCCAAACGCTCGGAAATAAGCAAAAATAGAAGTGTCATGACAAGAATTGCCGCTATAATAATGGCATTGATGTTGTCTGCATTGTTTATAGTATTTCTTGGACACAACCCCTTGAAGGTTTATTTATCTATGCTTGAGGGATCTTTTGGGTCGCTTTACAGGTTCAAGGAAACGATAATAAGCACAATACCTCTTGCAATAACGTCTTTGGGAATACTCATGGCGTTTAAGATGAAATTTTGGAATATCGGGGCTGAAGGGCAAATGATAATGGGAGCTTTTTCAGCAAGTTACTTTGCATTAAACTATCCTGAAATGAACAGCTTGGCCTTGCTGGCTTTAATGTTTGCGGCAGGAGCGGTTGGAGGAGGAATCTGGGGACTTATACCGGCATATTTCAAGTCAAAGTATGGAACGAATGAAGTGCTCTTTACGCTTATGATGAATTATATTGCATTAAAATGGATAACTTATTTGCAATATGGTCCATGGAAAGACAAGAATGCCCTTGGATTTCCCAAAATCCCTAATTTTACTGGCAATGCAGTACTGCCTAAACTTTTTGGGATTCACATTGGCTGGTTGATTGCGTTAATTTTGACTGCATTGGTATATGTCTTCATTCATTACACAAAGAAAGGTTATGAAATAAACGTAATAGGGGAAAGCGAAAGCACCGGAGCATATGCCGGAATGAATGTAAGAAGAATTATTCTGCAGGCAATGTTTTTAGGCGGAGCTCTTGCCGGAATATCCGGAATGATACAGGCGTCGGCGGTAAGTGGAACTCTTTCGGTTGAAGTTACCGGGGGTGTTGGATATACAGCCATTATAGTCACATGGCTTTCAGGTTTGAGTGCACCGCTTATCGTTGTTGTGTCATTTCTTTTTGCAATCCTTATTCAAGGAGGATCATACATTCAGACGGCTTTTCAGATTCCGCAGTCAGCGGCTCAAATATTGCAGGGCATGATATTGCTTTTTGTTTTGGGAAGCGAATTTTTTGTTAAATACCAAATCGTATATAAAAACATCAAATTAAAAAAGAAGGAGGGGAAGTAAATGGCAATAATAGTTTTTCTTAATGCGGCAGTGCAGGCAGGAACACCTTTGCTGTTTGCGACCCTCGGTGAAATAATGACTGAAAAGGTGGGAAATCTCAATCTTGGTGTTGAAGGATTGATGCTTATGGGTGCTGTTGCAGGATTTGAAATTGGACTTATGACATCAAATCCATACATGGCTTTATTGGGAGCTGCGATTGCTGGAGCATTCGGGGGTTTGATATTTGCATTTCTTACTGTCTCACTTAAGGCAAACCAGGTAGTGACAGGGCTGTCTCTTACCATACTTGGAACAGGACTTTCCGGGTTTGAAGGGAAAAGCTTGATGGGAAAGGTTGTTCCGGCGAATGTTGGGAACTTTTTTAAAGCATTTGAAATACCCTTTCTTAAAGACATTCCAATATTGGGCCAAATTCTATTCAATCAAAATGTATTCATTTATTTTGGATATTTTATGGCTGTTGTTCTTGGTATATATATGTACCGGACGCGATGGGGACTCAATATGAGAATGGTCGGAGAAAATCCTTCTGCTGCAGATGCGAGTGGAATAAACATAAACCTTTATAAATATGTCCATATATTGGCAGGAGGAGCTTTATGCGGACTCGGCGGAGCATACCTTTCACTTGTATACGTACCTGCATGGCAAGAAAATGTTACAGCAGGAAGAGGATGGATAGCGGTTGCTCTTGTAATATTCAGCACATGGAATCCAAACAAGGCAATACTTGGAGCTTATTTTTTCGGTGGATTGGATATAATCGGTTTCAGGCTTCAGAAGTTTGATATAAGCATTTCACAATATATAGTCGACATGTTTCCGTATTTGGCAACAATAATAGTTCTCATAATGATTTCGTTAAGGAAAAGCAGGGAAAATATGCCTCCGGAAGGTTTGGGTAATCCATATTTCAGAGAGGAAAGATAATTAAGCTTGCAAAGTAATTCAATATGTGGTATCATTCCAATAATATAATTTAAAGGCTATGAATAGGAGAGTAATCCCGAATAAACGGTCAGAGAGGAAGCAAACAAGCTGGAATTGCTTCACAGTTGGAAGCGGGATGAAGTGCACCTGTGAGCTGGCAGCTGAATCAAGTAGGCTGACCCGGGTTATACCGTTAAAAAATATGAGAGATTATTTGTCTCGATAGAGTGGAAAAGTGGATGTAAATCTGCCTCTGTGAGTGTTAACAGAGGCAGATTTTTTATTTAAGGAGGAAAAAAGATGAAAAAAATTAGAGCTTTTGGAATGTATTTGGATTCAATAGTAGATCGTGATCCGGCTGTTAACAGCAGACTGGAGGCTGTACTTTGTCATCCGTGCATATTTTCTGTTGTATCGCACCGCTTGAATCATATGTTGTATTTGAGGGGGTTTAAAATTGCTGCGAGGTTTCTTTCTCAAATAAGCAGATTCCTCACGGGAATTGAAATTCACCCGGGCGCGAAAATAAAGGAAAATCTTTTTATAGACCATGGCATGGGAGTTGTAATAGGAGAAACAGCCGAAATTGGTAGCGATGTTACCCTTTATCAAGGAGTTACTTTGGGAGGAACAGGCAAGGATTCGGGGAAAAGGCATCCCACAATAGGAAACGATGTTATGATAAGTGCCGGGGCAAGAGTTCTCGGACCTCTTAGTATTGGAGATCGTTCAAAAATCGGGGCAGGATCCGTTGTTCTAAAGGACATACCATCAGATTCAACTGCAGTAGGAATACCAGCAAGAGTGGTAAAGGAGAAAGATGTAAAAATACATTTAATAAAGCGTTCGGTAAGTTTTGGCGACCTTGACCAAATTCATATTCCAGACCCATTGGAAAAAGAATTGAAATCCATGAATAAAAAAATAAACGAGCTTGAAGAAAGACTGAAAGAATCTTTAGAAAGAAAAGCAATTTAGGAGGGTGAAATGAAAGTATATGAAAGCGTTCTTGAAATGGTGGGTCATACGCCTGTTGTTAAACTTAAAAGTTACTCAAAGCCCGGAATTGAAGTTTTTTTAAAGCTTGAATTTAAAAATCCGGGAGGAAGCATAAAGGACAGACCGGCTTTGAAAATTGTGGAAGAGGCTGAAAAAAGAGGTGAGCTTAAACCAGGAGCAACAATTATTGAAGCGACCAGTGGAAATACCGGTATAGGCTTGAGTCTTGTGGGAGCAGTTAAGGGATATGATGTAAAAATAGTAATGCCTGAAAATATGAGCATCGAGCGTCAAAAGATAATGAAAGCTTATGGTTCTGAATTGATTTTAACGCCAAAAGAAAGTGGGATGAAAGGGTCGATAGACATTGCAGACAAGCTTAAAAAGGAAAACCCAGAATACTTTGTTGCAAATCAGTTTAAAAACAGAGATAATCCAAAGTCGCATGAGGAAGGCACGGCAACGGAAATCATAGAGCAAATGAACCATGAGCTGGATTATTTTGTAGGCGGTATAGGAACGGGCGGAACTGTTACCGGGGTAGCAAGGACTCTGAAAAGGAATTTGGACAATTTAAAAATAATTGGAGTCGAACCTTCCGGTTCGCCGGTCCTTTCAGGAGGGGAAGCCGGGCCGCATAAATTGCAGGGAATCGGCGCCGGATTTATTCCTGAAGTATTGGATGAAAGTTTATTGAATGAAATATTTCTTGTAGAGGATGAAGAGGCATACGAAGAAGCCAGGTTTTTAGCGAGAGAAGAGGGGTTGATGGTTGGAATTTCCACCGGTGCAAATCTCGCAGCAGTAAGAAAACTTGTATCAAAAGTCAGAACGGAAAGCAATATTAAAATTCTTACATTGGCTGCAAGCTCTGGTGAAAGGTATTTGAGTACCGATTTGTACGAATAAAGTGATATAATTAATTTGTTTAAAAATCAACGCTGGGAGAAACCGAAATGATACAAATAGGAAAAGCTTCAATAGATGAAAACTACACAATGAAAGATGCATTAAAGTCTGTAAGAAAAGCTCTGGTTTTGCACGAAGAAGGAGAGACGCGAATACCTGTAAGAACAAGTCTTGATATTGCAAGTAAGCGGGGGACATGCCTTTTTATGCCGGGAATGATTGAATCAATGAATTTGATAGGCGTAAAAATTGTCTCTGTGTATCCAGACAACGCAAAAGAGGGGTTTGAGAACGTTCCTTCGGAAATGATTTTGATTGATGGTGAAACGGGATATGTAAAAGCGATGATTAAAGGAAGCATACTTACCGAAATGAGAACCGGTGCTGTTTCTGCAATAGCGACTGATTTGATATGTCCTAAAGAAGTTACAAATGCGGCGATAATTGGTACTGGAGGACAGGCACCATGTCAGATTGAAGGTCTTTTGACAGTAAGAAATATAAATACTGTGAAAATTGCGGCCAGAAGTTATGAAAAGACGATTCGATTCGCATATGAAATGAACAAAAAATTGGGGTATAAATTCAAAACTGAATTTATTGCATGCAAGACGGTCCAAGAGGCTGTTGCTGAAGCGGATATTGTCACAACGGTTACAACATCAAAAATCCCTGTAATAAGCAGAAATATGCTGAAAGACAAGGTGCATATAAACGCAGTGGGTTCTTTTAGACGGGATATGCAGGAAATCCATGAGGATATAATAGGCAACGCTGGTTTCATATTTGTTGACAACCTGGAAGGAGCACTGAAGGAAGCGGGGGATTTGCTTATGCCTATGGATAAGCAAATCATTGAAAAAAGTGATTTTGATTGTGAGCTCGGTTCCTTTGTGTCGGGTAGAAAGAAATATTCAGGTTCGGGGGGGATTACTGTATTTGAGACAGTCGGATTTGGAGCCCTTGATCTGGTAGTTGCAAATGACATACTGAAAAAATGCGAATCAAAAATTTAAAAAAAACGGTACAAGAAAAGGAACAAGGGCAGACAGGGTAAATCCGTTGATAAAAGATATCAATGCTGTTTCGCTATCAGTAGCTTCTGAAATTATGGGAAGCGTCGAATCCATGCTTGTAGCACCTGCTGGAGCTATGCTTGTCAAAAAATTCAAGTGTTTTGCAAGCAGAGGAATGATTATTACAGCTATCAATTCTCTGAAAACATTACTTAGAAAAGCAATAGCTCCTATCTCGGCGTTTGCAAGTCGGGTTAGCAGAATGCCGGAAAGGCTATACCAACCGAATCCTGATGCGATTGAAAGACTTGTTCCGATACTGCGGTTAAGCATAATGCTTGTCAAAAGGCCGCCTGTAAGGCTGCCAAAAATTATCGATAGGGGAATCAGAAGAACTTTGGGTCCCAGAACCCTTAAACGGTGGAAAACACTTCGGTTATATCCCAGTTCTATACCTACAGTCAGTATCAAAAAATATAATGCAAAACCCGATGCTTGGTCGATTAACGGTTTGATTTCGGCAGGGAAAAACAGAAATCCAAATAGAATTCCTGTGCAAACTGATATTATTATGCCTATAGACATGGCTTAACTCCTTTCAAAGAATTTTTTTGTAGTCATGTAAACGAATATTATGCTGAAAAATGCGGCGCTTGAGGCATAAGCGAAAGAATCAATTCCTATGGTTTTTAGATTGGACAGAAGACTTTCATTCATGCCTATGGAAGAACCCATAAAAAATAAAAGAAGCATCAGTCCAAAGAATTGAAGTTTTGAATTCAAAAGGACTGTTTTTTTATTTAGATTGGCAAAAGAGCCTATGAACACCCCTATAAACAAGGATATCAAAACGTTGATCATATTAATTCCCCCAATGTTTGTTGAAATATTGATAGTAATAACTTTTTATGCGTCCATTGTAAAGCTTCCTGTTTTTATCGGCTTTAATTCCGAAAGCTGATTCAAAGTGTTCGTGGGCAGTTATTATAAAGTAAGACCAGTTTTCCAAAAACATTAGTCTTTTTGCTAGAATTCTGTAAAGCGTTTCAGAAGATTCTTTTGTTTCCAATCTTTCTCCATATGGAGGATTAGTTATGACGCAACCTTTTTTATCGCTTGAACTTAATTCCTTAACGTCTCGCACCTGAAAATGTATGCAGTCTTCAACCCCTGCTTCCGCAGCATTGGCTTTTGAGGCTTTTACAGCGCGCCTGTCGATGTCGTAGCCCTGAATGTTTAAAGGCTTGTTCAAATCAATTAAAGAATAAGCTTCTTTGCGAACAGATTTCCAAACCGTTGCGGGAATGAAATCCCATGTTTCGGAAACGAATTTGCGATTTAATCCAGGGGCGATATTGCGCGCAATCATTGCTGCTTCAATAGGGATGGTGCCCGAACCGCAAAATGGATCTATCAGCACTTTGTCAGGATACCAGTTGCTTAGCAAAATCAATGCGGCCGCCATGGTTTCCTTCAATGGGGCAAGAACAGGCTCAATACGGTATCCGCGCCTGTTTAAACCTTCCCCGCTTGTGTCTGCAAGTACGGTGACTTGATCCTTGAATATTGAAACATGTATGGGAAAACGGTAACCGTTTTCCTCAAACCATTCAATCCTGTATTCTTTTTTCAAAGATTCAACAACAGCTTTTTTTGAAATGGATTGTATGTCGGAAAGGCTGAAAAGTTTTGACTTGACAGATTTTGCGTATACTGGGAAGCAGGAATCTTTGCAAAGATATTTGCTCCAATCAAAGCGTTTGATGTTTTGAAACAATTCTTCAAAGCTTCTTGCCTTGAATTCTGAAAGTTTAATAAAAATCCGGTCCGAAGAACGAAGCCATAAATTACACTTGCAAATGTCTTTTTTATTCCCAGAAAATTCTACGCCCCCGTTAAAAGTTTTCAAATCATTGAAACCAAGCTTTTTTAATTCTTTTGCTACAACGGATTCTAATCCGAAAGTTGCGGTTGCAATTAATTTATATTTAGCCATTATAAAACTCCTTTCATGCTAGTCACAATCCATTATAGCAAATCGGGAGGCTATGTAGGTAATTGAGAAGGATTTTCATTGAAAATATTATGCTATTGTATTATAATTAGCATATGCTATTTATAGGAGGGGTATTATGGAAATACGTAAAGAGAGAACCAACGACAACACAAATATCAAAAAAGTTATTGCAGTAATGAGTGGAAAAGGCGGAGTTGGAAAATCATCAGTTACGTCTTTGCTTGCTATGGCTCTAAAAAAGCAAGGACATAAAGTTGGAATAATGGATGCCGATATAACAGGTCCGAGCATACCAAAAATATTTGGAATAAACGACGAACGAGCTACAGGAGACGAAAAATCAATAAATCCGGTTGAAACGAAAAACGGTATAAAAGTTATTTCTTTGAATTTGCTTATAAAGGATGAGGATTCTCCTGTAATTTGGAGAGGCCCTCTTTTGGGAAGTACGGTAAAACAATTCTATACCGATGTAAACTGGGGAGAATTGGATTATCTTGTAATAGATTTGCCTCCGGGTACAGGGGATGTATCTCTTACAATAATGCAATCATTTCCAGTTGACGGGCTTGTAGTTGTAACTGCCCCTCAGGATCTTGTGACGCTTATTGTAAAGAAATCAATAAATATGGCAAACATGATGCATATACCTGTATTGGGAGTTATAGAGAACATGAGCTATTATGAATGCCCGGATTGTGGAAAAAGACATAATATATTCGGCAAAAGCAACTTGGACAAAGTGGCAGAAGACATGGATTTGAATATAATTCATAAACTTCCAATAGATTCGCAATTCGTAGAGCTTTGCGATGAGGGAAAAGTTGAATTGTATCCGGAAATGGGTTTCGGTATTTTTGATGATTTGAATGAAAAAGTAAAGAAATTCATAGTAGAAAAATAATATGATAAATTTGGAAATATGCCATTTTAATAGATGGGTTTCTAATATCTTGTTATAAAACCAAATTGAGCAAGTTGGCTTTGCAAGATTCAAAACATAATTATTTGAATTGAAATACAAAAGAGTTGAAAATGAAAGAAGAGCAATCGGGAGGTGTTTTATATCAGAATAGCGGTGGCTAAAAAAGACGAAATGATTTCAGAGCATTTTGGACATTGCGACGGGTATGAAATTTTTGATGCCGATGAAAAAAAAGTTGAAGACAAAGGTTTCCTTCCTTATCCTGGGCATAAACCGGGTTTTTTGCCTAAATTTCTCGCAGAAAGAAAGGTTGAAACGATAATTTCAGGTGGAATGGGATCGTCAGCACAGGAATTGTTTAGAAAAAAGAATATAAAAGTTATTGTTGGTGTATCAGGAAATGTTGAAGAAGCCGTTAAGAAATATCTTGAAGGAGAAGTTGAAACGGAGCATTCTGTTTGCTAAAATTAACACAAGAAAGCGAGATTATTATCTCGCTTTCTCTAATAAATAATGGATGTGATTAAATGAGTAGTAAAGTAAGCATGATAGAAGATATTTTAAGGAGAAAGAATTTCAAACTTACTTCTTCGAGAAAGGAAATAATTCGTATTTTTTTGGAAAGCGACAAACATTTAAAACCCGAGGATGTTTATGAATTGGTCAAAGCCAAGGGGATAAGTCTGCCGACAGTATATAGGACTATAGACATACTTAAAAGGAACCAAATCATAGAAGAAATAGCAATAGGCAAACACAGATACTATGAATTGAAAATTTTCAGCGGCAAAAAACTGCATATACACTTCAAGTGTGATGTTTGTGGAGAAATTTTTGATATTGATGATCAAAAGCTTGTGATGGACCTGATCGACATATCAAGCAATGTGGAAAGTGAATACAGGGTTGAGGTTGAAGATTTGCTTATGGTATTGCATGGCGTATGCGAAAAATGTAAAAATAGAACGCTAAAATAATCCCAGGAGGGAAAAATGAAACTTGGACTGATACAAATGAAAGTCAGTGTTGACAAAACCGCTAACATCGAGAAAGCTCGTGAAATGATTGAAAAGGTTTGCGATATGGGGGCGGACATTGCAGTTCTTCCTGAAATGTTCAATTGCCCATACGACAATAAGTATTTCCGTGAATATGCAGAAGATTCCTCAGGTGTCACAATTGAGGCAATGAAGGAAATTGCTAAAGAAAAAGAAATTTTTGTAATTGCGGGTTCGATTCCGGAGACTGATGGTGAAGATGTATACAACACTTCATTTGTATTGGACCCAAAGGGTGAAATAATAGCCCGGCATAGAAAAATGCATTTGTTCGATATTGATGTTGAAGGCGGCATACGGTTTTTTGAATCGGAGACGCTTTCCTCGGGAAAAAATGTTACAGTATTCGAAACGCCTTTTGGCAAGGTTGGGCTGGCCATATGTTATGATATGCGATTCCCGGAATTGATGCGTCTCATGGCTCTTAAGGGCGCAAGACTGATTGTCATTCCTGCGGCATTCAATAGAACTACTGGTCCTGCCCATTGGCAAATGACTGCCAAATCAAGGGCGTTGGACAACCAGGTATATTTTGCTGCGGTTTCGCCTGCGGTTGATTGGAATGCCTCATACAATGCTTATGGACACACAATTTTTGTAGATCCGTGGGGAAGAGCAGTAAATGAACTTGGCGATGAAGAAGGATTGCTTATGTGCGAGTTTGAAGATGATCTAGTTGAAAAGGTTAGGAAAGAGTTGCCGCTTATGCAACACAGGCGAACGGATTTGTACGATATAAAATACAAAGGGGATGATATGTAGCCGTGGACTACAATGATGTTAGAAATGAAGCCAAAAAAAAGATAGGAAACAAATGCAAAGTGTGTCCCGAGTGCAATGGCATAGCGTGCAGGGGTCAGGTTCCGGGGATGGGAGGAAAAGGCTCCGGCAACGGTTTTATAAGAAATTTTGAAGAGTTGAAAAAAATTAAAGTTCGAATGGATACGATTTATGAACCGGGAGAAATAGACGCGAGCATAGAATTATATGGGAGAAAATTCAAATATCCTTTCTTTGCCGCTCCGATTGGAGGGGTGAAAGTCAATTATGGCGAGGACCATACCGACACGACATATTCTCAAGCTGTTGTAAAAGGCTGTTTCGAAGCGGGCACGGCTGCGTTTACTGGGGATGGAATTGCGGAAGAGTCGTATGTAGGTCCTTTAGACGCTGTAGGAGAAGTGTCAGGATGCGGAATACCGACAATAAAGCCGTGGCACGTAGAAGAAGCAATAAGAAAGATAAAACTTGCCGAAAAGAGAAATGTGGCGGCTATAGCCATGGATGTAGATGCGGCAGGGCTTACGGTGTTTGCAAAGCGCGGTAAACCGTTGTTTCCTCAATCAGTGGAATCGCTAAAAAAAATAATTGAATCAACAAAATTGCCTTTTATTGTGAAGGGGATTATGACCGTGGAAGGTGCTTTAAAAGCAAAAGATGCAGGTGCTTCAGGAATAATTGTTTCAAATCATGGCGGAAGGGTTTTGGATGACACATTGTCGACCATAGAAGTCTTGCCTTCCATTGTTGAGGCCTGCAAAGGAGAAATGAAGATATTCATTGACGGAGGATTCCGTAAAGGTACGGATATCTTCAAGGCAATTGCTTTGGGAGCTAATGCAGTATTGATTGGAAGACCGTACGGAGTTGCCGTATATGGAGGAGGAAAGGAAGGGGCGAAGATATATACTGAAAAAATCGGAGCCGAGCTTGAAGATGCAATGAGGATGACAGGAGCAAAAAATTTAAATGATATAACGATTGATAAAGTGGGATTTGCAAAATGAATGATTAGAAATATAAAAAGAAGAGACGGCCTAAGGCTGTCTCTTCTTTGCTGCGGCAAAGATAAAGATTGACGGCGATTACTTTACACCGAAAAGATTTCTCTTGTAGATGGAATACAATTTCTCAAGCTCTGCCATTTTTGTTTGCATTTCAACTTGTAGTTTTGAAACGGCATCAAAGTCCTTTTCATCTATTGCGGACCTCAATTCTTCAAAAAGCGATTTTTTATTGATTTTGTTTTTCATCAAGTCATGTCTCAGCTGATTGATTTTTTCCCAATTTACAACATCGTAGTCGGTTGCATTCTCGATTTCATGTAGTTTCTTTGATGTTCGAACCGATTCTGTGTTGGATTCTAGAATACGGGAATTTAGTTCGTTTATCCACTGGCATATTGATGCGGTTTTGAGAGACTTGATTATGTCTTCGGTGAAGACTCCTCCGTTCAAAAGCACTTGAACTTTTTCGGGATAAAGATCCAAAGCCTTTACGTTATCGTAAACTGTTGCGGGGGGCACGCCGAACATTGAATCCCTTTCCTCGTCGGTATAATCCTCAAAAACGTCTTCCTCGCTCCTGTAAGCTCTGTCTTTTTCAAGGTAGAATGCATCATCCCCCGGCTTTTTAGAAAGTTCCTTTTCTATAGCTGACAAATCAAGGTCGGATGCTGAAATTTTGAGAATCCCGTCAAGCATTGCCTGATATATGGCAGCAACTGACACATAAGTGTTTGTTGTTGGATTCGGAGATCTGACCTCGAACCTTGTAGCCATCGGATTGTTCATATCCCTTATCAAGCCTGCAAGTATTGTCCTGTTCCTTGAAGGCTTTTCAACGGTGTGACCCAAAGATGTAACTATGCAAACTGGAGCCTCGAAGCCCGGTTTGAGCCGTCTGAGAGCATCATTGGTATTGCTTATGAAAGGATTCACGACTTCGTAGTTTTTTAGAAGTCCCATTATGGATTCGAATCCTAATGAACTCATATATGCAGATTTAGGGTCGAGTGGTGAAAAGAGATTGAGTATTTTTCCTGATTTCAATTTCAGTGCTAGTCCGATGTGTGTGTGTTTGCCGTTGCCGGCTACCCCTTCGATAGGCTTGGCAAGGAAAGTTACATCAAGGTTTTTATCGACAAAAGTGTCGTTGATTATATCCTGCGCGAACATTTCATTGTCGCCTGTTTGCATTTCTGAACTATATTTCCAGTCAATTTCAAGTTGTTCCATGATGTAGGTGAAATTACCATCGCTGTCCATCGCTGAAGGGATTCCGCCGACTTCCTTATGGCCCATTTCAACTTCGAAGCCGTATTTGTTGAGCTTTAGCAAAGATTCTTCGAGTGCTGTTTTTACAGGGCCTATAGTACGTTTCCAATACTGCTCTTTCAAGACTTGCGAGGTTGAAAGTTTTTCTATATCCGCCTGCTTGCCGGGAGTTTTTACCCAAAACTCCAATTCGGTTGCGGTAGTCAACAATATTTCATCAATCTGGTCTGCACTATCAATACCGAATTCTTTAAGCAGTTTGCTGTTGGTCTTGAAGAGTTCCATCAAGTTTTCTTTAAGGTTTTCTGCCGACCTCTTTAATACCGAACGCGAGCATACCATTTTTTCTTCGTGGCTCAGGAAAGCTGGAATAACGAGAGTACCGACAGGCAAAGAACTTGAAGGATCCGTTAGATCGTAATTGTAGTCGATGAACCATCTGACGTTTTTGTCTGGAATCAAATCGACCTTTGCATTGCTGAGGTCTGCGATTTCCGGAAGAACAACGCTTGAACCGTCTGTTTGGACACCTTTTATGAGGAAATCTGCAATATCTTCTTTGAAAAGCTCAATTGGGATCTTTTCATCTGTGTGGTTATTTCCCAAATCAACCGCAACAAGCGATACGAATTTGATTTCAGGGTGGTTGTCAAGAAGCTCCAATAAACCTTGATTGTCATAAGTTTCAGGGTTGATAAAATATACAAGATCGTCATAAATTTTTGAAACCATATAATCACCTCTTCTTAAATTATTTGATAATGAATAATTATAGCATAAAAAATATTAATGTAAAGATAGTAAAATATATGAAACCTGTATAAACATAGTGATATCAAAGCTTTAGAATAATAATAAATTATATATTAAAAATATTAAATCTGAATATAATACGTAATACTACGAATGAAATGTGATATATATATTAATAATGTTCGTCATTAAGAAACTTGTGCAATTCTAGAATATCGTTTAAGATTTAGCTATGAATAAATACTGAAGGAGGACAAAATGATTGACTTGAGAAGCGATACTGTTACAAAACCGACAGACAGAATGAGGACGGCAATGGAAAATGCCATTGTTGGGGATGATGTTTATGGAGACGATCCTACGGTAAATGAATTAGAGCGTTTAGCGGCAAAAATTATAGGAAAAGAAGCTTCGGTATTTGTGCCTAGTGGAACTTTTGGAAATCAGCTTGCCGTATTGACTCACACCAAACGAGGAGACGAGGTTATACTGGGAAAAGGGAGTCACATATTCCAGCATGAAGTTGGAGCGGCTGCAGTTATTTCGGGAGTCCAGCTAAGGCTGGTGGATGATGAAAAAGGCTATATGTCGGTTGACAGCGTGAAGGAAGCCATAAGAGGTGAAAATATTCATTTTCCCGACACTGGTTTGATATGCATAGAAAATGCGCATTCAAACGGAATGGCTGTTTCGCCGGATAACTATAAGGAATTACAAAAATTGGCGAAAAAGAATAAAATACCTATACATATGGACGGTGCCCGTGTATTGAATGCGGCTGTTTCGCTGAACCTAAATGTGAAAAATATTACCAAATATGCCGACAGCGTGATGTTTTGTCTATCAAAAGGATTGGGAGCCCCTATCGGGTCAATTTTGGCTGGAGATAAGGAATTTGTAAAAAGGGCGAGAAAGAACAGGAAATTGATGGGCGGGGGCATGCGTCAAGCTGGAGTTATTGCAGCTCCAGGAATATTGGCATTGGTTGAAATGGTTGACCGCTTGAAAGAAGACCATGACAATGCGAAGACGCTGGCTACAAGACTGGATGAAATCGGAGGTATAGAAGTAAAACACGACAGAAATGACATTAACATGGTTTATTGTAAAATACCAAAAGAATTGGTAAAAGAAGAAAAATTGGTCAAGGAAATGAAAAAGAACGGCATTTTGATAAATGGAGCAGAAAATGAAGAATACAGATTTGTTACAAACAAGGATGTGAGCAGCGGGGATCTGGATCTTTTCATCAATGTAATAATTGAACTGATTAAATGAAATCGATGAATTGAAAGAGTGTAAATTTATGGGTTAATGTGTTATCATATTTAAAGAGATTTTTAAATTGATACAGGAGGTCGTCATGCAACCTGCTATTTATGAACTAAAAAAAGAGATTCAGGGATTGGAGAGGGCCGATTATGAAAAGGACCCTGAGCATATAAGAGGAATTTTAAATCGAATAAGGTTGATTTGTGATGAAATTGAAGAATGTGTGGTTCAAATACCGGACAAGCCTATTGAATACAAGGTGATAAACAAGCTTCCTTTCCTTCTGAAACCTATTCTTAAAAAAGATTTTTTTAAAGGTGATTATCTTGAAAAATTTGCAGTGGAAAGGACAATGCAACTTAAGGAAGCGGATGCCCTTATAACCCATAACAATTTTTGGAAGGACCATGAGGATGTAAAGGGTAATGTATTTGGTTCTTTGCCAGTTGAAATGATGACTGCTAATTCTGTTTCTAAGTTAATGCAAATGGGATGGAATAAAACAAATGTTAACGTAATAGATTTCAAGATAAAAGATAACGAAGAAAAAGTCATTTCAAAATTTTGCGAGAAGAATTTTGAACAATTCATTCTTGTAAAGGAAAAAGCTACAGGAACATATCTTGCACTTGAATACGAAACTATAAAAAACTCATCTATAGGATGAGTTTTTTATAGGAATTTTTCTTTTGCCTTATACCAGAAATTATAATTATTCATTCTGAGTAGCTTGGTGCCGATTTCCGAATACCGAATGCTTATATTTTCAATTTCTTTAAAATTGTATTCCATACCGTCTGTTACAATAAGAATTGAGTTTTCATATGTGTATTCGGGTTTGAGCCCTATAATTGTAGATTCTGGCAGTATTACGCTTGAAGTAAATGAACGATATGCTGTTGTATTTATTGGTGACACAGGTGTTATTTGAAGTATGTTTATTTTTGGGTGTACGATGCTGCCGCCAAGTGAATAGTTATATGCCGTGCTGCCTGCAGTTGTAGAAACAAGAATGCCGTCTCCACTGAAATTTTCAAGTATGTCGTTGTCCAAAGTAATAAGAAGGTGTATTGTTGCTGATTTATCGCCTTTTATGACAATTTCATTAATTCCGATAACATGCATGCAATCAGTGAGAGTGCATATTTTAGCTTCTATGTGTTTGATTTCATCAATTTTGTATTCGTTTTTTTCATATTTATCTACAAATTCTTCGATGTTTTGAGGAAGAAGTTCCTGAAAGAAACCAAGATGGCCTGTGTTTATTCCTATGACCGGCATTTGTGGAAAATCGTACTTATGCATAGTTCTTAAAAAAGCTCCGTCTCCACCGATTGTTATCAGCAATTCGGCACTTGGGTCATACTCGGTTTTGACTTTAAAATTTCGGCCCAAAAGTGTTTTCACGAGAATATTTTCAGCATATAGTGATTGTGGATTGTCGTTTGATATAATGCTTATTAGTTTTTCATTCATGGGTATGTACTCCTTGCAAATTTGATTGTAAGCTAACATTACTATATACCAAAAGCGTTGATTTTGAAAGGTGGCAAGAAATCATGGGAAATAATCCTGATTTAAAATTTTTGATTGATGAAGAATATGTAGACAAAAAAATTATCGATATATTGTATAAAAAAATGGGGATGTCGGGAAGATTTGTACGAAAACTCAAAAAAGAAAAAGCTGTAGACTTGAATGGTAAAAAAACGTCTATTTACACAAGGGTACAATCCGGAGATTCCCTAGAGATACATTTTCCGCAAGAATCATGTGATGATATGCCGAACGAAGAAATAGAAGTAAGAGTGTTGTTTGAGGACAAGTGGTTGTTGGCTGTCGAAAAGCCGGCAGGCCTTTTGGTGCATCCGACAAAGAAAGATCAAAATGACACATTGTCGAATGGAATTGCTTCATATATGAAAAAGCAAGGAGAGGATTATATAGTAAGGCATGTAAACCGTTTGGACCGCGACACATCCGGAGTTGTGCTCATTGCAAAGAATTCATATATACATGATCAAATCGCATTGCAAATGAATGATGGGGAAGTTGAAAAATCATATAATGCGCTTGTTGAAGGAATTTTGGATAAAAAATCGGATTGCATTGAGTGTCCAATAGGAAAGCCGGACATATTGAATATAAAAAGAGAAGTAATGGAAAAAGGGAAACCGTCCACAACGATATATGATGTTGTTTCTGAAGCTGATGATTTAAGTTTTTTGAAAATAAGGCTCCTTACAGGTAGGACGCATCAAATAAGGGTGCATATGAAGTATATAGGACATCCCGTTCTTGGGGATGATTTATACGGTTGCCCGAGTGAATTGATAGAAAGACAAGCCCTGCACGCCGGGTCTTACAGCTTGCGGCATCCTGTGACAAAGGAAATCATAGAAATCAAATCAGAACTTCCGAAAGATATACGGAAGATTATTGAACTAAAAAATTTTGAATAATAGTGACGATGATATATAATAATATATAGAAAAGGAAATGCCTGAGATGTTTGTTATTCCAATAAATTCAACCACTGGATTTAATACGGGAGCCTGCGTTTTTCTGTGGATGGCAAGCCTGCTTATGGACGTCAGAAGCAGGAAACAGGGCACCCACCTGGTTGTAACCGGGTATGAATTTTAAGAAGACGGCATCTTGGGTATGAAATATAGCTTCTGAATATCAGAAGCTATATTTGTATTTGAATTATAAGGTGTATGCGAGGAGCAGAATAATGAGCGAGACTATTTTAATTCTTTTGAGGGATATGACAAGCAAAGTCGGGATTATTATCACCTTGGCTTTTTTATTGTCCAAAATTGCTATATTCAAGCGTCTTGTAACAAAGAAGAATATAACTTTGATTGATAAAGTAATTATGTCCATATTATTTGGATCATTGGGAATACTTGGCACATATGCAGGAATACCGGTAAATGGAGCCATAGCGAATTCGAGAATCATTGGAGTTTTTGTCGCGGGCTGGCTGGGAGGTCCCTTGGTGGGGTTTTTGAGCGGCTTCATAGCAGGGTCCCACAGATGGATTATTGACATAGGCGGTTTTACTGCAGTTGCTTGTGCAATATCGACAATTACAGAAGGCTTGCTTGCGGGATATTGCAGCAAACTCTTTAGAAATATACGTATGGATTGGCTTGGAGCCCTTGCAATGGGAGCTGTAGCAGAGATAATACAGATGTTGATAATTTTGCTGATTGCAAAACCTTTTTCGGATGCATTGGAATTGGTTGAAATAATTTGGCTTCCGATGGTATTTGTAAACTCAATAGGAATATCTTTATTCATAGCAATAACACAAAGCATACTTCTTGAAAAAGAAAGAATAAAGGCAGAACAATCGCAATTGACACTAAATATTGCAACGAAAACCTTGCCTTATTTAAGGCAGGGATTCAACAAAGATACTTCTAAGGAAGCAGCGAGAATAATATATGAAATGACAAGTTTGGCCGCTGTTTCAATAACTGATGAAAACAAGATACTGGCTTATGTTGGAAACGGAAGTGAAAATATCATACCGGGACAAATGAGTATATCAAACATTACAAGGCAAGTAATAAGAACTGGCAAACATAAAATAACAAAAGAAGTAAAGGAAATAGAACATAAGACAAAAGCTGAAATAAGTTCAGGAGTGATAGTGCCACTCAAGGAGAACGACAAGGTTGTTGGAACTCTGAAAATCTTTAGAAAGGAAAAAAGAGGTATTACTGAGCATGATGTTCAACTTGTTTTGGGTCTCGCAAGGCTTTTTTCAACCCAAATAGAATTGGGAATGGTTGAATATCAAAAGAAACTCGTAGCGAAAGCGGAACTCAAGGCACTGCAGGCTCAGATAAATCCACATTTTCTTTTCAACGCATTGAATACGATTGCTTCATTTATAAGGACAAATCCGGACAGTGCGAGAAATTTAATATTTAATTTATGCGATTATATAAGGCAGAACATGCAAATATCACAGGATGAGATATCTTTAAAAAAAGAGATAGCTCACATTAAGTCCTATCTTTCAATTGAAAGGGCTCGTTTTGGAGATAAAATCAACGTTATTTTTGATGTGGACAAAAGCTTGAATTTCAATGTTCCACCATTGATACTCCAGCCGCTGGTTGAAAATTCGATTAAGCATGGAATGAAGGGTATGCAGGAAGGAATAAAGATTAAAATATCCATAAAAAAAGAAAAAGCCCATTACAACATTGTCATTGAGGACAATGGCATAGGTATAGATGAAAAAATGATTGAAGAAATAAAAGAGAACAGTATTGACGGATCAATAGGGCTTGTAAATGTTGACAAGCGGTTGAAATGCAAGTATGGACTCGATTATGGCATGGAAATCGAATCCGAAAAAAATAAAGGGACAAGAATCAGTCTGAGGATTCCAATTGAAAAAGAGATGGATAGGGGGAAAATTGCATGATAAGATGCATTGTTGTTGATGATGAGATGCCTGCAATAAATGAAATCAAATATATGCTAAATGAAATTGGTGGAGTTGAAATTGTTGCGGAAGCTTATGATATGGAAAGTGCTAGAAAGGTTATTTGCGAATTCAAGCCGGATGCAATTTTTCTTGACATAAATCTGGGAAGCGGTGATGGAATAGAATTGGCTGATATTATTACGAGGGAAAAGAATTATCCATCGATAGTATTTGTGACTGCATATGACGATTATGCGATAAAGGCTTTTGAAGTGAATGCAATAGACTATATATTAAAACCTATAAACAGCAAAAGGCTTTCGAAGGCTCTTAATAAAATAAAAGAAAAATTGGAGAACAAAGAAAATCATGGAGCAGATGAAAAGCTCAAGACTTTCCTTGAAAGCTATAACAGAAAAATCGAAAGAATAAGTGTATATGCAAACGGTAAATACATTCCTCTTGAGCCTGAAATAATTTATTATGTAACAACTGATGGAAGGAATACGTTGATAATTACTGAAAAAGGTGAATTCATAACAAATCTGACACTTTCGGAAATGGAGAATAAATTTAAAGAATACAATTTATTCAGAACGCATAGAAGCTATCTTTTGAATTTAAATTATGTAAAAGAAGTATACAACTGGTTTAACGGGACGCTTCAGGTTGTGGTTACAGGAAGCAAGGAAAGAATCCCTGTAAGCAGAAACAAAGTATGCAGTTTCAAGCAAATAATGGGTATTTGATCTAAATTTAAGCAAAAAAACAAAAGCCGCCGAATGGCGGCTTTTATAGAAAATCAATTATCGATGACATTTAGTGGATTTATTTGTTTACCATTGTAGTGTATTTCGAAATGAAGATGCGAACCTGTGCTTATGCCTGTGCTTCCCATCAATGCAATCAAATCACCTTTATCGATGGAATCCCCGGTTTTTACAGATGAAGATTTTAAATGAGCATAGACACTTTTATATCCATAGCCATGGGAAATGATAACCATTCTCCCGTATCCGCCATTGTAGCCGACATAGGTTACGACTCCACTTCCGGCAGAGAATATGCAGGTGCCTTGACTATTTGCAATATCTATCCCCTTGTGGTAATCTTTTCTTCCTGTAATAGGATGAATCCTGAATCCGAAAGGAGAAGTGATTCTTCCTTCTGCAGGCATCAAATCGGGTCTTGCGTCAAGGAAATCCAGCCTTGCTTCCAAATCTTTTGAAAATTTATCGATTATGTGTTTTTCATCTTCCATCAAGTCGATTATTTCATTGCTGTCTTCGGGAACATAAATGTGATTGTCTTTCGGAAGAGCAACTGTTCTGTCGGATGAACGTGATAAAGGTTTTGACAAGTTGCTTGGGGTGGATTCTTTTTCTGAAAGTTCTAAACCAACCATGTCTCTGATTTTGTATTCAAGAACATTAAGTTCATCCAGTTTTTCAGAAACAATCACGGCATTGTTTTTAAGACTTTCAATCTGATCCTCGTAGGATCTGTTCACAGCCATAAGACTGTTTGCTTTTTCACGACTTGAAAAAACTTCATTTTTAAGGTCTTCATTGATATTGAAAAGAACAAAGGAAGATATTGCAAGGAAGAGAGCCGCAAATGAAACGGCAAAAGTGCCGGAATAAACAAAAAGCTTGCTTAGTTGAAAATCCTTCTTTTTTGAATTTTCATGGGTGATTATTACAAACGTGAATTTTTCTCTTTTCCATCGGCGTAATAGTTTGTATGCCCAAACAATTGAATCTGTAACTTTTTTACACACGAATTCTATAAATTTGTAAAAGACGAAAAATGTAGAAGAGAGCAATGAAAAAAACATTTGATCGATAATGACATTGACTTCATTCAAATACACTATTGCGTCTAGAATGGAGAAAAAAATAATTAATGAAGCAGCCCAGAAATTTCTTATTATATGTGATAGTATTACAGTGGATTTTGAAAGAAGCTTATAAACAAAAGCCAAAAATGGTTTTATGGTTTTTGCACAGCGTGTGTAAAATGATTTTATATTAGCAGCAATAGTGCATATGATTTTCTTGAAATTTTGCATAAGTAATCTCCTAAAAAAATTATATGTATTAATTATAGCAGGAATCTGCGTCAAATGTAATACTTTTGTAACAAATGCTTTCACCGGAGGTGAATAATGAACAAAAGAGAGCTTTTTCTGCCAGTTAACAAGGCGGACATGGAAAAAAGAGAGTGGCAACAATGTGACTTCATTATGGTCACAGGAGACGCTTATGTAGATCATCCAAGTTTTGGAGCGGCAATATTGTCAAGGATTCTAGAGAAGAATGGCTATAAGGTAGGAATAATTGCGCAGCCAGATTGGAAAGACAACAAAAGCATAAGTCTGCTTGGAAAGCCCAAATATGCATTTTTAGTGACTTCTGGCAATATGGATTCAATGGTCAACCATTATACTTCAAATAAAAGGAAAAGAAGAAATGATGCTTATACACCAGGCGGTGAATTTGGAAAACGACCGGATCGTTCGGTAATAGTATATACAAATATGATCAAAGCATGTTTCAAGGATATCCCTGTCATAATTGGCGGAATTGAAGCGAGCCTGAGGCGCATGGCACATTATGATTATTGGGACAATAAAATAAGGCGTTCAATTCTTTTTGATTCCAAGGCCGATATGCTAGTTTATGGAATGGGTGAGAAGCCACTATTGGAGATAGCTGAATACATGTCGGCAGGAGTTGGAATCGACCAGATAAGGCACGTGAGGGGAACCGCATATATAGAAAACGATATGGCGGATTCGCCAAATATAGTAGAAATACCCTCATACGATGAAGCTGTTAAAGCCGTGCCCGCTCTGGCAAGAGCTTTCAAGATTCAGGCCAAAGGCGACAATCCTTTCAACGATATTTCATTGGCGCAGCGCCACGGCAACAGATACCTTATTCAGAATCCGCCCCAATATCCGCTGGAGAAAACATATATGGATGATGTATATGATTTGCCTTATGTACGCGAAGCCCATCCCGATTATGATATAGCGGGAGGAATTCCGGCACTAAATGAAATGCGTTTCAGCATTACGGCGCAAAGGGGTTGTTTTGGAGATTGTTCATTTTGTGCAATAAGCAGGCATCAAGGCAAGCACATACAGCAAAGAAGTCATGAATCGATAATAAAAGAAGCCAAATGGATGTCAAGGCAGAATGACTTTAAAGGATATATACAAGATGTTGGAGGCCCTACTGCCAATTTTAGAAATGAGGCTTGTCCCAAAGCAAAAGAACACGGATATTGTGACAACAGAAGTTGCCTGGCGCCTTCTCCGTGCCCAAACCTTGTTCCTGACCATAGCGATTATGTTGAACTGCTTGAGAAATTGAGGGGATTGAAGGGCATAAAGAAGGTTTTTATAAAATCGGGAGTCAGATATGATTATATGATGCTCGACCCTCAGAATATATTTTTCAGGCAATTGTGTAAAAATCACATAAGTGGACAGCTTAAGGTGGCGCCTGAACATGTTTCGCGGAAAGTATTGGGATACCTTAACAAACCATCTTTTAAGACTTATAAAAGTTTCAGAAATGAATATTTTAACTACAACAGGTCAATAAGTAAAGAACAATACTTGGTTCCATATTTCATTTCAAGCCATCCCGGCAGCAGACTTGAAGATGCGGTTATGCTTGCGGAATATTTGCGGGACATAGGGAGACATCCGGAACAGGTGCAGGATTTTTATCCTACCCCGGGAACACTTTCGACAGTCATGTATTGCACGGGATTGGATCCGAGGACGATGGAAAAAGTATATGTTCCAAAGGGAAGAGAAAAAGAACTGCAAAGAGCGTTGCTGCAGTATTGGAATCCCAAATACAGGCCGATGGTTTATGAGGCTTTAAAAAAGGCAAACAGAATGGACCTGGTGGGATATGGAGAAAATACATTAATAAGGCCGAAAAATAATGGAAAGGGGAGTGGAGGTAAAAATGAAAGAAAAGGAAAGACTGGACCGAATAAATCAGCTCGCAAGAAAACAAAAAGATGAAGGTTTGACAGAAGAAGAAAAAAAAGAACAAAAAAGGTTGAGGGAAGAGTATCTTAAATCATTCAGAAAACAATTTCGCCAGCAGCTTGATTCCATAAAAATTGTTGACGAAGAAGATACAAAGAAAGGATTGAATTAAAAGGTATGGAGGGTGCAAAATGAAGAGTATTGATAACGGGAAAAATAAAAGTGCATGGAATAGCTTGGAAAAAGAAGACATGAATGAAATGCAGATGTTTATAGAAGGATATAAAGACTTCATCTCAAAAGGGAAAACTGAAAGAGAAGCATCGGATTATATTGAAGAGCAAGCAAAGAAGAATGGTTTTCTTGATTTGTATGCGGAGGATGATGAAAAAATCGACCCAAAAGGTAAATATTATGCCAAGAATCGCGGCAAATCGATAATAATGATAAATCTTGGGGAGGATAACTTAATTGATGGCCTTAATATTGTTGGTGCGCATATCGATTCACCAAGACTTGATTTGAAGCAAAATCCCATTTATGAAGACAGCGATTTGGCTTTATTTAAAACACATTATTATGGAGGAATCAAAAAGTATCAATGGACTTCTTTGCCTTTGGCTCTTCATGGGATAGTTTACAAGGAGGATGGCGGCAAAGTTTCCATAAATATTGGAGAAGCCCAGGAAGACCCTGTATTTTCGATAAGCGATTTGCTGCCTCATTTGGCAAAGGATCAGAACGCAAAAAAAATGAGTGAAGCTGTGACTGGGGAAAATCTTAATGTGATTATTGGAAATATGCCAAACGATGTAGAAAAAAATCCTTTTAAGTCTCGCTTGCTGAAAATCCTGGATGAAATGTATGGGATTTCAGAGGAAGATTTTAAAGTTGCGGAACTTGAAGTGGTCCCGGCGGGAAAAGCGCGTGATTCGGGTTTTGACAGGTCAATGGTCATGGCATACGGGCAGGATGACCGTTCATGCGCCTTTGCGGCTATGAAGGCTATTTTTTCAAAAGAATCATATAAAAGAAGTGCAGTAGCTATTTTCAGTGACAAAGAAGAAATAGGGAGCGTCGGTAATTCGGGAATGCTATCAAATGCTTTTGAAAATTTCATGGCGGAAATACTTTTTCGTTCAAAGGGACGTTATGACGAATTGATGCTGAGGCGAATGCTCTCCAACACCAATGTGTTTTCTGCAGATGTAGTAAATGGTTTTGACCCGGATTATCCGGAAGTATCCGACAAGTTGAATTCGGCGTATCTTGGAAGAGGGGTTTCCATTTCCAAATATGGAGGATCAAAAGGAAAGTCGGGTTCAAACGATGCAAATGCTGAATATATTTCCAAGGTAAGGATGCTCTTGAATAAAGAAAATATTGTCTGGCAGACAGCGGAAGTCGGGAAAGTCGACCAGGGAGGCGGCGGGACAATAGCCTATATATTGGCAAATAAGGGAGCTGAAGTTGTAGACATCGGATTGCCCGTTTTAAGCATGCATTCCCCCTTTGAATTGATAAGCAAAGTAGATTTGTACATGGCCTACAGGGCGTATGATATATTTTTTAGAAAAATGGCTTGATTTATTATTTTGTTCTGTTATAATTCAATAGTTGTCATTTAAAGGCGTATGCATTTGCATATGCCTTAAAATTTTTTAAGGGGAGTAATCATGAAAGTTTTAAACAAAAAAGAAATGAAAAAATTCTATTTGCTGTTGGTGCCTGTTCTTGTAATCGGGTTTGCCTTGGCGGCATATGCAGAAACAGAAAATGAGTACGAAAATAATGGCAGGGATGTTCCAAATGCGGAGCTTAATGGAGAATTCAAGTATGTATATGATAATGAATTGATGCAAAGGTTACAGACGGCGAAAGAGCTTTCGGCATATGAGAATCCGGAAACAATGACTAAGGCTGAAAAGATAATGGACAAGACTCCTTTACCGGAGGAAGCCGCTTTGTCAATTGTCAAGTATTCAGAAAAACTTGGCATCAGAACTTCACTGTTGATTGCAATGATGGAGCTTGAAAGCGATTTTAATAAATACGAGGTAGGGACACATAAGGACAGGGGTTATATGCAGATAATTCCGGGAACCGAAAAATGGCTTGCCGAGGAATATGGTGAGAGTATAGGACTGGAATACAACCCGGAGCGAATATTTGAAGAAGAATACAATATAGGGCTTTCAGCTCTTTATATAAGTGTTCTTCATAAGGCATACGGAGACAATTTCAATAGAATTTTATCGGAATACAATCGAGGACCGTATAATCTTAAGGAGTACTATCAAAAGCATGGCACATACAAGACTGCTTATTCTAATAAAATTCTGGATTTAGAAAAAAAATACGAATCATTGAATGTGTAGAATTGAAATCGGACCGCCTTGATAATAGCAAGGCGGTTTTTGTATTGAATGAAAACAACATTTAATATAAATCAAACCGATTAGGATATATAATAAATGTATGCCGAGGAAGACAAGGATGGTAAGAAATGAAATTCAACATTAACCGCGTACAAAAATTCAAGTCGGGATACATTGCAGCTTCGGTAGGGTTTTGTCTTCTTGTGTTTGTTTTTACGGGGGCCGCAAAGTCTATAAAAGAACAGTATAGAGAAACGAAATTCATGTTGGACAACGAAAATTCTTTCGCTGAGTCCATTGATTCATACAATCTTTATACTGAAGACATTATGATTTTGGATGAAATAAACTCTGGATATGAAGAACTCTATGGAGAAATATTTGACAAGAACGAAATCGTTAAACAATTGGAAGGAGTTCAAAAATATGTTAAAGTAAATCTTGCCAGCGATTTGGACAGAATTATGTATTTGGCAGATCAAACGCCATTAAATATTCAGGAGTCGGCAATATTGCTTGGATATTGCGACAAGATGAAAATGAAGCCTTCAATTGTATTGGGACTTATTGAGACGGAAAGCAATTTCAATAAATATTCAGTTGGGACATCAAAAGACCGTGGCTACATGCAGATAATACCTGGGACTGAAAAATGGCTTGCGCACAGGTATGGATATAGACTCCACGTGTATTATGATTCTTCAAAGATTTATGAACCCGAATATAATTTCGCTCTTGGTATAATATACTTGAATCATCTTAAAAGAGTTTATGGAGAAGACTATCACAAAATATTGTCGGAGTATAATAGGGGGCCCTACAATTTAAAAAAGTACTACAACAAACATAAGACCTACCAAACAAGTTATTCTAAGCTTGTGCTTAAGAAATCAAAAAAATACATAGCCTTCAATTGATAGTTGAGAGTGCAGTAAAATATTTTATTAAAATCAGTTGCCTATGTTGCAAAGATGGACCCGAGTTGTTTTGACTTGGGTCCATCCGATTTTTTATAATAAATAGTAGGAGCATTATGATGAAGAGCAAAAAATAATGTAATCTTTATAATAAAATGTGACCACAACTGTTTATTTTGCATCTAAACAGTAGGAGGGAAAAACATGCAGGATAAATTGAGATGGATAAACGAAATAATGGATGAGCATGGCGATTACCTTAAAAGGACTGCAAGCATAATCACCGGTGATGCGTCTGTCGCTGAGGATTTGGTTCAGGAGACATTCCTCAACTTTTATAGGAATTCAAGCCGTTTCAGAAAGGAAGCGAAGGTTCGTACATATCTATATAGAATTCTTATGAACAACATAAATATGTATTATAGAAATAACAAAACAAAAGAATGTTCATTTGAATTCGATAGAGCGGGAAGCGTATCGTTTGAAAATGAGATTGTTGACGTAATGGATATAAATCATGCGGTATCCAAATTAAAGCCTATATACAGGCAGATTGTAGTCCTACATTACTTAGAAGAGATGAACATAGACGAAATATCCCAGGTTATGGATATTGGGAAAAGTGCGGTCAAGATGCGCCTTAAGCGGTCAAGGGAACAGCTTCGAAGGCATCTTTCGGAAGGGAGGGTCACGGTTTGAAAAAATGGAGTGATTCAATGAGTGAAATAAGGTTTGAAGGCCGGGAAAAAGTAATTGAAGAAATCATGAAAATGGAGAGAGAAAAGCAATCAGTTTGGAAAAAAATCGGAGAATTCATGAACAGGGAATTGGAAATTCCTTTTGCCGCAGTGGCATCAGCTTGCATGATAGTGCTTGTGCTGGGCACATCCGGAATCGCCATCAAGGGAGATACGGCGTATTCATATTCGATAACCGTCGTCGATGAAGGGGGGCAATATGAAACATATTAGAATAAAGATAAAAACACTTGTAATTTTGTCGGTCGCACTGATTTTGACTGTAATTTATGCCGACAGCATATTTTGGCTGGGAATAAGCGCATACAACAAAGTGGCTCCTGATGAATATGAAGTGAATTTGATGAACATGTCTGCAGACAGTGCCGAGAACGAAAACATGAGGCTCGACCAGCTATTGTCCGACCATAATTACAATATTTACGATTTGGTTTGGATAGAAGACGGGGCGACTTTCCAGGGAACACGCATAAGGGGAATAGACAGCAGAAAGGTCTACCAACAGTTTCTTGAATTTTCGGAAGAGGAGGACCTTTTCAGTGAAAATATCGAGTATGTTCTGAATGTCGCTCTTGTGCAGTGGTTCGGAGGGGAATCTGAAAAAGCGATATCGATAATTGAATCTATCGAACCTGCGGAACTTGAAGGGGACGCGTATGACCAATACCAAATTATTCAGGCTGGAATAGGGCTTACATACCATGACCTGGATAAAGTGAAAAATTCACTGGAAAAAATCAAAGGAGAGGATTACCAAAAACTCGCGCAAAAAATAAAAGAATTCATTGCATCGTTTTATGATGGTGTTCTCGAGTACGAGGATGTCGAAATAGGACAAAAAGCAATGGATGACAACAGATACATCAGTTACTTCAGCGAAATGATATCGCTGACAGATACATGGAATTCAGAATACAGGGAAAAAAGAAACAAAGAAAATCAAAGCAATTCCAGCAGAACACTGTATGGCTTTGTGACCAGGGGCGGCGAACCTCTTGAGGGCGTGTTTTTGTATGAAGACATAAGAAACGGCATGAGTTCGAGAGAAGGTTTTGACAGGGAAGTGTTTGTAACGGACGAAGAAGGACGATACCAAATAAAAGGGCTCAATCCCGAAACAAAACATATAGGATTGGCTATACCGTGGCACCTCATACATGATCAGCAATGGAAAAACAACAATAAAGTTGAGATGGAAACAGAAAAGGTTGATTTCGACATGAAAGACGGCGTGAAGTTCACAAGCCTTTCAGTAGAGGACGGACAATTGTTTTATGAAATATCGGACGTGGCTAAAAGTCCTGACCGAAAATATGTATTAAAGATAAGGTCAACCGATCCAGATTATGACATCAACGGATCATCGATAGACTGGGAAATTAAGTCGAGCGACATGATTGGAACAATACCGTTGGATGAAATAAAAAAACGATCTAGCTTTTCATTTTCCTATGGTTCGTCCGAAGAAGAGCTTGAAATAAAAAGATTTCTTGAACCGCTTTATTTGACGGATGAGTATTACTTTGAAATCAGGCCTATTGATGAAGACAGGTCAAATTTCAGCTGGAACGGATTGTTCAGCGATGCATTGGCATTTTCACTGCATGTTGAAGGCAGGGATGAAATGAGCCAAGGGGATGCATTGCTTTCAGAAGGCCAAGTCGAGGAGGCAATGAAGTGGTATGATACGGATGGTTCCGCTCATAGCCTTAAAGTCCTTGCCGCCCTATACACCCGTGGATACATCCCCAATGAAGAGAATTCAGCAGCATGGGAATTGGGCGGAGTCGACCATTTCAAGGCGGCGGTATATCTGGAGCGGTTAATTGAAACCGACGGGGAGACAAAAGACAGGTTGAATCAGCTTGCCAGGCAATATAAAAAGAGCTTCCAATATGAAAAAGAAGGGAAAGTTTTACTCAAATTAAGAGATTTGGCAGAGCCTGGCGATTCTAGAAACACATATCTTGAAATGAACATTGCAAATAACATGATAATGAGAGGGCAGTATATGGAAGGAACAAACCATTATTTCGAAGTGGGAGAACCTGAAATCGACGGCGACAGGTATTTTGCCTATTTCATTTTGGGTATGAGGACGGAGCTCCTTCCTGACGAGTATTCCAAGGAATTGCTTGAAATCGAAGAAATCAAAGACTACGAAACATTCAATCAAATGATAGCGGAAGGCAAGTACATCGATGCATGGGAATGGATGGACGGCATGCCGAACAGCGACATTAAAACATTTTACACTCTTTTGATGCTCGACAGAATGAATCTTGACGGAGTAAGCTTCGACGACCTGAAGACGGAGTTTGGGCTGGAGCAAAAGGACAGGTTCATTGATTTCTATGTGGAAGAGACAATGAAAATGGAAAATGAGCGGCTCTCAAAAGTTTTAAGGCTATTGAAAGAAGACCACAACTGGTTCTGGAGAGACATGCCGGACCAAAGAGAGCCCATGCCTTTAGAAAGAGATCCCGTGACGGATAAAAACTCGAATGACTGATTCCGGGCATTGAGAAAATCAAAACATGAAAAGACTCGGGCATTATTGAAGCCCGGGTCTTTTTCGCATTCCAGCAGCTGTGAAGCGTCGGTCAAATTGCGTTGAATTAATCAAAAGCAGTATTCGTGTTGTGTGGGCGGCAAAGGGGGTAAGAATTTGATGAGGAGGTGATTGAATGCTTTACAGGGCAGAACAGTTTTTCACCGGAGGATTCTTTTCAGGAAAGGTTAATCCGCAAGAGATTGAGAGAAGATTGAATGAACTGGCGGAAATGGGATGGAGAGTTGTCTCGACTTCGACAATGCATAGATTTTTCGGGGAGTCGCATTACATGACAGTGATTTTGTCAAAAGAAGAATGATGTATTAATAATAAATAATTATCTGCGGGATGGAAAAAAGACTCAAGCCAATTTCAGGCTTGAGTCTTTTTTGTTGGTGCCGAAGGCGGGAGTCGAACCCGCACGAAGTTGCCTTCACAGGATTTTGAGTCCAGCGCGTCTGCCAATTCCACCACTTCGGCTCGGTGACAAAATCTATAGTATCATAAACATATTATGATTTCAATAACAAAAATAAAAAAAATACTGTGCGTATGGGCTTTCCGTATGCTTAATAAACAATACGGATGTCGAAATTTGTTGAAAATATTGCCCCCAGGGTGTATAATGGTTTCAAATAATATTCTAAATACAGTTTTATAGGGAGTGTTTTATTTGGATCCTTTAACACATGGGGTTATAGGTTTGGCAATTTCGACATTCAGCGGCACACCGGTTGAAATGACAAATCCCATAACATTGGGATGTTCCATAGGGGCAATGGCTCCTGATATAGATGTTGTTACAAAGTTTATCTGGGACGATTCGGTTTATCTGAAACACCATAGAGGATTTTCACATACAATGCCCGCATTATTGGGGCTTTCAGGCGTGATTACGGGTATATTGCACCTGCTTTTTCCCGCGAATGCCGTAATGGGAATTTTTCTATGGACTATGATAGGCGCGTTTTCGCATACTTTGTTTGACATACTGAATTCGTATGGGGCAAGGCTTATTCCTTTTGTAGAAAAGAAATTCAAGATGAATTTGCTTATGTTGTACGACCCGGTAGTGACGCTTCTTGCTTTGGTTTTGATATTCAAATCGCAGAAGAACATGGTGGTTTACGGGACTTCGGTCGCAATATTTATTGTCTACCTTTTTGCTCGTTATATGATGAGAAAACGCGCAAGAAAAGCCATAGAAGACAATTTTGCACACGGATATAAAATCATAAGCATCGATGTTTTGCCAGCTCTTATGGCCTTCCATAAATGGAATTTCGTTTTAAACACAAAGAGCCACAATATTGCTGGGCAGGTAAATATACTGAACAAGCGAATAGAGACAAGGAAGAAGCTCAGACGCGAGGACAAGAATCTTGTCAAAGTCTTCAAGGGGTCTAATGCCGGACGGTATTTCACAAACCTTTCACCGAACTATCATGTGACCATGAAAAACGATGAAGACAGGATAATACTTGAAGGAATAGACTTGAGATATTTCATGAGGGACAATTTCATGCACCATGCTACTGTTGTTATTGATGAGAACCTCAACGTTATAGAATCATTTCTGCAGCCGTATAAATACGACAAGAGAATACCTGTAGCAGAACATTTTTAAACCGGATAATCCGGTTTTTTTTATTTTGCAGGATTTTAAGAAATATTATGGAACATTATCTATGTAAGGAAGGTCTAATTGGGATAAATCTTGGGAAAGGAGTGAAAAAAATGGATTCCCTTGAAAAAAAATTGATTATAGAGTCGCAGAAGGGCGATATGGAAAGTTTTGAAAAGCTTATCAAGGAATATCAGAAGGGGGCATACAATATCGCTTACAGGATGCTTGGAAATACCGAAGATGCCAAAGATGCTTCGCAGGAAGCAATAATAAAAATATACAGGCACATAGGCAGCTTCAAAATGAAATCAAGTTTCAAGACATGGTTCTTCAGGGTTGTAACAAATACATGTTTGGATTACAGAAAAAAAAGGAGCAGAAACAAGGTGCTTTACCTGGACAAGGAAATTTATTCAGAGGAAGGCAACTTTCAAAGGGAAATTGAAGATTCTTCGGACGGGCCCGATGAAATAATTATAAAAAACGAAAACACTCAGAAATTGCAGAAATATATTTCGGAAATGCCGGAAAAATATGCTACGGCTATAATACTTAGGGATGTTAAGGGTTTTGCCTATTCTGAAATGGTTGATATTCTTGATTTGCCGGAAGGAACTGTTAAATCGAGAATAAGCAGGGCGAGAATAATGCTAAGGGACATAATTGCAAACAATATGGAACAAAATAATATAAAGACTGTCTAATGATTGGAAAGGAGGGATGAAAATGAACTGTGAATTTGATAAGACAAGAATAAGTGCATATATAGATGGTGAATTAAGTGAGGAAGAAATACGGGAAACAGAGGAGCACATTGAGTCATGCGCCGAATGCAAGGCTTTCTATGATGAACTGATGGATTTGAAGGAAAAGCTTTTTGAAATGGAAGAAATGGAGCTTCCGGCAGGATACGAAGATGAACTGCACAAAAGGCTTTTGAGCTCATCAGGAATGAATAAGGTAAAAAGGAATTACAACTGGAAAAGATGGACGGCTGTTGCAGCAATTTTCCTTGTTGGATTTGTGTCATATAACGTATGGAAGCCGGCGGGAGTAATGACGAAGTCTGCAGAAGATGGCATAGCTGCTGAATCTGTGGAAATGTCAATTGCAACGGAACCCAGAAATGCCAACAGAGCAATTATTGAAGAAGAGGGTTACGGGAATAAGAGTGAAACAGCGGCAGACTATGAATCAGGAGAAGGGCCGGCAGACATTAATGACGTAGGCAGAAAAATAATAAGAAATGGCTATATAAATCTTGAAGTCGACAGTTTTGAAGTGGCGCATGAAGAGATAGTATTCCTGACAGAAGCTTCGGGCGGTTTCATACAGAATTCAAGCACAGGGAAAAGATATTACGGAGGACCTGAAAACGAAAACACACTGCTTGTCGGATCCCTTAATCTAAGGATTCCCGAAAAGTCATTCATGGATGTTTACAATGAAATAAAGGAACTCGGAGAAGTAACTGATTCAAGCATAGGCGGAAGCGATATAACCTTCCAATACAAAGACATATCAAGCCAGGTAGACAATCTCGAAGTTCAGGAAGCCAGATTGAGGGAAATAATGGAAAAAGCGGAAACTGTCGAAGAGCTTCTGCAGGTCGAGCGTGAACTCAACAGGGTAAGAACCGAAATTGACCGTATGTCCGGGATGATTAAAAATTGGGATAATCTTGTAAGTTATTCAACAATAAATGTACAATTGACTGAAATTGCTCCCAAATCGACTGAAATCGAGGGTTTCGAAAACGATTTCTGGGAAAAAATTAAGAGGGAGTTCGTAAAATCCATAAACAGAGTGATAATAATATCCCAAGACTTATTCGTATGGCTTATTGCAGTTCTTCCTTTCGTATTTATTGTTGGGGTGTTGGCAATTGTGGCAGCGCTTCTAGTAAAGAGGAATAGAAAAAAGAAATAAGGAATTGGTATCGATTGAAAAAGCTTTCCTGTATTTTGTGGGAAAGCTTTTTCTTTTACTGCAATGATTTTATTGGTAGAATAAACTTACAAAGAGAGGATGATCAAATGAAAAAAATAGTGATAATTGACGGACACAGCTTGATATACAGGGCTTTCTACGCTTTGCCTGAACTCATGACTGCTGAAGGTCTCCACACCAATGCGATTTATGGTTTTCTCAACATGCTCAACAGGGTGATACAAGAGGAGTCCCCTGAATACATCAGTGTGGCTTTTGACATGAAGGCGGCGACATTCAGGAATGAGGCATATCAAGAATACAAGGCAAACAGGAAAAAGATGCCGGTTGAACTGAGGGAACAGATTCCTGCGATTAAGGAAATACTTGACGCTTACCGAATACACAGGATGGAATTTGAAGGTTATGAAGGTGATGACCTGATAGGAACTGTGGCAAAGACATGCGGAAGTCAGGGGATAAGGGTTTTGATCGTAACTGGAGACAAGGATGCTTTGCAATTGGTAGATGAGAATATAGGCGTAATGCTTACCAAGAAGGGGATAAGCACTACAAAATTGTACGACAGCGATGCAGTACTCGAAGAATTCGGAGTGTTGCCGAAGCAAATTGCTGATTACAAGGGGCTTGTAGGTGACAAATCAGACAATATTCCAGGAGTAAAAGGAGTCGGCAAAAAAACGGCCGAAAATTTGCTAAACAGATTCAATACAGTTGAAGACTTATACAATAGGCTTGACGAATTGGAGAAGAAGAATCTGAGGAACAAATTGGAAGCTGAATCCGAACAGGCATTCTTAAGCAAGAAACTTGCAACCATAGCGGTAAATGTTCCCGTTGCTTTTAATATGGAAGAGCTGGCTTATCATGAGCCGGATTGTGAACGATTAAGAGAGCAGTTCGTAAAATACGAATTCAAGAGCCTTTTGCTTAAAACAGCAAACGAAAACAATTCAAAGAAAGCATATAAAATACCAGAGTCGAAGGTGGTTGATTCGGAAAAAGAAATTATGAAATTGCATGAAAAAGCATTAGCAGAAGGCAATATTGGCTTAATGGCTATAAATAAGTGCAATGATGAGATGACCTCTGAGACAGATTATGTTTTGTATTTGAATAACATGGCATACTGGCTTAAAGCAGAGCTTTCAAAGACCAGTGCGGCAAAAAGAATTCTTTCTGATGAAAGTATAGGAAAATGCGGATATAATATGAAAGAAACATGCTTGCTGGCAAAAAAAGAAGGATTGGATATAAGAAACATTGTGTTTGACATTAAAATAGCAGAGCACATGCTTCATCCTTCAAGCTCCGACTATTCGCTAGATAAAATTATTATGAGCAGAACAGGGGAAAGCCTGAAAATTTCTGATGCGGGCGAAATTAAAGGGGAAAGGGAATGTTTGGAATATTGTGGGAAAGCGCTTGGAGCTATCGTAAAACTAAGTGAAATAATAATGGCCGAGTTGAACGAAAATGAATTGAAGGAAGTGTTCGAAAAAGTTGAAATGCCTTTAATCGAAGTTTTAGCTGAAATGGAATTCAACGGATTCTACATAGACACCGAAAGGCTTGTTGAACTTGATGATGAATTCACAGAGAAGCTTGTTGGAATAGAAGATGAAATTTACGAATATGCAGGGGAAAAATTCAATATAAATTCCACTAAACAGACCGGCTACATACTTTTTGAAAAATTGGGGCTGCCTGCATTGAAAAAAACAAAAACAGGATATTCGACAAATCAAAAGGTTTTGGAAAAGCTGAAAAAAAAACATCCCATAGTCGAAAAAATAATGGAATACAGGCAATACATGAAGCTTAAATCCACTTACGTGGATGGATTGGGCAAGCTTATCGACAAGAAGACAAAGCGCCTGCATCCGAGTTTCAATCAAACGGCAACAGTTACAGGAAGATTGAGTACAACAGAGCCTAACTTGCAAAACATACCTGTCCGCCTGGAAATGGGTAGGAAGTTAAGGCAAATTTTCATAGCCGAAGGAGAGCGGAAGCTTGTTGACGCCGACTATTCTCAAATTGAACTAAGAGTATTGGCGCATCTTTCCAAAGACAAGGGTTTGATAGAGGCTTTCAATAAAGGGACAGACATACATGCCTTGACGGCTTCTCAGGTTTTCGACATCCCTGTTGAAGAAGTAACGCCGATCCAGAGGGGAAGGGCAAAGGGCGTGAATTTTGGAATAATTTACGGAATAAGTGATTTCGGGCTTTCCAACAATATTGGAATAGGAATAAAAGAGGCGGCTTCTTATATTGACCAATATTTTAAAAAGTATCCTGATGTGAAAATATTCATGGATAAACAGATAGAGGATGCAAAAACAAACGGTTATGTGAGGACTATGTTCAATAGAAAGCGTTATATTCCAGAGCTTAAGTCCAGCAACCGAAATCTCAGATCTTTTGGGGAAAGAATGGCAATGAATACTCCTATCCAGGGAAGCGCCGCCGACATAATAAAAATTGCAATGATAAAGATTTACAGGGAATTAACAGAAAAAAAACTGAAATCCAGACTGTCGCTTCAGATTCATGATGAACTGATTATCGAGACAGAGCCTTCTGAAATTGAAGAGGTACAGGACATTATTAGAAGAAACATGGAATCAGCGGTGGAAATGGACGTTCCTTTGACAGTGGATATGAAAGTCGGTGAAAGTTGGTATGAAACAAAATAGTGACAGAAAAAGACAAGTCATAATAGGGATTACCGGGGGAATAGGTTCAGGCAAATCAACCGTTACTGAATATATTTCACAAAAGGGATTTCCAATAGTTGACGCCGACAAAATAAGCAAAAAACTTATGGATGAAGAGGATACCGCATGCCAAGTAATTGATGCTTTCGGAAATGGAATCCTCGATGCAAATGGAAATGTTGACAGAAGAAAACTGAGGGAAATGGTTTTTTGCGATAAAGTTCTACTGCAAAGGCTCAATTCAATATTTCACCCAAAGATAAGAGAAGGTATTGAAAATGAAATAGCCAGACTAAAAAAAGAAGGCAAGGATATAATTTTTCTGGATGCGCCGTTGCTCATTGAGAATAAAATTGATAGAATGGTTGATGAGGTTTGGATAGTTTCATGCAGTAAGGAAACTCAGATAGAAAGAGTTGTGAAGAGAGATGGTTCAAATCGCAATGAGGTTGATAATATCATGAAAAGGCAGATGCCTCTTGAAAAAAAAATGAAGCATGCTGACTTGGTTTTTCAAAATGAGGATTCAATAAAGGATCTAAGGGAGAAAATCGAAGAGGCTTTGCAAGACCTTGCCAATAGGATTTGAAAATACGTGTGAAAGGAAAATTTCAATGAATGAATTGAAAACTTTGAAGGATGTAGAAGAGTTCAACGCCGGCGACAAAAAGAGACTGTCCTCTGCAACACATGAGGAGATAAAAAATGGAGCAACAACAGATATTTATTTCATACGAACCATGGACATACTGAAAAGCATGGGAATGGAACGTAAAATTGTTGTAGCAGAAATTTTTGCCAGAAGAGATGGTGTTTTCGCAGGGCTTGAAGACGTAAAGACTCTGCTGAAAGGCAAGGATATTGAATTTTGGAGCATTGAAGAAGGAGAGTCTTTCAAGGCGAAAGAACCTATAATGGTCATAAAGGGACCATATGAGGAATTTGGCGCTTATGAGACTGTTATACTTGGTATGCTGGCGAGCTCGTCGGGTTGGGCGACTGCTTCAAATGAAATAAAAGAAGCGTGCGGTGATAAATCGTTTTTATGCTTTGGTGCGCGGCATTTGCATCCGGCAGTGGCTCCCTGCATGGAAAGAGCTGCAATAGTGGGTGGAGCAAGCGGAGCAAGTTGCATACTTGCGGCAAAGGAAATCAATATAGAGCCAAGCGGAACTTTACCTCATGCAGCTATGCTTATTGCGGGAGACACAGAACTCATTGCAAAGAATTATGATGAATTGATGCCTCTTGAACATAAAAGAATAGTATTGGTTGATACATTTAAAGATGAAGTGGAGGAAAGCATAAGAATAGCCAAGCTTCTCGGAGACAGACTTTTTGGCGTGAGAGTGGATACTCCTAGCGAAAGAGGCGGAGTTACAGCTGGGCTTATTCGTGAACTTAGGGCGAAACTTGACTATGAAGGGTTTGAAAATGTAAAGATATTTGTTTCAGGAGGCCTTAAGCCTGACAAGATAAGAGAACTTTCTGCTGCCGGCGCGGATTCTTTTGGTGTTGGAAGCTATATCTCATCGGCTTCTCCGATTGACATGACAATGGATTTGAAAGAAGTCGACGGAAAGCTTATTGCTAAGAGGGGAAGAATTCCTGGAATTAATGAAAATAATCTCTTGAAAAAAGTTGAGTTATGATTTATAATTAATTTTGTTGATTGCGGATGTGGTGGAACGGCAGACACGCTGTCTTGAGGGGGCAGTGCTCAACTGGGCGTGCGGGTTCAAATCCCGCCATCCGCACCAAGTAAAAAAAATCCAACTCAGGTTGGATTTTTTATTGCCCGGAGTATTCAGTTAGCGTAAAATTACTGTAGGAAAAAAGACAAAAAAATAAAATGAGAGTTGCTCCTTTTGATATGATGTAAAGTGTCTAAACAAAACAACATAGGAGTGACTCTCATGGAACTA
>Ga0209943_1000001_pt1 | contig 195408 bp, 165 predicted proteins | sample SalPonR1_B_D2_MG_FD_185698 | JGI IMG/M metagenome (GOLD analysis project Ga0209943, IMG submission 185698) | Salt pond soil microbial communities from South San Francisco under conditions of wetland restoration - Salt Pond MetaG R1_B_D2_MG... ... | reverse complement strand
TCGCACTACCCCCTCCCCGTTTATTTTAAACGAACGGCACCTATTGTTGATGGTAAAGCTGACATCCCCATCCACACCCTGAAAGGAAAATATGATATGATTGGCTGGGAGAAGTCCGGCAAAGGTCGAATGGGATACCGGGTTGAAAATAAGCGCGGACAATTGCTCTACGATGGGCGTGTCAATTTCACGGGTACGGGACCTTTTGAAGTCGCACCCTCTTTGATTGAAGGGCCGACTGTGGATATGACCGAACCCACAAAACTCATGATATCGGCACGGGTTAAACCGGCCGCTGAAGTACATGTGCTCGTGGATCGAAAAGTTTTTAAAAGCCCGTCCGGCGAAAACCATGAATTGGTTATTACGGGTCTAAGTCCCAATAAGTCCTATGATTATCAACTCGTATATGGACAGGATACAACGCAGGTATATTCCTTTACTACCGCTCCCCAAAAAGGTGCACGGACAGCCTTCACCTTTGCCTACGCTAGTGACTCGCGCAGTGGTCAAGGCGGCGGGGAACGAGATGTGTATGGAGCGAACCACTACATTATGAAAAAAATCATGGCGCTCGCTATCCAGCAAGGGGCGGCCTTTATGCAGTTTTCCGGAGATCTTATCGATGGCTATGCGAATACTCCGGGTGATATCGAACTCCAATATGTGAACTGGAAACGAGCGGTGGAACCTTTCACTCACTATCTTCCGGTCTATGAGGCCATGGGCAATCACGAAGCTTTGGGGCGCACTTTTGATCGAAAAGAAGGGTATCCCCTATTCGTGGATCGCTTCCCTTACGCCTCAGAATCGGCAGAGGCTGTTTTTAGCCGCCACTTTGTGAACCCGAAAAATGGGCTCCGCAGTGAGGATGGTGCGAAATACGATCCCAATCCCGAGGAAATCGATTTCCCTTCTTATGAGGAAAATGTTTATTATTATACTTATGACAATGTAGCTGTTGTTGTTTTAAATTCTGACTACTTTTATGCCCCGAGCACCTCGTACATTCCGTGGATCAGCGGCGGCCTTCATGGATATATTATGGACCAGCAATTTCTCTGGTTTGAGCAAACGATGAGAAATTTAGAGGCTGAGAATGATATAGATCACATTTTTGTAACGCTGCATACGCCATTCTTCCCCAATGGCGGGCATGTGGATGATGATATGTGGTATGACGGAAATAATGAAAAACGACCGTATGTGAATGGAGAGCCCTTAAAAAAGGGGATCATTGAGCGACGCGACCAATTATTGCATGTCATGGTCAACCAGAGCCGGAAAACGCGAGCCCTGATGACAGGGGATGAACATAATTTTGCGGTGACTAAAATCTCCCCGGGTATGCCTAGATACCCGGAAGACTATACGCCTACAAAATTAAGCCTCAAACGATCCATCTATCAAATCAACAATGGGGCGGCAGGTGCTCCGTATTATGCTCAGGAAAAAACGCCCTGGTCTGATTATGTGGATGGGTTCACCACCCAAAACGCATTGGTTTTGATCCATGTAAACGGGGACGAGGTACGTATGGAAGTTCTAAATCCGGATACCCTGGAAGAAATCTATCGCCGGAAACTGAATTGATACCTGATAATAGCACAAAACAAAAAAGGGGAGCGAAATATGAATTTCGCTCCCCTTTATTTTTGGTTTTCATCTGAGATTAGGCGTTTCGATTCAGGCAATTTAAGTCCTCAAAAGCCAACTTTAAACGGTCTACGAAAGACTGCTCGGCAAATCGCAACCATTTTCGTGGGTCATAATACTTTTTGTTCGGTACTTCATCTCCTTCGGGGTTTCCGATCTGAGTTTTGAGGTAATCCTTATTGGTATCGAAGTAATCACGTATACCTGAAGCAAAGGCCCATTGCATATCGGTATCAATATTCATTTTGATGGCTCCGTATCCGATTGCCTCGCGAATATCTTCTCGAGAAGACCCAGAGCCTCCGTGAAATACATAGCGTAAAGGTTGTTCGCCAGTATTAAATTTCTCCTGCACGTGTTCCTGAGATTTTTTCAGGATGATGGGCTTAAGTTCGACATTCCCGGGCTTGTACACACCATGCACATTTCCGAATGCGGCAGCGATGGTAAAACGTGGGCTTACCTCGCTAAGTTTTTCGTAAGCATAGGCGACTTCCTCGGGCTGCGTGTATAATTTGGAATTATCTATATCGGTGTTATCTACACCATCTTCCTCTCCCCCAGTCACACCGAGTTCGATTTCGAGGGTCATACCTAACTTTTCCATGCGCTTGAGGTAATCTACACAGGTTTCGATGTTTTCCTCAACCGGTTCTTCGGATAAGTCCAGCATGTGGGAGCTGTAAAGTGGATAGCCTCTTTCTTTATGGAATTTTTCACCGGCATCCAATAATCCATCTACCCAGGGAATGATTTTTCGAGCACAGTGGTCTGTATGCAGAATGACGGGTACCCCATAAGCTTTTGCCATCGCATGCACGTGCATAGCTCCTGAAATTCCACCCCAAACAGCTGCGTTTTGATTCTCACCTCCTAATCCTTTACCCGCAAAAAAAGTAGCACCACCATTAGAAAATTGAATAATAACTGGAGAGTTAACCTCCCGAGCTGTTTCAAGTACAGCGTTGACGCTATTAGTCCCGACTACATTGACTGCTGGCAGTGCGTAATCATTAGCATTCGCATCATTAAATACTTCTGTAACCTCTTCACCGTGCAGTACGCCGGCTCTAAACTTTGATCCACTCATAATTATATTATTTCATTTTCTGTTAAATATCTTTCTGCATCTAAAGCAGCCATGCAACCTGTTCCTGCTGCAGTAACAGCCTGTCGGTATACTTTATCATGAGCATCACCGCTTACAAATACACCCGGTATTTTTGTCTTTGACGTGCCCTTCTGAGCCACATCGAGGTATCCAACTTCATCCATCGGTAACCAATCCTTGAATATATCAGTATTAGGTTTGTGTCCAATGGCTACGAAAAACCCTTTAATCGGGATCTCCGTTTTTTCCTGAGTTTTATTATTGATCACTCGCACACCCTCCACTTCATCTTTACCGAGAATCTCTTCTGTTTCTGTATTCCAGTGAACAATAATATTCTCTTGCTTAAGCATGCGATCTTCCATGATTTGCGAAGCACGCATTTCATCTCTGCGGATAAATACATGAACTTTGGGACACAACTTGGATAAGTATACGGACTCCTCAGCTGCCGTATCTCCACCACCTACGACGGCAACATCCATACCTTTATAGAAAAAACCATCGCAAACAGCGCAGGCTGAAACCCCTTTGTTCTTTAAGCGTTCTTCGGATTCAAGGCCTAACCATTTTGCAGAAGCTCCCGTAGAGATGATCACGGAATGCGCTTCATAGACCTTCCCGTCCTCTGTCGTCACTTTGTGAACGGGACCGGAGAAATCTACCTCTGTCACCTTTTGATAAATAACCTTAGTACCAAACCGCTCTGCCTGATTTTTGAAATCCTCCATCATCTGGGGACCTTTTACTCCATCGGGATAGCCTGGATAGTTTTCCACATCAGTGGTTATCATTAACTGCCCTCCGGGCTCTTGTCCTGTGAATACTACGGGGTCCATATTAGCTCTCGCAGCATAAACAGCTGCTGTATATCCAGCCGGTCCGGATCCAATAATTATGCACTTATGTATATCTGCCATATATGTTTATTTTGTTCAAAATTACAAATTTATGTGCCCATCTCATGAAATTCCCATAGATTTTCCAAGCTACTTATACATTCTTCCTCTGTATAAAGGTCAACTCGCAGACATGCATGGGCCGCACTATACCCCAAAACCCTTTTCCTGTATAGATCATACACATTAAACCTATCCAATAAAGGGCGTACATGGCCGCGTTGAATGGGTATGTGTAGGTTTCTTCGTTGCAAACAAACTACTAAGCCCTGACTTTTAATCTGCATGAGTAGGACGGAGTTTAAGAAGGTACCGCCACCCAAGCTAATCACAGATGGAGATGAAAGGCTGCGGAGAATAGATTTTAACGTTTCTTTCTCTTTTGAACGAAAGTAATCCTCTCCCCGATTTTTAAAAATAGTGGATATAGAAAGACCTTCGCGTTTCTCTATTTCTCGATCTGTATCAAAAAAAGTAACTTGCAATTGATCAGCCAACAGTTGTCCGAAGTGTGATTTCCCAACGCCCATAAAGCCTGTTAAAAACAAATGCCCTTTTTGCCTCTTGGTAGTATTCATAAAATATTATCCTATAAACGTCATTTGGTAAACAATCTTACAAGACAATAGATTAAATAGACAAAAAATGGCCCATAGGCCTGTAATTTACTTCTAACGCAAGTAGCATAGGATTACATAAAAGTCATTATTTAATTACCTTTGCACGAAAGAAATATAGATATATGCGAATTGGACTGATTGGACTTTTGATATTTCTCATAGCCTGTGGAGAACAAGAAGGAGATCGCGTCGAAACGGAACGAACTACTAGATTAGATGAGTTTATACGAATTCCAACTGATGAAGAAGGAAACGTTGATCCTAGTTCTTTGCCTAAAATAGAGTTTGAAGAAGACCATTTCACCTATGATACTATTCAAGAGGGAGAAACGGTTGAGCATGCTTTTGTCTTTTCAAATACTGGTTCCTCAGCCCTGCTCATTTCTTCTGTTAAATCTAGTTGTGGTTGCACGGTTGCAGAGTATCCTAAGGAAGGAGTAGAACCCGGCGAAACTGCAGAGATTAAAGCTACTTTTAATGCCACTGACAAAGAGGGTCCTCAAATAAATGAAATAATTCTCTACTCAAATGCTTATCCCAGCCAGCAGAGTTTAACTCTATCGGGATATGTAATGCAAAAAAAATAGAACCTAAAACTTAAAACCGTATCATGTTAGAATTCCTACAAGCTTCCTGGCCACTTTTAGTTGCCGTACCCGTATTTTATCTTTTTATAATTCGACCTCAAATTAAAAAGCAAAAAAATCAGTCGCAATTTGAAGAAAGTCTTGAAAAAGGACAAGAAATTGTAACCTCAAGCGGGATTATCGGTCGAATTAATAAAATTGAAGATGCTACCGTAAACCTTCAAGTAGACAACAAGACGTTCTTGAAAGTTACCCGTCCATCAATTTCCCGAGAAATGACAGAACAGTATAGAGAAGCTACTGAAAAAGAGAAAAAATAACAGGTGGGTTGGCAGACATTTTTTGAAAAAGATAGAAACATACTTATCCTGTGTATCTGTCTATCTGCCATTATTTGGATTTTTAATCGAATGTCGCAATTGACACGGTCAACCTTAGACGTACAGGTAAAGGTTGAAGTGCCAAGATTTTTCGTTGTTTCGGAAGCCCCTTCTCGGACATTACGAGTGGGCATTGAGGGTACAGGGTGGCAACTTCTACAATTAATTCGTCAGGAAAAAATAGATATTCAATTAAACCCGGTAAGATCTACGGATCCTCAACAATGGAGTAGTGATCAGTTGCGTTTGAGATTGAGTGATTTATCGACGTTTAAAGATGTACGCATTGTAAGTATAAACCCCGCACGAATTAATGTATTACTCGATTCGGCAGCCGTGAAGTCTGTTCCTGTGGTACTTCCTTATAAACTAGATTATGCCAAAGGGTATTCAAATATTGAGCCTTTAGACATTAGTCCTAAGGAAGTACAGGTTTCAGGACCAAAATCTAAGATCGCACAACTTCAATCCTGGAAATTGGACAGCCTTATCGCAACTGATATCAGAAAGAATATAATGGACTCAATACCTTTTTCTCAGTCAATCAACTACGAAAAGGTTTATAGCTTGTCACCGTCCTACCTTAAATATGAATTACCTGTAAGTGAATTTACAGAGTTAAAGCAGGTTTGTAAAATAGAGTCCCCGGCGGACTCCATTTCTTTATTTCCTCGACGCGCTGTTGTTCGCATTCGCGTACCCACCGATAAATACAATGCTGCTCAAAATTATGACATTCGTTTAAGTATTCAAATCGATAATAAAAGTGATGGATCAAATGTTCCGATCCAAGTTAAAAACACACTGCCTTACTGGATGAAAAACATAAGAATCTCACCGCCTACAGTAGATTATCTTATTCCCGATAGTCTAGTCGTACAATAAGCAAATTTTAATTCCTTCATTGATCTACATCTCACTTAAGAATCTATTCCGCAAGATTCAATTATAGGGCGCATTCTTTAACTTCAAGAATTATCAATAAGTGCTATTCGATTTCAAGCTGTTGATCAGGAGGTTCGTCTTTACTTCTAACTACCTTTTTATAAGTAAGGTCGTCTGTCTTCCATTGACGTCTCCAGACACATAAAAAATATACGTGCCGGCTGCCCAATTCGTAGTTCGAATTAGCATAGATCGCGAATCCTTTTGCAGGAATCCCCGGTATATTTCCCTTCCATCAGTGGAATAAATTTGAAATGCCTGTGCGGCATACGATTCCGGATAGCTGATGGTTAAGCGATCCGAAAACGGTATCGGATAAACTTGAATTTCCTCTTCCTCACTCGCATCCACAAACTCTCCGCGTCCACCAGGAAGCGGAACGACAGGAATAGGCTCTAGCTCACATCGATCGCCACAGTTATTACTGAACTTGAGTTGGATGTGACTCAGACGATTCCATTGATCCACAGGTATCGACAAAAACTCAAAAATTGTTCCCGCAATTTCAATACCCGTCCGGTTAATACTACCCGATGCTAGGGGAATACATGTTTGCAGACTACTACCCTGCTTGGGAATACCACATACCTCATAATCGTACTGATTCACTTCACATTCAGTCTCTCCATTCGTTCTAAGTCCATAAGGTACGCGAACAGCTAAAGGCAGGTAAACACGGCCGTTGAATTGCTGAGGTGGAATCGGCGGGCGGTACTGATACGTATTCACTTCAAAGTGCATACACATCAACCCCGGCATTCCTACACACATATCCAGTTGCGAGCGGCTCAATCTGATATATATAGATATCTCGCATTCATTGCCATTATCATCACAGAAAATCATGGTTCCGGGAATAAGATATTTTCCAGTAACTGGATCGCGCTGCAGTAGATCGGGATTAGGAATATAAAGCATACCCTTGAATTTGACTACGCCGCCAAATACAGAAAAATACTCGTAATCGATTTCAACACCGTGATCAAATACGGGTCTAGTATCACAATATTTAAGATCTTCCGGCAAAGCATTCAATAGAATACTTCCTTCGATTGCAAAATGGGCGCCCTCATAATTGGACCCAGTTAAACAGAGGTTCTTTGCGATATTAATCCGAAGGGTGTCTTCCGGACAACACTTCTCATTCAAACAGTCTCCAGATAGATTTAAAATCTCTGAGCCGAAAGTAATCGTGTCTGTCCCTGATGAGTCAACAATAAAAAACAAGTCAACCCAGCCGGTCACACATTCCTCTCTATTTAATATGGATTCATCTGCCTCAAAACAAAACCTACCCTGAGAATCAATCGGGACGCGTTCAATAACTGCCACAGAATCATCATACGAAAAAGTGTATTCCGCATAGAGATAGTCTACAAAACAACTATCTAAATTCGCTTCGCCACATATATTCAAACGTGTGAGATTACAGGCCTCTACGGGTGGAACAGAAAATTCGGGACAGCATCCCAAACCGATAAAAGGGGACGAAACAGTTCGCCTAGTTGAATCCATGCATCCGTTACGATCTGTAACCTTCAATACAACGGTATATTCTCCCTCTTCAGTAATATAAAATGGGCGCTGTGTACTGATTAAACTATCATCTGGATTGAAAAAACTCCATTCACTCGTATATCCCAGTGAATCTTGACTGAAGCTATTATCAACAATTAGAACCCCAATACTATCTTCAGCGCAACCATGGTCCATGGCAAAAAAATCAGCTTTAACTAATGGGGCATCAATTTGAATTTCTTTAAAAATCGTATCTACACATCCATTTTCATCCTGTATAATTAAAGAAACTGAATATTTACCGGTGTCTACAAATTGAATGAGAAAGGAGTCGCGATCAAGAAGTATAGAATCTTGAAAACTAGGCGTAGTCAACCGCCACTCTTTGACAATGGAACTATCCCCTTGATAAGTAACGAGACTAGAGTCGCCAAGACATGCGAAATTTGGGAAAGTGAAGTCAGCATTTAAACTATCCAGCTGAAGTACTTCAATCCAAATACGACCGGTATAGGGACATAGGGAGTCCTCGACGACTGTATAAAAGATATACTGGGAAGAGTCTACTTGAATTCGAGGATTACTATTGCGAAAAGAAGTCCCGAATAAAGATCTAGGACGCCACATGAAATCACCTTGTGACCCTATAAGTCCTGGATTGACATTAATTGAATCATTCGAACATTGTTGCAAAGTATCAGCCAAGACTATATCTGTGAATGGCGGTACTACCCATACACTATCTGAATCAGAGCATGGGTTTGATCCTTGAAGAGTTAGGATTAATAAAATTGAGTCTGCATTAAAAGCAAAAAATGGAGGCTCAGTAAATAAAAGGCTATCGCCAATATAGTAGGACCATTCTCGAACGACGGACCCAGTATCGTTAATGAAGCTTTCATCATTCAACAAAATAGGTATAGAATCGGAGCAGTCACCAAATGAAACTGAAAATTTGGCTTCATTAAACTGAGTATTTACCGTCACCTCTTTAGTCAGCGTATCTGCGCAGCCGAATTCATTGCTTGCAATTAAGGATATAGAAAATTCACCAGGAAGTAAATTTTCTAAAAATAAATCTTCAGAGAAAAAAAGTGAGTCATTGAATCCAGGTCCCTGAATGATCCATTGAAACGAATCCGCATCAGGGCTTTCATTCAACAACTCTAAAACCTCCCCTTCACAAATAAAGTCGGGTGCAAAAAAAGCTGAGGTTGTTTCACCGCATTCTCCAATGTTATATTGAAAATCCCTACGCGTGGTAGAGATAAGTTCTCCATCTCGAAACTCGTCTACACAGATTCCCACTACAAACTGACCCACAGTATTGGGTATACCGCTCAACTGACCAGTTACAGGATCAATTTCAAGAGGTACTCCGCCCAACATGTCATTAACATTATAAGGAGGATCAATCCATCTTATTTCATCGTAAGGTGGATTTGAAGGTGGACGAGGGGCTGGATCCATCTGTGATCCTCCCAGTAGAGGTGTGCAAAGTCTATATACTAAAGAATCTCCTTCATCGTCCAAAGCAGAATGATCAAATACAATAGGCTGATTAACACAAATATAGCCGGGCGGTACATTTTTATATTTTGCGCTGCTATTACACTCTAAAAGAGCTTGCTCTGATATATTCACTAAAAAAGTAGCTCCGGAGGCTAAGGGTTCTATAATATTTAAAATGGTTTGATTCCTGCAACATCGCTGGTAGGCTAATGTGTATCCACCTGGCGTGAATGGCAAGGTAATCGTATCCCTGTAGGTAGTTTTGTGGACACAAACATTTGGTGGGATCAAAAAGCAAGGGTCGTCTAATTGATTTGTAATGGTGTCATCTCCCATTGGAAACACCTGAATCTGACCATTAAATCCAATATCGGTTACTAATTCATTATTACCATCAAAAACTCCAATGACAGCGGGGATGTCGAAATAGGGATTTCCAAAAAAGCAATCCCGGTAAACGACCATTTCGAAGGCGTATTGATTATTTCCTAAGCATGTATAGTTGAAATCACCCCCAACAATGTGCGTAGCACGGAGTTGAGAAAATGAACCTATGATAAGAAACAGTAAGATGAATAGGAGCCAACGAATTGAATGCATGCCGAGGTTTTATAATATTACCATATAAAAAGATATAATCTAACTTTTTAAAGATAAGGTAAAAATGCCGGCTAACAAAAGCAAAAAATGTCCTCAATTAGCGAATGAGGTTTATGCTACCTTGTTGCTGATGTTCTCCTCCACCCTCACAGGTCACAAAAAGATAATACCCAAATACTCCTGGCTCGACCTCTTTGCCATTAAAGGTGCCGTCCCATCCAATAGATTGGTCCAGAGTTTGGAATACTTTTTCTCCCCATCGGTTGTAAATGATCAACTCAACCTGCTCTACAAATTCACCTCGGACAAATAAAACATCATTATTCCCATCTCCATTTGGAGAAAAGGCATTTGGTAAAAACACAAAGGGTGGCTCACAAGCCGGTCGATCGACGTTGACTCGAACAGTTCGCTCAAACACACAACCATTCTCTGTAGTTATTGTAACGGTGAAAACAGTCGTATCTCTGGGAGTTGCTAAAGGGTCTCTTATGTCAGGATTATCTAAAAACTCTGATGGCTCCCAACTATAAGTCCAATTATTGCTTCCTCCCTCAACATTCAATTGGCTATCATCGCCAAAATTGATGGTTTGAGGAGTAGCTGTTGCCACAACATTTGGTCCCAGCATTTCAACATTTACTGTAATTGTTTTGGTCACCTCGCAACCAAAAGAGTCTACTCCTGTAACTGAAAAGGTGGTCGTTTCATCCACAGATACCAAAACAGAAGCTTGATTGGGATCTGTTAGGATAAATTCAGTAGGCGTCCAGCTATAATTTAAATCTAGCTCGGGATTCAAAGAATTTGCAGTTAAGCGAACAGTATCACCAGCACAGATTAAAGGGTCGCTAACGCTTATATCGAATGGATCTATAACCGTTACTGTAATGGTATCCTGAATGGTACAAGTATCTGAAGGTTCTGAAATGGTAACGATAAAAGTGGTCGTTTCATTCACTGTAGCTAAAGGGTTGGCTGCATTAGCATCATCTAATGGGCCAGATGGGGACCACATATAGGTATATGTTGTGTCGCCGTTTGGATTGAGGAAAACAGATTGTCCTGGACAGACCTCCAAATCAGATGGGAAATCTGTTTCAATCAAATTCACGTTTATAGTCTTACTGGTCGAACTCATGCAAGCTCCCGTAAACGTCAGTGTAACAGTATACATTCCGGGAGATTCATAGGTGTGCCTTGGGCTATTTTCATCGGACATATTACCATCACCAAAATCCCACATCCACATATCACCATCCTGAAGGTTTACAAAGTCTACAGTTAGACTACCACATTCTCGGATAACCTCAAAGTCAGATTCCTTACCTTCAATAGCCTTGACATACAAGGTGTCAGTCAATTCACAACCAAACTGATTGACGGCGGTAAAAATGAGTTGGTCGTCCTCTAGTCGTTCCTTGAAAAGTATTACAGTAGCATCATTCTGACCACCAATAATTATAGGATTGTCCATCCACTCTACACTAAGCGTGTCTCCTAAGTTAAGGTTTCTAAGTGTGAAAGATACCGTGTCTCCAATACACAACTCTAAGGTATCGGGATAACTAACATCAATACCATTGTATTCGAGTTGAATAGAATCCACTATGGGGCAATTAAGACTGTCATTAAACACATCAACAAATATCTGAGTGGATTCTTCAATGGAAATAACCAAGGTATCTTCAGTACCTAGAATATTTGTAAAGTTTGAATCGTCAGACCATCTTATCGAATCGACCTGAATTCCTCGAACAGTTAATCTTCGGTCTTTGTCACAATCATCATCACTTAAGTCAATAATTTCAATATCTCCCGAACGAACTTCTATATAAACTGAGTCTTCGGCTATGCATAATCCATCAGTAGCTGTCACAAAATAGCTTAAACTGGAATCCGGCTTTGCTGTCGGATTGGCAACCATATTATTGGGGCTTAGAAATACATTCGGCGACCAGATATATGAAAGGTCGGCATCAAAGTCGTTAAGTAAAGAAGTGGACTCTCCGAGACAAATAGATATGGAATCTCCTATTACATCCAAATCAATAAAATTCAGATCATATACCTGTGTCAAGGTATCGCCTGGGCAGCCATTGGCTGGATTGACGATGAGTCTAACTTCAATTTCCTGTTCTTCATTCAGTACGAGTTGCGGATTCGCCTCAGAAAAAATATAAGTAGAATCAAGAGTCTCGATTTGCCACTCCCGATCTCCAATACCGCCCAAAGAATCTGCGGATAGATCTGTAAAATTAATCACAAATGAATCGAGACACTCTGAAAGGGAAACGTCGAAATCGATATTTAAATCTGACTCTCTCAGAATTAATTGTTTCTGAATGGTATCAAAACAAACACTGTCGTTAGAAACAACTAACATGACTTCATATGTGCCTGTATCCGGATAGATATAAGTAGGCTCAAACTCGTCAGACTGAATAGTAGGATCATTTAGATCAAAAAACCAAGTATTGAAAGCGGCATTTTGTGAAAGATTGTCAAACGTAACTTCGAGTCCCTCACAGAAAACGTCACTCGGCTCAAAATCTGCTTCGGGTAATCCTCCACAATCCCCTACAGTAATCTGAAAATCCCGAACAACGCTGGATATTAATACTCCAGAGCGATACTGCCTTACCTGAATTCCTATTAAAAAAGTCCCTTGAATCTGAGGAAGTCCAGTTAAAAGTCCTGTTTCTGGGTCTATCCGCAATGGGTCACTTTGATTACCGAACATGTAGGCTTCATCATAGGTCGGAGTAAGCCATTGCACCCTATTGGGGAATCCCGGAATAATTCCTGTTACGTCCGGATTCGGATCATCTATAGTTGCTCCCTGGTAAGGTGTAAATAAAGAATAAACTAATGAATCATCTCCATTTACCTCAGCAGATTGATCAAAGGCAAAGGCTTCATTTAAACATGTACTCTGAGGTGGGAAATCAGTAAGTTGTGGAGATGAAGAGCAAGTTTCCAAAGCTACTTCCGATATCTTCAAAATGTAACTTGACCCGGTCTCCAGCGGATTCTGAATATTGTTTATGATGCTATTTCGACAGCATCTTTGATACATTAAGTTATACCCTCCGGGCCGACGTGGGAGATTTATAGTGTCTTTATAAAGCGCAGTTTCTACACAAAGCCCTGCTGAAAAATCCTTGCATGGATCTGTTTCTACTCTTTCAAGCGTATCAGTTTCGCTTAGGTAAAATAAAAAGCGACCTCCATTAGCAAAATTCGGAAGTTGTCCAAAGTCACCATCATATACCCATACTGCAGCAGGGTTATCAAAAACAGCCTCCTCGTTTGCATTCGCGCAATCTCGTCGAACGCGCAAAGACACTTCATACCGATCATTCCCCAGGCATCTATAGGAAAGCTCTCCACCAACAATGTGGGTAGCGTTAGCTGAGGGTGAAGTGATAAGGAAAAGGAAGAAACTCAAAATGATTGAAAGTTTTGAAATCCTCCAAAGCGCTTGGCTATTCATCACAATAAATTTTAATGTCTTCATAATTTTATTCTCTGTCCACCCCAATTATCTCAACTCGTCGCTCTTTTGAGGCGTTCACGCTGAAAATTGAGTTTCGCTTATCTTCTAAATCACTAGTAACGTCTTCAGGAGATTCTAACTCACCAAATGACCGTTCTCGCACATTCAACTGACCCGACTGAATATAAGGCTTTAATGCCCCATCGTCATATCGCATTAATTCGTTTTTAACACTATTTACACGTCGGTACCCTAAATTATAATTATAGGAAGCTAGATACCTTGGAGAAGTATAACCCTTCAAGTAAATGTTTACCGGCAATCCTTTCTTCAAGTCAGATTCCAAAACACTCAAAAATCGCTCTAAATCTTTACCTCCCTTGAGTACTTCCGTTTCAAAGAAACGCTCTACTTCTCGTAAGGCTTCATCAGCCAGTTCACCCTCTAAAGGATCACTAAACTCTTTCTTGTAGGTTGACTTGTCCTGATAATAAGGTTGAAAGGTTTGGCTGTACATCCGATTTGTGGAACGAGACCAACTTTTGGGATTCGGATAGTCGTTATCAAAATATAATACGAGTGGAAGAAAATCATCCAAATCACCTAATGGTAGATAGATTCGTTTGATCATCTGCTCTCCTACTGGATGATTTGCCGGATCAACGATGACAGACTGAGATTTAAAACCTTTTCGATTCGCTATAACTCGGTATTTTTTATCATACCTCAAATCAAACTCAAAGTCATTTCCATCTAAGTTGATATATTTTGAAATAAGCTCATCAGTATCATAATCATAAACAGATACTTCTGCACCTAAAATAGGCAGAGAATCTACTCCATCATAAACTAGAGCAAGTAAGTCTAACTTTGCAGGCTTTAAGAATATTTTCTTAACGATATCGGCTGTATCCTTAAATTTACGCGTCGTAAACTTCACAGTATCAGGGAAATACCCAGCTCTAGATATGACCACTGTATAGTCCTTATTATATTTTAATGGAAAATTTTGGGCAGCCAATTTTTCACTCTGTTTCGTTATTCTAGAATCATTATTGCTGACATTAATAAGCTCCACTTTTGCTCCTTTGAGTGAATCCATTGTCATGGCATCAAAGGTTTGTACGATTAGTCTTGAATTCAAATCAGGGATTTGCGTCAGGTAGACATCATAACAACAGGCCTCATGAGCGTAATCTAAGAACATAGAGCCCGGCCGATTCGAAGACAAATAAGCATATTGGTCTGGGCCATCCAACATATAAAAATAAACATCGTGGTAAGAGGTATTGATGGGATACCCAATATTTTGAGGGGAAGACCACTGACCTTGGTTATTTTGTTGTGTACTGTAGACATCAAATCCACCAAAACCTAAATATCCTTCAGAGCTGAAATATAAAGTATGAGTTTCAAAGTGATATTGAGGAGAAAGCTCATCTTCCACGGAGTTTACCTCTTCAAGATTAATGGGATCTCCAAATTTGCCGTCAGGCATCACTTCAGTCATCCAAATATCCATCTTGCCTTTGCCTCCCGGCCGATTGGAAGAAAAGTATAAAACCTCATTATCTGTTCCATTCATTTTCCCTACGGAAGGATGAGTAACAGTCGTTGTATCCGAGTTAATACCCTCAGGAAGAGCTTGCGCTTCACCCCAGGCGGTATCCTGCCAGTCTCGATAATATAAATCACATTGGATTTCATCGCCCGTTAGGTATTCGCAAAGCGTGTAATAGATGCGATTTCCATCTTGAGAAAACGCAGTGTGAGCCGTAATCGTAGAATCACTGTTAATCCCCTCAAGCACTACTCCTTCACTTCCATCTTCCGAGACTAAAATCTTAGAGATAGGTTTCGGAGGATAAGAGTCATCCTCTTCATTTTCAAATCGTAAACTGGAGTAATAAATGGTATCACCTCTTGCATAGACTCCAAACTCAGAAGAAGGCGTGTTAATATTTTCAGACATGTGCTCAATGTATGGGCTATCCGGCAAATATTCCATATAATCCATTGCCCAAGCATTAGCTTTCATTTCTTTTTTCGCGCGGCGCGTCAAATAAGGGTTTTCCATATCTCTCTCGCTAATGTAAAGGCGAAACAATTGAGTTGAAAAAATATAATCGCCTAAACGCTGGCGCATCATGGCTCTCCAGAACGTAGCCTCTGGATATTCTCCATCAGACTCTTTTTCAATTACAGCTGCATACAAACTGTCTGCCAGGCGATAGGACTCATAATTGCGAGCAGAGGTGGCAAAATCATAAGCGATGTCAATATCGGAAGTGTCAAACTGGTAAGCATTTGAAAAATACTCTACAGCGGCCGAATGGTTCTTAGTTTCCATGGCCTTGTAGGCCTCATCTAGATACTGAGACTTTGTCTGACCCGAAACTATTGCTAAACCCATAAAGAGGAACATAGTTATGGATCCCAATAGACGAACAGATGATAAACCTAAAGAATGCATTAAAATATGGGACATGTCTTAAATGTATTAAGTGGCTTAACCTCGGTGATTAAAAATTGCAAGTGAACTTCCGGTCCACCAACTCGACTGTTGGCTACACGAAATTCCGATAATGTAATATCGTAACTGAATGTTACATAAAGACGAGGAAACTGAAATCCAATTTTAGGAGCAATGGCGTCAAACTCTTCAGCCCCTAGCCTGGCAATAGCTCCAACATCTAATGCAAACTCTTTTCCTCTCTCTCGGTTGAGGTGCATACGCAAAACACCTCCGGGCACATATTGTGAAGCTCCTGCCTGAAATTGAGCCAAGCCCATGATCATCAGATCAAGTGCATTGGATAATTTTAAACTCGACTGAAGGTGAAAGCTGTATCTATTCGACAATGGAAACCCCTCCTCATAGAATGAAGCATCTGTAGAAAATAGATTCATAAAACCTGCTCCAATGTCTATATTAGTTCTAGAACTTTTCTGCCATCGATAATTTAAACCGACAGACCCGTTCATCAGTAGAAAATTCGTTTGCGGAAAATCCTCCCCTGTTGATAACATCGGATTGAACATGACCCCATCAAACTGATTATCCCACTGTAAGTCGTTTTCACTAAATTGACGGTATGCTCCCCCAATTTGAAGACCGAGTGTTAAAAGGTTCTTGTCATTCAATAAATAAGTGTACGAACCACTTCCTGCTAATTGAACTAAAGTTAATCGACTATCACCTGCCTGATCGTAATTCATTAGACCGCCAACAGAAAAGAAACCTTTTTTATCCCCTTTTCGATAGATTTTCTGATCATAAGAGCCTGAGAAAGTGAGATAATCAACAGGCACTGAATACCACTGCTGTCTGAAGCTTCCGACAAATCGCTTGTCGCCATTAAAAATCCCCGTCAAGGCCGGATTTACATTAAGGTCGGACTGATAAAACTGGGTGTAATGGATATCTTGCGCCTGGGAAAATGAAACCACACACATCGTGACAATTAAAATGTATAAGTGACGCATATTGTTATTTTCTATTAACTTTCATTTCATAAAAGTACTAAAAATCTTAGATTTACTTAAGCTTGAATAGCATTATATAACAAACTATATATTTCAGTATACGAAACGGGTTTTGCTCTATAAATCACGCTAAGTATCTTCGTTTTACTATTGTTCAATACTTTATCTGCAATTTCTATACCATTTTTAATACTTACTACTCACTCAGCAGTTCAAATGTGACAGTTTTTAATGCCTTCAAGACCTGATTTTCCTGGTGAGAAGTCAAAATGTAGGATTCGGACTGTTCGTCTGAAAGGGCTTCCCCGACATTCTGTATTTTTGCAAATGGCACCTGATTGCTATGAAGCGCATCTGATAATTCTTTAAAGGTGAATTTCCCGATAGAAGCTAACAACTCTTGTTTCAAGGCATCCCTGTCACGAACACGACCCGCATTGGTTGCCCACGCTTCTTTCACCTTAATATCCAAAATCGTACATAGAGATATAAATTGCTTATCCGTTCCTACCGCCAAAATAAGTGGGATTTCATCCGCAGTATAAAATACATCGCCATACGGCGCGATGGAGGGGTGGGCAGCTCCCAAAGGTTTTGCAATATCCCCATTCATCAAATATGCGCTACCTTGATTGATCAGACCACTAAGCGCAGCCCCATATAAATCGACCTTGATGCGGCGGCCTTTCCCATCCTGTATTCGTTGGAATAAGGCGGTTAGAATTCCGGCACGCAATTGATGTGCGGCCAGAACATCAATCATCGCCACAGGAATTTTAGCAAAAGGTGCCTCTGGATGTCCTGTCATCGATAAATACCCTGTCTGAGCCTGAAGCAAGACATCGAATGCTCCCCGATTGGGATCTGATCGATATCCAATCAACTCCGCCACTATAGCTCTTGGATTGCGAGCACGCAAGGTAGTAAAATCAACACCTAGCTTACTGGCCGTAGCCGGCTTGAAATTACTAATAATAACATCTGCTTTATCCACCAGCTTCATGACTCTATTATAATCTTCTCCTGCACGCAAATCAGCCATTACTATATTTTTCTTATAATTCGCTGCGGCATAGTAAGATGATACAGAAGTAGAAGTGTCCTCGCTTTCCGTTCGCCAGTTTCGAGTTATATCGCCTCCCGTCCTGCTGTTTTCGATCTTAATGACCGTGGCTCCCATTTCACTAAACAGATTTCCCGCTAATGGACCCGCTAAAACAGCTGCAAATTCAAGGATTTTAAGGTCTTTAATCTTTTCCATAGGCTGTCACTGATTTTAAATTCATCCCCTTTTGCATCAATGTACAAATATATTTGAGCATATTTTTTACTTATTGTATATTTCAGAGAAACCAAAGTCATGAACATATACCCGGCAGATAAGATCCAGGAATGGGATCAGTTCACAATGGAACACGAGCCCATTTCATCCCTCGATTTAATGGAGCGAGCCTCCACTGTTTTTACGGAATGGTTCTGCCTCCATGTTCCTCCCTCACAGACAGTAACTGTGGTCTGCGGTCCGGGCAATAATGGAGGTGACGGTCTTGCAGTTGCCAGACTATTAAATAAAAAAGGCTACTCCAGTAACGTTTTACTCTGCCAAATTGCATCCCCATCTGAAGACTACCACGCACAATTGAAAAAACTGCCCTCGGATATCCCAAAAACCCAATTGCACGAGAATGACCCCCTACCCGACTTCGACTCCCAGGAAATCATCATCGATGCAATCTTTGGTAGCGGCCTGAGTCGGCCTGTAACTGGTTATTGGGGCCAACTTGTCAACGCGATGAACGCGTCTCAAAACATTTTCGCCATCGATATTCCCAGCGGGATATTTAGCACGCCTCAAGCCCATGAAAGTGCTGTCAAGGCATGTAGAACCTTGAGTTTTCAAACCGTCAAACTCAGTTTTTTGTGCCCGGAATATGAGGCGTTCATCGGAGACTGGACAGTAAAGAGCATTGGCCTTCATCCAGACTATCCGGCCAAAACGCAATCTACTGACCATTATACTGAGCTTTCTGATATCCATCCACTCCTTCGGCATAGATCCACATTTTCCCATAAAGGCGATTATGGTCACGGTTTATTATACGCTGGCTCCGGAGGTATGATTGGAGCCTCCATCTTAAGTGGTCGCGCGGCCTTACATGCAGGTCTGGGCTTACTAAGTATGCACGCCATTCAAGACGCCTACCCTATTCTACAGGGGCAGATTCCCGAAGCTATGATTCATTTGGATCCCAATTCCAAAAAGATCACGCGCCTACATCCACAAAGTCACAAATTTCAGGCTATTGCTATAGGGCCCGGAATAGGAACAGATGAGGAAACTGTAAATATTGTAACTGACCTCCTAAAAGAGACAAACGTCCCCCTCATTCTAGACGCAGACGCATTGAATATTATCGCTAGCCACGACCTGCTCGACCATATTCCAAAAGATACTATTCTTACCCCTCACCCCGGAGAGTTTGATCGCTTATTTGGAAAGCATACATCACACTGCGAGCGAATCAAAACAGCTTCCCAACAGACTCAAAATCTTCAATGCACTATAATTCTTAAGGGTGCCCATACGCTTATTGCAGCGCCGGATGGCAATCGATATTTTAATAGTACCGGAAATCCGGGTATGGCAACCGGCGGCACAGGTGATACCTTAACAGGGATTTTACTGGGACTGCGCGCTCAGGGTTACTCCTCCATAAATACAGCTAAAATTGGTGTTTTTGTCCACGGATACGCCGGAGATTTAGCTCTTCGTGAAAGTGCTGTGGAAAGTGTGTTGCCCACCCATATCATTAAACATTTAGGTCTTGCCTTTCAAGAGATACGCAATGGGCCATCAGGGCGATCATCCAGCCCCAAATAGATCCTATACTATGCTCAATTAAGACAAAGGGGCTGGATGCGCTACGCTTCAGGGCTCGCTCAGTTGCCCCGGACACCGCCATCGCCGTCTGCGATGGCTTGTCCGCTTCGCTCGGCCCTCTCATGGGGCACAAAGTGTGCCCCATGGAGGTCTCACAGCGGCACCCGCTGTGACCCTTGCGCATCGCTATCGCAAAGAGAAAGCACCTTTGCCTAATATGAGCATTTGTGCAATATTATCGACGGTTTTGTCTGCACTTTACATCCCTATAATATTCTATAGACTAAGTAAAACGAAAAAAAGTCTACCCATAATTTCTACGTTAAAAAACACGAGCTCCTGGATAAAATAGAATGATCCTATGATGATATAAAGATTTTTTATCATCTTTAAGCATACAACGGGAATTAAGAATGAAATTGATCGTCTTTACAGGAGCAGGTATGTCAGCAGAAAGCGGAATATCTACATTTAGAGATAGTGGCGGACTCTGGGAGCGCTATGAAATTTCTGAGGTAGCTACACCGGAAGCATGGAAGAAAGACAAAGAAAAGGTGTTGGACTTTTACAATCAGCGACGCCGCCAGCTTTTGGATTGCGATCCCAACCCGGGACACCACCATTTAGTAGAAGCCGAAAAGTCGTATGACATTCATATCATCACGCAAAATATAGATGACCTGCACGAAAGAGCAGGCAGCTCGGAGGTGTTGCACCTCCATGGAGAATTGCTGAAAGCGCAAAGCTCAAAATATCCCGATCTGGTGTATCCCTGGAAAAAGGATATTAATATGGGAGATACCTGCGATAATGATACGCAACTTCGCCCCCATGTAGTTTGGTTTGGGGAGTCTGTACCAAATATTCCGGTAGCTGCCGCTTTAATTCAACATGCGGATGGAATGTTAATCGTGGGCACTTCTTTACAGGTGTATCCGGCTGCTGGCCTACTAGAGCTTTTACCGGATGATAAACCAGTAGCATATGTCGACCCCAATCCTCAAATCTCCTACGAACTCAGTTTGCGAGACGAGAAAAAAATTATTTCTAAGCCGGCTTCGGAGGGTATTCCTGAGGCTTTAGATTGGATAAAAAAATACGAAGATTGAGGTGCCTTATGCACGATGAAATAGTAAATTATATTTTTTTAGCCAGAAATAAGTCACAAAAGAAACAGCAATTCGTTTAATTCTGCTAAAAATTTGATTTGAATGCCCCTCTCTCATATTTTAAAAACGAAAATAGATTGAGTTTTGCGTGAGGGATAGAAGCGGCAGGGCGGGCTGTAGGCGACTAGTAGCCGTAAGGCGAGGAAGTGACCAGCGGAAACTCCCCGCAGCGATACGGATACTGACGCATGCAGTCTGAACTACGAGCGGATAGCCCGGCCCTTCCCATTATTTTGGGAAGGGCACGCCCATGAAACAAAAAAAAGACCCCATGAAATCAATCATAAGGTCTTGAAAGTCAATGACTTTACCTATTCCGGGGAGGAATGTAAATTAAGCGCCACACATTAAACAATCATCGTCCATATTGCAAGCTTCGCCCTGCGAAGATTCAGCAGATGGCGCCTCAACAGCTTTGGCCTTTTCGAACTTTTTCTGATGCTTTTCGCTAAGTGTAAACTTGATCGGATCGACGGCAGCTTTGGTTCTTAAATAATACATGCCTGTCTTTAAGCCCGATTTCCACGCGTAGAAATGCATACTGGACAATTTGCCAAATGAGGGGTTCTCTATAAAGAGATTGAGACTCTGACTTTGACAAATAAATGCGCCACGATCTGCGGACATATCGATAATAACCTTTTGACTCATTTCCCAAACGGTTTTATACAAGTCTTTGATTTCCTGTGGAATATCGGCAATGTGCTGAATAGATCCATTAGCTGCCATAATCTCTTGTTTTAACTCGTCGTCCCAAAGGTTTAGCGCAATCAAATCTTTGAGTAGATGCTTGTTTACAACCACGTATTCTCCAGAAAGGGTACGGCGTGTATAGATATTTGAGGTGTACGGCTCGATACATTCATTATTACCTAAAATCTGGCTGGTTGATGCGGTAGGCATTGGGGCCAGTAGTAAGCTATTACGAAGTCCGTGGTCAGCAATCTCACCTTTCAACGCGGCCCAGTCCCAGCGATCACTGGGTGCAACGCCCCACAAATCATATTGTAGGTTGCCTTTGCTCGCGGGAGAGCCCTCGTAGGTACTATACACCCCCTCGCTCTCGGCCAGGGCGCATGACTCGCTAAGTGCAGCGTAGTACATAGTCTCAAAAATATCCCGGTTCAATTTCCGTGCCTCCGGACTATCGAATGGGTAGCGCATGAGAATAAAAGCATCTGCAAGGCCTTGCACGCCAATACCAATCGGTCGATGCCTCATATTTGAATTTTCTGCCTCGGGAACCGGATAGTAATTGATATCAATTATTTTATTCAGGTTCCGCGTGACTACTCTTGTGATGTCATAGAGTTTTTGATGATCGAATGTGCCGTCCTCTGTGACAAATTTGGGCAGTGAAATAGAGGCTAAATTACAGACCGCGACCTCATCGGGTGCAGTGTACTCTATAATCTCAGTACATAAATTACTTGAGCGTATCGTTCCTAAATTGGACTGATTTGATTTCTTATTAGCGGCATCTTTATAAAGAATGTATGGTGTTCCGGTTTCGATCTGAGATTCTAAAATCTCAAACCAAAGCTCCTGAGCTTTTACTTGTTTTCGGGCGCGCCCTTCTTGCTCATATTGGTGGTATAAACGCTCAAACTCTCCGCCATGACAGTCGTATAGGCCTGGCGCTTCAGCTGGGCAGAACAGGCTCCACATTTCATCGTTTTGTACGCGTTCCATGAAAAGATCTGGAATCCACAGTGCATAGAATAAATCTCGCGCACGCATTTCCTCTTTTCCATGATTCTTTTTGAGCTCGAGAAAATCATAGACATCGGCATGCCAGGGCTCCAGATATACGGCAAAAGCTCCTTTGCGTTTACCGCCCCCTTGATCCACATATCGCGCGGTATCGTTAAATACACGTAGCATGGGAACTATTCCATTGGACTGCCCACCGGTACCTTTTATGTACGATCCCTTTGCTCTGATGTTGTGCGCGCTTAATCCAATTCCTCCGGCGGATTGTGAGATTTTCGCACAGCGAGAGAGTGTTTCGAAAATACCAGGAATACTGTCTTCGGTCATGCTTAGCAAAAAGCAGCTCGAAAGTTGAGGCCGCGGTGTTCCCGCATTGAATAAAGTAGGCGTGGCATGGATAAACCACTTTTCTGATATCAAATTGTAGGTCTCAATAGCTGAATCTATGTCGTCCCCATGGATGCCCACTGCGGCTCGCATGATGAGGTGCTGGGGGCGCTCTGTCACTTTACCATCCATGCGCAGCAAGTATGACTTTTCTAGCGTTTTGAACCCAAAATAATCGAAAGCATCATCCCTGGAATACACGATACTTGAATCTAAAATATCCTTATTGGCACGGATAACCGCTATGGTGTCGTCGCTAATCAAGCCTGCTTTCTTTCCCGTTTTCGGGTCGATATAAGCATGCAATTTTTCCATCGTTTTGTAAAACGACTTTTCGGTATTCTTGTGTAAATTGCTAATTGATATACGTGCAGCAAGATGCGCATAATCCGGATGGACGGTAGCCATATTAGCTGCCGTTTCTGCGGCCAAGTTATCCAGATCACTTGTGCTCACACCGTCATAAAGGCCCTGAATGACGCGCTTAGCAATCTCTATCGGCTTTACATGTTCTTGATTGAGCCCATAGCACAACTTTTTAACCCGGGCGGTAATTTTATCAAAACTTACGTCTTCTCGCTTCCCACTTCTTTTTACTACTTGCATGATTTCTTAATATTTTATTGTAAACTAAAAGTCTTCGTCAGTCGAGAAGATTTTATCTTTCTGATCTTGCCCAACACCAGCTTTTTTATAATCCCCTACCCTTTTCTCAAAGAAGTTGGTTTTTCCTTGAAGGGAGATTAAGTCCATCCATGGGAATGGGTTCTCCACCTCAAAAAGCTTTTTGCAATTTAGACTAGAAAGCAAGCGATCCGCTACAAACTCGATGTATTGACACATCAGTTCAGCGTTCATTCCTATTAAATTTACAGGAAGCGCATCAGAAACAAATTCCTTTTCAATTTCAACTGCATCAGCTATGATTTTGCTCACGGTATCTTTGGAAAGCTGATTTTCAATATGATTATTGTAAAGCAAGCAAGCAAAGTCGCAATGCATGCCTTCATCTCTGGAGATGAGTTCATTGGAGAACGATAGTCCCGGCATCAAGCCGCGTTTTTTCAGCCAAAAAATACTGCAAAAGGAACCAGAGAAAAAGATACCCTCCACTGCTGCAAAAGCGATCAACCGCTCCTGGAAAGACCCTTCATCAATCCAACGCATAGCCCAATTGGCTTTCTTTTTCACGCAGTCCATGTTATCTATAGCATTGAACAAATAATTTTTCTCCTTAGCGTCTTGAATATAGGTGTCAATCAAGAGGCTGTATGTTTCGGAGTGGATATTTTCCATCATAATTTGAAAGCCGTAGTAGAACTTGGCCTCGGTATATTGCACTTCATTGACCATGTTCTCGGCCAAATTCTCATTAACAATGCCATCGCTGGCAGCGAAAAAAGCTAATACATGTTTTATGAAATACCGCTCATCGTCATTCAATTTATCATTCCAATCGGTAAGATCAGCAGACAGGTCAATTTCTTCAGCTGTCCAAAAGCAAGCTTCGGAATCTTTATAGTATTTCCAAATATCATCGTGTTTAATAGGAAAAAGTACGAACCGCTCTGGGTTTTCCGTCAATAATGGTTCTTGACTCATTTTAAGTTCATTTTGAGAAGGATTAGTATCAATATAGATAGATAATTTTCGAATTAACAGTTTATTCGGATTGTAGTTGCAAATTTATACTAAAGAACTTTCTAATATGTACAAACTTATTAACAGAGTGTTAATAACCTGAGCAAAAGTATAGGCTTATTGGGGGCAAGAGCCCATTACAAGATGTTAATAATAGTTAAAAAAAAGTTATGAACGAAAACCCAGCGCTCGAATGGGGTCGATTCTTCGAAGAAATAAAGTGGGTAATACCATAAACACCAGGATAAGCAGACTACTTAAGATATTGATCCAAAAAATTTTGAGCCAATCAAAATGAATGGGAGCATAAGCCAAATAATAACTCTCTTCATCCAAGGTGATCGGATGAAAAAAGTACTGGATTGCACACAAGCCTAATCCTATGAGGTTACCAAAAAACAAACCGCGAAGTAAAATATAACCAGAATAGTGCAAAAAGATTCGCTGTAGAACCCCTTGGCTATATCCTAAGGTAGTTAATAGACCCAGCATGCGCATTCGCTCAAAGATGAGTATGAAAACACCTGTGGCCATGTTGAGTATACAAATGGCAATCATGAGAAGTAAAATAATCTGCTCATTGACCTTTTGTAACTCGAGCCACTGAAAAATGGGTTGTAGTCGCTGAGTTATAGAACGTGCCACAATATCCATTGGAACGATATCAAAATACACATACTTTGAAAACGCTTCTAATTGCTCAATATTAGATACAAAAACTTCAATTCCTCCTATTTGACGTGGGGACCAGCCTAAAAGCGTACGCAACTCTGGCAAAGGGACAAAAGCGAGCTTTTCGTCAAATTCCTGGATACCGGTGTGGTAAATGCCCTGAACGGTATACCGTCGGGGAATCTCTTTACCCTCTATAATGAAATATAAAACAACTTGATCCCCTTCTTTCAGAGATAATCGACGAGCTGTAGTGCGTGAAATAATCGTATTGCGGCCCGACAATTCAAAATCCTGTAGTCCTAGATCTTTAGTATCTAAATAAGGTTCAAAGGCCGGCCAATTATATAAGGAATCCACGCCCTTCATGATCAAGCCCTCAATTTCCTTTTCCGTTTGTAAAATAGCTGATAAGTGTGCGGTTCGATGAAAGTATGCGACGGGTTCCTGAAAGCTTCCTAATTCATTATCCGTGACTGATTCTTTTTCCAGATCCTTTAGGTCTTGTACCCATTGCATGGTGTCAATTATGGGCACTTCCTGAAATTCGTGCGAATTGATCTGGGTTATATGAATATGGCCCCAAAAGCCAAACACCTTTTCACTGATTTCACTTCGGAAGCCTTTAATAATGCAAACCGCAATAATCATTACACTTATACTCAAAGCTACGGCTGCCGTAGTAAGGCGTATAATGAAGCCAGAAAACGAGGCATGTTTTCTACCAAATGTTTTTGAGGCGATAAAAGAACTGACACTCATGAAGACAAATATACTTGAGAAAAAGGATTTATATTACCTTTGAAGCAAAAGTCAGGCATGAACTTTTACGAAGAAATGAAGTGGAGAGGAATGATTGATAATCATACTCCAAATATTAAAGAGTTATTTGAACAAGACCAGGTGGTTGGTTATATTGGATTCGACCCTACCGCCCCTTCCCTTACTATTGGAAACTATGTTCAGATCATGATTCTAAAGCTATTCCAGGAATCTGGGCATACGCCTATTGTATTGATGGGTGGCGCCACAGGTCGAATTGGCGACCCCAGCGGCAAGGATGCAGAGCGCCAGTTGAAAACTGAGGAAGAATTGGATGCCAATCTCAATTTCCAATATGAACAATTGTCAAAATTTCTCAACTTTTCGTCTGGCGAGAATAAAGCGATCTTAGTCAACAACCACGACTTCTACCGCGATATGAACGTATTGGAGTTTCTTCGCAAGGCAGGCAAGGTGCTAACGATTAATTATATGATTTCTAAAGAGTCTGTAAAAAATCGGATGGAGTCCGGAATTTCATTTACGGAGTTTTCTTATCAGCTTCTTCAAGCCTATGACTTCCAAATGCTTTATGAAAAGCAGAACTGCAAATTACAAATGGGTGGATCTGATCAGTGGGGAAATATTACAGCTGGAACGGAGTTTATCCGGAAAAACATCCCTAATGCTGATGCCTATGCCTTAACCACTCCCCTTTTGACTAAGACAGACGGAAGTAAGTTTGGGAAATCTGCAGAGGGAAATATTTGGTTAGATCCCAACATGACTTCGCCTTATGCTTTTTACCAGTTCTGGCTCAATACAAGCGATGCTGATCTTGCTAAGTTTGTCAAGTATTTTTCATTGAGACCCCGGAGTGAAATGGAGGAATTGATCCAACAGGTCGAGGTAGATCCGCAAGCAGTCAAAAGAGAATTGGCTGCCGAGCTTAGCTCACGCATACATTCGGAATCTGCATGTGAATCCGCCCGGGTCGTATCTCAATTTTTATTCAACAAAAAAGCAAAAGCTGCTGATGCTCAATCTTTGAAGAAGGCTGACTTGGATATTATTGCAAATGAAATTCCTTCTTTTACCATTTCCAGATCGGATCTTAATGACGAGATTTCTGTAGTTGATTTATTATCAGAAAAAACAAGTATATGCTCGTCAAAATCGGAAGCACGAAGAGCTGTTAAAGGGAATGCAGTCTCTATCAACAAACAAAAGTATACAGATCCAGATGCTCAAGTTGAAATAAGCAACTTATTACACGATCAATATATTTTAGTTGATAACGGCAAGAAAAACAAGTTTATCGTCTCAGTCGGATAGTATGAAGGAGTCAAACGGTTAGAATCCTACTTACTCCTTGCTGAATTCTAAAGATACTGAGTTGATACAATACCTTAAACCTGTTGGCTCGGGACCGTCTCTGAATACGTGACCTTGATGACCGCCACATCTCGCACAATGTACTTCTATCCTACTCATACCCAGGGAACCATCATTTCTATAGGCAATAACTCCCTTTTCTACGGGCTTGTAAAAGCTGGGCCAACCTGTACCGGATTTGAACTTATGCTCCGAGTGGAATAAGTCCAAACCGCAACCGGCGCATGAATAAACGCCTTCTTTTTTTAGATCCCAATACTCTCCGGAATAGGCGCGTTCTGTGCCTTCCTGCCGTAATACGCGATATGCTTTGGGACTGAGCTCCTCTTTCCAATCGGACTCGGGTTTATTAATTTGCTCAAGGCTTTTTTTAGGTTCTGTATCTCCAAATTCCTGCGGCAAATTGGATGAGCTCTCAGATTGTGAGAGGCCGCAGCTCCATACTAATGCCAGAAGCATAGAAGCAAGATAAAGATTAAGTAATTTCATTTCTATCTAGTTTTATTACGGTTAGTGTTGTTGTTATTGTTTCTTAACTGGGCATCTCTTTTATTTGTAAAATCGACAATTGCCTTTACCGATGTGCCGATCGATAAGAAAACAAAAAAGGCTAAAGTAAGAACGATATAAATCGATTGATACGTCTGTGCTTCATAAATACTTTTGCCCGATAATAGCCAGGCATATAAACCGCTGCATATCAGGAATCCGATGAACCCATAAATGGCACGTCCCCAATCTCGCCCGGAGTCCGGAGTAACCATGAGAATAATAGCTGTGAAAAAAGAATAGTAAAGAAGCATCGAGGCCGAAATCATCCATGGAAACAACTGGTATGTTTCCATCAAGCCTACCCAACCTAGAGACATCCCTATTGTTGAAATAATCACACTTAGGAGAAATACAGCTGTCGCCAGTGAAATGGGATCCTTAAGGATGGCTATAAAACGATCTAACATTGAGTTCATATGCAACCTAATGCAAAGCGTCAAGTAAAGGTTCTGCGTAAAGGTTAAAATCATCCGCATCTGTAATGAGGACGGTTGAAAAGTCCCCTACTCGCAAGAAATGTTTGTCGGCGGGAACCTTCACTACATTATCAACTTCATGAGAGTCTCTATATGTCCTACCGACAAAATAGTTAGACTCCAGGCGATCCACCAGGATTTTTTGTTGAGTACCAATCAATTCCTGGTTTTTTTCAAAGTTAATTCCTCTTTGAATTTCCATAATCAATTGAGCTCGCTCTTCTTTAATGTCTGCTGGAACATCATCTTCCAATTCATGAGCCAATGTATTCTCCTCATGTGAATATTTGAATACACCTAAGCGGTCGAATCGCTGATCCTCAACAAATGCACATAATTCCTCGAATTCTTCCTCTGTTTCACCTGGAAAACCCACTAGCATAGTCGTCCGCAAAGCTAAATTGGGTACGTTTTCCCGTGCATAATTCAACAAATCGGTAGTTTCCTCAACGGTAATTTGTCGACGCATCCGCTTTAGCACAGAATTAGAAGCATGTTGCAGCGGTATATCCAAATAGTGACAAACGGATTCATTCCGAACCATTGCATCAAAAATTTCTCTTGGAAATTTGGTCGGATAGGCATAATGCAGTCTAATCCACTCGACACCCTCAACATCTGATAGTGCATCTAATAATTCGGGCAGTACTCTTTTCTTGTATAAATCCAAACCGTAATAGGTGAGCTCCTGGGCAATCAAGTTAATCTCTTTTACTCCAATACGCGCAAGTCCCTTAGCCTCCTCAACCAATTTTTCTATGGGTTGGGACCGGTGCTTCCCTCTCATGAGAGGAATTGCGCAGAAAGCACAAGTTCGATTGCAACCCTCTGAAATTTTCAGATAGGCAAAGTGTTCCGGGGTTGCAATATTTCGCTGTCCTAAAAGTTCGTGTTTGTAATCAGCTTCAAAGCGAGCGAGTAAGGCGGGTAGCTCCATCGTGCCGAAAAAAGCATCTACTTCTGGAATCTCGGCTTCTAAATCATCTTTGTATCGCTGCGAGAGACAACCTGTAACATAAAGCTTTTCAATGTGCCCCTGGTTTTTCTGCTCTGCATAATGCAAAATAGTATCAATAGATTCTTTTTTTGCTAAATCTATAAAGCCACAAGTGTTTACGATAATAATATTCGCATCACTTTCATTACTCTCGTGATCAGCTTCTATTTCATTACCTCGAAGTTGAGTTAGGATTTCTTCAGAATCTACCAGGTTTTTTGAACATCCTAGCGTGATAATGTTAACTTTATCTGGAGTTAAGGTGTTTACTTTCAAAATATACTATTTAATGAGGGCAAAATTACTAATCCTATTCTTCTTTTTTGCAGGATTTACCACAAAAGGTCAAATTGGCTTACAAGGACACTACCACACGTTGAATTCATTAGATGAACAGTCTACTGTTTACAATAGTTTCACGGGTGGCCTGGACTATTGGTTTAGGCTACCACGTGTTCGCCTGGAGTTCAGGCCTTTCCTGGGTGTTGAGCATCTGCAGAGCAGAAGCTCAAACCTTTCCTTTCAAGGATTAACCTTTGAAATGCAAACTCTATTCTACCCCATGGATTGGTTTAACGACTGCCAATGTCCCACATTTGGCAAGACCAACGATTTTATCAAAAAAGGATTCTTCCTGACAGTAGCTCCATTTGCCAGCACTCCGATTTCTACTCCCGAAGCCTGGGATTCAGGTGCTGAATTCATTTGGGGATTAAAGGCCGGAGCTGGTCTGGATATTGGTTTATCAGACTATGTCACATTGAGTCCTTTTATACGCCTGGCCTATTTTAATGATCAAATCATTCGACGGGCCGACATTGAGAAATCGAGCTCTATTACTTTCCAAGTCGGGATCTTATTAGGTCTCCGATGGGATACTCAAAACTTCTAATCATGCATGTAAATGCCCATTCAAGAGCGCATGCCAACCGACTATTCCTGCACTTACTGCTACATTAAAAGAATGTTTTGTACCAAATTGCGGGATTTCCAGGGCGAGTTCCAGATAATCCAGGAATTCTTCAGAAACCCCATCCACCTCATTCCCAAAGAACAAGGCATAACGAACCGAGGAGTTTGGTTTCCAGTTTTCTAACATCAGGCTATCTTTTGTTTGCTCCACTCCTGCCAAGACATATTCTCTTGCTTGTAGATACTCGATCAGTTTTGTGGCGTCCGAAAAGTACTTCCATGAGACCGAAGCCGTAGCTCCGATAGCTGTTTTGTTAATTTCCTTGTGTGGAGGCTGCGCTGATATACCAAAAAGTAAAATTTCCTGAATCCCCAGTGCATCGGCAGTTCTGAACATACTGCCTACGTTTAGAGCTGAACGAATGTTGTCAAGAACAAAAATTAAAGGGAATTTATCACTCTGCCTGAATTCTGAAACAGTTTTTCGCCCCAGTTCGTCCAGCTTTAATTTTCGGTATTTCATTTTTCTTTGAGTTCTAATACCATTTGAACGAAAGAAACAAACAATGGATGAGGTTTTTCAACCCGACTTTTATACTCCGGATGATACTGGACTCCAACAAACCAGGGGTGGTTCTTTAATTCCATGATTTCGACCAGACCCGTTTCTGGATTTCTTCCTGAGGCTTTCATGCCCTTTTTCTCAAAAGCCTCTAAATATTCGTTATTAAATTCATATCGGTGCCTGTGCCTCTCATCTACTCGTTCTGTTCCATATATTTTATGAGCGAGACTGCTCTTAGACAATCTACATTCATATTTACCCAGCCGCATCGTTCCACCCATATCATCCAAATCCTTTTGGTCAGGCATGATGTCAATAATGGGGTCAGGGGTGTCGGGCTGCCATTCTGCACTAGAAGCCTTCGGTAAATCCAAAACATTTCGAGCGAATTCGACCACGGCACATTGCATACCTAAGCAAATACCAAGGAATGGAATATTATTTTCTCTCACAAAACGAATAGCCTTAAGCTTCCCTTCGATACCCCGCGATCCAAATCCGGGTGCTACAATGATACCATCGTATTGTAACAATTCTTCCATTCTGTATTCAGCATCTTCCAAGCGCTCCGAATGAATGGGGATAACTTTTACTTCCGTCTCTGAAACAGCACCTGCGTGGTACAATGATTCATAAATGGATTTGTATGCATCCTGCAATTCATTGTATTTCCCAATTAACCCGATGCGAATTTCGTGAAGAGGGTTCTTTTGATGACCTAGAAAAACTTTCCACGCATCTAAATCAACAACCTCATTAAATTCAGTAATATTCATCTTTTTGAGCACCATTCGGTCTAACTTCTCTTTTAACATGAGAAGTGGAACATCATAAATAGAATTCGCGTCAATAGCCTCAATGACAGATTCTTGATCAACATTACAAAACAGGGCCAGTTTTGTGCGAATTTCTTGGGTCAGTTCGTGCTCTGTCCGACAAACTAAAAGGTCGGGCTGAATACCAGATGTAAGCAGTTCCTTAACTGAGTGTTGAGTGGGTTTTGTTTTTAATTCTTTTGCTGCTGAAAGGTAAGGTATGAGGGTAAGGTGAATGACCAGGCAATTTTGGATGCCCAACTCGTTACGCAGTTGTCTCAGCGCTTCGATATAAGGTAGAGACTCAATATCTCCAACCGTTCCTCCTAATTCAGTAATTATAATATCATGATCTCCAGTCTTACTCAGAGCGATGACCCGCTCTTTTATTTCATCTGTAATATGTGGAATGACCTGGACGGTTTTACCTAAATAATCCCCTCTTCGCTCTTTGTTGATAACGGTCTGATATATTCGACCGGTAGTCACATTATTGGCTTGCGACATAGACTGATTCAAAAATCGTTCGTAGTGCCCCAGATCCAAATCAGTTTCGGCACCATCGTCGGTAACATAGCATTCGCCATGTTCATAAGGATTGAGGGTTCCGGGATCTACGTTTATATAGGGATCAAACTTCTGGATGGTTACGCGGAGGCCCCTGGCTTGAAGGAGTTTGCCAAGCGAAGCAGCAATAATTCCTTTACCTAAGGATGAGGTCACTCCCCCCGTAACAAAGATATATTTAGACATGCTGTAAATTTTCAGGTTGTTACGGAATGTAAAGGTACACAAAGAATTTCAAAGCTCAGGATTTTACTCCCCTGTTATCCATCTGAGATTAACTGTTTATTAAAACTTACATAATGCTGTAAACTCCAGCTGTAATTCTTAATTTTGAAATCAATCTAATAATATGGATTATACTTTAATCGTGATGTGGGTCGGCTTTTTTTTGGCCTCATACTCTGTTGTTGGAAATGATGTCATCCAAACTTTGGGTACATTTCTTACATCCAACGAAGATCGGGCGCCCTGGTGGACACTATGGATATTTGCAGCTAGTATACTTTCGATCGCCCTTGTTTACGGTTTTTTGCAAAATGATATTTCCTACGGGCGATTAGATCGATTTAGTGCCCCTGAAGTTATGCCCTGGTATTATTTATTGCCTCCGATTGTATTGCTTCTTATTACGCGGTCTGGAATTCCCGTCAGTACGACTTTCATGATTCTCACGCTATTCTCAATTCAAGATCTACCCGCAGAGTTTTCGACATTAATGGGTAGTATCTTCGATACCGAGCAGAAATTAGGAGGAATGATATACAAGTCAGTTCTCGGATATATTGTGGCTTTAAGTTCAGGGCTCATCATCTTTGTTGCTATCAGTCGCTATACAGAGCGGATATTCGTATTAAACCCGATACCAAAGGGCCAAAGATATATATGGACCATCATTCAATGGTGCACCACAGCATTTTTGTGGTTCCAATGGTTATCACAAGATTTGGCAAATATTTATATCTATTTTGGCGGAGGAGACGACCTGAATGTATTTGAGTTTATTATTAGCTTGTTAATTATTGTGGGCCTTTTAGGGTATATTTTTTATCGGAAAGGCGGCGCAGTTCAGGATATTGTCCGTTCTAAATTTAACACTGCGGATATACGGTCTGCTACTTTTATTGATTTCATTTACGGAGTCATATTGTATATATTCAAGTATGACTATTTTGGAATTTGGGGCGGAAAAATCCCCATGTCTACCACCTGGATATTTGTCGGGCTATTAGCCGGCCGGGAAATGGGGATTGTATTAGTCCAAAATGGCTACGTAGCTCGAGCTATATTAAATATGTTATTTGCAGATCTGGGTAAGATCTTTTTTGGGCTTCTAGTTAGTATAGTTCTTGTGTTTTTAATCAAGTATCTATCAGTTATCATGTAAATTCCTAAGGTCGAAAATCTTCGCCCCATAAACGAAATGCTAATTTTCGCCAAGCATATAGTCCCAAATTGCCGGCGAGCACTCCAACCAAAAATCCAAGCAGTATATCTGATGGATAATGAACACCCACATAGATTTGTGCGTATCCAATGCTTATTGCCCAAAAAAGTAAAAGAGCGACGGCAAGGCTATGTCCATAAAACAAAGAAAAAGCAAAGAAGACGGCCATTGCCATGTGATTGGCAGCGTGCGCAGAGCTCATGCTGTACCCGCTGCCGCATTTTACAAGAAGTCGAGCATCCACCGGCGAATCAGAATGGCAGGGACGCAACCTTTGAATTTGCTTCTTCAAAGCATAATTGGTAGTTCCATCAGATACGCCGACTGTAATAAAACAAAAAGCCAGCCAAACAAACGCCTTCCACTTATAACGAATTAGAGCCATCACAATCAATAGAAAATAAAAAGGAATCCAAAATCCTCCATCTCTAATCGGGGGTAAAACTGCATCTAAAAACCCGGTAGTAGCTGATTGATTAATCCACTCAAAAACGGCGATATCCCATTCTAACATAATTATACTTTCCTATTTTTTAACGGCTCGAATTATGAGTCTATCTGAATTATTCGGATCAAAAGGATTCAAACGATAATCGCCATAAACTGCACTAATTTCAAGTGGAACCGAAGAAAATAAAGATTTGAAATCATCTAAAGTGAAAGCCTTAACCCGCTCTTCGAAGGTGAGTGAAGACTTATCTTCTGGCAGGACCTGAATCGTTTTTTTTACCTCACCGTCATCCAGGGATCGAGATAATTTGAAGGTGACATTATCAATTACCTTAGTCTCTATGGGCTTAATGGTATTCTCCAATTTTTTCACATTCAAAAAATCAATGATGCACTCGCCCCCTCTACGTAAAACAAGAGAAATATTTTCCAAGGTATTCTGATGCTCGACCCATGATTCAAAATATCCAAAACTGGTGAAAAAATTAAAAGCGTAATCAAATGACTCTTCATGAAATGGAAAAGGATAGCGCATATCGTGCTGAAAAAAGCTTGAATTTGTTCCTTTTGAAGAATTGGCTATATCTATATTCTCACTAGCAATATCTATACCGACTACATGATGCCCGTCTAATGCGAGTAAGCGTGAAAACCGCCCCTCGCCGCAGGCCACATCCAAAATACGAGAACCAGGAGGTATTTGTAGCTCAGTTTTAAGGTTCCTTAAAAAACGTTGCGCTTCGACTCCGTTTCTTTGGTTATAAAGGATATGATAATATGGAGAGTTGAACCAAAGTGTAAACCATTCCTTTTCCGTGTCAGATTCCATCTAATATTCAGTTTATCTTAACAAAAGTCGTATTTTTACCTTATACTTAATAACGAACAAATATACAATACTTTGACGCTAATTAAATCTATCTCAGGATTCAGAGGCACCATAGGAGGAGTTGTGCATAATAATTTGACACCAATAGACATCGTCCAATCAACCGCTGCTTTTGCACAATTTATGAACAACAAAATTGAGCAAGGAGCTAAGATTGTAGTGGGTCGGGATGGACGGAAGTCAGGGCCTCATGTTTTCGCTCTTGTTTCGGAAACTCTACGTTCGATGGGTTGTCATGTTATTGATGTAGGCCTAAGTACTACACCCACAGTAGAAATGGCAATTTTACAACACGAGGCCGATGCCGGCATCGTACTAACCGCCAGTCATAACCCTATGGGGTGGAATGCTCTAAAACTGCTTGATTCGAAGGGTGAGTTTCTGGATAAAAAAACTGGAGAGGCTATCATAGCCCTTAGCAATAGCGATGAACTAACGTTCACTCCTATTGAGAACTGGGGAACGATTGAAATTGATAGGAATAGTATTCAAAATCACATTGAAAGCATTTTAGCAGATGAATTGATTAAAGCAGAAGAGGTCAAGAAAAAGAAGTATCATGTCATAATTGACGCAATAAACTCAACGGGTGCCATCGCGATTCCGGCACTATTGGATGCCTTTAATTGTACCTATGAAATTATAAACGGTGAAGTAAATGGTGAATTTGCACATAATCCAGAACCTTTGTCCGCCAACCTTGAGGAATTAAAGTCTCAGGTTAAAGAGAGAAGGGCAGACTTAGGCATAGCTGTCGATCCAGATGTGGACCGCTTGGCTTTAGTTGACGAGAATGGCAGATATATAGGTGAGGAATACACATTAGTGGTCGCTACGGACTTTGTATTAGCCTCAAAGGGAAAAGGCCATTTTGTTTCAAACCTTTCTTCATCCAAAGCACTTCAGGATTTTATTATTTCTAAGGGAGGAACCTATGAAAGCTCAGCGGTCGGAGAAGTTAACGTAGTCAAAAAAATGAAAGAAACAAATGCCATTTTGGGTGGAGAAGGCAACGGAGGTGTTATTTATCCCGCTTTACATTACGGGCGAGATGCACTCGTAGGTGTTGCTTTCACTTTACAACATATGACGAATCAAGATAAGCCTTTGAGTCAAATTGCTAAGCACTATCCTCGGTATGAAATGATTAAAGATAAAATCGCTCTACCCCGGGATATGGACATTCAAAAGCTGTTGGAGCGTCTTCAGCAATCGTTTCCGGGACACGACTGTATTACCATTGACGGGCTCAAAATTTTGTTTAATCAGGGATGGGTTCATCTGCGAGCATCGAATACTGAACCGATTCTTAGACTCTATGCGGAGCATCACACTCAAGAAAAGGCCCGATCATTAGCTAATAAGGTTCGAAGGGAGTTTGAACAGATTATTGAATACCGATAAGACTTCACTACATTATGAAAATATATTTCGATAACGCCGCATCAACACCGGTACACCCTGAAGTCAGGGATGTTATGATAGATTCCTTGAATGAAGATATTGGTAACCCTTCATCGATTCATGATCACGGTCGAAAAGGGAAAGCTAAAATAGAGCAGGCTCGAAAAGTAGTTGCCCAACACTTTCAAGCCTCACTCGGAGAAATTTTCTTCACCTCTGGTGGCACAGAATCGAATAATATGGCCTTAAAGTGCGCGGTAAGAGATTTGGGCGTGACTCATCTTATTTCCATCCCCATAGAACACCATTGTGTACTTCACTCTATAGACCGAATAAGAAAACATCATCCAGAGGTTACTTCCTCTTTTCTAACGGTAGACTCTGAAGGTAAAATAAATCCCGATGAATTAAATCAGCAATTAGCTAGCCTGGAAAATAAAAAAGTTCTAGTCAGTATCATGCATGCCAACAATGAAATTGGGACTATTCAAGATATGAAGCGCATATCCAATATTTGTGAGGAGCACGATGCCTATTTACATTCTGATACTGTTCAAACAGTAGCTCATTATCCCATAGATGTGAGCCAGACTCGAATTCACTTTTTAACAGGTTCTGCCCATAAGTTTCATGGTCCTAAGGGAGTGGGCTTTCTATATATGAATCAAGAAGCCATCCTCGAACCCTTCATTGATGGTGGAGCGCAAGAGAGAAACATGAGAGCCGGAACTGAGAACATTACCGGAATTGTAGGAATGGCCGCTGCACTTGAATTGGCGAAAGATCGACTTGAAGATGACCATGACCATATTTTAAAATTACGAAAAAAATTAAAAGATGGATTGACGGCATTAAATCCTGATATTACATTCAATGGTGCGCAAGACGCTCAATCTTTACTGCCAACCGTTTTGAATGTACAGTTCCCACCCCACCCTAAAAGTGACATGTTCTTAATGTATATGGATTTGAAGGGTATATCTGTCTCAGGAGGAAGTGCATGCAGCTCAGGAGCAAATCAAGGATCACATGTTATTAATGAAATTCTAGGTGATCAAGAAAAAGGAATGGCTGTTCGCTTTTCATTTTCTAGATATAATACAGTCGAAGAAGTGGATCGCGTATTGGATGCAATTAAAGAAATTCTAGAGTGGTGATCTCCCATGAATTTTATATGGATCGAGCGATTCAGTTGGCGAATCATGGAGATAATCGCACAAAGACCAACCCAAAGGTAGGTGCGGTCATTGTTCATGAAGGGCGGATTATTGGGGAAGGTTGGCATAGTGAATTCGGACAAGCTCATGCAGAAATAAATGCAATACGCTCTGTGCAAAAAGCCAACAAAAAGCTTTTACCTGAGTCAACCATTTATGTTACGCTAGAACCTTGCTCCTTTTTTGGAAAATCGCCTTCATGCGCGCTTAGAATTGTAAAAGAGGATTTCAAAAAAATTGTTGTTGGTGCGATTGATCCCAACCCAAAGGTTAGTGGTGGTGGATGTAAAATCTTAAGGGACGCCGGTCTAGAGGTTGTTATTGGTATTCGTAAAAACCAATGTGAACAATTGCTATTGCCATTTACCATACAGCAAGAGAAAAGTCGGCCGTTTATCCATCTCAAGTGGGCTCAGTCCTACGATGGGTATTTAAGTATAAAGGGCAAACAAACACCTATCAGCCACCCATACCTCAAATTCGTAACTCACCGCATTCGCGGAGAAAGCCAGGGTATTTTGGTAGGCACAGAAACATTGCTTATTGACAATCCGGGCCTGGACAATCGTTACGGCATTGGGGATAGCCCCGTTAAGATAATATTAGATCGTAAAGGGCGAATCCCAATTAAAAACTGGGCATTTTTATTGAGTAGAGGTCCTACCTTAGGTCTTGGTCCTGTAGACCACCCCCTAAAGCCCTATTTTGACAAATTTCTTGAGGTGGATAGCGAAATTTCTATTACTGATGTGTTAAAACTGGTATACAAAGAAGGAATAGGTACATTGATGGTTGAAGGAGGAGCGCATCTTCTAAAATCATTTATTAAGCAAGACTTATGGGATAGAGCTACTGTGATAAAAAGTCCGAGATCGCTTAACGAAGGAGTAAAAGCGCCTCATTTAAACGGGCATCTTCTCAATAAAACTTCTGTAATTGACCATGATGTTTATGAAATAGCTCCTAAGAGTCTAGAACCTATTTATTGAGTAGCTATGCTGTGCTTTTTTATATAGTGATCCACAATTTTTCTTCCGTGATCCCTTGTGTTTTCAATGAATAATCGATGCGTTTTCATTCCGCACTGAATAACTCCTGCTAAATATAAATTAGGCACATTGGTTTCTAAATGATCTTCATCACACACTGGAGTACTGTCTCCGTCGTCTTCAATATCGACTCCACATGATCTTAAAAAGTCATAGTCAGGATGATAGCCAGTCAGCGCTATTACAAAATCATTGGAAATAGACCACTCCTTTCCATCTTTTTCGAGTAAAACTTCACTCTCTCGAATTTCTTTTACATGCGTTTTAAAGTGAGCCTTAATAGACCCTTCTTTGATTCGATTAACTATATTAGGTCGAATCCAGTATTTGACTCGAGGATTGATCTCCTCTCCCCTCACAGCCATGGTGACTTTTGCTCCTTTCTGCCAGCACTCCAGTGCTGCATCGCAGGCAGAATTAGCCGCACCAATAACCAGCGTTTCTTTACTGATATAATCGTGCGGGTTTTTATAGTAATGACTCACTTTGGGCAATGACTCACCGGGTATATTCATTCGATTCGGTTGGCTGTAATAACCGGTAGCTATAATAACTGCATGAGAGGTATAGTGAGCTTTATCTGTTTTAACATCAAAATATCCGTCGTTTTGATTCACCTGATTGACTCCCTCAAAAGTTTTCATATTTAAAGAATTATCAAGCACAAGCCGTCTGTAATATTCAAGAGCCTCATCGCGCGTAGGACGAGCGTGATGAGATAAAAAGGGGGTTTCTGCAATCTCTAACTTGGAAGAAGTTGAAAAGAAGGTCATCTGATCGGGGAAGTTATATAAAGAGTGCACCAATGCACCACGCTCAAGGATGAGATAGGAAAGACCGGCCTGCTGGCACTCCCACCCACATAAAATTCCGGTAGGTCCTCCCCCAACAATGATCATGTCAAAATTCTGATTCTCCATAAAGTCGTAAGTTAGTTTAACTGAAAGGCATATTCGTTTATGCCATAAGAGTAATACTTCCTTAACACGCTAAGTCGCGGCCTTGTTTGAATAAGAGCTAATAGAATGCATTTTAATGGTGTAAGTTTCTAAAATAGGACTCCTTTGTCCAGATCAGTTACGTACAACAGATGCGTGAAAACAGTATGTTTGCGTCACCGCTGTGAAAGGGCCGTCAGGCGTCTCGTCCTGCGGACGAGACCGACAGCCTGTAACATAGGGACCCCATATGCGAACCATGGGCATGGTTCGCATATGGGGTGACGCCCAAAAATTAATCCATAAGAAGGGCTTAAAAGTTAGTAGATTTGTCAGCTCATGACGAGAAGGGCAGACATAAAAAAATCACTGCGCATAGCGGGACCTGTGATATTGGGACAGTTGTCCTATATTGCGCTGGGTGTGATCGACAGCATGATGGTAGGACGTCTCGGAGCAGAACCCCTGGCGGCGGCGGCATTAGCAAATAGTTATCTAGCCATACCCCTCACATTCTGTTTTGGACTCACTGCCGGCGTAGCTCCTATCGCGGCCAAATTGTTCGCTCAAGGGAAATCCAACTCATTAACCGCTGTGTTCAGAAATGGAAATTGGACGGCCATGTCAATAGGTGTATTAATGGGAATATTAATGGCAGTAGGCATTCCGATACTGAGTTTATTGGATCAGCCGGAAGCAGTGATTGTAACTGCGGAGCCGTATATCTATCTCCTGGCATTGAGCATTCTACCGCAGGCGCTATTTTTGAATGCAAAAAACTTTACTGAAGGACTCGAGTGGATGCGGCCGGCTCTGTATGTCAGTTTGGCTAGTGTACCTATAAACTTTTTGCTCAACTACCTCCTGATTTTTGGCCCCTGGATCTTCCCTTCCTGGGGATTAGTGGGAGCTGGAGTAGCGACTGTTATCACTCGCTTTTTAATGATGGGCTTTCTGTGGCTTTTGATGAATTATAGTCGTTTTAATAAATATCTGGCTTTCGATTTTAAATGGGACGAAAAAATTGTCCGGAAAATACTATCACTAGGTATTCCCGCCGGTTTTCAATATACCTTTGAAACGGGCGCCTTCGTAGCTGCTGCTTTTTTAATGGGTTGGCTGGGGACATTACCCCTAGCAGCGCATCAAATAGCCATTAATTTGGCATCCATCCCATTTATGGTATGCATCGGACTATCATCTGCAGGTGCGATACGAATGGGTCGAGCATATGGAGAGGGGGATAGACAAAGAATAAGGTTTACAGGAGCCAACATTTTATATGTCACTTTGGGTTTTATGGCTGTTTCTGCTGTTTTAATTACACTACTTCGATTTGAGCTTCCCCGGTTATATATAGACAATCAGGAGGTGATTCAAATGGCTGGTGAAATGTTATTTATTGCGGCTTTATTTCAGTTATCTGACGGAATACAGGCGGTAAGCGTAGGTTTGCTTCGTGGCCTCGAGGACGTCAGATGGCCCACTTTTTTTGTTATGCTTGCCTATTGGGTACTCGGTCTGCCTTTGGGATACCTACTTGCTTTTCCATATGGCTGGGGCTATATTGGTATTTGGATGGGACTTTTAATTGGACTGAGTTTCTCAGCTCTATTTTTATTGATTCGGTTTCTTCGAGCGAGCAACATGAAATTTCTTTCCATCTGATACCCTATGACCTCGGCTTTCGGGGCTATCAGAGCAACATCTTAATTTTAACAGACCTAGAAACTGCTATTCGGAAAGATATAGGTCAAACTCAACACGTCTGTTCAATCTACGTCCTGATTCGGTATCATTATCGGCACGAGGTTGATCGGGCCCAAACCCTACATAAGACATTCGAGAAGCACTTATTCCCCGACTAGCCAGATATTCGTAACATGAGCGAGCTCGCTGCTCGGACAGCCTTTGATTCAAAGAAACACTGCCGGTATTATCAGTATGTCCACTAATTCTAAGCTTGTAATTTGGATATCTCTTCATGATCGTGGCGATATCATTCAAATTTCTAAAGGAGGAAGGTTTCAATGTCGCCCGATTTGATTCGAACTTTACTGACTCCATAGCCAGATCTAAGGTTTCCTGTTCTTTCTTTTCGATTTGCGGACATCCCATATTACTGGCCGGTCCAGGGGTTTCTATACATTTATCATCTTTATCGGGCACTCCATCGCCATCTGTATCCGGACAGCCGTTTGTAGCTGATGGTCCATACTCATTTTTGCACTCATCACTTCCATCTGGAACGCCATCGCCGTCGCTATCTATAATTGGACAACCATTATTTTCCTTACTCCCAGGAACGTTGGGACACTCATCAGAGCTGTCGGGGACACCATCACCGTCGGTATCTGGACAACCACCAAAAATTTTCGGTCCTGCATCATCGGGACACTTATCTGTATGATCTGGGATGCCATCGCCGTCTTGATCGGGGCAGCCATCAAACATTGCTAAGCCCGCTTCGTTGGGGCATAGATCATAGGTGTTAGCCACACCATCTCCATCCGTATCCAGCTCTTCTTCTTTATCTAGTTTAACTTCCTCCTCCTCTTCTTCAACTAGGGGCTTGATCTTCTTCTCTTGCAAAAAATAATACTTCACACCCATGGCTAAATTCATATTCGATCGATTCTCTCCACTTAGATGGTATGCGCCCTGCAGGTTGATAGCCGTAGAGGGGTGAACTTTGATATTTAGTCCCAAGCCTATGGGAAGATCGACCTCCGTTTGACTATCAACGGAAAAAAGTGCGTTCCCTCCTAAAAGGACGTAAGGTTGGAACACGGCATCATCGGACTTTAAATTATACTGAATCTGTGCTCCAATACTATGCATTCTTTTGGGGGAAAGGTCATCATTGAATTGAACTACAGCAGTTCTAAACGGAAGATACAATTCCAATGGCCCTGAAAAATTATGCATGTAGCCGATTTCAAATCCATCGCTATAGGATCTAAAATCTGCAATATCGCCACCACTTGGGCCTAAGAAGTCTACAAATAACTTTTTTGCTGCAAAACCGTGCTTGCGGACAATTTCAGTGGAGTCTGATTGACATATTCCAAAATATGGAGTCAAAAAAGTCAGAGCAATAAACACAAACAGGATTTTTTTCATCATCTAGTCTTTTGACAAGGGTACATATTATCAAATATAGTAATAATTCTGAAAAAAAAGATGTTCGGTTATGTTATAGCCTCAAAGAAGCCGGTTTGGGTATTTTTTTTCACTTTATTCCATGGGAAACACCTTCCATTCATAGCTATATAAATTCCCGCTGGCATACTTTGCACAAAAGCGAGTGCACTACCTAGATTGAAAAATCCATCCGAGGATGTTCCAAATGCATATGGAATCATGGCGCCCACAAGAACGATAACTTTATCTGCCAAATCTTCCTTGGCCAAATAAGCTGCTGTCTCAACCATTCGATCGGTTCCGTGAGTAATAACAATGTGCTCAGAAGTTGTCTGCTGACAATTGTGGAGAATTACGAGACGGTCAGCATCTTTCATATCCAAGCTGTCTACCATCATAAGTGTCTTAATGTCAATATCCAAGGTGCACCTACCCCTGGACAGCATATCGGGCAAGTGAGTATCTCGAAAGAAAAGATCACCGGTAATGTAATTATAATCTTTATCGAAAGTACCTCCGGTTACGTAAACTTGAATCATAAAAAGTAGGCTTAGAAACAAAAAAGGGAGGGGATTTCCCCCTCCCTTTTTGATTATTCCTCTATTGAAAATTCACTTTCATCAAAATCAACATTAAGTTGTACTTCCGACATTTCCATTTTTATTGGCTGCGGCATCGCTCCGCTAACCTGAGTGGTCATAGGAAACATTAATCCATCGACTTCCTTGTAATCCATGTAGTCAACAGTTATTGTAATCGGGCCTTGAGGGCCTTCAGAAGATGAAATTTCTCTAATCTTAAGGCCAGATTCCTTATCAAAGAAAAATGTTTTCTCTTCTCCAGATTTAGACGTAACCTTAATTTTATATGCAGATTGTCCATCAACCTCAGTCATACCTACTAATTCGATTTGAGTTCCCATTTCATCGTAATACAACTCTCCAAAAAGCCTTGCGTTCTCTTTAAAGCTCTCGAGTTCTTCCCCTTCAATCATTCGCTCACCCTGGGGGGATTGAGCCATTCCTTTTCCATCATTGTAGACTTGCTTTTGAGCCACCATGCCATTCATTTCAACAGTTTCAACGAATTGGTTGGGAACGTTTATTTTTCTTGTTCCCAACAGGGTCATGGGCCCTACATTCATGTTGTACTTCATTAAAGCACTATTCACTTTGCGCATAGCTTCTTCCCCACCGAGCGCATTAAAATATGACTGCATTACTTTCTCTGCCGTTAAGCCCTCAGGCATTGCCTCATCTGAAGCAACCACCTCCTGGCCTTCCGCATTGAGGAAAGTAATTTCATTTTGTGCGTCAAATCGTTTTACCTTTTCAGCTACATCGTCTTGGTTACCAACGATCAGAATATTAGCAGCATCAGGTCGAATATATTTCTGAGCAGCCTTCATCACATCCTCTTTAGTAACTGCCTCAATCTTTCTCAGGTAGGATTCATAAAAGTCTTTAGGCAAATTATACCGCGCAATAGATAGTGCCTGCTGCGCAACAGTTTGAGGCCGTTCCAACGAACGTGCAAAAGAACCGTTCATAGAGTTTTTAACCAGGTTGAGGTTTTCATCTGCTACCATTTCGGTCCGAATCCGGTTCATCTCATGCAAAAACTCTACGACTGAAGAGTCAGTTACTTCGTTTCGCACACTGGCAGACGCTCTAAAACTTCCAACGAATCGGTCGGGAGATAAACTTGATCTAGCACCATAAGTAAAGGCCTTATCTTCACGTAGATTCTGCATCAAATAGCCTGAGAAAACACCTCCGCCAAGAATATTATTCATGACTCTCGCCGGAACATAATCGTCGGATGTAACTTTCAAGTCTACGGGGTAGGTTACGTTAATAACCGACTGAACAGCTCCCGGCCGATCTACAAATACAACATTCGTTTCCTTGGGAGCCTCTGGCATCGGGGTATTGGGCATTGAAACCTCTGCTGCTTTCCAGTCTCCGAAATACTTCTGAGCGAGAGATTTTGCCTCATCAACTTTAATGTCTCCAACAACAACAAAATAGGAAATGTTGGGCTTGAAATATGTGTTATAGTAGTCCTTGCAACTCTCTATAGAGATATTTTCTACTGTGGTCTCTGTGGGAAATTCACCGTAAGGATGATCCTTACCAAAATTGACCTGAGACCGAATGTTGGAGGCTATGGCATCCGGATTGTTTTTCGAAGAGGCAATTCCCGACAAAGTTTGCGTTTTCAATTTGTCAAATTCATCTTCGGGAAATGCGGGGTTTAATATCACATCAGACATAATATCTAACAAGGTCTTCTTATGTTGAGTTAGACAAGAGCCAAATGCTCCTCTACTTGACGTGGAGAGATTGGCACCTATAAAATCAATAGATTCGTCGATCTCTGATTTTGTCCTAGTCTCAGTTCCAGTGCTCAACAAGCTCCCTGCCATAGATACATAGCCAGCCTCTTCCCCCTCAAAGATAGGATCGGTATCAACGAATAGTTGGAAAGAAACGCGAGGCAGCTTATGGTTTTCAACCACAATGATTTTTAACCCATTATCGAGTTCAGCCTGCGTATAATCTCCCATCTTGAGCTGTGGAGCGGGGCCGGGTTCGGGAGGAGAGCTCCGAAAATCTTCTGTCTTTTGTTCCATAACTTGAGAAGGAGTCTCCGCCACTTTTTCGCCGGTTTTAGGTGAACATTGAAATAGAGAAAAGGCCAGTAGAACGATATATATATAATTCTTCATTTTTACTTAATTTTTATTGTGCTTCATTAGGTTTGGGCAGATAATACAATACGACGCGTTGGTTCGTATTTAGGTACTCCTTAGCTACGCGGCGAATATCTTCGCGGCTAACCGCTCTGTATTTCTCCAGGATTTCATTGATTAAACCCGCATCCCCGTAAAAGGTATGGTAAGTCGCTAAATTTTCAGCAATACCCGCCATACTAGCGTTCTGGCTTACAAATTGAGACTCCTTTTGATTGAGGACCTTTTGATACTCTTTCTCCGTTATCAAATTCATTTGAAGCTTTTTAACCTCTTCATCCATCGCAGCCTCTAAAGAGTCCGGAGCTGTGCCCATATTGGCAATACCATAATTAATACTCAAACCATAATGTTCCAGACCGAATGCAAAGTTGAATACTGCTAAAGCCAATTGCTCTTCATCCACAATTCGCTTGTACATGCGAGAGGACTCTCCCCTTGAAAGAACAGAGGCCAACATATCTAATGCATAATAATCGGGATGTGTCTGCTCCGGGATTCGGTAACCCTGTATAACTGCCGGCAATTGAATCGCATCATATACTGTGTCCCGGATTTCTTGGGTTAATTCAGGTTCATTTAAAGCTGGAACTGGAATATCATTTGTACCCTTTGGAATGGGCCCAAAATACATTTCTACCCATGACTTTACCTTATTCATATCTCCTAGATTACCCGCAATACTCAAAACAGCATTGTTTGGAACATAGAAGGTTTCGTAAAAGGTTTTATAGTCCTCTTCAGATGCAGCGTTCAAATGTTCCATAGAACCTATGGGCATCCATTTGTAAGGATGTTCGGAAAATGCACGACTGAACGTCTCTTGCATAACTGTTCCGTAAGGCTGATTGTCTACGCGTTGTCGCTTCTCTTCTTTTACGACGGAGCGCTGCGTTTCAATTCCTACTTCATCGACTACAGCATGTAACATGCGTTCCGACTCTAGCCACAAGCCCAATTCCAATTGGTTAGCAGGTAAAAGCTCAAAATAATACGTACGGTCAAAACTGGTATTTGCATTTAAAGATCCTCCAGCTTTTTCCACATATTTATCAAATTCCCCGCGTTCTATATTTTCGGTTCCCTCAAATAAAAGATGTTCGAAAAAGTGGGCGAAGCCCGTTCGCGCTGGATCTTCATTTTTAGAGCCCACGTGATACATCACAGATACGACTGCTACAGGGGCGCTCTCATCGTGGTGCAATATCACATGCAACCCATTATCCAGTGTGTATTCTTCAAACTCAATTTGTGTCATCTGGCCATAAGTTGTAGAAAGCAGGCAAGTTGTGCCCACCATCATCATTAAAAAAGATCGAATCAAATGTTTCATTGTTATGAATTTAATTTTATTAGAGCTTAAATATATAAAAGTAAATATCAACACGGGCAAAGAAATAGGTAGAGTTGTGCTTTTTGTGTGATTTTATCTACTATCTACTTCATAGAAGAGCTAAACGTGCTAAATAAATCGATCAGCGCAGCATGAACTCGCAAAAGCATCGGGTTTTGCCTTAAAAATAAATCCCATGCCCTTTATATAGCCCATTGCTTCCTTAAAAGCCGTAGAGGAAAGATAGCGAGGGTCAGGGTTAATATCTGCGTGAATTTCTATGGGGACAGCATACTTTTTAAGCAAAGGCGCAAGTGGATAAGCTACTTCTATAGATGCTGTAACCTCCTGAATCATACGCTGCTTCAGCGCAACTTTTCCCGCCCTGGTTGCGGTTTGCAAAAACATAAAACCACCGGCCCCCTCTCGCAAAAACACAATAACAGTGGCAAATTTAATATAGCCTTGTCGAACTTCAGAATCCGTTCCTACACATACCTTGAGCTGAGGCAAATAGTCCTCCTCACTCTTGAGTACGGCCTCTACCTCTTCCAAAAGAGGTAGCTTTAATGGATGACCGCTTATCCTTCTCCATGGCCGTTTAGATAGGGTGCGTTGCATGCCTTAATAACACTAGAAGGGTACCAAAAAGTTTAGAATGCTAAATTCGCCGGTTTAAAAATTGAAGCGATTTTGGTGAATAGTGTATTCATTAGCATTAGCGGTTTTAGGGCGGTCCCCGGCCCTACTTTTATAATTTACATAGACCCCATAAACATCAAAGCCGGGCCGGGGCGCTATGCTTCACGGCTCGTTCAGTACGCCGGCCGTCGTCACTCCTGGCGGGGAATAGGCCGGAGTGACTCTGGCCGCTTCACTCGGCCCGCTCCATCCGATCAGATGACTTGATCGGATGGAGCGGTCTCTTATCAGCAAGCTGAAAAGACCGTTGCGCAGCGCTTCCGCAAAAAATATAAAGGTTGTTAAATCAGTCGTTACAATCCCTTTTCCTCTACTATTCCACCATTCGCTACTCTAAATATTCTACCCGGAAATTTATCCAGAAGTCTATAATCGTGAGTGGCAATAATTACGGTAGTACCCTTTTCAGAATTTAATCGGCGCAAGAGAAACATAATTTCATCAGTCGTAGCCGGATCTAAATTTCCGGTGGGCTCATCTCCGATAATTAGCGAGGGCGTATTAAGCAAAGACCGAGCAATTGCAACGCGTTGACGTTCGCCTCCTGAAATTTCATGTGGCATGCGATCTTCCTTACCCGGAAGATGAACCCACTCCAGTATCTCGGCAATGCGTTTTTTTCGCTCCTTTTTCGACTTCCAGTCAGTAGCTTTTAGAATAAAATCCAAGTTTTTATACACAGAGTAGTCTTCCAGCAGCCGAAAATCCTGGAAAATCATGCCGAGCTTTCTGCGATAATCAGGAATATCGCCAGGCCGCAATGCAGATAAATCCACACCATCTACTACAAGTCGACCAGAATGCACCGGCAAAGAGGCAAAAAGTGTTTGTAATAGAGAAGATTTACCCGAACCGGTAGCGCCTAACAAATAACAGAAATCGCCTTCATAAATCGAAAGCTTCAAATCTGAAAGAACGGGGACATCAGATCTGAATATATTTAACCCCTGTACGTCAATAATTTTTTTCTTACTTGTCATATGTGCAAAAATAACATATTTTCAATAGGGTATGCAAGGGTAATACTTATGTCATTTCGAAACATCTTTTGCATTAATTGAGCACTGAATCGCACTTTCTAGTGTTGTATTATTACTTTTGCAATCTAAATTATTTGTGCGATGAATAAAACGTTAATCGCTTCTATTATTCTTATCCTTGGTGCTTTAAGTGTAATTATTTTCACTTCCAGCGATGTGAGCTCCTACGGTACTTTTGGCCAGGCAGAGCTCACGGGCGAGCGAATGAAAGTTGTGGGACAGTTAAGTAAAGATAAGGATATGATTTACGATCCGGTGGAAGACCCTAATCAATTTACCTTTTATATGAAAGATAATGAAGGCAGAGAAGAAAAAGTCGTTTTACTCCAAGCCAAACCCCAAGATTTTGAATTATCTGAGCAACTAGTCTTGACGGGCAATATGCAAGAAGATACCTTTATTGCTTCAGACATGCTGATGAAGTGTCCTTCTAAATACAATGATGAAGAGATTTATATTCGATCAGAATCTGGAGTCAAATGATTATAGCAGCAGTTGCGTATCAGGGAGAACATTTGATCTATGGCCAACTCGGCACTATAGCTATAATCACAGCCTTCATCTTTTCACTTTTGGGAAGCGTGGCATATTTCAAAGCTATTCAAAAACAAAAGCTTGCGAAATCTGCTACCGCGTGGAAAAAATTAGGTCGTATCTCCTTCGGCCTGCAAGGGTTCAGTGTTTTTCTCATTATTGGTCTTCTCTTTTATTTGTTGATCGAGCGTCACTACGAATATGCCTACGTATACGACCACACATCGGATAGCCTTCCGTTTAAATATATTTTTTCTGCCTTTTGGGAAGGACAGGAAGGAAGTTTTCTTCTATGGGCTTTCTGGCACGTCATTTTGGGGGGTATATTTTGGATAAGAAAGGGGAAGTACGAAGCGAATGTCCTATCTATCGTCTCCCTGGTTCAGTTTTTCATCTTGAGCATGCTTTTAGGCCTGTATATCGGCAGTGGTCCTGATGCCTTTAAGATTGGTATAAATCCTTTTGTTCTGTTGCGAGACACTGTTGATGCTCCCATATTTTCCAATGCGGATTACCTAAGCCTCATCGAGGGTCGTGGTCTCAATGCCTTGCTTCAAAATTATTGGATGACGATTCATCCTCCGACACTCTTTCTTGGCTTTGCAAGTACAACTATACCCTTCGCATTTGCATTGGGAGGCCTATGGGAAAGAAATTACAAGAAATGGTTAGGCCCAGCCCTCCCCTGGGCAGCTTTTTCAGCGGGTATTTTAGGTTTGGGAATATTGATGGGGGGCGCATGGGCATATGAAGCTTTAACTTTTGGTGGATATTGGGCATGGGATCCTGTAGAAAATATGTCTTTGGTTCCCTGGCTGATGCTTGTAGCAGGTATTCACTCCCATCTTGTTGCCAGAGCAACCGGTCATTCTTTGAAAGCAACATATGTTTTCTATATTTTGACCTTTTTCTTAATTGTGTACTCAACCTTCCTAGTTCGTTCTGGAATACTTGAAGAAACATCAGTTCACGCGTTTGTTGAGAGTGGATTAGAGAGACAGCTCTTTGTTTTTCTTATGTTTTTTCCTTTGCTCGCCTTTATTTCCCTGGCGTTTCATTATAAAAAACTACCATCACCAAAAAAGGAAGAGCGCTTGCAAAGCAGAGAGTTTTGGATGTTTACGGGTACCATGGTGTTGGCAATTTCAGCCATTCTTATAACGTATTTCACATCGCTTCCTGTCATAAATGCCATTGCATCATACTTTGATCCCCTTCATGAACCTTTAGTGATTAATGATCCCGTAGAACATTACAATGAAAACCAACTTTGGATCGCTTTGCTAATTGGCTTGATAAGTGGTGTGGGACAGTGGACACGGTATAATGAAAGAAACATCAAGCTTTACAGAAAGAAATTGTACAAACACCTTCTTATATCCGCAGGTATATCTTTAATCCTTACAGTAGTTTTTCTTCAATGGTTACAAGCCTCTGCCTGGCAGTATCAAATCCTTCTATTCTCGGGTTTTTACGCCATCATAACAAATACTGATCATTTAATTTCGACTTTCAGACAGCACCCTAAGACACTGGCAAGTTGGTTTTCCCACGCTGGCTTTGGCATAATGATTATTGGAATATTAGCCAGTGGATTAAATAAAGAAATTGTTTCCACTAACATGTTTGCCCAAAAAGGCCTGTTGGGATTAGACGAAGAAACTTTGAAGAAAAATATCATTTTGTTGAAAGGCTCCCCCATGATTATGAATGGTTATGAAGCAACATATGTAGATGATTCCATGGACGGAACCTACCGCACCTACGATATTAAATTCATACCATTGGACTCTAATACAGTTAAAGATTCCTTTACCCTTCGACCTAATATCATTTATAATTCAGACTTTACTAAAGTAGAGGCATACAATCCAGATACTCGACGTCGATGGAATTATGATGTTTTTACACACCTTAGTGGGCTACCTCCTCAAGAAATGAATTTCGAGGAAGCAAGGAAAATAGAAGATAGTCTCACTTATGAGATTAAAATGATTCCATTAGGAGATACCCTTCAAATTGGTGAAAACTATATTGTAGCTAAATACAGCACAGAAGCCCCGCAGCACAAAGAATATGAATATGAAAGTGGGGATATGACGATCGGTCTTAAGGTAACTAGTTGGTCGAATAAATTTACTGAGCCCGAAACAAAGATGCCTTTTCTACTGATTCGAAATAACTCCCTGTTCCAGTTCAGTGCTTATTTTCCCGATACCAGACTTAAGGTAAAACTGCCAGAATCATTTGCAGATCAAGTATTTGAGCAAGCGCTCATGGAAAAGAAAAAGACAGCAGAGCTTAAAGTTGGGGACACCTTAAATTGGCAGGGCTATTCTTTCCAGTTCGAAAAAATTGAACAACCACCAACAAATCTCAATTACGAGCAGAAATCAGGCGAATTAGCGATAGGCGCAGATTTTAAAGTTTCAGCATTGGATGCGCAAAGGCGATTTGACTTAGAGCCCGTGTTCGCAATACGCGATAGTAACGTTCTCTATACAGCAGACATGGATTCAATAAGTGGATTAGAGCTTAGATTAGCGCGGGTCAATCCTGAAACAGCTTCCTTTACTTTTCAATTTAGCAAAAGAGAGCATAAAGAACCGGATGTGCTTCCTATAGAAGTAGCACAACAAGTTCCTCGATCTGACTACATCGTTTTGTCCACCATAAAATTTCCGGGAATCAACCTTTTCTGGTTGGGAAGTTGTCTCATGCTTCTTGGATTTTTTACAAGTATGATTTTAAGATGGAAAGACAAATCGGCCTAAGCGTTTGTATTTTGGGATTGGGGAATGTTGGACAACATCTAGCATCCATTTTCCAGGACCGAAACATCCCAGTTCGCGCATTCTATAATAGGACCAGTATCTCTCCTACCTCGATCTCCGCATCTGCGCCCCTCTATAACGATATTGGCAAACTAACTACAGAAGCGGATATCTACATTTTAGCCGTTTCAGATGATGCCGTACGTAGGGTGGCTGAATTGCTTCCAAATACTGTTAAGGAAAAGAAGATAATCGCTCATACATCCGGCATTCATACCTTAGATATATTTCCTTCTGAAATTAAACATCCTGGGGTTTTTTATCCTTTAAATACCTTTTCTGATCAACAAAGCATTAACTGGGAGTCTACACCATTTTATATTTCGGGAGATACAAACACCTCTAAAAACCTAAGAAAATTAGCACATTTAATTTCTGAGCGCGTTTATACGATTAGCGACAAGCAAAAAAGCATTCTACATGTTGCAGCAGTTATCGCAAATAATTTCCCAAACCACCTTTTCGCACAAGCCGATGCATTATTGAAAGAGAATGATTTAGATTTTAGTCATCTGCTGCCCCTGATTAATACAATGGTTAGAAATTTAGATGAGAAGTCGGCCGCATCTAGTCAAACAGGACCCGCTATTCGAGGAGACGAACAGACAATTAGTAAACACCTGGAGCTTTTGAAAAACAAGCCTGAACTTCATGAGATTTACAAGACTTTATCAAAAAGCATTAATAAAAAATTAGATATATGAGAGTCATTGAAAACTATAAAGAAGGCGGATTTAAAGTAACGATCTTTAAGACAGATGTAAGATATCTCATCCAGCTTGAAGATGAGCGCTATATGTTATCATGGAAATTACCTATAGAAACAGATTACAATGTATTGAAGCAAGCGATATCTGACAAAATGGTGCCTTTGGGGAAAAACACATGGCCTAATCTTCAGGATGAACTTCGCTTAACTCCCCATACAGGATTAGAAAAAGAAAATGACTTTCCTCAAATCATATGAAGAAAGTCATCTTTCTAGTTTCGTTTACTTTAAGCTATAAATAACCGCTAACACTGGATGCTGTTAATAGATTCTCTCGCGCTGTCAAAATCTTCTTCCCATTCATCTAACACCCCTTGATCAACAGCACAACTGCGAAAAGATTCGAGGACGTCTATATAATCATCTGCTGCATTTTTATAGGCATTGCAGTTTTCAGTTGTTGGATTCATTCCATAAGCAGAGGCAGCATTCGTAAATGTTGTTAACGCATTCTGAACAGTTTCAGAAGCAAACCAATTTTGTCCGCATGCTACATTATCAACGTCATTGTCATCATCAGAGCAAGCCATAAAAATAAAGAAGAAAGAAAGTAGTAAGCCTGTTGTTAGTTTCATCGTTTTAAGTTTTGATTTGGATACTAAAATAGTGAAAATTACATAAACCTAAAATAAACCAAATTATTGGGAAGCATTTTTGGACTCAATCAAGGCCTTAAGTGCTTCAAGACCTGCATTGAAGTTTTTATTGTTATTTATAACAATATCCGCTTCCTCACGAAAAGGTGCTATAAACTTTTCAAATGCCGGAAGAACATGATTCTGGTATCGGTAAAGAACATCGTCTAAAGGGTAATTTCGCTCCAGTTGATCTCTTTTGATTCGTCGAATCACTTTAAGGTTTTCTTTTGCATGAATAAATACAGATAGATCAAATTGTTGAAATAACTCAACTTCAGCAAAAATGAATAGGCCCTCAACCAATAAAACTGGAGCCGGTCTAAACGTCAACATTTTAGCTTCTCGATTAGGATTATTGAAGGTATATTCCTTTTTTCTTACCTCATTTCCCTCTTTTAGCAGATTCACATCACTTACCAGCCCCTTTAAATCCACAGAAGTTGGTAAATCATAATTACATATCCCATTGGAGTCCTTTCTTTGATTTTCTCGCGGATAATAATAATCATCCTGACTGACTACACAAAGTTCACTTTTATCAAAATGCTTCTTTAACGAACGAATGAGCGAGGTCTTACCCGAACCACTTCCCCCTGTAATACCTATTATATAAGAACCCACTGTTGAATGTATTTTGGAAATTAAAAGTATAAAAATATATTCAAAACCTCCAGCTTAGAGAGGATTATCGATACTTGTGAATTTACATTATCTTCAGGCTCGAATACGAATTCAGATATGGAGGTTTTTATTGACATCGCTCGTGGCCTACTCGGAATGTCCGTTCTTGTCGGAGTTTGCTATTTATTAAGCGCAAATCGAAAACAAATTCGATGGGGTATGGTAGCCAAGGGGCTGATGATTCAGCTTGTATTGGCTATTTTTATTCTTAAGGGTGCAGAAATGGCTGAGTTTTGGTCTCCTCTGGGGTGGCCAAAAAGGTTCTTTAGCTGGATATCTTCATTTTTCGTTATTGTTCTTGATTTTACTACAGCTGGTGCTGAATTCATTTTTGGAGATTTGGCGAAGAGCCCGGGCATGGAAGGTAGTCTGGGTAACTTTTTTGCGTTTCAAGTCTTGCCTACGATTATATTCTTCGCCTCCGTGACAGCTATTTTATATCACTATGGCATTTTGCAGTTGGTTGTTAAATATATGGCCAGGGGAATGCAAAAGGTCCTAGGGACTTCAGGTGCAGAGTCTCTTTCCGTCATATCGAATATTTTCGTTGGACAAACAGAAGGTCCGTTAGTTATAAAACCTTATATAAAGAATATGACACAGTCTGAATTGTTGGCTGTGATGACCGGTGGTATGGCAACCATTGCAGGAGGAGTTATGGCGGCCTATGTTCAAATGTTAGGGAATTCTTATGCTCTTGCGCATGATGTGCCGCTTGAAGTTGGCCGTTTAATGTTTGCTGAGCAATTGCTCGGGGCAAGTCTTATGGCAGCCCCGGCAGCTTTGGTTATAGCAAAAATATTATATCCAGAAACTAAAATACCAGAAACCCAATCTGATGCTAAAATGACGATTGAGCGACCAGATGCCAATGGTATAGATGCCGCTGCAAGTGGAGCAAAACTAGGGTTGAAGTTAGCTGCCAATGTGGGTGCAATGCTACTGGCCTTCATTGCTCTTTTGGCTATGGGTAATTATTTCTTATTTCATTTTGGAGAAATCACAGGACTCAATGCCATGCTACCCGGAGCAGATTTAAAAATAGAAACACTTTTAGGATGGGTTTTTGCGCCAATTGCCTTTCTAATCGGTGTTCCTTGGGATGATGCTGTAAATATGGGGTCGCTTATAGGAACTAAAGTCGTGCTCAACGAATTTGTAGCATATCTTCAACTAGCTGATCTCGTTGGGGAAAACGCATTACACCCAAAGACTATCACCATGGCCACCTTTGCCTTGTGTGGTTTTGCCAACTTTGCTTCTATAGCCATCCAAATTGGGGGAATAGGTGGCTTAGCACCAAATCGAAAGTCAGATATAGCACGTTTTGGAATGCTCGCAGTATTAGCGGGAACATTTGCAAATCTCATGACTGCTACCATTGCGGGCGTTCTTGTTGGATCTTAAAGACCAATTTTCTTTCTATATTGCTTATTAAAGGTCATAATTTTGAAAAATTCAAATATCACAATTTCCTATCAACAGCTGTCTTTTCAAGAGCTTAGCCTCAGTGATAAAAAAACACTGGACCATGCTAAGCAAATGGCTGAAAAAGCATATGCCCCCTATTCTAATTTTCATGTAGGTGCCTCTGCGCAATTGGAAAATGGGATGCAAATCGGGGGAAACAATCAGGAGAATGCAGCTTATCCTTCAGGACTGTGTGCGGAACGAGTGGCCTTGTTTACGGCAAACAGTCAGTATCCGGATCAGGCTGTAGAATGCCTTGGTATATACCTGCCCGCAGTTTTTAATCCCACTATCCCTAGTCCCTGTGGTGCATGCCGACAGGTTATTTGCGAAATACGAATAGCTCAGGATAAGCCTATTCGTTTATTATTAATGAATGGTGACAATACGGTCTGGTTGTTTAATGACGCCAATGACTTATTACCTTTTTCGTTTACTTCCGACCACCTGAAGTAGAGATTCTTTTCTCAAGTAACTTTTCTACCTGTCTGGCCTGTTCTAATGTATCTACACCTAAAGACTGATATCCCGTTTCATAAACATAAATTGGCAATCCATTCAGTAACCAGCGCAATTGCTCCAAACGTTCCATTTGCTCTACAGGATGGGGGGGGATATGTTGAATCTTTTCTAAAACACTTTTAGAAAAGCCATACAATCCAATATGCTTGTAGATCTCATCCGGAGCTGAAGAACTCCCTCGCTGAAATGGTATCGGAGCTCGACTAAAGTAGCAGGCTCTGTTTTGCCCGTCAAAAACGACTTTTACAACATTAGGATCCTTCAAGTCTTGTTGATTCGCCCGATGGACTGGGGTGAGAATACTTCCTTGGGGCAATGTTAAGATCTTTTTTACCATTTGTCTCAGCAGGTCCGGATCCATCAATGGCTCATCTCCTTGCAAGTTGAAATAGAAATCAAATTGTGAATGCTTTTGAATAACCTCAATTAAGCGGTCAGTTCCAGACTCATGAGCATCGGATGTCATCATCACTTCACCACCAAAAGCTTTAACCGCCTCACTTATCCGATTATCATCTGTGGCAATCACTAGTTCGTCAAATGCTTTACTTTCAAATGCCGCTTTATAAACCCACTCTATCATAGTTCTACCTAACATATAGTGTAAAGGCTTACCCGGAAAACGCTGACTACCAAAGCGGGCTGGAATTACACATAAAGTCTTCATGAGTGCTAAAATAATACAATATTTCTTCGCGTTGAGGTAATGGTTTTAAATTTGGAAAGAAGATGGGTTCAAAAGTAATTAGAATTCATTTACAGTAACTTACAATTCGCTTCGAAAATTAATATGTTTAACTTTGCGATTGTTGTTAAAAATTTAATTGAATCAATTAACATCTATGAAGTGGATCGAACTCACCTTGTTTATCTTACTATCCATTTCTCTAAATGGGCAGGACTATAACTGGAACAATCCGCCACCTATTTTAGAAAAGTCAGACCGAGTAATGCTTCAAATCGATCCAGAGATAGGTTTATTTGTAGAACATAAGGTAAATAAATACGAATCGATTTACCGCTTAGTCAACTTCTTTCAGTCTGACATGGAAAAAACATTGAATGTAAATAATTTACAGCCAGGTCGACCTCTGCCCAAAGGCAAGTATATTCGAATTCCTTTAGATTCTCAGCACATCATTACCAATTTTTTTGGCCGATCCATATTCAAGAAATACAATAAAGCCTATTTAAAAGTAGGTAAAGGCCAAACCTTATATAGCATTGCAAAAGCCCTTGACACGAGAGTCGGAGTATTAGAGGGAAGGAACGATATCAAAGCTGAAGAAATTGAACCTGGCACGATACTTCGTGTAGGGTGGTTTCCTAGATCAGGTCTATATGATCCAATCACCACGGACGAAATGAAAGCTGATGGCTTAGAACGCGAAAGCCTAGAGCGACAATTTGAGGCTGGAAAGACAGATGGTACACTACAAGAAGAAAGAGGAATAGCCTTTTGGAATAAGTCTGCTGAGAACGAATCTGGCTTTTTTGCTCTGCATAGCTCTGCAAAGATTGGCTCTTATCTGGAAGTGGAAAACCCGATGTTTGGGACTAAAGTCTATGTCAAAGTAATCGGCAAAATTCCTTCGAAATCTTATCCAGAAGAAATAATGACTATTATTAGTTATGAGGCTGCTGAGGAATTACGCGCAAAAGACGCACGTTTCTTCGCAAAAATAAGATATTTGCAGTAGATTTTACAGAGAGGAAAACTATAAGATGAAATATTACAAAAACATATTGGAGACCATAGGTAACACCCCGTTAGTTCAACTAAATAAGGTAGTTAAAGGTATTCCTGCAAAGGTCTTAGCAAAAGTAGAAACATTTAACCCCGGGCATTCGATTAAGGACCGCATGGCATTAAAAATGTTAGATGTTGCAGAAGAAGAAGGGAAAATAAAACCCGGTGGCACTATTATTGAGTGCACATCCGGAAATACTGGAATGGGCCTGGCTTTAGCTGCTACAGTTAGAGGCTATGATTGTATTTTTACAACTAGCGACAAACAGTCTAAAGAGAAGTTGGATCTACTCCGAGCGCTGGGAGCAAAAGTTATTGTGTGCCCTACCAATGTTACACCAGAGGATGAAAGGTCTTATTATTCCGTGGCTGAGCGACTAAGTAAAGAAATTCCAAATTCTTTTTGGTTTAATCAATACGACAATCTAGCAAATCGATTAGGACATTACGAGAGCACTGGTCCCGAAATATGGGATCAAACTAATGGGGAGATCACCCATTTGGTAGTTGGTGTGGGTACCGGAGGTACAATTTCCGGAACAGCTAAATATTTAAAAGAGCAAAATCCAAATATTAAGGTTTGGGGAATAGATACCTACGGATCTGTTTTCAAAAAGTATCACGAAACCGGCGAGTTTGATGAAAAAGAAGTTTATCCTTACGTTACAGAAGGAATAGGCGAAGATATCATTCCGAAAAATGTAGATTTTTCACTCATCGATCACTTTGAAAAGGTAAGCGACAAAGACGGTGCAGTATATACCCGAAGATTGGCCCGGGAAGAAGGTCTACTAATGGGATACAGTGCCGGATCAGCCGTAAAAGGAGTGCTCCAATTGAAAGATCAGCTCAAAAAAGAGGATGTAGTCGTTATCATTTTTCACGACCATGGGAGTCGCTATGTTGGAAAAGTTTATAACGATGATTGGATGAGGGATCGGGGATTCCTTGAGGAGGACATCACACTTGAGCAGGTATTGCAGAAAAAAGACAAAAAAGAATGGATTACGACCCATCCCAAAGCTAAGATTGAAGAGGTCCTTTCCATCATGAAAGAAAAAGAAATTTCACAATTGCCTGTAATTGAAGATGAAGAAATCGTAGGTACTGTTTATGAGAAAAAAGTCTTGCAGCATATTGTTTCCGAAGGACTTTCCGCATACGAAACCCCTGTATCGGAGATCATGGACAAAGCATTGCCACAATTTGATGGAGAAACAACTGTAAAAGAACTCATGAAAAACATAAATGGTCAGGACTTTTCAGTCATCTCCAAAGACGAATTTGGCCAGTACAACATGGTTTCACAATACGATATACTCAAAGCCGTTTAAATGAAGATGCTACACACAAATTTATTTACCTCCTTAAGTATAGCTTTGATGGTCATCGGTTTAACCTGGCCACCTGAATTACAGGCACAAGACCCTCGATTTTCTCAATACTATGCAGCTCCCTCCTATTTTAATCCTGCACTAACAGGAGCTTATGATGGATCCTTCAGATTGACAGGAGTTTATCGCGATCAGTGGCGGGGAGCGGCAGATAATACTTTTGTCTCCTATACAACAGCTGGAGATGTCCGATTCAAAATTGGCCCCAAAGCTTCGAGAAATAGAGATGCAGCAGCAGGTGGCTTAGTTTTTGTTCGCGACCAGGTAGATGTAGTTGATTTTACTACTACTTTCGCAGCCTTTACAGGAGCTTATCACAAAAATTTAAATGAAAAAAAGAAAACCTTTTTATCATTTGGGTTCCGTTTTGGAATGGCTCAAAAAAATGTTAATTACGAACAAATCAATTTTCAAGATGAGTTTAATGGCATCGATGAATTCATTTTAACCACAAATGAGACCTTGCCTCGAAATAACTTCACTTATCCAGACTTAGCTTTAGGACTTAATTTCTCTACTCGACCCAATAGCAGATCGCACTTAAATGCAGGGTTCAGTGTAGATCATGTGATACCCGTAGACCTTTCTTTTTATCAGGAAGGTAACTCAAATAACCCGACCGTAGAGTTCCCTTCAAATGCTATTTTTCAACGGTATGCAATGGATATCGCATACGGGTTCTTTGCTAATAACTTTAGCGATCATTTTATTTCACTTCGCGGAGCATTTATGAATCAAGGCCCTTTTCAGGAAGCACTCTTTGGAGGACATTGGAAAAACAGACTTTCGCGAGTAGCTGGTAATAATTTTATGTTGGGGGGATACCTAAGACTCAATAATTATATCGATGGTTTCAAGCCCAATGCCGCCGTAATCATGGTCGGTGTAGAATTACAAGATGTTAAATTGGGTATAAGTTATGACATCAATGTTATTGGTGGGAAGTTAGCAAACCGCAACGCCCTTGAATTGTCTGTTATATATATAGGAAATTACGTGAATGAAAGTTATATGTGTCCTACTTTTTAGACTTTGCTTTTTTCCCGCTTTTCCCAAAGTATTTATGTTTTCCAGTTCTCTGCCTAGTAGAGTAATTTGATTGGTCTAAATTGACAAGAAACCTGGAATAATGCTTAAGGTACCGTTATCTGATTCTCAGAAGTTATATTTTTTTAATAAAGCGTAGATCAAAGCATAGCATCTTAAAGTAGTTTCAAGTATTATCTTGATTGCTTCCAGAGCTATGAGTTTATGAATCAAGATCACTGGGTTTTATGAGGCTAGTTAGTAGATCAGCGAATAACTTGAACCCACTATGGCATTTCAATATATTCCTCCCAAATAAATCGACACATAGTAGTTGGGTTATAGTAGTTGGGTTATAATTGAATTCTAATTATCATCTCCCCTTGATTAATATTTTGTATATTTTTGTTAGTTCATTTCTAAATGAATTGTCTCTCTTTAATTTTAAACGATCAATATTACATGAAATACAATAGCCTCATATCGAATAACACATTAGTTTCAGAGATCGGCTTAGGTGCCTGGCAATTAGGAAAAAACTCAGGCTGGCGTAACTTATCTGAAAAAGAAGCTATTCAAATTGTAGAAAAGGCGGTAGATTATGGCATTAACTTTTTTGATACAGCTCCGAATTATGGCCATGGCACAGGTGAATCTAGATTAGGAAAGGCTTTAAAATCTGTTGATAGAGATAAAATAGTCATAAGCACTAAATTTGGACATACAGATTCGGGTTCACTAAATTTTGATTCAGATTATATCAGACAATCACTGGACAACAGCCTCAAGCGTTTGCAAGTTGATTATGTAGACTCATTGCTGTTCCACAACCCTCCTGCTGAATATTTAGATGGCAGCAAAAATGATCACTACGAAATATTGGAAAAGCTAAAAGAGGAAGGAAAAATTAAAGCCTACGGTGCATCATTGGATACGGCAGAGGAAATGAAGCTGCTCATGAATACTACCTCATCTCAGGTGATTGAAGCCTTTTTCAACATATTTTGGCAGGATGCGGTAAATGCCTTTGACTTAGCTAAACAGAAAGAGGTCGGAATTATAGCGAAAGTACCTCTGGACTCAGGTTGGTTATCCGGAAAATACAATGAAAGTAGCTCTTTTAATGATATTAGAAGTCGTTGGTCGAAGGAAGATATAAAAACCCGCGCGCAACTTGTAAGCAAAACAAGAGATATTCTTGGAGCTGAAAATAACTTACCTCAGCATGCGATTGCATTTTGTTTAGCTTATGATGCCGTGTCGACTGTTATCCCGGGCAGTTCAACACTCGAACAATTATCGTCCAATGTAGAAAGTGCAAATGTCCATATATCTGAAAGTCAACTCAAAAAACTAGAGCATTTTTATGAAAACGAGGTTCAGAATTTGAATCTTCCATGGTGACAACTAAAATACTGGTCTTGATACAGAATGAGTATTTTATAAATATTTAGACATTCCCCTTTAGGGTGTAGCTCTAAATCAAGTTTTGAGGGTAAATAGACAAAATATCCAGTCTAAAGGCTGAAGCCATTCAATATCTATAAAATGGCATATCCATTTGTCATAAAAATAGCTTGATTGATAAAAGGTACAATAAACTAGTCTATATCCAGAGGGATATTTTCTACTATTTCCAGGCCATATCCAATTAAGCCCACGCGCTTTCGTTGAGAACGAGTAATCAGTTTTATCTTTTTGATCGATAAATCTCTTAAAATTTGTGCTCCAATCCCGAAATCTCTTTGATCTCCAGTTCGCTTTATTGCTTTCAAGCTCCCCTCCTCCTCAACTTTTTCAAGAGTAGATAGTAAGCTTCTCTTTTCTGAGTGCCGCATAAATAGTAAAACACCTTTACCTTCTTTTTGTATCCACTGGAGACTTTTCGTGATGGTATCTCCATATGAATTAAATAAGAAGCCTAAGATATCACCGGTCTCAGTCGAGCTATGCACCCGAACCATAACATCTTCATCCTCTGACCACTTTCCTGTGTAAACGGCGAGATGAATATCATCGGTAGTATCTTGCCGATAGGCTCTAACCTTGAATTTGCCGTATTTCGTATCGACTTCAGTTTCGTGAGCCACACTAATAATTCGCTCGTGTTCCATTCGATAGGCTACTAAATCCGCAATGGATATAATTTTCAAATCAAACTTATCGGCAATTTTTCGCAATTGCGGTAGACGAGCCATGGAACCATCTTCATTAAGTATCTCAACGAGTACACCAGCTGGGTAAAAACCTGCCAAACGCGATAGGTCAACGGAAGCTTCTGTATGTCCGGTTCTTCTGAGAACACCGCCTGGCTTTGCTATGAGAGGGAAAATATGCCCCGGTCTAGCAAAATCTGAAGCTGTTATATTCTCTTCGGTCATCGCCTTAATACCTCTCGAACGATCATACGCCGAGATTCCGGTAGTGCAGCCATATCCTTTGAGATCAATAGAGACCGTAAAAGCTGTTTCGTGCAAGGCCGTATTATTATTAACCATCCGAGTTAATCCTAATTCTCGAGCCCTTTGTTCCTCAATAGGAGTGCAAATTAATCCTCTGCCTTCCTTAGACATGAAGTTAATTATTTCTGGTGTAATCGCTTCAGCAGCACCCACAAAGTCGCCTTCATTTTCTCGGTCCTCATCATCTACTACTATTATAATCTTACCAGCCTTGAGGTCATCTATAGCCTCAGGAATACTATCTAACATGTGATGACGTTCGAGATTATTCTTTTGCATATATCGGTTTATTATTCTTGTCTATAGTTTGATTTAACAATTCGAGTAAGGGTTGAGTTGCTTTTTTCCATGGAAAATTAATCTCAATAAAAGCTCGCCCCCTATGACTAAGGGTTCTAAATCTCTCTTCGCTATCGAATAGTTGTGTAATTTGATGTACAAAACTATTGACATCATCAGCTAATAAAATATCTTGATTGGGTTCCGCTAAAATAGAATCATTGACAATTTCAGTGGTAATGCAGGGCACACCAACTGCCATGGCCTCTAAAATTTTATTTTGCATACCACTACCAGTAAAAAGTGGAGCGACAAAAACAGATCCTTGACTGTAAGCATCGCGTATATCTTCAACCCAACCCAGCACCTCGATTCGGCTGTCTTTAAGGCGCGTTAGCCATGGTACGGGTCTGGCACCAGCCAAGACCAATCGGGCATTTGGAAGCTTTTCCCACAGGTGAGGCATAAGTTCATAAATCAAATATTGAGCGGCGCGCACGTTAGGTGCATATCCCAAATTACCAACAAAAAGAATTTGTTCCTTGCGTTCCAGGCTGGGTTCAAAATAGAATTGATCGAGATCAATGCCATTGGAGACTACAGTAACCTTTTCCTTTTGAAGAATTTTTAATGCCTGTTGATCCTGTCTGGATATAATCGTGCTCCCATCAAAATCTGAAAAGATAAAACGTTCGTAATGAGCGCAAAGAGCGGCCTCAATGCGATAAATATGTTTCCAGAAAAAATTATTACTATTTGCTGAAGCTCGAAACATTCCCAAAGAAAAGGCATCCATGTAATCAAGTACTTTTGGTACGGGCAGATGTCTTACGTATTCGCTCATACGGATTAAGTGACAGTAGATAAGATCTGGAGGATCTTCAATGTATTTGTCGTTAATCAAGTGTTGCAGTCGCAATGAGCGAAAAAACCCTACTTGAAGAGGCTGTCGCCGCGTAAATGCTAAGAATGTGCGATACATTCTTTCGATAGACGAAAGCTTGACATACAAGATTTCTGAACAATACTTTCGCAGTTCTTCCTCATGATCTGGCTGCGGATCTGCGTCTGCGAGTGTAAATAAGGTGATGTCAAAGTGATTGCTCAGTTCTATCAGCTGAAAATACAGCCGTAGCTTATCACCTTTTTCAATGGGATAGGGATAACGAGAAGTAAATACCCATAATTTCCGCACCAGCACTCTGTATTTGTATTAGGCCTCAAAGGTAATCATTGATTGTTGCTTCTTCTTGCTGATGGACAAGTTTTCGCAGTAAAAATCGTGTAGTTCACGACCTACCTGAAGCATATCAAAATGCTTTTCAACAAAATCTATAGCGCTATTTTGCATTCTAGCCGCCTTATCAGGATCATTTAGGGCCAACTTAAGAGCTGATACAAATTCTTGAGGGGTGTCTGCAATAAGAACCTCTCGTTCATTTTGGGCTGGTATTCCTTCCAAACCAAGTGTTGTGGTAATCACAAGCATGCCTTTCGCCATGCCCTCAATAATCTTAACACGCATACCCGAACCTGAAAGTAAGGGGACGATCATGATGGAGTTTTTATGTAAAAACTGATTGGCGCAGGGAACAGCTCCCTCGAAAGAACAATAGGGTGTAGATTCCAATTTACCCCGCAAAGCAGAGGATGCTCCTCTACCAGCAACCAACAGCCTAGAAGGCCCTAGGAAATTTAAACACTTCCCCCAAACTTCATCCAAAAACCAACGAATCCCTTGCTCATTGGGCCTCCAATCCAAGGTGCCAATAAACCCAATATTTTTGGAATTTGAATCTGAGACTGCATCGTAATCTGCTGTATCGACACCGATAGGAATGGTTCTTATAGGCCCTTTATATCCGAGTGATTCGAATTTTTCTTTGTCACAAGGTGAAATTGCTAAAATAGAGTCGTAGTGTGAAAAGTAAGTGGACTCAAGACTCTCCAACTCATTAGAAATACGATTTAGGTACCACTTCTTAAAGCCCCAAGGGGTATGCTCAGCTAGGCGTTTCCAAATTAAATGTTCAATATTATGAGCGCGCATGGAGACATGAGCATGGGCATATCTTCGTATGGTATCTATATAGGGTGATAGGTAAAAAGATTCTAACTGAACCACGTCATAATTACCGTAGCGTAAAATTTGACCTAATTTTTGATCAAATTCCATATCAATAAATCGTTCAGCCTGGTAGGACTTTCCTTTCAACAAGTGACTCAGGGCTCCACGCCAATTTATTTCATTATCAACAGCTATTCGGGTCACCTTTCCATAATGGGCTAAAGCTTTGGGGCGATCCTCTCCATGAAAAGGATGTTTGCTCGTGTTCATGGCTAGCACATCCACTTCCCATCCCAGCTTTGTCAATGCTCTTGACAAATTGGTAATGGCTATACTTTCCCCATCGTGCAGTGGAAAGGGAAATTTTTTAGTGACTTGAAGTAACTTCATAAATTAAATTGGAATAGAATCAACTCTATAACTGCGTAAGTTTTTATTTCATTATGTGAAAGTAAAAGTAATAACTTAGAGTGACACTTACGAACTGTTATATATTCTTATATACGTCACTTAACCTCCAGGAGGTTGGCCTTTATAAATTTTTATACAAGTTTAATTTAGCGCACGGCTTATTTTATCTCAAAAGACAATATGGTTTGATATAAGTTTGTGTCTCTTACTCTTCACGCTGGTTCGATGCAACGAAAGGTATAAATTTATTACATTGCAGTAAGAAACGAATAATTGTGTCGACTATTTTAAAAGCAGAAGGGATTTGGAAATCATACGGAGAGTTAGCCGTACTCAAAGGCGCTAATTTAGAAGTTGAGGCTGGTGAAATTCTTTCGATAGTTGGTAAATCAGGAAGTGGGAAATCTACCTTATTACATGTTTTGGGAACCCTTCAGAAGCCAGATTCCGGAGAGTTGGAAATTCGCTCAGAGTTTCCCTTTCGACTTTCTGGAAAATCACTTTCTAAATTTAGAAACCGGCGCATGGGCTTTGTTTTCCAGTTTCATAATTTGCTTCAAGAGTTTAGCGCCATTGAAAATGTTATGTTGCCTGCACTAATATATACAAGCACCCAAAAAGCCCAATCCCGGGCAAAGGAGTTGTTGAGCATGTTGGGATTGAAAAATCGAGAATCTCACCGTCCGGGACAGCTTTCTGGTGGAGAGCAACAAAGAGTAGCTATTGCCCGCGCACTAATAAATCAGCCGGATATTGTTTTTGCAGATGAGCCTACGGGAAATTTAGATGAGGAAACTTCTGAAGAATTACATCAAATTATTCTAAAACTGCGCAAAGAGCTTGATCAAACCTTTGTCATTGTGACGCATAATCCTGAGTTGGCGGGACTAGGTGACCGCTGCATGGAAATGACAGATGGAGTTTTGCATGCTGCCAATTGAATTGAATAATATAGAAGGTATATTTTAGCTCTTTTTTCAAGCTATTGTGATCCTTTCATTTCTTATACCTATAATTTTCAAGTCATATTATCATAGCGAGCAAAGCTCGCTCCGCGTGAGCGATGGGAAGGTGGCCCCAAACCGCTGCATGCTACAGCTGCAGCTGGTGCCGGGGAGATCCCGCAAACCCTAAGGGTGCGCGGGAGCCGATCCGCCGGGTGGCGGAGAGCACCTGACCGTAGCGGCCTCGGTCATAAATAATGGCCATACTTGTCTATAAGTCGAAACTTAATTCATTCTTTAGATAGTAACTCTTACTCCTTAATGAGACCGAGGCCACGCCCTATTCATTATTATCTTCTGTAATTGGAGGCCAAATATTATCATCTCTGTTCACATCGCCCAAACGTTCCGAGGGATCGATTACGACCTTCTTAATATTGGAAATGGAGAAGGGCAGAATTATATCATAGCTAGGATGTGTCCATGGCCAGGGACTTGCTGCTTCTTGAGTATCGTACCCCATTTTTTCTAAATTTTTGTGTCCCCTCATCATGCGAAGAGGGATGTGCAAGAGGTGCTTTTTGCCATCCTGCGTTTCAATTACAATATCCAAAGGCATGGGCCTTTCACCCTTTTTTGATAAAGAAAGTCGAGTACCCAGCTCGGCTTCAACTAATGTATCAATACTATAATCCACCATTTTTTCTGACATGAGCTGCATATATTGATAATACCAATGAAGTTCAATCCCTGAAGCCCGCTCCATGCTCCGGAAAAGGTCTTTTGGCTGTGGATGTTTGAATTTCCAGGTATCATAGTACAGAAGCAGTCCGTTATCTCTAGCTTCCTCTCCAATGATATATCCCAATTGATGGACGACCACGGCTCCAGAAGTATAACTTACTATACCATATGCTGTATTCAAGCTAAAGTGGTCTGCGGGGGTGCTTAGTGGTTCTTCTATGCTGGCTTGCATCAAACGATTATGGCCCTTAACGCGCCTTAAATGCGGATCTGCCTTGGGTTGCCCTGGAATTAAGTCCTCCCGGCGAAGGAAATTCATAATTTCTCCAGAAGCATAGGACGTCATGCCCTCATCCATCCATGCATATTGCCCCTCGTCTGTGGCTACGACGCCCTGGTACCAGGAATGCATTAATTCATGCACAGAAACTCCAACTAGTGATGAAAAAGAACGATTTCCGGTAATCAAGGTAGCCATAGGGTATTCCATTCCTCCATCTCCGCCTTGAATAAAGGAATAGGATGGATAAGGATATTTGCCGAAGTGCTCATTCGCATAAGTAAACACCCGATTCATTACCGGAGGGAGTTGTTCCCACTTTTCTTGATAGGCGGTGTCTGGCTGATAAAAATAATGTACATCTATACCACAATCTGCTCGATAGGTATCGTGCACATAGTCGGGGTCTGCAGCCCAAACAAAATCGTGAACCTGATCTGCTTTAAAATGCCAGCTTGTGGTTTTATTGCTTTTATATTCGTCAGAAAGATCTTCGACATCCGCGTAGTTGTGGTGTGGCGCAGTAGCTTCAGGGTTTTGCAGTATACCAGTAGCAGCTACTACGTATTTAGTGGGTACATTTAAATGGACGTCAAAACTTCCAAAAGTTCCATAAAACTCTCGACCAATGTAAGGGTTGGCGTGCCAACCGTCGGAATCATAGGCGCAAATTTTCGGATACCACTGAGACATGCTATATTCAATTCCCTCTTCATTGTCTCTACCACTTCTACGCACTTGAAGCGGGACTTGAGACAGAAAATGCAAATCAAACTGAACTTCGGCCCCTGGTGAGATTGGCTCGGGGATGTTTACTTCCAGTATCGTTCCTACCTCATTGAAATTGCACGCGACCCCATTCAGTTCCATCTTAGTTATGTCAACAAAGCCAATTTCAGATTGTCGTAAATTTTGGATACGGTTTCCAACTCGAGGATCAGGGTCAGAAATATTACGAGACCTTTCATCCATCATACTTCCCGGCTGAAAAGCGTTCCAATATAAATGGAAAAAGACGCGATGTAGCGTATCGGGAGAATGGTTTGTGTAGGTTAACGACTGTGTGCCCTCAATTAAATTCGTTTCAGGCGTCAATTTTATTTTTATTTTGTAATGCGCCTCTTGTTGCCAATATTGACCGTATAGAGTCACCGTAGAGGACATAACGAATAATTGAAGACTTATGAATGCGCAAAAATGCATTAAGATCTGCTTTTGTTTTTTGGTTAGCTTCATGGAGAGTAGATTGAATTTTTGTAACTTTGTTAGCACAAAATAAGGAAAAGATTATGTCAAAGTTGATTTCGAATAAATGGTGGTTGTTTGCGGGGTTTGTTTTTGTGGCCGCTTTAAGTCGATTATTACCTCACCCATATAACTTTACGCCTATCGGTGGAATGGCTTTATTTGCTGGAGGCTTATTGAGTGGAAAGCGGTTGTTTTGGATCATTCCCCTTATTGCTTATTATATAAGCGATCTACTCGTAAATAATATTTTATATGCCTCGTACTTTGACTCTTTTGTTTGGGGGGGACACTTTTTTGTATATCTCAGTTTATTCTCTATTATTATTTTAGGTAAGTTTTTATTGAAAAAAATTACTGTTGGACGATTGATATTAGGAAGTTTAGGGGCCTCTACCCTATTCTTTTTGCTTTCAAATTTGGGTGTATGGATAACATCACCTTTATATCCTATAAATCTGGAGGGGCTGATTTCGTGTTATTCGGCCGCTATACCCTTTTTCCAGAATACCATAGCTGGTGATGCTTTCTATGTTACTCTATTATTTGGTTCTTATGCCTGGATCACGAAAAGTAATCCATCATTAGTACTCAAAGAAGTTCAGGTGTAGTGCGGGATGAGTAAAAATCGGCCATTACGTAAAGGGCGAGACTATTATATTGAAAAGGGAGTCTATGTATTTACAGCGCGATATCTAAAAGAGAGAGGGTATTGCTGCAAAAATGGATGCAGACATTGTCCTTACGGCTTTAAAAAGTAAAGTTTAAGAACATTGTAGGTTAGGGTAAGTGGCGACTTTTCTTCTCCGCGTCAATATCTTCTATTGTAACCATGATAGCCGTTTCTTCTACATCACCAAAGTCTTTATTTAAGGATGTTCCAAAAACTCGCATTGTTGGGGATAAGCCCATATATAAGTTAATTAGAGGCGGTATTGTCTCTCCGTGAATACGTATTGCTTTTCTCAAAACTGAGATGGACTTCCTGTGATCTAGATTCCCAAATTCTCGTGCAATCTTATCTTTATCATACTTAAAGGGGACAGGAAATTTCGGTGTAACCAATTGATTTTTATCCTCAAAGAAGAATTTCATGAAAGACAACAGAAGATTACGGGCATCACGATCATATTCGGGATACATCGTTACTTTTCCAAAAAAGTATTTGAGGTGATCATTTTTGGAAATAAGTGCTCCCAGACCATCCCATAAATTTGCTAAAGCATACAGGCCTTTTCTGGAATTAGATGTAGGTTGATACTCTGGGCGGACCCAGGATCTACCTAACTCAATGGTAGAGGGTAGATATTCATTAATAAATTCTTCTGACAAATCGAAATAATGGGTCGTTGACATGAACTTCCCTGGATTGGCCTGCTTACAAAATTGGCTGCAATCAATATATCGATATCCTCCAATAATGACTTCTTCATCTGGCTGATAAACAATTAATTGCTGATACCCAGGGTCTGCGGTATCCAGATGATCAATATCAAGGGATTTGCCCGTTCCGCCTCCTGCGGCACGAAATGCCAATTCGCGCAATCGTCCTACTTCGTTCATAGCGTTGGGACATTGGCCGGCGTTTATGGAATAAATAAGATTACCGCCCTTTTTGGTTGGGCCAATTAGGTATTTGTGTTTTAGTTCACGTTTTATATCCCGAGGAGGAATAGGGTCTGCTACAGGTTCAGAAATTAATGTCATAGCTTAGATTCCATTCGGTGATTCAATTCATTCTCCATTTCGTATACGCGTGATTTAACCTGGGCGGCCCAATAAGTGTCAGATGGGTTTGAGTTTAATTCCTCCACAAAAATAGGCTTTCCAAATTTCATAGGTACATGCTTTCCCTTTAATTTATAAAATTCATTGACCAAGTAAAACATTTCAATGTTCGTTTTTATACCTAATCGTTTTCTCCAATTTGCTAATCGGTAAAATGAAGTAGACAGCTCTCCTTTAATAAAGACAGGAATGATGGGCTTTTTATATTTTCGCGCTCGAGTAACAAAAGTTTTCTTCCATTCCAGGTCTCTAATTTCACCTTTTTGTTTTCTGCTAACCAAACCTGCTGGAAAAACAAAAACAGCTTGATTTGAGGCAAAAGTTTCATCGACTTTCTTCAAGGAGCTTTTAAAGTTTTTACCCAGCTTATTGACACCTACAAACATGTCCTTAAGGTTTTCGATGTTTAGAAGTACATCGTTGACAATGAACTTAATATCTTCTCTAATCGCCTGAATGGCAGATACTATAACTATTGCGTCCATACCTCCTAATGGGTGATTTACAGCGAAGATACACCCTCCTTCTTTGGGAATATTTTCAATTCCAAAGACTTCGTATGTTATACCCAAGTCGTTTACAGCAGCGTCACAAAATTCCACACCATATTTATCTTGATGAGTGCTTAAAAATGTGTTGACATCTTTCTCGTGTAAAATCTTTTTAAAATAGTTAAGTAAAAAAGACGGCAACCACTTCCGCAATTGGGGGTTCTTACTATCTATCAGTCGATCGATGTCGATAAGCTTTTTTTCCATATCCTTCATTGCAAGTTTTAAAGATATGAAATGTTTGCTAGCTTTCGATTAAAGCAAAGTAGAAGTTGTTATATACCCTACATGATATACTTAGTATCTATTTTATAAGCTCTGGAAAAGCTTTCCTCACTTTTTTCACCTTTGGGATTGATATAGCCTGAATATATCCATCATTAGGATTTCTTCGGGCATAGTCCTGGTGGTATTCCTCAGCCATCCAAAAGCGATCTAGCGGCTGAACTTCAGTTACAATGGGTTTATCGTAAGCGTTATTTGATTCAAGTTCATATATAACTTCCTCAATCACCTTCTTTTGCTTTGCATCATGGAAAAATATAGCAGATCGATACTGCTTTCCAACATCTGGTCCCTGACGATTTAGCTGAGTGGGATCGTGAGCTGTAAAAAATATTTTAAGGATTTCTTTATAATTCCTCACGTCGGGATCATAATATACTTGAACAGTCTCTGTATGCCCAGTTCTTCCTCTTGACACAGCAGTATAAGTGGGGTTTTTTTCAGCCCCTCCAGCGTACCCAGAAACAACTTCATAGACACCTTTAATCTGTTCCAATGAGGCTTCAACACACCAAAAGCATCCACCGGCGAGCGTGGCTGTATCTAATCGAGCTAACTCTTTTTCAGACAGTGATTCTTTAAAAGTGGTTGTCGATACCGACTTTTGATCCTGACCATCACAGGCTTCTACGGAAAACATAAGACCTAATAATGCGTATAAGGTTAGAAACTTCATAACAAGTTTATTTTTAAAACAGATTGAACAGCTATTGAGTTCACCTCTAAATTGTCATTTCTAAAAAAGTACACACTCGACCTCATTAAACTGTATTAATAAATGATATCTTCACTTTTTTACTCATACGAGGCAATCTATCCAAATACAACACGAATTTATGAATTCCCTACCCACTCCTTCAATTCACAAAGAATATGATAATTGGAAAAGAAATCAATTTACTTTAGAAGAAGTCTATCAAAAACACGCCGATAGTTTAGGCAAATATGCTGCATGGAAAGCAGCTCTTGAGAATGCACTCATGTATACCGCATTGCGGCAAGAAACATACAATCCAGATTTGATATTAGACCTAACACCCGATGGAATACAATACGGTTTTATGTGTGTAGAAATAGATTCTGATGGAAAGATGAGTGAGTCAATATTAAATAGTATTCAAACGGCTCTTAAAAACTATCGGCCAATATCAGAAAATGATTCCCTACATTGGGATAAAAGTAAGTTTTCATATGGAGACTTCTCAGTCTATCGAAATAGCTATATAGACAAAGCCTTTGAAAACGTAGCAGTGCATAAAGGAGAGGAGAAAGGAGCCGAAAAATTAATTACGGCATCTCTAAGGTATGCATCAATTTTTGCTGAGACTCGCCATATTGGCCCACCACAATCCGTGTACGACGTATTTTATGATTGGGGTGTGCGTAATGAGGGATTTGCATCTCCATTTAATGCTCGGCTGCTTGGGAAAAACCAGGCCAAGTTTTATAGTTTATTCCCAGATACAGATAAGCCTTTTGGTAGTGGGGGTAGTTTTTTTCACCTTTCCGAGCCTTCCAATGAAGGCGATTGGTCACTAGACCCGCCCTTCCTCCCCGAGATCATGGATAAAGTAGATCTAAGAATTAGAGACTGGCGTGATAAATTTCCAGAAGTAGCCATTCTATATATAATCCCGGAAAGTCATACTCCACAAATAAAACCAGATGAAACGGTAGTTTTACATGCTGATCGCCATTATTATGAAGGTTTGGACGGGAAAAAACAGCCCTTACCTGTAAATGTTTGTGTGCATAGATATGGCAACATGAAAAACTTTGAAGCTCAAGCTATTAAAAAGGGCTATGAAAATTAGCAAAAACCCTGGTTTGTTACAGAGTGCCTAAAAAGTTAGCCAGCAATTTGTCTCCCTGGGGACATAAATATGATTCAGGGTGGAATTGTACTGCCCAAATATTTTGGGATTTATGGCGAATCGACATCAAGCGACCCTCGCTATCTACAGCGGTAGGAATAAACTCTTTAGGACAGTCTTGTGGAAGGGCATACCATGAGTGATAATGTCCTACTTTTATTGGCATATCCAAACCCTTATATAATAAATCACTGGAGTCAATAATCTGCAGGAAGGAAGCTCGCCCATGCAAGGGCTCATTCATTTTACGTAAGGATACTCCTTGATTAACTAGAAGCGCTTGAAGTCCAAGGCATACCCCTAAAATGGGGATACGGCCTACATGCTTATTCAAAATTCTGAGTAGATGTTTAGAATCTTGCGGCAGGCCAGGGCCCGGTGAAATAATCATCCCATCAAAATGGAAATTACTTTTTTCTTTTTCGAATAGATGAGGCGTAAGGACCTGACATTCCAAATTTGGAAAGAGACGAATAGACTCCACTAAATTATAGGTAAAGGAGTCTTTATTATCGAGAAGAAGTAAGCGCTTTTTCACCAGCCTGATAAATTAAAAAAATGAGTTCTCTAGTTAAGCTTTCCATCGAACTTTTTGCTTCCCACCCTCCTTTTGATTTCAAATCGTATTCAAATAACAATTCGAAAACATGCTCAATTTGATGGCGTTCATAGGATTTGGCTGCTCTTTCATATTCCCGAAAAATATAATCACTGTAAACACCAATAACTTTTTGCTTAGCTCGCGGTGATTTCCCCTGAAGTCCGTGTAGCGTATACACTTTACTAAAAAACGCATAAAGACTGGCTGTCAGAAGTGGAAGCGGATGATCTTTGGAGTTAGATGAAAAATAGCTAGCCATTTTCATGGCTTGAGTAGACTTTCGATAGGTTAATGCTTTCTGCAATTCGAAAATATTATAATCTTTTGAAATCCCAATGTATTTTTCAATATCTTCTTTTTGGATATGGTGCCCTGAAGGTAAATTTAGGATCATTTTATCCAGCTCATTAGCTACCTTGCTCAACTGGGTTCCCAAATATTCAGAAATGAGTATCGCTTCTGGATCAGCAATCTTCAAGTTCGCTTTTGAAACATACTGTTGAATCCAAGCCGGCATTTGATTGTCATATACTTGTTTACTAGTATAAAATACGGCCTTTTTCTTTAAATCTTTTGCCACTTTCAACCTACCGTCAATAGTTTTATTCTTATAACATATAACTAAAACAGTAGATGGGTTCGGCTTATTTACGTAAGACTCAAGATCTGCAAATCGATCTAGATGTTGAGCCTCCATTAATACTACAAGTTGACGTTCTGTCATCATAGGCGCACGTCTTGCAGCGTCAATTACATCACCAGCTGAGCTATCTTTTCCATACATCACCGTTTGATTGAAATCGCGTTCGACATCCTTTAGAACCTTAGATCGAATTAAGGATTCTATTTGATCAATAAAATAGGGCTCTTCTCCTTGCAGAAAGTAAATCGTAGCAAAGGAACCCTTTTTAATATCAGCAACAATGGAATGTAGACTAGCTCCTTGGTTTTTAGCCATAACTTAAAATTAGCGAAGGGCTGGCTCATGGTCTTTTAGCATCCGCACGATCGTATCTGCCCACTCATCTTTATCGTTCAACGAAGGTACTAAATCCACTCGTTCACCACCTAAGTCTTCAAACTCTTCTTTGTACTCCACACCAATTTCGATAGTTGTTTCTAAACAGTCTGCCACAAAAGCAGGACAGAAAACGAGAATATTACGATCTCCCTTTTCATAACGTTCCTCCAAAATATCAGAGGTGTATGGCTGAAGCCAAGCCTCCGGACCTAGTCTTGACTGATACGAAATAGTGAAATCGTCATCCTTAAGATCCAGCTCTTTAGCTATAGCAAAAGCTGTTGCATGACATTGAGCACTGTAGCAGTTTTTGTTTTTTGAATGCCACTTTTGGCAGCATTTCCCATTTGCCTGACAATAATTACCTGGATCAGCATCTCGCACTTGAGACTTTGGTACACCATGAAATGAAAATATAATGTGGTCGTAATCTTCCATATTGAAATTATCCCTTCCGTTATCTGCAAATATTTTTATCATATCGGAGTCTACAGGATAAGACTGGATCCAAGAAAGTTCCGGAATAACCCATTCTTTTTTTAGAATATCCATTACCTCTTCAAAAATAGAGCCTGTGGTTGCGGAAGCATATTGTGGGAACAGAGGGAATACAACAATTCGATCCACTTGTTCCTCTTTCATTTCTTGGAGAACAGACTCAATAGAGGGCTTCTGGTAGCGCATGGCTAAGCGAACCATGACGCTGTCGTCTAATCGATCTTGTATTTTAGCTACCAGGTTTTCACCGTAGATTTTCAATGGAGACCCATCTTCTGTCCAAACCATTTTGTAAATTTTGGATGAGGGGCCAGATCGAAAGGGAGCTATAATACCCTGAACCAGCAGTTGTCGAGCCAACCAAGGATAAGTAACTACCCTCCTATCAGTCAGAAATTCTCTTAAATATCGGTAAACAGCACCACGAGTAGGCGCATCAGGTGTACCTAAATTAACTATCAAGAGTCCCGTTTTTTTATCTTTGCCATTGCTCATATTCTCCGTCCTTTGCTTTTGTAATCGTTACTGATGAAAATGTAAATTTTGATAAATTGTTTAGGAAGTGAGAGGGAATTAGAAAGAGTTTAAATATAAGAATAAAAGCATGGAAAATAATCAGCCACTAATTCTGGTCACAAATGATGACGGAATGTTTGCTCCTGGAATAAAAGCATTGGTCCAGGTTGCGAAAGAGTTTGGAGAAGTGGTGGTGGTAGCGCCAAATTCACCTCAATCAGCGAAAGGACACGCTGTAACATTACATGACCCCATTCGCATTAATAAAGTTGATGTATTTGAAGGTATCGAAGCTTACGAGTGCACAGGTACGCCAGTAGATTGCGTAAAATTAGCAAAATTTAAAGTGCTGCATGACCGACAAATTGACCTTTGCTTAAGCGGTATTAATCACGGATCCAATGCTTCTGTAAATATTATCTATTCAGGCACCATGTCAGCTGCAATGGAAGCATCTCTAGACCAAATACCTTCCATCGGTTTTTCTTTGTTAAATTACTCTTTTGATGCCGATTTCGGCCCTTCAAAGGTAATTGTTCGTAAAATTGTCCAAGCCATTTTAGAAAAAAAACTTCAGGAAACTAAACTGCTCAACGTTAACATTCCAGATGTTTCGCTCGATAAGATTCGAGGCGTAAAAGTTTGTAGGCAGGCCGATGGACGTTGGGTGGAAGAGTTTCAGGAGGGAGAAGATCCTCGCGGACAAAAATACTATTGGCTCACAGGTCGTTTCATAATGGATGATGTAAAGGACGGAACTGATATTCATGCACTAGATAAAAATTATGTATCCGTGGTTCCAAGTGGACATGATCTAACTATCTATCCCGCTATTGAAGCAAATGCCTATTTAGAAAAAATAAGATTATAACGATATGAAAAAATACTCAAGCGGCACTTTACTCAAGGGAATCCTCCTTGGAGCCTTGGTACCATTTGGAGGTTACCTGCTTGCTTATGCTATATTTGATGTATTGGGACAAATAACCGAAAGCGGAGGCTTGATGGAATATAGCGCAAGTTTTAGACCTCGAACCCTTATGCTCGTTGGACTGATGTGCAATTTGATTCCTTTCCACTATTATATTCAGCAAGGCGAAACGAGAACCGTTCGAGGAATCGTTTTGCCCACTCTGATTTACGGTCTTATCTGGTTCTTTTATTTCCGCGAGTCAATATTTAGCTCATGAAGTGGTATTTAATTGCTGGCGAATCTTCAGGAGACTTGCACGGTAGTAACCTCATTAAAGGAATTTTAAAGGAAATGCCCAAAGCTAAAATAAGGTTTTGGGGTGGGAAAAAGATGGCTGAAGCGAGTGGTAATAAACCTGTGGTTTCCTTGGATAAAATGAACTTTATGGGGTTTTCTGAGGTGATTCTGCACCTCCCACAAATAATGATGAATTTTAGAAGATGTAAGGCCGATATTAAACAATGGAATCCTGATATCGTGATTTTTATCGATTTTCCGGGATTTAATCTTCGCATGGCAAAGTGGGCCCACAAAAACGGGTTCCCTGTTTATTATTACATAGCCCCTCAGGCTTGGGCCTGGAAAAAGGGACGCATAAAAAAAATGCGTCAAGTTATAGATCACCTTTTCGTCATCCTACCTTTTGAAAAGTCATTTTTTGAATCAGAGGGAATACTCTCTGTACACTATGAGGGGCACCCTTTAATGGATGTAGTTGAACCTTCTAATAAACTTAAACGACCCCAAAGCGGAAGTCAAATTACATTATTACCAGGAAGTCGAAAACAAGAGATTGCAAAGATATTGCCGATCATGTGCAAGGTAGCAAAGAGGCGTCCCTTCCAGACTTTCACTATTGCTGCAGTCGATCACATTGATCATCATTTCTATGATCGTATTATTCAGCAATCAGGAGTATCTAATGTTTATGTCAATTTTGAGGGTGCCTCGGCACTTTTACCCGCATCAGAAGCAGCCATAGTAACATCTGGAACTGCCACATTAGAAACAGCTTTATATGGCATTCCACAGTTGGTTGTATATATGAGCTCAAGTATTAGTTATGAAATAGCCCGGCGAGTAATACAAGTGTCCTACATTTCTCTAGTCAACCTAATTTTAGATCGAGAAGCTGTACCGGAACTTATCCAATCGGAATGCGATGCTGAACGAATAAATGAGCTTTTGAATAAAATTGAAACTGATGAGGATTACCGCGAACAGTTTCAAAGAAACTATGAGCTCTTACATGGCAAACTTGGTCATGAGGGAGTATCACATCGCATAGCAAAACGGATGATAGGATTAACTAAAGAGAAATCCTAAAACCAATGTTAAGCGAATTATTAGTGATTAGATTATCAAGCCGAAAATTATATTGAAGTAAATCGTGATTTCTCATCCAACAACGCAATCCTCAGGTTTAGTTATTGAGGAGGTCTGATGTGGTCTTCTAACAATTCGTAGATTACAAACTCCAATAGTTAAGCAGATGGATTTATCAATTAAAGGATACTATTTTTTCTTGGATTTAGATTTTTTCGATTTTGCCTTGGACTTCTTTTTCTTGAAAGCGGTGGGCAACTCCTTCTCTATTATTGCTTTCACTTCGTCCAAACTGAGATCAGCAGCTTCCTCCTTGGTCATCCGATTATTATCTTTTGATTTGGGTAGCTTAACATTTTTCTTTTTGAATTTAATGAAAGGGCCCCATCTACCATTTTGCACACTAATGTTTTCTTCATCCCATCTATGGATATAACGCTCTTCCTCCTTTTTCTTTTTGGCCTCCACCATTTCAATTGCAGTAGCTTGATCTATATCATTAGGGTTTATTTTTTTCGGAATGTTAACATAAAGGCCATCCCATTTTAGAAAAGGACCAAAACGGCCTTTCCCTTGGGTTATCGGTTTATCTTCAAAAAAAGCTATGGGCTCCTCTTCTTTAAGTTTTTTCTTAATAAGCGGCATGGCTTTATCCATATTCATTTCAAGTGGATCCATGTCCTTGGGAATAGAAACAAATTTACCATCAAATCTAACATAGGGGCCATATCGCCCAATATTAACTATTACATCGTCTCCTTTATATTGGCCAATCGTTTTAGGAAGTGCAAATAAATCTAAAGCATCATCCAGGCCTATGGTTTCGATGCTTTGACCTTTTCGGAGGTTTGCATATTGTGGCTTTTCGTCTTCTTCGATCTCGTCCGGTGTTCCGATCTGAGCAACTGGGCCATACTTTGCCATTCTTACTAGAAGCGTTTTACCACTTTTAGGATCTTTCCCCAATATGCGTTCTCCGGAAAACCGATCCGCTTCATCGATAGTTTTCTCTACCCTCTCATGAAATGCTGAATAAAACTTATCCAGCATTTTCCCCCAATCCAAGTTACCTTCGGCAATCGTATCGAATTGCTCCTCAATATCCGCAGTAAATGAGTAATCCATAATGCCCTCAAAATGCTCCCTAAGGAAATCAGTAACTACCATTCCAATATCATTACAATACAGGCGATTACTAGTTGCTCCAGAAATTTCAGTTTTCTTCTCCTCCTTAATTTTACCATTCTTTAAGGATAGGTAGTTATAACTGCGCTCCTCACCTTCTCGACTTTCTTTTGTAACGTATCCCCTTTTCGGATCCATAATTTTAGAAATAGTTGGAGAGTACGTAGATGGTCGTCCAATGCCTAATTGCTCGAGCTGCTTAACCAAACTCGCTTCAGTGTAACGGGCGGGAGGACGGGTAAACCTCTCGGGGGATTCCATTTTAGACAATTTTAGACGTTGCCCGACTTTTAAAGGTGGAAGTATGGTTTTCCCTGTAGACGAAGTATTTTCATCATCATCATCTGAGGATTCCATATAAACTTTCATGAATCCATCAAAAACCACAACCTCTCCCTTAGCTTGAAGAACGTGATTAGGAATTTTTGAAATATCAATATCTACAGTTGTTTTCTCTAATTCTGCATCCGCCATTTGAGAGGCTACTGTACGTTTCCATATAAGATCATAAAGGCGCATTGCATCTCGGTCGCCAGATATAGAAGTTGTACCTACATTAGTGGGTCGTATAGCTTCGTGTGCTTCTTGCGCGCCTTTCGATTTGCCTTTATATCGGCGGATTTTTGAGTACTTGTCACCGTAATCAGCTTTTACGAGTTCAGCTATAGATTGAATCGCTGCACCACTTAAGTTAGTGGAGTCAGTACGCATATAGGTAATTAACCCCTTTTCATAGAGTTTCTGAGCCACACTCATGGTACGCTGAACAGAAAAGTAGAGTTTCCTCGAGGCTTCCTGTTGTAATGTAGAGGTCGTAAATGGAGCTGCTGGTCGTCTTTTGGTCGGTTTGACCTTTATATCACTTATCTTAAATTCAGATTCTGCAGATTTTTCTAAAAAACTTTTCGCCTCTGAAAAATTCTTAAATCGATCAGGGCACTCTGCTTTAAGGGTTGTGGAACTGCCATCCTTCATTTCTAAATCGAAGTAGGCGTATACTCTATAAAAAGAGTCTGTTTTAAATTTTTGAATCTCGCGTTCACGCTCGGCAACTAATCGAACCGTAACAGACTGTACTCGGCCAGCAGAAAGTCCCCCTTTTACTTTTTTCCAAAGAAGTTCGGATAATTCAAATCCAACTAATCTATCAAGTATTCGCCGTGCCTGTTGAGCATCCACAAGGCTCAAATCTACAGTTCTAGGTTTTTCAACGGCTTTTTGAATTGCAGATTTTGTAATTTCTCTAAAAACTATTCGCTTAGTTTTCTTGGGATCTAATCCTAGGACTTCACATAGATGCCATGATATAGCTTCTCCTTCTCTATCTTCATCCGTAGCTAGCCAGACTACCTTATTCTTTTTCATTAAGGATTTCAGCTCTTTAACCACTTTTTTCTTGTCTGGGGATACCTCATAAATGGGCTTAAAGCCATTGTCTATTTCAACTCCCATATCGCTTTTTGCAAGATCGCGAATATGTCCATAACTCGACTTTACAATAAAATCCTTTCCGAGATACTTTTCAATGGTTTTTGCCTTAGCCGGAGACTCTACAATAAGTAAATTAGATGCCATAATTTGTATATAATCATTCTGAGAATGCTACAAAAGTAATAAAAGAAAATAGTTCCTTTCAATTATTAAAGTTGATGTCACTGGTTTTGCTTTTTGGTGTTATTGCAATCGCTGTTATTCAGGAGCCTCCCCTTTAATAGTATCGATAGAAATTAACTCTTTCTTAACTTTTTCCCTTGACTTGAAGAAATTGGATTTTCGCCTATCCACCAATCTGTCTATAAGTTCTTTACTTTTAATTTCTTCGTTATTTAAGTGACGATGAAAACCAATGATTAAGAATTCTCCCATATCATCAGGGTGGGATAAACCCCTTTGAATAAAATAATGAGATAATCGGCTTCCTTCAGATAGTTGCCAATTTTTACCGATCCATTTTCCCAAGGTTAACTGAAGACGACCTCGAATAGAATCCTCTGGATATCCAGCGAACCGATCAAGCGTTGAAGCTGGGGTCAGAGCCTGAAGCTCAGAAAAAGCTTCTTGTGGTTGTGCTGGAATATAAGTATCAAATAAATAGGCTTGTTTTATTCGCCATTCATAATTGTCATATGAGTCTACCTGGCCAATACCAGTCGGTAAGCAAAAAACGAATGCTATAACGAAAAGGGGGAAATCGAAAATCGAAACTGTGTATTTACGAAATAAGTTTTTCATTTAATTATCGTTAAAAAGGCGAGCTGCTTCCCGTTGGAAATTATCTTGAACACCTCGCGCATCGACGCTATTGGGACCGTCTAATTGGTTTCCAACATTATAAATTTCACCAAGCCATTGAGGGTTTCGAATTTCGTTTCTCGCATTTGAATGAAGAAGTTGAAACTCATCACCAGCTAAATTGGGGTTGTAAAAAACAAATTTCACATCGACTTGATTATTAACATGAATTCGGTCATAGCTCCAAATTTCGTAAGGAACAGCTCCCTGGTCATTTTCACGTGTTACAATTCGTGTAGGCGGTCCATATCTCAGATAAATCATTCCCCTATCTGTCTCAAAACCATTTCTAAATGCACTGTAAAACTTTTGATCAATAGCATCAATCAACCGCATAAATTCTTTAAATGCTAATTCCGGTTGAATGGGATCTTCTTTAATCCAATATCGGAACAGAAAATCCCTCATAGAAGCATAGTCTTTTCTCTGTATTAGGTTGTTTACAGTTTGTTGATCCTTACCACCCACTTTCATTGCTACAGCTCTAAGTGCATACAACAATTCATCTTCATCTTGGCCATCAAAGAAATTATCAATTTCACCGGAGAGTAGTTTCTCTTGAATAACCTCATCCATTTTAGGATTACTTTGAACAAATATCGCCGATTGGGATAACCATTCTTTTTTATCTCCATCGATTAGGCTTAATTTTATCTTGTAGGTATCCGATGGTAATCTGGAAATATCAAGTCTTTTAGCAATGGGTTCAGTCTTTTGCAGACTTGATAATCTTTGGTAAGTTGTAAGTTTTTCTTCCCAATTTCCATTTTTCAGGGAAAAAATTTCAGTTTGGAGAATATGATTTCTCAATTTCAGTCGATCGATGCGATACAGTTCGAGATAATAACTTAAAGTATTGAGGTCAGGACCATAAAAATGATGCGGAAGAGGCTCCATCACAACCCCATTAGTAACAAATGGCTTATCAATATCATTTCCCAAAAAGGTTTCTAAGCGAGCTAAAAATTTAATGCTTGATATCCCGGGCTCATTTATATCGATTTCCGGCACTTCTACCGTCTCAGTGTGTGTATATTTATTTTCTTTATTATAATGATCTACAAATTCTATTTCCAATTGATAATTACCGGGATTCAACCGATAGATTCGAGTATCTAAAAATTCAGTTTGGCCATCTTTAACTGGAAAATTGATTTTGTAACGATCAAATTTTACGATACTAGAATCCCTTCTAAAAAGAGTTGTTACTTCTACCGCTGCTAGAATTTGCGGCTTTTTTACCGTAAGAATAGTATCAAATTCTAAGGTGCTCCCGTAGTATTGAAAGTTGAGCTCTAAGTTCGTCGCGGAGTCTACTTGAAAGAATACTGGTGAAACTGATACACCTATGGATTGACTCAATAAAGAAATTGAGAATATTGAAAAAACGAATGTCAGCCACTTATTCATAAATCCTCACTTATTTTATTTTGACTTTTACGAGCGGCGAGTGTCATTTCAAAAAGATAACCTCGAAGTTTAACTGAGAAACCCATAGTATCACCTTTTAAAGACTGAACCTTGTAAAATGTAGGTGAATCCTCTTGGGTTACGATCTCATTATTTATTGTTTTAAAGGAATAACGTCCTTCTTTAGAAGGAAAGTTAGTTTGCATGGAATCCTGAGTAAATTCGAAAAAAGTATTGTCCAATACTCTAGTAGACTTACCGTCTCGTTTAGCAGAAACCAAATCCCAGTGTCCTATTACCTTTTCTTTAACGATATTACTTGGGGACTCAGCTTTATTTGATTCATTGGTATCACAACCCAAAGAAAAAAAAGCTAATACGCTTACAAACGCGAAATAACATGAATAAGATCTCATTATGCTCGGGTCAATTTTATACTAGTAATTTCGGGTAAAATTCCTACTCTTCCTGGGTAGCCTAAACAACCCAGCCCGCGGTTTACGTAAAGATATTGATTTTTTACTTGGTATAGTCCTGCCCAGTGTTTATATATCCACCTGCTAGGACTCCATTTAATAAAACCCGGTACTTCAATACCAAACTGAAAGCCGTGTGTATGGCCAGAAAGAGTTAAGTCAATTTCTTGATAATGCCGAAGAACTTCCCAGTCCCAATGCGTGGGATCATGACTTAACAAAATGTTATAATCTGCCTTCTCAGCTTTAGCCCAAGTTTTTTCCAAGTTACCATACTTTGGAAAATTTGGCAATGCTGAAATATTCTCAACACCCAATATGTTAATTCTAAAACCATCTAAAATGAGTTGTTCTGATTGATCGCGCAATAATTTCCAACCTAAACGCTCATGCTGTTTTAATAATAAATTGAAATTAGCCTCTTCGGACTCTCTAGATTCCCATCTGACATAATCACCATAATCATGATTCCCTAAAATCGAATATTTCCCATATTTCGCATCAATAGAGGAGAATGCATCAATAAAAGAATCAGCTTCTTTAGCCCTTTCATTAACCAAATCTCCAGTAAATACTAAGATGTCTGGCTTTTGATTTTTTACTAATTCAATAGCTTCCTTAAATGGTTCAGCAGAATTGAAGGTTCCACTATGTAAGTCTGATATCTGAACAATCTTGAGGCCCTCTAAATTTTCAGGAAGATTTGGAACTGGAATAGACTCCGTGCGCAATTGAAAGCGAAATGGATTTCGTACAATACCATAGGTTAGTATAAATGCAGGTACACCAGCCATAATTAGGCCTAACTTTGATAAAAAAGCGGATCGACCTGGCATGTATTTATTCTTCGAAGTGTCTCGGAAATAATTTAAAATAAATAATATAAATCGCCTGTAATCGTCGATTATAAGCGGTATAATGATAATCAGCTTAGAAAAGTAAATAATAAATAGGTAGCCTCTAATATAGCTCAGATAACTGGCATTCGAATCAAATTGTTCGATGCGATGAAGAAATATATAAGCTAATAATAGTAGGTTTACAAAAGACAGGATTACGTATCCAAAAGTAAAAATTCTCTTTCGGCCGAAATCTGAAAAACGGAACGCCTGAAATGCATACGCATCCAAGCCGATGAGAATAGAAAAAAATATAATTAATACAACCATTGATATATAAAAGCACCCCTATGAAACAAAGTTCAAAGGGGTGTTAATTTTAATAGACTTTAACGTTCAAAATTTAGAACGTCTTTTTCTCTTTAATTCTTGCTTTCTTACCCGTTAGTTTCCGAAGATAAAACAACTTGCTTCTTCGAACACTTCCCTTCTTCATGATTTTGACTTCAATAATATGAGGAGAAGCCATAGGAAATATACGTTCTACCCCAACACCGCTAGATATTTTCCTAACCGTAAATGTCTTGGTTGGTCCTGCTCCGTTGATTTGTATCACATTACCTCGAAACGCCTGAGGTCTTTCTTTATCCCCCTCTACAATTCTGTAGACAACTTCAATATTGTCGCCTGGCTTAAAATCAGGTAATCCTTTATCAGATTCCATTTGCTCGTGAATATACTTTATCGCATCCATGTCGTTCGATTTTATAAGAGAGCACAAAGATAATAACTTTTCCTTACTTATTGTAAATTTTGAGCGAAATGAAAGAAAGAACTATCCTTATTGAATTAAAGTAGCAAATTCTCTCAGTGTATATCTATTTCCTCTTGGCCCATAAAATTGGACTTGACAAACATAAACACCAGCTGGCAGCATATTTCCAGTATTATCTCTTCTTCCATTCCACCCTATCAGCGGATCGGTTGTCGTAAATACTTTCCCGCCCCATCGGTCAAAAATATTCATCTCAAACCTAGAAATCCAAGCCAATTTGCCGGTTCCTCTGTACGTGTTATTTTCTCCGAAAGGACGAAAGGCATTGGGTAGAAAATATACCGGATTGGGGATGATATCAAGATACTGCAGGGAGGTATCTGTGCACCCATTGATGTGAGTTACCAACAATTGAACCTCCATTATACCTGTATCAGGAAAAGAAAAAACAGGGTTTTGATCATCGCTTGAGCTAAAACTATCAAAGGTCCAATTCCAATTTTCAGCATCTTGGGATAAGTCTGTAAAGCGAGCGGTATTATTAATCTGATCAAAAGATTGAGGAGAGTAACTGAAGTCAGCGACTGGACTTTCTTTTACTGGTATTGCCTGTTCGACAATTCCTTCATATTCGCATCCAATTGGAGAAGTGATACTTAAAAAGACCTCGTATACACCAGGGTCATCATAAATATGTGATGGGCTAATCTGAGTGGAACTATTTCCATCACCAAAATCCCAGTAAATATCATACCGTTCATCTAATGGATAAGACAAGTTGTTGAATTGAACTGTTACGGGCTCGCATTCGCCGTTTGTAGTGGCTTCGATATCGATCTGGTTAGGAATAGGGAAATATGGTATAAATCTCTCTGTAATAGCTACACAGCCTTCATCATCAATTACTTCATAGGAAATAGATTTTTCTCCTGGAGTCAAAAATTCAAAAGTCGTTACCTGGCCCTGAGCAGTGCTTACGCCATCGATCTGCCAATTCCGTTCTACTATCTGATTATTCTCTGTTGAAGAACTACCTTCGAAGGTTACAATTCCAGCTCGACAAGTATCGTAATCAAAAGTGAAATCATTTTCAATAGCACCCAATATATTTACCAAAAATTCAGCTGTGTCTGAACAGACTGAGTTCTTATTGATAATTAAATAACCCGGATAAGTTCCTAAATCAGGGAAGTCAATTAAAGGATTGGCTACATTTGAAATAATGTCAGGCCCATTATTGACCTCGAATGTCCATTCATGTGTAGAAACAAACTCACGTAAAAAACTGGAGTCTGTAAATTGAACCTGGCTTCTCCCGCAAGCATTAATTACAAAATTGCCAGCGTCATCCAGGCTATCTGCTATCATTGAAGCCGTTACAGCTGCATCACATTCAACTACATTAAACTGAAAATCACGTCTTATTTGGCTAAGAATACTGCCCGTGGAATCAAACTCAGTTGCACACACACCCACAACAAATTGACCTAAGTCAGTTGGAGTTCCAGTTATAAATCCAGATTCCGGGTCGATTTCAATGACAGGGTTACCGCCCATGGGAGTAGAACTGGTGAAGTCGCCACCGGCGAAAATGACCTCATTGTAAGGCGGTGGCTGGTCTGGATCTGGGGCGACGCCATTTAAATCCGTTGCCAATCCAGGATTTCCATTGGATCCGGCCAAGCCTCCACCTAAAAAAGGAGCACAAAAACTATACTCAATTCGATTTCCTGATTGTTCATCTGGATCAAACGCAGAATGGTCAAAATTGAGTGACTCCTGATTACAGATAACTACAGGTGGGAAGTTTGAAAACTGTATTGAGTTATTTCCGATCTGCTGAGCAAATGGAGAAATATCAATTGCATAAGTGGCCCCTGAGGCGCCTGGGTTTTCAATATTATTTATAGTATTATTTCGGCAACACCTCTGATAGGCAATGGTATAAGTATGATCTGATATGGGCAACTCCAATCGAAATTTGTATTCTCCTCTCTCTACACAAAGAAATGAAGGCGCGATTAAACAAGGATTGTCAGGATCAATTTCAATAGATTCAACATCGGGTGGCGCAAGTACCACTCGGTCAAAGGGCAAAACTATGTCTGAACGATAAACTGAAACTGTGCCAGGAGTTGCCGAGCCAAAGGGCGTATTTTGTGAATCAAAAAGCGCCCCACCGCTTGCACAGTCACGATATACAATAAGTGTAAATTCATACTCTCCCGGACTTATGGTTTCATAATAAATCTCACCCCCAATGATATGACGCGCATCTATACTACTGCTAAACAAAAGTAAAATTGCGATTGTAGTTGAGATAAACTTAAAATATTTTTCCATTCCCATTTAAACGTTAATATACTCTGATTTAATACATATCATAAATAGTCAAATTAAAAATTTGAGCAAATGCCAACATTAGGACCAAATTATCAGTAATAACTCATTTCATTATAAAATTTAAATCAGCCGACTAAATACTAACAGAATCATAAACACTGTTCTGTTTGTGTATGAATATTGCCATATGAAGATTTATAAAACAATAGAAACAAATTGGGTCAGATCTCTTCGTTCAGGAGCTATGTTAATCCATCCCACTGACACATCCTGGGCAATAGGCACTTCCGCATTTTCTAAAAAAGGTTTTAAAACCTTAAGTAATCTCAACTCAGAATCCACTACTAATAATACTCCACCCACTATTTTAATTGACTCCATTCTTCATCTAAAGAAATATGTATATCAGTTGCATCCAAGAGTTGAAACAATGTTGAGTTATCATCACCGCCCAATTAGTATTCTATATAGTGAAATCAAAATGTTGCCTACTTACCTTTTAAATGCGGATGGATGCGCTGCTCTTTGTATTGTTCAAGACCCCAGGATAAAAAAACTAATACAAAAACTTAAGTATCCAATCATATACAATCCCATTAAATCCCAGTCTAACGTTTTGCAGACTAGTATGCAATCTATCCCAAACCAGCTAAAAAATAAAACGGATTTCATTTATCACCCGAATGGACCACTTTTCAATGCAACGGATGTGGGCAAACCTGCAGTGGTTGCAAATGTAGACGACCAAGGAAATCTGCTATTTCATTAAGTCTACTTTTCGTATAAACACCAAATCGGTTATTAAGTAGCAACTAGAATAGAGTGCCGGAAAAATTAAAGGCAATTATCACTCTAGAGTGAGGTCTAAAGGATAGTCAGCTCTGAAAAACTGATTGGTTTAATTGAGAATCCTTTTACTTCAAGTTTTGTTCCCAAAAATTTATGATGTAATTAATGCTCTGATCTCGCGTAATATTTGCAAAATATGCTGACTGGACATCATTATTGAATAAATAAAAATAATATGTCAAATACTTTTCATAATGGTCTAAATGTAAAGTAATGTCATCACAATATTCAGAATATTCTTTTTGATCTTTCAAAAACAAAGTCCACTCCGACATCATTTTTGGAATATGCAAATCAGATTTGATCTCTCCACGTCGATAAATATATTCATAGATAAATTTTTGATAGAAGGAACTAGACCAAAAATAACAGTCTGAAAAAATGAAAGAATCTAATGATATAAATTCATCAGGAATTATTCCTTCGCCACTCACCAAAGGGGAGCCATACTGTGTTTTGAAGCTGGTTGAGTCGAGATGTTTAATGCTATCAGCAGAGAAGAATTCTCCACTCTTAAGTCTTTTCGCATTGCTGTTAGAGTAGTCAGTTTGCTTGTATGGACGCTGAATCATTCTTCCACTCGGGGTTAAATACTTGGCGGTAGTCAGGCGAATGGCTGATCCATCTGTCAATCCAAATTGCTCCTGTACCAAACCTTTCCCGTATGTTCTCTGACCAAAAACAATACCTCTTTCCCAGTCCTGTAAAGCGCCAGCGAGAATCTCAGAAGCAGATGCAGAATTAGAATTGACGAGAACAGCAATATGCTCGACGGTGTAAAAGTTTTTCCCAGTACTTTTAAACTCCTTCTGCAGCCCCTCCCCATTCTCAGTAGAAACGAGAAGTCGACCTCCGTCAATGAAAAGCTGGCTTAAAATCTTTACAACTTCTGACAAATAGCCGCCTGGATTATCGCGAACATCAATAATAAGTTTATCGATTTTATAATCGGATGATAGTGATTCTAAAGCCTCCATAAACTCTTGATAGGCATTACCGTTAAAGTGACTTAGTTTAATATAACCTATATTAGAATCAATTTTACCAGAAAAATCTACACTGTGGTAGGGTATTTTATTTCGCTTGACCTGATAGACGTTTGGATCAGGGCCGGTAGGGTGCAATACCTGCAAGGCTACCTCGGATCCGGCGGGACCCTTAATAAGTTTCTTTATACTATCGGTGCTTTCAATATTTGATAATGAAATACCATTAGCTCGCAGGATTTTGTCTCCGGAACGAATACCCGCTTCTTTTGCGGGTCCTTCATCTATAACTCTCACAACAACAACGGTATCCTCAATGCGAACATACTCGACTCCAATACCTTCAAAGTCGCCTCTAGTTCTTTCATTAACATCTTGAAATTCCCCTTGAGATATGTAGAATGAATGAGGGTCTAAACTGTCAAAAACAGCTCTAAGCGCAATATCCATTAATTCGTCAGAATTTACGTCAGAAATGTATTGAGCATCTATAAATCTGAGGGCCTCAACCAATTTGTAATGGTCTGACTTGCTTCGCGTCCACCCCTTTTTCGACTTGTCGGAAGCATCAGCTGTTTGTGGATTGTAGATGTCTAATGTCCCACCAATAATAATCCCGAAAATAAAAACAGTGGCAAGCAGTATCGGTTGCCAGGGCCAAAAGGATTTCATCTTTTCCTCTGAGATCATAAGTGTTAAATGTTAAGTGAACACCAAATAGTTGTTTACATAAAAATGTTCACCAAATCAAAGTCAATAAAACCGAGGGCGTCTAACATTCGCTATATGCTTGGCCAACCTGACCACTTGACAACAATAACCAAATTCGTTATCATACCAAGCATAAACCATGGCAGATTTACCATCCTCCGAGATGGAATTGCTTGGGCTGTCTACAACAGAAGTACTTGTCATACCAACAGCGCTTGTGGATACATACTCAGTATCAGTGGAAAAGTGAATTTGTTCAATGAAATTCCCCTCCAAGGATGCGTTTCTTAAAAGATTATTCAAATCATCTAAGCTGCTTGGGTTTTTTAGGTGAAAATTCATGATAGCAAGAGATACATTGGGGGTAGGGACTCGAACAGCATTTCCAGTAAGAACACCCTTTAAATGGGGCAACACACTCGAAACAGCTTTGGCTGCACCAGTCGTAGTTAGCACCATGTTAAGTGCTGCAGCTCGACCGCGCCTAGGCTTTTTGTGGAAATTATCTAAGAGATTTTGATCACTAGTATATGCATGGATAGTTTCAATGTGGCCTTTTTCAATACCAATTGAATCATCTATTGTTTTGATAATGGGAACAATAGCATTTGTAGTGCACGATGCTGCACTCACGATTTTCTGCCCGTCTGCCTCGGATTGATTTGCTCCGTAAACTATATTGACTATATCTTTGCCTGGGGCAGTAAGCATCACATTTGAAACTCCTGGCTGCAGATGTTGACTTAAGCCCTCTTTGTCTCTCCATACTCCCGTATTGTCAATCAGAACTGCATCCCTAATACCATATTCAGTATAGTCAATAGTATCTGGTCGATTCGAGAAAATAAAATTTATTCGACTGCCATTCACCACTATAGATGATTTTTCGGCATCGACACTTACAGTACCTTGAAAATCACCGTGAACAGAGTCAGACAGCAACAGTGCCGCCCTTTTTTCAAGTTCAGCTTCAACGCTTTTCATCTTGCCCCTTAGCACAACCGCTTTTAATAACAGTTGATCCCCTCTTCCCGTTGTAGAAATAATGCGGCGCGCCAACAACCTACCAATCCGACCGAATCCATATAGAATAACATCTCTTGGTTCAACAGCAGTATTAAGGTCTCCACTAAGGTTTTTTAAACAATGATCAACATATGAAGGGCAATATAATTCAGCATTTGATTCTATTTCGGCAGCCATTTTACCAATGTCAAGCTTCATGGGTTTTAAATCGTGGCGATCATAAATATGCTTAGCAATTTCCAGAGTAGTTTCGATAGAAATATCCTGATCGATATAGTTTCTGGCAATTTTATGATCATGCAAGACTTCACTAGGCCGAGAATCGTAGATATCTCTTCGAAATAAAACCAATTCAATTCCCTTGTCAAATCTAAGATCACCAACGATTTTAAGTAATTTCAGAGCCGACTTCTCTTTTTTGCGCCAGTCTGATAAGGTATGATCGCGCTGTGTCTGCAATTCATGTACTTCACTCATAGGGGGAATATTAATTTTTTCAAATATAACATTTATAGGTTTCAAAGGAAAGAAGATAAAGCCAATAACTCCTTATTGGAATTTTAAGACTCTGATGATTCTTCTTTTGTATCATCTGCTTCAGTTAAGTTTTCTGCATCATTTAAAAACAGTAGTGAAGATTCCTTTTCCCACTTTTCAAGCATTTTCATGCCTTGGTCTTCAAATACTCCTTGTTGTAAATCCACACTATCCATTATACCACTTGATAATTCCATAAACCGCTCCATCTCACCAACTTTGTGTGCAACATCATCTGCAATCACTTCAATAGCCTCATCAAACATTACTTTTTTATCATTGTCTCCCTGAATGACATTCATAGCAGATTGCATCGCACTATGGGAGGCTTTAATTGCTTTACGTTCCTCTTCTTTAACCTTAATTTGATCCCGAGTATCCTCTAATAAAATTTCAGAATTACTATACATTTTATTCAATACCCGCTGTAAAATTTCTAGCTTATTCCTTAGGCTCTCATATTTTTCATTCGACTCCTTTAAACGCGCTGCCTTTCGAGAGGCAAGAACCATTTGCTTCTCCATTTTCTTTTCTTTCGCTTTACTGGCCATTGCAAGCTGATTATCAACCTCCCCTTCATTTTTTTTAATTAGCGTACTTAATTTATGTAATTGGCCCTGGACAGTTCCGAGTTGGTCGCTCATTTGACTTAGATTCTTCTCTAAATCCCTGACATAGTTTTTTAAAATACCTATGGGATCTATAGTTATAAACCAACTTGTTATGGACCTAATCGTACTTTTGTACATAAATCCTAAGAGTGTGCGCATCCGCGGATCAAAAACCATGTAAAGTAGGGCAGCTAAAACCAACAACATTAATGTCAAGTACAGCGCATTCTCGGCTAACTCAATCAAGGCAGGCATAACCCTATATAAGCCATATACACTAGCACCCAAAAGAACAAGCAGAAAAACAGTACCAAAGATACCATCAGGGCGCTTATAATAGGGTTTGCGTTTAAAATTTTTATTGATAGGTTGAGGATAGCTCATGGCGTTTCAAATTTTCTACCGATTCGGCTCTATTTAAACACTAAAATAAATTCTTTTTTATGAAAAAACGGATTCTTTATATAGAGTGCCCAAAATAATCGGCAGACCGCAGTATTTTAGTCTTCTCCGCTTTATATCTAATGGGATTTATTTTATCTTCTCTTTAATAAATTGATGTGCTATCTCCTCTGCAAAAGAAGGGCCTTTCAGCGGGTGGCGAAGAAAGCCTACATGACCTCCAAATGCCGGGAAACAAAAATTCAAAAAACTATTCTGCCTGATTTGGTCTTCCGGGTAGTCAGAAGAACTAAGGATGGGGTCATCTAAGGCACTTAAAAGTAGTGTTGGAATTTGAATATTATCTATCCGTTCTGTTGCCGAACAAAACTTATAAAACTCTTCTGCACTGCCGAGGCCATTTAGCGGGGCAGAAAATCGCTCATCGAACTCTAGCCATGTGTCAACTTCATCAATACCTTGCGTGTCTAGAAAACCTGGGAATTGAGTGGCCTTTAACTTTATTTTCTTTCTTAATTTCTTCAAAAAGTAGTTTCCATATAGTTTTTTGAAGCCCACCTCCAAATTGCGAGATGCAGCTTTAATATCACATGGGGATGATATCGCCACAGCAGCACGAACGGGGGAATCTATTTCATCTCCTTTGCGCCCTAACCAATTTAGAATAATAGCCCCGCCCATTGAAAATCCAACAAGTACAATGTCACTATATTCTTTTGCAACTTCTCGAATGACAAAATCTAAATCCAACACATCGCCATGCGAATAGAGTTTTGGCATTTTATTCATTTCTCCAGAACAAGACCTGCTATTCCACGCTATAACATCCCAGCCTGCAGAAAAAAAGTGATGAGCTGAAGTATTAATATAAGGTCTTCGGCTACTGCCTTCGAGACCGTGACCCAGAATAATTACTTTTTTATGCCCGTTTCTAAGAAAGTCAATATCGATGAAGTCCCCATCAGGCGTATTCCAACGCTCTCTTTCATAGGGTACTGGTGGTGTGTTTAAGAACTTAGAGGCGTAGATGGTATGAATATGGCCGTTTTTCAACCAAAAAGGCGGCCTATATTCCCTCGCTTTTGATTGCAGCTTTGCTTGATTCATTATAAGAAATCTACGTCAGGAGCGAAAGGATAACGCATGAGATAATTAATTGATCGGGATATATCGAAACCTTCGAAAACCACTCGGTATAAGACGCTCATGATGGGTACCTGAACATCGTAACGTTCAGCAAGGGTCACAGCGATTTTTAAAGTGCGGATTCCCTCAGCTACTTCGTCCATATCTGAAAGTATTGTGTCCAAGTCATCTCCCTGCCCGAGTCTATATCCAACGGAATAATTTCTACTTTTAGAGCTTGTTGCTGTTGCAATAAGGTCTCCAATTCCAGCAGTTCCGAGAAATGCTCGACTATCTGAACCTACTGCTTTTCCTAAATAAATCATTTCTCTCAGTCCTCTTGTGATAAGCATAGCCTGAATATTCTTCCCCAATCCTCGCCCATCAAGCATTCCCGTACCTAATGCGATTATATTTTTCAGAGCACCCGCCAGTTCAGCTCCTCTCATATCATGGGATCCAAAAACAAAGAAGGTTTCGCTGTTTAGGGCGTGTTGCCCCATTTCAATTAATTCATCATAGGGACTAGCGATAACAGAGGCTGTGGGAAACCCCTCCTGAATTTCTTTAGCTAAATTAGGACCCGCTAAACAACCTACTCTGCGCACGACTGATTCTTCTAAAATCACTTCACTCATCGTACGAATTTTAAACTCTGAATCAGATTCGTCTATACCTTCGGATTGATCATGACTTTTAATATCAAAGCCTTTGGTGCAATGAATCATCATATGAGATGGACGCAAGTAGGGGCTAAAGTCTTGAATCATTGAACTGAAGTTCTTGGAAGGAACAGCAGGAAATATGAGCCGGACCTTTTCGCAAAATTTGGATATATCAGAAGTCGCACGGATGTCTGGTGAAAAGCTAATTCCCCTACTTTGATGGGTTTGGTTTATTTCACGTTCCTGACCCTGCGAACGCACATAAATCAGAACGTTTTGTTTTTTTGACAATAACATGGCCATTGTAAGTCCAAAACTACCAGCTCCTATGACTCCAGGAGGAAAACTTTGAGTCATGATTAGTCTTTTTTGGTCACCTGCTGCCAGTTCAATTGTTCAAATTCTCTTTCGACAAAATAAATGAGATTTCTTAATTCTTCAGGAGCCCCATGATTAATCGCGATGAAGTTTCGTTTCTTTCCATTTTCACTAAATACATAGGTCCAGGGCGCGTCAAGAATTATTTCTTCTTGATTATCGGGATATCTTTCATTTAAATCATAAAATTCCATACTCATCATCTTCTCATCAAGTGCTTCAATAATGCGTTTGTGAATTCTGGCCTCGTAATGTCCTATGCGCTCTACATCCTGCTTTCCATGGTACATCACTTCTCCACTTGCTAAAATTGTAGCTGTAAAGACAGGACAATTTCCAAAACAAGCTGTTTTTACCAAATGAATTACTGTATCGGGATTAGAGACAAATGGATTTCGGCGAACCTTTGACGAATTACCGGCCTCTGCATTCGAATTTTGATACACCTCAATACTGTTATTCGTTTCATTAGTTGCTGTTTGGGCAACCGGTTCTGTCTGCTTTGGAGATTCTACCGATTCATTAGCCTGGCGATTGCAAGAAAACAGGATAATCAAACTAAATAGGATATACGTTTTAGTGACAATTTGCCATTTCATCATTATTTCTTTCCTTTCTTTTTATCTTGAATTTTTCTTTGTTCTTCCATTGCCTTCTCTAAACGAGCTCTAAATCCGCTCTTTTTCTTTGGCTTTTCTTTATTCCGATTCAGTTCGGCCTTAATCTTCGCATCGTTAAATATAAATGACTTCGTAATTGCGGTCTGAGAAATATTGAAAATATTTGAAAATAGCAGATAGCATGTCAATCCTGAAGAATAACTATTTAAGAAAAATAGAAACATCACTGGCATTAAATACTGCATGTATTTCATCATAGGATTTGACTGCATCATGGATGTATCCATATTACGCATATTATACATTGTATAACCAAAAAGTGACACAGCCCATAAAAGGGTAAACAAACTTATATGAGACCCGTAGGCCGGAATGTGAAAGGGTAGCTCGTAAAATACATCATAAGTTGATAAGTCCTCTGCCCATAAAAAGCTTTCCTGCCTAAACTCAATGGAGGCAGGGAAAAACCGGTAAAGCGCAAACCAAATGGGCATCTGCAAAACCATTGGCATACATCCACCCAGCGGGTTAACCCCAAACTCGCGGTACAACTTCATGGTCTCCATTTGCTGGGTGCTAGAGTCATCTTTATTTTTCTCTTTTATTTTAGCTATCTCTGGCTTCAAGGCAGCCATTTTGGCTTGCGAGTGCAGCATTTTGTATGTCAGCGGATAGAGAGCAAATTTTATTACAAAGGTTAAAATGATAATCGCTATACCTAAGCTTCCCAAATAAGTGGAGAAAAAGGCAAAAACAGGTCGAATGACCCACCGGTTTATTGTTCCAAATATGCTCCATCCATAGGGAATCACATCTTCCAGTTCATGCCCCATTGCTTTCATCGCCTCGAAGTCGTTCGGCCCCACGTACATCTTCTGGTCGATTTGACCTGATTTCGGGTTTGTAATCTCATGGACCAGAGACGTACGGGCTATTTTAAGCTTATCTTCTTCATTTTCCAGGTTTTGAATGTCAAGCTCACCGCCATTGTAGGAACTCTGGGAAATGAAAGTGGAATTAAAAAATTGGTTGGCATGAGAAATCCAATTTAAACTCTCCTCAATATTTTCTTGATCATCAGCCGTCCATGAAAGTGTGGTGGGTGACTCCTCGGCAAGCTTGTAGTGTACAGTGGTATAAGTTTCTTCATATCCATCAGGCTTCTCATGGCGTTCCAAAACGTTTATCCAGTTGAACTGTATTTTTCCTTGAGGTTGAATGTAAGTATCCAAACCGGAGAACTCCGTTTGAAAGTCAACTTCATACCCGGATTCGGCAAGAATATAACGGAAGGTCATTTGACCTCCTTGAGGTAAATTCGCACGGAGTTCTAGTAGACGGTCGTTGGACGTTTGATTCTCAAAAACTAAGTCGCCCGTGTTTATATAACCTCCACCTGCCTTTGGAATAATATATTCATACCGATGTTGAGGGTCATTCATCAAACTCAAGGGAGCGTAGTATTCTTCACCGTTTTGGTCTATCGCTACTCGATCATACCCCTTTATTCTCGCCTCTTCAATGAATCCGCCAAAATTGGAAATTGATAGCGCCAATTGCTCATTGCTGAGTGTATAACTTTCCTTCTCTACTTTATTGAGTAGTGTATCCGTTTTTTGATTTTGCGTTGTGTCACTTGAGCCCTGTAAGAGCTTTTCTTGATCTTCACCTTCAGTAGGAATATTGGCTTGCTCCAGCATTTCTATAGAGTCCTGTAATCGCTGCTGCTCAGCCAATTCTTCTTGTGTAGGTGCGTTTATTTGGGCCCATAAATAGAATAAGCCAAAAATAAGTATGATTCCTATAACGGTATTTCTATCCATAATGTAAAACAGTATAATCTGCGTTAGACGTCTATATTAAGAATCCAAAAGTACGTATCTTTATAATTCTATCCCAAGATTACTTTTAGATTAGCCTAAAGAGTTTTTATTCCCCCCTGCCCCTACCAGTAATTGGGCCTTTTTTCTTGCCCTCATATACTTTTTACTCTGATGTTAGCCTTTAATGATAGGATGCCACAAATAGTCACCTAATTTTTCATTAATTTTGTAATTCTTAGATTCAAAAAATGATAATATATGTTTGATAATTTAACTGATCGCTTAGAGGGAGCGTTTAAATCTCTAAAAGGCGAACATAAACTGACAGAGCTAAATGTAGCCCAGTCTATAAAAGAGATACGTCGAGCTCTGGTTGCGGCGGATGTAAATTATAAAATTGCCAAACAATTTACCGAAGAAGTAAAAGAGGAAGCATTAGGACAACGAAATGTCCTAAAAGCTGTCAAACCCGGCGAATTGATGGTTAAAATTGTTCAGGATCACCTCTCTGATCTCATGGGTGGGGAGAAAGTGGACATTAATCTCGAAGGCAAACCTGCCGTAATCCTAATTGCTGGCCTGCAAGGATCTGGTAAGACCACCTTTTCAGGAAAATTAGCTCTGCATTTAAAAGCAAAGAAAAATAAAAAACCGCTGCTCGTAGCCTGCGATGTGTATCGTCCTGCTGCGATTGACCAACTAACGGTCATATCAGAACAAATCAATGTTCCAATATTTAAGGACATAGAGGATAAAGATCCGCTTTCCATTGCAAAACGGGCAATTGAGCATGCAAAGGAAAACCACAATGATGTAGTTATTGTAGATACAGCCGGACGACTTTCTATCGATGAAAAAATGATGGAAGAAATATCTGGACTCAAAAAAGGCCTGGATCCATCTGAAACTTTGTTTGTCGTAGACTCCATGACTGGACAGGACGCTGTTAATACGGCAGAGAATTTTAATAAACGAATTGATTACGACGGTGTAGTTCTGACAAAACTCGATGGAGATACACGAGGGGGAGCCGCTCTTTCTATAAAGTATGTGGTAGGAAAACCTATCAAGTTTGTAAGCGCCGGAGAAAAGATGGATACCCTGGATGTATTCCATCCCGACCGAATGTCTCAGCGTATACTCGGGATGGGTGATATTACTTCCTTTGTAGAAAAAGCGCAGGAGCAGTTTGACGAAAAAGAAGCCCGCAAACTCGAGCGAAAAATCAAAAAGAATAAATTTGATTTTAATGACTTTCTCACCCAGTTAAATCAAATTCGAAAAATGGGAGACTTGAAAAGTCTAATGGGGATGATTCCGGGCATGAGTAAAATGACAAAAAATATGGATATTGATGATTCGGCATTTAACAAAACCGAAGCCATAATTTTATCCATGACACCCGATGAGCGGGGAAATCCAGAATTGCTAAACATTAGTCGAAAACGTAGAATTGCAAAAGGATCAGGCCACAAAATGCATGAAGTCAACCAGTTCATTAAACAGTTTCATCAAATGAAAAAAATGATGAATATGATGAGCAAAGGAAAGAATATGAATAATCTACTAAGTCGAATGAAGGGCCAGATGTAAATCGCGGTTTTTAAAATTATGGCTGTGAAATTTTAACTCAGCCGGTCTGAATTCCTTCCCACTATGAGCGATAAAATTTCAGGTAATTTAGTAGATGTCAGGAATCGACGAATATTTCCAGCAGAATTAGAAATTGATAACGGTGTCATTAAATCCGTTTCCCCTTGTACGGATAAGAATTTAATTCAGCCAGGATATATCATGCCGGGGTTTATTGATGCTCATATTCACATTGAAAGTTCAATGTTAATACCTGCTGAATTTGCTCAATGGGCAATTCCCCATGGAACCGTAGCTACGGTCTCTGACCCTCATGAGATTGCCAATATTTTGGGCGAAAAGGGAGTGGATTTCATGATTGAAAATGGAAAAACAGTCCCGCTAAAGTTCTTTTTTGGAGCACCGAGTTGCGTACCTGCCACTCCATTTGAAACAGCGGGAGCAGCTTTACCCGCCTCCTCAATACGCCAAATGCTGCAGCGTACTGAAATTAAGTACCTAGCTGAAATGATGAATTGGCCGGGAGTTCTAAGTAAGGATTCTGAAGTCATTGAGAAAATTAAAGCTGCGCAAGATTACGGTAAAGTCATAGATGGACATGCACCCAAATTAAGAGGTCAGCCGGCGATAGATTACTTTGCTGCCGGCATCTCGACTGATCACGAATGCACCGAGTACGAAGAGGCCATTGAAAAAATCAAAACGGGTGCTAAAATTGCGATCCGAGAAGGAAGTGCTGCTAAAAATTTCGAAGCTTTACATCCTTTATTTTTAACTTATCCGCAAGCCCTCATGTTTTGCTCTGATGATAAGCATCCGGACGAGCTAATGGAAGGGCACATCAATCGTCTTGTCGTTCGCGCGCTACAACAAGGGTATGCTTTATTTGATGTGCTTCACGCAGCATGCATCCACCCCATAGAACATTATGGCCTGGAAGTGGGAAGCCTTCAAACCGGAGATCCCGCTGATTTTATTCGCGTTAATAATTTAAGAGATTTTACCGTAGAGGAGGTTTTTATTGATGGAGAAAAAACCTATGATTACCCAAACATTCAATTTAAAAGAACACCTACTGCCTATCCCCGGCAAATGGACGCTAAACCAATAAAGTCCGACGGTATAAAAATACGCGATGCAGGATCTCACATGCGAGTTATAGAAGCTCATGATGGAGAGCTCATTACATCAAGTTGTGTAGAAATGTGCTCAGTAAATGCAAATGGTGAAGTAGTCAGCGAACCCAAAAAAGACATTCTAAAAATAGTCGTTCATAATCGATACCTAGATCAACCGCCAGCTATTGCGTTTATAAAGGGGTTTGGACTAAAACACGGAGCTCTAGCCTCGAGTGTAGCACACGATTGTCACAATATTATTGCTGTAGGGACATCCGATGATGATATTGTTAGGTCCATCAATTCAGTGATTTCTGCTCAGGGTGGCATTTCCTTCGCTGGGGAGCAGGAGACCTTCACCTTGCCATTGCCCGTAGCTGGAATTATGACTGATCAAAATGGAAAAAAAGTAGCTGAGCGATATAAATTTTTGGATCAGAAAGTAAAAAAGGCAGGTTCTACCCTTTCCGCACCTTTCATGACATTATCTTTTATGGCACTGCTGGTGATCCCCTCATTAAAGCTTTCCGATAAGGGGCTTTTTGATGGAGAGAAGTTTGAATTTGTCGACCTATTCTTTACTCCGAACGAATAAGTCGATGCCACTTAAGGCGCGGGAAACTAGCTCCTAATCTTTGACCCAATCCGTGCATTCAATAAAGCCCCTGATCGCAGCCACTATTTGTGATTTCCAAACAACCCTAAATGCCCGGGTGAGGGATGGGAAGGGTCTCTGAGCGCAATGCGAAGAGAGTCCGCAGGACGGAACCCCTGGACAGCCCGACCCCGTCTCAAAGCTATGTGCATCATAGCTAAAGAGCGGGGGCACCCCCAAAACCTATTAAAAAGTAAATACAAAATGATATCGCCTCTTGCCGTTTATCTCGTATCTTAGAGGATAATTGGCCAAAGCTGCGCTAAATCTTTGGTGCAAAGTGTAAGTTATGCTGATCAAAACCCTCAAAAAAAGAGGTAAATATGGTTTCGCCGATGCCCGTTCTGATCTTTTGGCGGGCTTAATCGTAGCTGTTATGCTAATTCCGCAAGGCATGGCATACGCCCTGCTCGCAGGCTTACCTCCCATTTATGGTTTATACGCCGGCCTGACACCACTTCTTATTTACCCTTTTCTAGGATCTTCCAAACACTTGTCGGTAGGACCTGCGGCCTTGATGGCCTTGATTATTTACTCGGGGCTCACTCCCATGGCTGAACCCATGACTGAACGGTTTATTGAGTTGGCCATTACAACAGCTTTTCTAGCCGGAGTTATTCAGGTTGTTTTATCTATCATTCAAATGGGTTATTTGGTCAACTTTTTATCTCGACCAGTAATTCGTGGGTTTACAACCGCTGCCGCTTTAATTATTATCATGAGTCAATTGCGGTACCTATTAGGTGTACAAACTGAAAGGTCGGGGAGTACATTACTAAATGCTTATCAATTGATTACCCATCTCGATGGGATTCATTGGCTGACCACAGCATTTGGAGTGGTGAGTCTGGGCTTCATTCTTTGGGTGAAATTTTCAAATCGAAAATTACCCGCCTCTTTACTCATGGTGTCACTAAGTTCTATCATAGTTTATGCTATGGCCTGGGAATTTCGCGATATGCAGTTGATAGGTTCCGTACCCACGGGACTTCCTCATTTTATGTTGCCAGATCTTAGGATATCCACATTGTGGCAGGTTGCGCCTATAGCAGCTGTGGTTTGCCTAATCAGTTTTATTGAATCCCTTTCAGTCGCCAAGGTTATAGCTGCCAAATCGGATAGCGCGGCTATTAGTGGAAACCGGGAGCTATGGGCCTTAGGTTGGTCAAAGATCATTTCTTCGTTTTTCCAATCCTTTCCCAATACGGGTAGTTTTTCACGAACGGCCTTAAATGCCGAGGCCGGCGCTAAAACGGAGCTCGCCTCCATATGGACCGCTGTATTTACTGGTGCTGGTCTTTTATTTTTTACAAGCCTTTTCTATTACGTACCACAAACTGTCTTAGCAGCCGTGGTCATTGGATCCGTCGTTTCTTTGGTAGATATCGGCGAAGCTCGACGTCTTCTAAAGCGAGACCCAAAAGACTTTTATGTATTCATGCTTACCTTTGGTTTAACGGTTGCCTTTGGTATTTTGGAAGGCGTTTTGGCGGGAGTTATTCTATCGTTGATTTTTATACTTTACAAGGCTTCCAGGCCCCATTACGCTGAACTTGGTGCACTCCCGGATTCGGCAATTTATAAAAGCGTAAGCAGATTTGAATCGGCCGAGGCGCAATCTAATTGTCTTATTTTTCGGTATGATGCAGATTTGTTTTTTGCGAATGCAGAATATTTCTATGAAAAAATCGTCCAAGCCTCCCGGGATAAAAAAGGCCTCAAAGCGATTATTATTGATGCCAGCGCCATAGGTAGTGTGGACAGTACGGGAATCGCCCAGCTAAAACTGCTCAAAGAAGCGGCTAACCGAGCTAAAATTAAACTCTACTTCACAGGTCTAAAGGGACCCGTTCGTGATATTTTTGAACGCCACCAGGTGTTCAGCTGGTTGCCAAGAGACAACTTTTTCTTAAATGTAGATCTCGCCATGAGTCGCATAAATAATGAGAAAGCAAAGTCTCTGCCACACCCCGAAAAAGTGAAAGAGGATGAACGCGGCGCTCTCTGATTATGCCAAATAGTCGTTTAAGAAAAGCTGATAAACCGTCTTGCTCCCCATAAATTTATCTTCCATCAACGCTGAGGACGGAAATGCAAAGTCTTTGTATCTTTAGTTCAAAGAATAATTCACAACTATGCGTAATATACTTCTCCTACTCAGTTTCGGCCTATTTTCCTCGCTTTCTATTCAAGCGCAACCGGAATCCGTGCATGCGGCACATAGCTGTCACCAGATCAAAAACAAATTATCGCAACGGCCCATGACACCCGCAGAAAAAATGGCGCGACAACGCGCCCTTGCGCGAAGTGATAGCTTTAACATTATGCATTACGATATCCACGCAGATCTCACTGATTTTGGATCGGGTATATTTCAGGGTGAGACGCGGATAGATTTTCGGCCGAAATTAGACAGTCTCGATCGCATTCAATTTGACTTTGAGGGGCTAACTACCGAACGCGTATGGAACAGCGATGGAGATACCCTTGATTTTTTCGCTGGCGATGCCACACTCACTGTATTTTCTCCTACTGAATTTCGAAAAGACAGCCTGTACAGCCTGTGGTTTGAATATGCCGGCCAACCCATCACTTGCCCCTCCGGATTTGGCGGGTTTTATTTTGAAGGTGGCTACGCTTACAATTTAGGTATTGGCTTACAGGCCAAACCACACAATTTTGGCCGTGCATGGTATCCGTGTTTCGATAATTTCGTAGAGCGGGCAACTTATACTTTTCGAATTACTACCCATCAAGGGCGCAAGGGCTATGGCGTGGGAAGTTTTATTGAAGAAATAAATGAAGGAGGCGATACCTTGACTCGGGTATATGAAATGATGCAGGATATTCCTACATACCTTAGCCATATTGCGGCATCAGAATACGAAGAGATCAATTATATGCACCAGGGCCAATATGGTGCTATTCCTATACAGCTCGTTGCTCGGACGGGCGACGTCAGCGACACCCGCACCTCCTTCGGTCCTCTTACTGATGCGATCGATTGCATGGAAGACTGGTATGGCCCCTACCCTTTTGAACGCATAGGCTATACCATTACTACGCGAGGAGCAATGGAGCACCCCACAGCGGTGGCTTATCCACGCTCTTCGATAATAGACGGTAATACCAATTTAGGTTTGATCACACATGAACTGGGACATCATTGGTGGGGTAATGTAACCACTTTGAAAACAGAAAATGATATGTGGATTAAAGAAGGACCCGCCAGCTATGCTGAACATCAAATCGTTGATTATTTGGAGGGCCCTGAAGCCTTTCAAGAGGTTGTTCGCGGCAATAACATCAGTATGCTGCTCACTGCTCATATTTCCGATGGAGATTTTCTGGCCCTGAGCCCAATGGCTGACGCCCAAATTTATGGTCGCCACACCTACGATAAAGGAGCTGCCATGATTCATAACCTCAGGGGATATTTAGGCGATAGCCTGTTTCGCGTAGGTATGCAGCATGTACTTGCAGTACGAGCCTATGAGGCCATATCTGGAACTGAATTTCGCGATGAGCTTATAGCGGGAACAGGATTTGATTTGACAGACTTTTTTGATAATTGGATATTTAGTCCGGGATGGAGCGACTTTTACTTGAATGACTGGACGGCAACTGATGAGGGTTCAGTTGTACAAGTCAATCTCGATATCCGCCAGGGTCTTTACGGAACAGACCAGTGGCACGAAAATGTTCCGATAACAGTAGGTTTTTATCACCCCGACCATCCCTTGGTGGAAATAAAGGTTACGGCGTCTGGACCGCAGACGGTAAGCAATGCTTCCATAGACTTTATTCCAGAACATGTTTTTATCAATCCCAATCAACGATTAAATCTTGCAAGCGCATCATATTTTGAAATGCTCGAGTCTCCCTATTCTAAAAACTTTACAGGCACAAACTGGGCCTTTAATGCGCAGAACGTGACAGCTGACTCACTCCTTGTCCAATTGACCCATCACATGGTGCCTCCGCCCGGGCAACAACAGAATGAACGCTTTCGACTCTCCAGTAAGCACTTTTGGTCTGTATGGTCTGGTGAAGACCTCACCCAAACAGAAACGCTAATTTCTTATCAAGGTCGAAATGAAAATCAATTTGACTACGATTTAGTAGGGGTAAACGACGACAGCCTTATATTGGTGTATCGGCCTTTTGAGGACACCATGTGGAGAGAGTACCCCCATTACACAAAAAACACACAGTTACCTGGAGATAACCGCGGCATTTGTGTGCTCAATCAGATCTTGCCTGGCTACTATTCTTTTGCCAACCAGAAAAGCACCTCTTCCATCGCTGATGATCATTTGGCCTCGGAAAATATCATCTATCCGATTCCCTCCAAGCAGGTGCTGTATTTACAAACAGAACAGGCAGCCAAGTTGTATCAGATATTCAATGTGCAAGGAAAAATTGTCCAATCGGGCTTCCTTCCAGAACGAGGTGGAACTTACGAACTTAACACTACAGACTTGTCCACAGGCATTTATTATTTACACTGGAAAGAACAGTCGGGCTTATGGCATAGTAAAAAGTTCTTTAAGCAGGATTAAGCTATTAATTTATTGGGCGTGTCCAGCACCGCTATGCCGGTGCTGGACCAGGCTATGCGTGGGTTCCGTCCTCAAGCCTCAAAGCGACTTTCGGACTCCCACCTCGCAAGCGAGGCGTGACCACTCCTATCCTTCACGCGAAAAGGAAGAAGTGCCTTGAAGTCTCCGTGCCAAACGAGTAAATTCTATTACTTTTGAAGAAAATTGGGTATGAAAGCCATTTGGAAAAAATACAGTGAAGACGAGATAAAATCGAGAATTTTTAAAGCTCTGGAGCGAAATGTAAATTATCAAAAACAAAAGATTCTCGGATTGCCAGCCTCGTATTTAGATGATAAAGTTTTTCATCAAGATGCATCTTTCCTCAAGGACGCTCCTTACATGTCAACCATGGTGCAGAATCCAAACCACATAGGATGTCACACCCTTGGAACATCAGAGCCGTTTTTTAGTGGCACACAAGAAATTGAAAAAGAACTCATTGAACTCGTATGCGTAGATATTTTGCGTGGAGAAAAAGGTAAGCATGATGGATATATAGCATCTGGCGGCACGGAAGCCAATATGCAAGCCATCTGGATTTACAGAAATTACTTCCAACGCGAATTTGGTGCTACCAATGACCAAATCTCCATTTTATGCAACGCCGATAACCACTATTCCATGGATAAAGCGGCGAATGTCTTATCGGTAGGTGTCAGGAAAGTTGAGGTGGATCAGGAAAACCGTGAAATGAAACCGGAACTCCTACATTCCACATTAAAGGAAGCCTGGAAAAAGGGCATACGGTATATTATAGCGGTGCCGACGATGATGACAACCATGTTCGGTTCTGTTGACGATATTGAAACTTTAGTAGATACATTAGAGCAATTCGATTTTCATTACGAGATTCATGTCGACGGAGCATACGGTGGCTTTTATTATCCGTTTTCCAACCCCAAGAACACTCTGAGTTTTGCACATCCCAAAGTGACGTCTATTACCCTTGACGCCCATAAAATGGCTCAGGCTCCCTACGGAACGGGTATTTTTGTTATTCGAAAAAATTGGATGCAGTATGCCAATACTCGTGAGGCTAGCTATGTAGCAGGTGAAGATTGCACCCTTATCGGTAGTCGCTCCGGAGCTAATGCCATTTCAATCTGGATGATTTTAATGAAATATGGACCATACGGATGGGAGGAGAAAATTTATATCCTTCAAAAACGCACCAATTGGATTTGTAAAAAACTCGACGATCTCCAAATTGACTATTTCAGACATCCCCTATCGAATATTGTCACTATGCGGTCGAAATATATACCAAAAGACCTAGCTCAAGAGTTTGGTCTCATCCCTGATCACTATCAAGCGCCCAAATGGTATAAAATTGTTGTGATGGAACACGTCACAATAGAAAAAGTATACCCCCTCATTGAAAAATTGGCGAATAGAATCAATAATAATAAAGCGCGATCATGAAAATGCTTAGAAATCGGTTGCATCTTAGAAAATACATTAGAATTGCTTTATTCGTGCAGCTTATCACGGCAGCTTATCTATCTGGCATATCAAGTCAAAACACCTCATGGGATCAGCGTCCCACCTTACAAATGGGAATAGAAGGAAGTTTGCTGTTTGAATCGCAACTGCTCCAAAACTTTTCGTCGAGTATTCTCGATGAAGCTAATAGTATTCGCCTGGAAGCAATCACCCAAACGGGTCTTCGGTATGGAGCTTTTATTCGCTGGCGATATTATAATAACCAGAATATAGAGTCTGGAATCTACCGGATAAGCAGGCAGTATAGTGCAACCGCTATAGACCCAGTGTCTGGAAGTGAATTGGCCGATTCTGAAGTCAGCAGTGTAGCCTATGAAATTCCACTTGTTTGGACTATTGCAATACGTACGTCACGCTCCACTTATCTATATGCAGGAATGGGTGGTATGGCGTCTTTTTTAGCGAGTGATTTCGGATCCTTTACGGGCGATATACAATTGTCGGGAGGGGCAGACCCTCGCTTTATCGCAGGCATGGTGGCTATAGCCGGCTATGAGTGGGATTGGGGAAAGACCGGAGGACTTTATGTTGGCGGGCAGTTTCAGCATAGTTTTGGGCGAGTAGGACGTTTGAGCATGCGCTATAGATCCGGGACGACTACTCTTGCCAATGGAGTTCTTGATCTTAATGGCGCTTACTTGGCCGTTGTAGTTCGATACATGTTGCCTGGAAGCTAAAATGCAGATGCATAGAGCCTAAGGATGAAAACTAATTCATTACCCTGGCATTGAAGCTTATTGTTGAACGATGGGCTCAATAAAGTAAAGTCCTAAAATTTAATCTCGCACTATTTATTACAGCCTATATATGACAAAAAAAGGGAGTAGATTTCTCTACTCCCTTTCTGATTATATAAAACCTATGGTTTACATTTTATCCTTCCACATCGCAATATTCTGTTCGTTGCGCTTTACGTAAGTCTCATATCCAGCATCCATAGCCATCTGCTTAGACTTTTGTGCTGTTTGAATTGCACCTTTAAGATCACCTGTTTCAGCCTGAATTTTAGACTTAGCTAGTAAAGTCCAGAACTTAGGTTCATCCATTTCCAAATGCTTATTAATCCACTCCAGCGCTTGATTGGGATCTTTACCCTCAGCCAAATAATATGTGGCTGCGTTGTAATAATCTCTGGCAGATGGTCCTGCCATCGCTGCCGCAATGCTCGCTTCTACGATATCATCTGTAAACACTGTAAATGGAACAATTACTTCTGTCTTTGCCCATCGTATATTCAATGTAGCAGAAGATGAAGTAAGATTATTTACTCCAATTGTGAAAGATTCAACAAATTTAGAATGATCTTGAGGCTTTGCAGTCACTCGTAAAGCATCTTTTGTCTCATCGTAATTTCCTGTTCCACCTTGTTCGGTATCGGTATTGAAAATGATGGTCCATTCTTCTTTACCAGGAATTGTAAATAAAGCATAAGATCCAGCCTCTAAAGTTTTACCTTCTATAACAACATCATCGGAAAACGTAACTTTAGTCGCTGAATTCGCGCCAGTTCGCCACAATTTGTCGAAAGGGACTAAATCGCCATAAATCGTTCGCCCTTTAGCGCTTGGTCTGGAATACTCAAGGTGAACTTCTGTTAAACCCACCATTTGTTCCATTTTAGCTAAAGGTGAGGGAGCAGGAGTAGTAATTTGAGCTTCAATTGACCAACTTAATGTCAATATAAGTAGGAAAGAGAGTAAATAGCTTTTCATATTATTTTCTATTTGATTTAAAATTTGTTAAAAGTACGCTTTTATACAGTAATTTAACACGGATAGAACATTATCGTTCAAAAAAGATTTCATTCTTTTGAGGAGGAATCGTCACTTTCTTTCCGGTTTGACAACTGTTTTTCTCTTATAGAAGGTAATGGTTGTTTGAGTTCAAATTTAGTAGATTCTTGCAGTTTGTTTTGCCAGTCCTCTAATTTTTTCATGCCTGTATCTTCCAAGACTCCTTTTTTGAGATCCATGGTTTTCAAAAACTCATCGGATAACTTCATGTAGTGTTCCATTTCTCCAACCTTACGACTCACATCATCAGCAATATCCTCTAAAGCTTCATTGAATTCCGTAGATGCACCTTTTTTATCGTCCAGAAGCTCCAAAGCAACTTCCATGGCCGAATGGGATGTTTGAATAGCATTGCGCTCCTTCCGCTTAAGTTCAAGTTGATCAGCCAGGTCGACAGACAGGTCGTGGGAATGCTTTTTCATCTTCGATAATCCTCTATATACATTTTTCATCCGCTCAAGTAGATTCGAAAGTTTTGTTGTTGAATCTTCAAGCCTGCCTGCCTTTCTTACCCATAAGGTGAATTCAGAATCATCACGAGCCTCTGGAGTTTCTGTTATCTTATCTCTCAATTTTCTTATTTCCCTTTTGTTTTCTACTATTTCCTCCTGCAGGACATGCATTTGACTATTCAATCGGTGCATTTGCCGATTCATCTTTGCTGTATTTTCACGCAATTCGACAATATAGTTTTCGAGTACTTCAATTGGATCTATGGTTACAAACCAAGAAGTAATATTACGTACCATGCCATTGAAATAAGTCTGAGCAATAATTCTCATGGACCTATCGAAAAAGACAAATAAGAGCGATGCCAGGATCAGAAAAATAAAAGTTAGAAAAATTGGGTTTTGCATAAGATTCTGCAAGGAATCCAAAAAAAGGAAAATCAGGCCGCCGCTTAAAACTGCAAAAATAGTAAGCAGAATAAAGCGAACATACTGTTCAGGACGCTTTGAATTCCGACTGGATACCGAGCTTGGATCTTGATTCATGGAAACAAATTGATATACCTGCGATAATACAAAAAATATATGCATTTTTGTAGATATAATACATACATGCTATAATGAATAATTCTATTGGAATAGACTCAGAAATTGCTCGTCTTAGAAAAGTTATTGTACATAGACCGGATATCGGCATTGGGCGTATAAGCCCCAAACGCTCGGACGAACTGCTGTTTGATGACATTGTACATCTACCTAAAATGCAGGAAGAGCACGATCTTTTCGTTCAATTATTAGAGGCGTTTTTAGGCGAAAACAATGTCTTTGAAATTGAGGATTTGTTGGAAGAAACCTTAGATATATCACCTGAAGAGAAAGAAACACTCATCAATCGAGTAGTGCAGTTTGAGGAAGTACCGGAACATTATGGCGAGATGATGAGAGAGATGGGACATCGTGTATTAGCCCAGGTTTTGATTTCGGGGTATTTCCCGGGTGAGGATCTATACATGTTTGATCCTATTCCAAATTTTATTTTCACACGGGACATTGCTGTTACGCTGCCACAGCATATTATAATTACGAAGGCCTCGAAATTAGCGAGACAGAGAGAAAATTTACTCACGCGTTTTATATTCGCCCTACACACACAGTTCAAGACTCTTCAGAAAGAGGAGGGCATTATTAATTTGAACCTAATCGACGAGTTTCCACCTTCCTCCAATGGAGAAGCTGTCTCTTTGGAAGGTGGAGACGTCATGATGATAAACAGAGATTATTTATTGATTGGTTGCTCGGAGCGAACCACTTCACATGCTTTTCAATCCCTTAAGAGAGAACTATTTCGTTTAAAGGCTGTAAAAAATGTGGTTCAAATCACAATTCCTGATGATCGGTCGTTTATGCACATCGACACCCTATTTACAAGAATAAACCACAAAGATGTCATAGCTTATAAACCCATCGTAGTAGACGGTTTGGCATCATTAGTTGATGTTTACGATGAAGATGGAGAATTTCGCTCTTATCCTTCCATTTATGAATTTTTTAAGAAGGAAATTGATCCGGACACGCGATTCATACTTTCGGGAGGTGGCGAAAGCCCCTACCAGGAAAGAGAGCAATGGACAGACTCCTGTAATCTGGTCGCATTAAAACCTGGAGTAGCTGTTGCATATGACCGCAATACAAAAACCTTGCAAGCACTACAAAAAAACGGGTATTCCATTCAATCAGCAAGGCAGGTAATAGAGGGTATTCAGGCAGGCAAAATAACCCCTGACGAGATCGAGAATACCATTATCACCCTAGAATCTAGCGAATTATCCAGGGCTAGAGGTGGATCCCATTGTATGACATGTCCCATTTTGCGCGACGACCTTTAAAATGATACCATGATTGAGCATCGAGTACAAATACGCGTTAGATATGGTGAAACTGATCAGATGGGAGTGCTTTACTATGGTAATTATGCTCAATATTATGAAATTGGCAGAGTGGAAGCGCTTCGGGAATTAGGACTTGTTTATCGAGATTTAGAAATACAGCACGGAGTTATGTTGCCTGTTTATGAGGTGCATGCTCGCTTCCATGCTCCTGCAACCTACGATCAAAATTTAACACTCATTACTCAAATTCGTGAAAAACCCGGAACGAGAATTAAGTTTTTTCATGAATTGTATAGTCCCGATCTTAAACACTTGCATTCTGCTAAAGTTACCTTAGTGTTTTTTGATATAAAAAAGAAAAGACCTATACAAATGCCGTCATATGTTGAACAAATCATAGGCCCACATTTTGAGTAAAGAGAAGATGGATTGGGAAAGTTATTTACTGTCTAAGCCAAAAATAAGGTGGCTAGTCATTAAAGCTAAGACTACAAGTGTGGTTGGCTTAAGTGGTGTACCTATATATAATGTGATAAAGTTTATCATCCACGAATCAATAAATGACGACCTCATCACCAGAGCACGTTCTGTTGCATTTTCTTTCTTTTTGTCCATTTTCCCTTCTATCCTTATTCTTATTTCAGTTGGAGCATTACTGCCATTTGATTTGGTTCCCTGGTTACAATCAGTGCTAGGCGGCGTCCTGCCTTTGACAGCTGAAAATTTTCTTTTTGACGTGATTGGTGATTTAGAAAAACTACCGCATAGTGGTTTATTATCTATTGGTTTCTTATTGGCCATTTATTTCTCTAGTTCCGGAGTAAATACTTTGATGACCGGATTTCAGAAAAGTTATCCCTCTACATTTAAGGAGCGGTCCTGGATCAGGCATCAGTTTGTGGCCATCCTTCTTACTGGAGTTTTATTTTTAATGCTTATCGTAACTACACTCCTTCTACTCACAGGAAATTTTATAATTGCTTGGCTAGTCGACAAGGTCGAATTAGGAATAGCTCCAACTATCCTAATTCAGCTATTAAAATGGATCATAATTGTAAGCTTATTCTATTCCATTATTGCTATGATTTATAAAATTGGACCCGCATTGAGGAAAAAATTTAAGTTCTTTTCTCCCGGCGCCTCTGTAGCGACTGTAATTACTATAGTAATTACGCTGGGATTTTCAGTCTATGTAAATAACTTTGGGACATATAATAAACTGTATGGCTCGATTGGTGCGGTTATTGCCTTAATGGTCTGGCTTCAGTTGATATGCACAATTATCTTATTAGGATTTGAATTGAATGCAAGTATTGCTGTCAATAAGCAATTACGTGAGAAAATACGTGAGAAGAAAGATGTAGACAATGAATAAAGAACCCATCCTACTCACTAATTTGTCTACCAAAATTTTCGAGCCACTCTCCCACTAAAAATATACTGCCTGTTATCAAAACGGCATCGAAAATACTTGCCTTTTTCAAAACCTTTCTATAAGCCTGAGTAATCCCTTGATGCCCTTCCGCTCTAAGACCATGTAGGGATTTTGCTTTATGCATATATTTGCTGTGGTGCATAGCTCGAGGAACATTAGCTTGAGTGAAATGGTACTCCAAAAAAGGCGGAAGTTCAGGTAAGAGTTTATCCATATCTTTATCATTAGATACCGCAAGAATTACGAAATACCGTTCGGCGTCAATCTCAAGAAAACTCTTAAATACAGACTGGATAGCAGCAATATTATGCGCTCCATCAAGAATGACAGGAGGTTTTTCCCTAACGATCTGCCACCGTCCTACCATACCGGAGGTTTTCCGAATTCGACTCAGTATTGATGAGCTTTGCCACTGGTTTTTGGAGAGATCATATTGAGAAGCAACCAATTCATATGAAGCTAAAGCGGTTCGTAGATTTTCAAGCTGAAAGTCTCCATCCAAGTCTAAAAGGGCTGAAAAAGTGCTTTCCCCTGGTCTTTTGATATCTACCCACTGACCTGTAATATATGAATCACTAAAATTTTGCGATGCTCTTTGGACAGAAAACAGCTTCTCAGCCAAGAAAAGGGGCGATTTCATTGAGGCTGCCTTTTCCTTAGCCATTTCAAAGTATTCTGAAGAATTTTCACCTAGAAGTACTGGGACTTCAGACTTTACGATTCCCAATTTTTCCGACGCAATTTTAGGAATGGTATTACCCAGCATAGCCTGGTGATCCCATGACACATTGGTGATCACAGACAATATGGGTTTAATGATATTAGTAGAATCAAGCCGCCCGCCAAGCCCCGTTTCTATGATTGCGATATCCGGTCGATGCCGATCGAAGAAAAATAGGGAAAGTGCAAAAGACCATTCAAAAAAAGAAGGTTGAACCTCTGAAAAAACATCTTTATATTCGGTTACAAACTCAATGACTTCAGTTTCTGAAATAGTCTTGGAATTGAGTCGTATTCGCTCTTTGAAATCTATATAATGGGGTGAAGTGTATAATCCAACGTCAAGACCAGCATCTTGAAGTAAGGCAGAAAGTATATGAGAAACTGAGCCCTTGCCATTTGTACCCGCAATATGAATCATAGGGACAGAAAGCTGTGGGTCTCCCATCATTTCGCATAAGCTGCGAATATTTGTCAAATCCTTTTTGAAAGCACGAGTACCTACACGTTGATACATCGGCAATTGGGAAAAAAGATATTGAGTTACCTCCTGGTAGGTCTTCATAATATTAACTTCGATTCTACTTTAACCTAAAATCGATAGTTATTGTTCCGCATTGACGCTCAAGTGTTCCTTCAGTAAATCTAAATTTACGGGCTGAATTTTCTGCAATTCTTCGCAAATCAGAATCTGTGGTGGTTGATCCTCTTTGCGTATAATCTGCTGATACCACATTTCCTTCAGCGTTGACACATACCTTGACAACCACCCGTCCTGCTTTCTGAGTTTGGTCCCTAATTGCGGGTTCAAAAGCAACACCACGATCACTTAGTCCACCTCCTATTTTGCCCTTACCTGTGCTTATCCCTTTCAGTTTTTCTGCATTGGGATCTCCCTTCTCATCACCCTCGCTACCGGGCTTATCTGTAGAGCCTTTACCTTCCCCCTTAAACGCCTCACTAAAGCCTGATTTTGAGGCTTCATACTCTTTTTGTTTTTGCTTTCGCTCTGCTTCCTCTTGTTTTTTCCTCATAGCTTCAGCCTCAGCTTTTTTCTTAGCCTCACTTTGCTGTTTTGCTTTCTCTGCCTGCTCTTTAATTTTCACATCTGAATCATCCTCAGTCAACACTTTTTCCTCTGGCTTCAAACGCGAAGCCTCGGTTTCTTTTTGTACTTCTTCCTGGACTTCCGGCTGTTTTTCAGGTTCTTCTTCATTGACTGGCGGCTCAGGAGTTATCTCTTCGCTTTTCTGTGTTTGAGGTGCATCCTGACCGCTCCCTTGATCGGGTGCGCCAAAATTAACTAGAATCCCTTCTTTCTCTGGTGGAGGATCCGGATAGGTCATTAGCGGGAGTAGGGCAATTAAAAACAAGACTACATGAACCCCTATACTGAAGTACAACCCTCGTTTTTTATTTTGCTCCTCTACCTCATTGTTTTCTTCCGACTTATTCATTGTCCTAAATTTAAAATATAACGAATCTCACAGCCCGCCTCGTGTAATATACAGAAGATAATTACTGGTCAGGTTCCGCCAAAACTGTATTCACCTTATATTTAAATGCTAAATCCATCACCCGAACAACATGTTGATTTTCTGTTTTGGGATGTGGTGCTATTGTCAAGTTCTTCCCCGACCGTGATAATGATCGAATTTGTTGCTCCAGTTGATCATCTGCTACTCGACCTCCATTAAAGACATAAGTGCCATTCGACTGAATCACTAATTTATTGGGCCGGGTTATAGATTGAGAAGAACCGGTCGATGATGGCAACTTCAAATTTAGGGCATTTGGAATGACCATTGAAGAAGTCAACATGAAAAAGATCAATAACAGAAATATGATATCTGTCAATGAAGACATGCTAAATTCTGCAGAGACTCTTGATTTTTTTTTAAGTGCCATATATTTTGTCCCTTATTTGATGGGTTGTGTAGCTATAATTGCCCGGCATTTCAAGTTATTCGCTATTTTCATTAATGCAGAGACCTTTTCCCATGATACCCCCCGCTCCGCTGCGATAGTTAGCGTAGCCTTATCCGGATACTTTGACTCAGCGATAAGACCTTTAACCTCACTTTGAATATAGCGGAAATCAATTTCCTTTCCATTGAGCTGATAAACACCCTCCGGACTTATCTGAACGATAACATCAGATGGTGCAATCGTTTTAGCATCAGCTTCCGGTAAATCCACGCGTATTTGAACTAAAGATGAGGTTAGCATGAAAAATATCAATAACAAAAAAATGATATCTGTTAAAGAAGACATGCTAAACTCTGCTGAAACCTTACTTCTACTCTTAAGACCCATTTTATGCAGGTTCTTGAAGTAAGTCGAGAAATTCCATTGTACTCGACTCCATTTTAAAAATCACCTTTTCTATACTGGCTACTAAAATATTGTATCCCACAAATGCAAGAATTCCAATAAACAGACCAAAAGCGGTTGTTATTAAAGCCTGGTAGATTCCCCCAGCCAAAACATCAGGCGTTACATTTTCCTCCGTAGCCATGGTGAAAAATGCTAGAATCATACCCGTAACAGTTCCAAAAAAACCAATCATTGGGGCAGCTCCGGCGATACTCGCTAGAGTAGACAAATTCTTCTCTAATTTAAAAACTTCTAGATTCCCCACATTTTCTATTGAGGCATTTATATCGCGTAATGGCTTCCCGATCCTTTGCAAACCTTTCTCAACCATCCGAGCTACCGGCGAATTATTATTTGCGCACAGGGCTTTCGCTGCGGATATATTTCCATTTTGAACATTCGTTCGAATATTATTCATGAAGCTCTGGTCAATTTTGGCCGCCTTTTTTATGGTCAAATAACGCTCAATAAATATATATGAAGCAATCACAGAAAGAATCAGAAGGACACCCACTATGATTACACTCAGTATTCCTCCCTTGAGTATAATGTCTAAAAAGCTTGTCGCAGCAAGACCACCCTCTCCTGTCGCTGCGGTGTCTACAGCATTTTGAAATAAAAATATTGCCTTCATTTGCGTCAGATTTCAATTTTCTCGATTTAAAAAGATAATGTGAGCCTTTAACGGCTCAAAAAGTGAAACTCGTATATAATTCAAATATATTAAAGAAATTCTTTATTTGATAACAATCATCAGCAAATGTTTTACGCAAGTCAAAAAAGTAAACGGCTTAAGCAATTTTTGTTTGCAAATCAATTGGTCACACTTTTTTGAAAACACACTCCTAAGCTATATTTTTTTGTTAATCAATGACTTCCAGTGAATAAAAAAATTATAAGCTGGAGGCTGGCCAAAGTACCTTGCGAATTGAAGAGATTCATCAATCGCAACCCATCTAAGAAATAGATAATTATTTCGTACATTAAGGTCGTACTAATTAAAAATTCATATGAAACATATCAGTCAAGTAGCTGTATTGGGTTCGGGAACGATGGGAAGTGGTATAGCCTGTCACCTCGCCAATGTAGGATTAAAGGTTTTATTACTCGACATGCCCAATGAGGATGAGTCAAAAGGAAACCGAAATATAATTGTAAACAAAGCTCTTCAAAAAGCAATTAAAAGCAAGCCTGCTCCACTGTATAAAAAAGAGTTTGCTCAGCGCATTACTACAGGTAACTTTGAAGATGACCTGGATCAAGTGGCCAATTGCGATTGGATAATTGAGGTTATCGTTGAAAACCTTAAAATAAAAAACCAGCTATTCGAAAAGGTGGAGGCCCACAGAAAAAAAGGGTCGATCGTGAGTTCGAATACTTCAGGTATACCCATTCACCTCATGTCAAAGGAGAGGTCAGAGGATTTTCAACAGCATTTTTGCGGCACCCATTTTTTCAATCCTCCCCGTTACTTGCGCTTGTTAGAAATTATTCCCGGACCGGAAACTAAACCTGAAGTACTAGAAAAACTAAATCAGTTTGGAGATTTAATTTTAGGCAAGGAAACTGTGCAGGCCAAAGATACACCTGCCTTTATTGCTAATCGCGTAGGAGTTTATGCTATGGCATATATTTTCTCGGCGGCTGAAAAGAAAGAACTCCCAATTAATATAGTTGATAAACTGACTGGTCCTTCTATAAGCAGACCCAAAACAGGCACGTTTAGATTAGGCGATTTGGTGGGGCTGGATGTAGCCGCAAAAGTTCTGGGCGGAATGAAAGAGCACTGTCCGGATGACAAGCAAGTTCAGTCTTTAGAATCATCGAAAGCTTTTGATCATCTTGTTAATAATGAATGGCTCGGAAATAAAACAGGACAAGGTTTTTATAAGAAAACCGGAGAACGAGATGAAAAGGGAAAGTCGATTATACACGAACTTAATTTATCAACATTAGAATATGAGCCAAAGCGTAAATTAGATCTGGCTTCTCTGAAACAGTCTAAACAAATAGATGATCCCAAACGCAGAATCAAAGCGGTCACCCAAGCAGACGACAAAGGAGGAGAGCTGCTTCGAGACTCATTCGGAGCCTTATTTGCTTATGTTTCGAAGCGTGTTCCGGAAATAGCTGAAGACTTATATGAAATCGACGAAGCCGTGAAGGCAGGTTTTGGTTGGAAATATGGTCCTTTTGAATACTGGGATATTGTAGGTATAGATAAGGGTATTTCCTGGGCTAAGGAAGCCGGTTTTGAAGTTGCAGATTGGGTAAAAACAATGGCGGAGGTCGGTAAAGAGTCCTTTTATGCTGCCACAGATGGTGTCTTTACTTTTTATAATATTGAAGACAGAAGCTACACGCCCAAACCAGGAAGTGAAAACATAGTAAATCTTAGAGCCCTAGACAGCCAGGAGCCCGTTTATCAAAATGACGAGGTCCTTGTCCACGATATTGGAGATGGGGTGCTGTGCTTAGAGTTTCGTTCTAAACAAAATGCCATTGGAGAAGGCATTCTCACCGGAATCAACAAAGCGATTGAAATCGCAGAGGATGAAGGCTGGAAAGGTTTAGTCATTGGAAACGAGGCAGACAACTTTACAGTCGGAGCCAACCTAATGCTCATCGGTATGATGGCTTTTCAACAGCAATGGATGCAACTTCAACAAGCTGTGAACCTTTTTCAACAAACAACCATGCGTTGTCGATACTCTGCTGTACCCGTTGTTGCTGCTACTCAGGGATATGTTTTTGGAGGGGGATGTGAAACACTCATGCATTGCGATGCTTCAGTTTGTGCTGCAGAATCCTACATCGGCCTGGTAGAAGCTGGTGTCGGCTTGATTCCTGGCGGAAGCGGAACAAAAGAATTTGCCGTCAGGATTTCAGACTCCTTTGTTGAAGGTGATGTTCAAATACCAACTCTGGTTGATCGATTCAAAACCATAGCTACAGCTCAGGTAGGCACCTCTGCTCATGAAGCAAGAGATTACGGATATCTCAATCACAAGGATAAAATTATTACAAACGCGAAGCGGAATATTACAGAAGCAAAAAAAGAGGTTTTGCGCCTTTCTCCAACCTATGTCAAACCTATAGAGCGCCAAGATATCCGGGTGCTTGGTCGTGGAGGTTTAGCTAGCCTTTACGTGGCAGCTAATGGCCTAAAACAAGGTAATTATGCAACTGATCACGACATAACAATAGCAAAAAAAATTGCATGGGTTTTATGTGGCGGAGATCTCACCGGAGAGCAAAAAGTATCAGAACAGTATCTGATCGATTTGGAACGGGAGGCTTTCCTCAGCTTGTGCGGAGAACCAAAAACGCAGCAACGTATTCAGCACATGCTTGAGCACAACAAACCATTGCGTAATTAAAATTATAAAAAGATAAAAATATCATGGAAGCATATATAGTAAGAGCATATCGCTCTGCAGTTGGTAAAGCAAAAAAAGGTGGCTTTAAAAATTATAGATCAGATGATCTGGCAGTGGATGTAATAAAATATCTACTTGAGAAAACGCCTGAGCTAGACCCCCATCAAGTAGATGACTTACTCGTAGGCTGTGCAAACCCAGAAGGTGAACAAGGGTTGCAAATAGGTCGGATGATCTCAGTAAGAGCACTGGGAAAACCGGTGCCCGGCGTAACAATTAATCGATATTGTGCGAGTGGCCTTGAAACCATCGGCATGGCAACGGCAAAAATCAAAGCGGGTATGGGCGAATGCTTTATAGCCGGAGGAACAGAAAGTATGAGTGCAATACCCATGACAGGCTATAAGTTAGCTCCTAATTATGAGGTGGCTAAAGATACGCCTGACTATGTTGTTGGAATGGGAATCACAGCAGAAAAAGTAGCAGAGAAATATAATATCTCAAGGGAGGATCAGGATAAATTTGCTTTGAGGTCACATCAAAATGCAGCTCATGCTCAGGACGAAGGCTACTTTGAAGATCAAATAGTGCCGATTCAAGTCCCAAGTGTTACAGTTAAAGATGGCAAAAGACATGAAGAGACCAATACGGTAAAGTTAGACGAAGGCGTGAGAAGGAGTACTGACCTAGAAACGCTAGGTAAACTTAGACCGGTCTTTGCAAAAAACGGATCTGTAACAGCTGGAAATGCCTCTCAAACTTCTGATGGGGCTTCTTTTGCACTCGTCATGAGTGAGCGAATGGTCAAAGAGTTAAATCTTGAGCCTATAGCTCGACTCGTTTCTTGCCGAGTCGCAGGAGTGGATCCGCTATATATGGGTATAGGTCCCGTAAAAGCAATTCCGAAAGCGTTAAAAGCTGCTAACCTAAGTTTGGACGATATCGACCTAGTCGAGCTCAATGAAGCATTTGCTTCTCAGAGCCTCGCTGTCATCCGTGAAGCAGGACTCAACCCCGACATTGTAAATGTGAATGGTGGGGCTATCGCCTTAGGTCATCCGCTTGGTTGCACCGGCGCTAAACTGACAACCCAAATCCTTAGTGAACTTACACGTAGAAATAAAAAATATGGTATGGTAACAGCATGCGTTGGCGGCGGCCAAGGTATAGCAGGCATATATGAGATGATGTAAGAATTTGCATAGCATTTCGTTATAACTGTGTAATATAAATTTATTGGAATACAGTTTTTTGTATTTTCCAATTCATTGAAGCTGGGATTAGAATCGCAAACTATATGACTTTGCCCTTTTCTTTCTTAAAAAATATCTCTTCACTCATAGGGCTCGTATTTGTGGTTATTTTCTTATTGAATCAAGCGAGCGCCCAGGATGATATTTCCTGGGAGCGCGTTTGGAACAAAGAAGTTCAGAGTGCTGCAGAATCAGATTCCACAAAGGTGAGGGATATTGTGAAGTGGATTTCTAATCGAGTAGAATACGAAACCGATATTCGATATCAAAAAAATCGATCTAATATCAACTTGCCCGTTGCCAAAAGAGCTTACCTGGATGGAAAGGCCGTATGTATAGGCTTTGCTAAGCTTTTTCAGGCCTTGTGCGAGGCCGCAAATATACCTGCCATTACGGTTGAGGGAGTAGCCTACCTTCAATTAGAAGATAATTTCGAAAATCACGCCTGGAATGTCGTGAAATATGGCGGCATTTGGCGTGTTGTTGATCCAACCTGGGGTAGTGGCCATATTGAAAACAGAGAATACCAAAAAACCTTTTCACCGAGGTTCATTGACATCAGTTTTGAAGATCGAAAATTTAGCCACTATCCCTATGACCCAGCACTCCAGTTACATATTCATCCCCTAACTTTCGAGGAGTTCAATAATAGGGAACTAAGTACATACACTAGCTCTAAAAGCTTTGACTCCCAGAGTCTAGATAGTATCCTGCAAAACTATTCCGGGCTTACGGATACCAGCGCATTACAACGCAGTTTGGAATTTAAGCCGGATGATTTGTTCTTAAAACAACTCCTAGCCGATGAGTACATGCAAATTGCGGAGAAGCATATTCAGTCCTGCATTCAATGGTACAGTCAGGGACCCGATCAAGAAGAAATAAATACCTGTCAAGAAATCATTAGAGAAACAGAGAATTGGCTTAAAAAAAGTCAAAAGCTTTACCTCACGGTAAAAAAAGAAAGAAAAAGAAGTTCTAATTCTAGCACAGATGTAAACTTGCAAAATATTGAACGAAACTTAAAAACGCTTCATCGCATGAAGTCGTTTTCACCCTAAATTAATTTAAGATATGAAAAAGGTCCTTGTAATTGGCGCTTCTCCCCAACCCTGGCGATATGCATACAAAGCGGTTCGAATGCTACAAGACTATGACTATAAAGTATTAGCATTGGGTAAAACATCAGAACGTATCGAAAATGTATATATCGAAACTAAAAGAAAAGCCTGGGAAAATATTCATACCATCACATTGTATCTGAACTCACATAATTCCTCAGAAATGCAAGATTATATTCTCTCTCTAGAACCACAGCGACTTATTATAAATCCGGGTGCTGAGAATCCTCAACTTGAGGATGCTGCACAAAGAAAAGGAATTGAAGTAGTTCGGGCCTGCACCTTAGTTCTTCTGAGTACAGGACAGTTCGAAGCGTCCTCTGTAGTAAACAATTGATGTCAGTGAGCGATTAGATCGACAAACTCAAACCTACTGTTGATCCCGACGTTTTATCTCGGTTTTTAACATTTCATATTCTCGACTCATATCACCCGTCACCGAGGAATTCTCATGTGCGCGGCGGACCAAATAGGGAACAACATCCCTTACGGGTCCATAGGGAACATATTTAGCTACGTTATACCCTTCTCTGGCCAAATTAAAGGTAAGGTGGTCACTCATACCCATGAGTTGGCAAAAATTAACGTGAACATGATCGCGGGGAATTCCCATTTTTTGAATCAGCTGTACCTGAATTTCCATGCTATCCATATTATGAGAGGCATTCGCAAAGGCGATATTCTCATAGTGCTCCATGCAAAATCGTATCCCGTCATTATACATCTTATCCGTAGCGGCTTTATTGGGATGAATAGGACTCGGATATCCTCGTTTCTCCGCCCGAGTTCGTTCTTTTTCCATGTAAGCTCCACGTACCAATTTCGCACCCAAAATAAACCCCTCCCTTTGAGACCGTTCATAATCGCGCTTTAGATTCGAAAGCATATCTGTCCGGTACATCTGATAGGTATTGTAAACGATAATAGTGCCTTGATTATATTCCGCCATTAAATCCATGACTAAAGCATCAATAGCGTCCTGTATCCAGGACTCTTCAGCATCTACAAAAAGCCCAACGTTTCGCTCTTCTGCATACTTGCAAAGCCTTTGTAACCTATTCTTCAAAGCCTCTAACTTTGATTTTTCTTCGGTATCCAACTTTATCCCTTTTTGAATATTTTCCAGGACCTTATTTTCAGTCAGACCGGAAATTTTGGTGCTGATGACCTTTACACTCTCATGCTTAGAAGCGAAATCTATTGATTTAATATTTTCTTCAATAACTAAGTCAAAGGCACGTTCATTATTTTTTCCCTCAGCCCCATAATCAAGCATGGTGTTCACTCCAAATTTATACAAATGAGATATAGTAGGTCGTGCATCATCCAAGCTCTCGCCCCCACAGAATTGCTTGTACAATGTTTTCCGAATCACAGTTTTTACAAAGGGAAGACGCAATCTAACCGCCCAAATGGCAAGATTACCGAACACATTCACTAAAAATCTGAAATTCATCAAGTAAAACATCCAGGCTGTTTGCCTCAACTCGGCATCAGACTTTGCTTCAAAAGCAACACCCGTATCCGTAAAATCTGGAATCGGGGATGATTGTTCTCTTGTTTCCATAGGCGTTTACATATCCGTACTTAACGGACTTCAAGAATAACAAAATTCTCTCAGTTTTAATAACTCCAAGCGCTCAAAATATACCTGCCTGCTGACAAGAAAAAAGAGCCCCTTATCCCCTGTTTTTATCCCAAAAAAGGTTTTTTTATAAAAAGAAGAATAATCCTTTTCAGCTATTCATAGAATTGTATTATATTTGCATCGCTTTAGAAAATTAGCGAGAGTAGCTCAGCTGGTAGAGCACGACCTTGCCAAGGTCGGGGTCGCGGGTTCGAATCCCGTTTCTCGCTCAAAAAACAAAGGCCTTCGAAGCGAGGGTCTTTTGTTTCTTTAGCCCGGATGGTGGAATTGGTAGACACGCAGGACTTAAAATCCTGTGGACAGTAATGTCCGTGTGGGTTCAAGTCCCACTCCGGGTACTTTTTTTCTCTTCACAAACTTCCCTCTCAATTCGTATTAGTTTATTACCCACACATTACTATTTCCCCTGACTGGATATGTCTATCCAATAATTTATTAACTCCTGTCCCGATTACTAGCTTGAGCTGCTGAAACTTTTATATATTTAAGGAGTAAATAAATTATTCTGCTATGTCAAAGATTCTATTCCCTACCGATTTCTCCAGTGCCTCTGAAAATGCATGGCCTACAGCTAAGGCTTTCGCAAATTTTCTAAATCGGAAAATTGAGGTGGCTCACTATTTCCACCCCGTGACTACTGATGTAAGTGGAGTCGATTATAATTTGGCGAAAGAACTCCAAGAGCTAAAAGAAGAGCAGATGAATAGTTACGTAGAAGGTTTGGATACCCAAGGCGTGGAAGTAACATCCACCGTCCAGGTTGGGTTCCCTATCCAATCCATGGTAGAGCGCTCTAAAGAAGATGAGGTCTCTCTGATCATTATGAGTACCCAAGGAGAAAAACACGCACTCGACCGATGGCTTGGTTCTGTTTCCTCTGAATTATCTGTAAAGGCCCGTTGCCCGGTCATCCTTGTGCCCGATGGCGATCATAAAGTTACTTTTGAGAATGTCCTTTATGCTACCAGTCATGAATCGCTGGACGTCTCATCCATACGAAGATTACAAGATCTTATTCAGCAATTGGGTGCCGCTATTCATTTTCTTTACGTGGCGCCAGATGATACCAATCGCGAGTCGCTAAGCTCCCAACTCCTGGATACCTTATTTGCTGATGGAGAGCCCAATTATTCCTTTACAATAGAAATATTGGAAGAAGATGACGTTATATCAGGCATAAATAATTACGTCAAGGAAAATCAAATCGATCTTACCATCATGTACAATGTTACCCGAACATGGTGGAAATCGCTAGTCCATAAAAGTGTTTCGAAACGGATGGCCTTTAATACAAAAACTCCTTTACTCGTTATGCATCAAGATGATGTTTATCCGGATGAGAACTAATATTTTTTTGGCGGTATCCCATCCGCACCAGGCGCGGCTGGGTCGGGCTATTCAGGGGTTCCGTGCTCGAGATCGCCATAGGCGATCCTCGGCACCCATCCACCTGCAGCGGATGGCCCTTACTATCCCTTACCGATAAGAGTAAATACTCACATTCACTGCACCTGATGCCCTACCTTATTTTATTCGACAACCGTTATAGTCCCAGTAAATTGAAGCAACTGACCGCTTGCATCTGTAATCTGCAATGAATATACATAGACGCCTGGATTTACTACCTCCCCATCCTTAGTTCGACCATCCCACAATGAAACTACTATTCCCTCTCCCGATCGAAGCTCGAATAAAAGCGTACCCCAGCGATCGAAAATGCGACAATATTCAATACCTTGAATAGGCGCAGATGCCTGTAATTCAAAAATATCATTTATCCCGTCTCCATTAGGGGTAAATACGTTTGGCAGAGCGATAGAGCCCGATGCTTCAAGAATGATACGGTATACCTTTTGGAAATCACAGCCGTTGGAGTCAACAGCTGTAAAAACATATGTAATATCGCTTTCCGGCAAGGCCGATGTTGGTAGGCAGTTATCACAACTGAGATAGGTGGAAGGTGTCCAATTTATATCCTCATAGTTTGTAGCATCAATATTCTCCCCTAATTGAACACTATCGTCTTCCCTGACAAACAAGTCAACAGGGGAACCCTCTTGAACAGGTTTCGGCGGGAAAATTTCAACTTCGGTGGTGAATATACAATTGGCTTTTTGAATTTCGAATATATAGACACCGGGAGTCGGCGCTTCATCAATATATATTGAATCGGAAATCGCCTGACCGTTCACAGACCAGGAATAGGAGCTGTCCGAACCCAGACGAGCCTCTATTCGACCGGAGTTGCTCGTAGGCACATTGGGAAGGGTGTCCTGACCTTCAAAACAATTCACTTGCTCTATAAGCCATCCATTTCGCTCCCAATTAATTTGCCCAATTTCCACAGTGTCCAATCGAGTACAACCCAGATTGTCACTTAATTCAAATGCATAGTTACCCACTCCAAAAGTCCGAGAAAACATTGTATTACCATCAAACCATTCTATATCAACCTCACTATTATCAGGAGTAATAATTACGGAACCATTTGAAGCAGTGCCACATGCTTCTTCAATAGTAATATCAAAATCAATTGGCGTTCGCTCAATAACTTCTGTGATCACCACAGAGTCGCAAAGATCAGGACTTGAAAATGACTCTGTATATGTCCCCGCACCTACCCTATTGCCATTAATGATAATAGAGTCTCCAAAACAAATTTCAATAGTGTCGGAAGTGCTCACTGAAGGCAAGAGGCCTACTTGCACCGTATCTTGAACCTCACATTCGTTGAGGAGACCAAAAACAGAAATCGTGTTTTCCCTCAATACATCGATATTTATGCTATTACAATCATTACATAAGGTATCTCCGGTATCATTGAGCCAAACTAACTGTGAATATTCATTGCCAAGATCAAATCGCAATTGATCTCCGATGCATAAACTCGTATCTGGAGGTAAGTCCATATCGTTTGCTTGGGAAAATGTTACCCGTATGGAATCAGATCCCCGATTTCCGCAATTATCCGTTACCATTAACCGGTACATTCCAGACTGGTCGACTGTAATAGTTCTTGTCATAGCTCCTGTGGACCATAAATAATTACTATAGCTTGTATCCGGCTCCAATAACACCATCTCTACCTCGCTTGCGCAAACACTTGTATCATTACCCAAGTCAAGTGGAAACAACAAATAGGGCGAGAGATCTACAAGTTCAAAATTATTTTGATAATTACATTCCGGACTTAGGAAAGAGTTAACATCAGTGGTATCAATAAAAGGTAGACCGGGGGGTATGTTTAATGTGAAGTACGCTTCTTCTAAGATTCCGAATGGTGGAAAAACGTACCGTAATTCCACACATTCCCCCGCTTCCATAAAGATCGGCTCCTGAACATTCCATACCGGTGGGTTGACCACCTCGAGGGGGTTATCGGCGTAGGCTGCAACAAATAGTTGTATAGGAGCGCGCAAATCACCCGTATTACAAACTGTCATTTCAATAAACTTACTTCCATTTTCGCAAACGACTTCTATGCGGTCAAAATCAAAATCAGGGCCCGGAGAAATGGGGCGACTATATTGTTCTAAGTATCGGTTCAATCTAAACTCACCAGCTGTTTCGGGGATATGAATAGGCTGCATATTGGCAGGGACAGATAAATCATCTTCTATGTGTGTATTGAAAAACGGCAATTGATTCCAAACGGGTCTTGCAGCTGACCATGGGTCTCCATTAGAAGTATACGCCAATAAATTGTTGCCACAACTTACCAATATTTCGCCCTGAGGATCAGTATCTACATTTGCAATTACAGGCTTATCTAAAAAGGTAGAAGAAAAGCAATTAGTCTCTGCCAATATGCTCCCGTTAAACCCATTGATTACACGCAGTAAGTCCTGACCTCTATGTACAATTTCTGCACGTCCATCACCAGTAAAATCAAAAGCCACAGGGCCAGACCTTCCCGATAAGTCTTGAGTAGGAATTTCGTAACGCACAAAAAAACTGCCTGCTCCCGAATTTTCAAGCGCCACCAACATCAGGGATGTAGAGAAAACTATATCCGTAAAGCCATCACCGTTCAAATCAGTGAGTAGCGGAACGGAAGAACTTCCTGTGAACACAGTGTTTGCACTATTAGAATAAGTAAATTCGGCTAAAATCTGTTCCGAAACGGGATTCCATACATAGATCAGTAAATCCTCTCCTTGCCGCTCAGCTACTACAATATCTATGTTGCCATCCGCATTCATATCGTTAATTGCAGTGAATCCATCTCCATATACATTTGTATCAATATTTGCTGCAAGCACCATATCTTCACCGGCAATATCCACTGCATAAACCTGCCCACCTGCAATGAGTTCCAGCCCTTCACAGAAAGCACAGGTAGAGTCTGGTAAAACATCTGCTGCAACTGGAGAGAAAAAACGATATCCCACCTGCCGGGCCTCTTGTATACCTTGATGTCCGGTGGCATTGCCACTCATAAGTTTCCGCCCAGTAAGACCATCGAAAATAGAATTTCCCACATAAACTTCAGTCTGTCCATCTACATTAAAATCAGCAAAAAGAGGGGTTGCGTTTCTATCCTCATCAGAAAAACCATGAGGTCTATCGCTCCTCCACACAAGATTACCGTCCGGATCATAACACTCCAGGTGTCGGCTGAATGTGCTCTCTTCTGATAGGCCTATAATGATATTCCCTTCTCCATTTGAAGTAACATCGGCCAATCCGATAGACGTAGCATATTCGGACATCGGTGGTGTAGGAAAACTACCCTGCAATTGACCGGTTTCTCCGTTGATAAGTATTATATTTTCTCGCGAGCCCGCACCGACTTCCTGGGTAGTAAGTCCGACAATAACCGGGCCTTCACTCTGTCTCAGTCTCCCAACTAGCGGTGTATTTATATTATCCCATTCTCCCGAAAACTCCCATAGTAGGCGCCAATCGAAACGGGGATTAGAGGGGCGATTGATTTCACAAAGGCTACCTCCACAATCCAAGTAATAATGATCTGGACAGGCATCGCAGCAAGCCGGATCAAAACAGTCAATCAAACCGTTACCGTCATCATCGATTCCGTTTGCACAGTTTTCCTGACTCCAAAGAGGGGGATCAGTGAGAACCCATGAGGCCACCAGAACAATGGATAAAAATAAAAGATGGCGAGAAAAATTCATGAATGTGGCCTTTAACTGCGAGATCTTTCCAAAACTATAGATATGTATAAAAGTACAGAAAGCAATACAGATTCATTCAATAATTTATAAAAAAGGTGGCGGTTTTTCTATCAAAAGGGTAAAAGGACTAGTATTTTATTATGAGGCCTTACATTAAATAATTCCAGGCATTGAAAAATGCCCCCGATGGCGCAAATATTAATAAGTATAAATCAATGTATTTGGGAAAGGGATAGTAGCGGGCGAAGCGTCTCGTCATCGACGAGACCGAGCTCTGCGAAGCCGCGCATAGCCCGGTCCCGACTCGCTAGCGAGTCGGGATTTCCCCTAAAACACAATAATTAAGAATAAGAGGTGGATTGACAACATTATCCTTACTAAGAAGTTAAAACATTGTTATTTTCGCCGACAAACAGCTGCAATTTTTTGCTGAATATTAGCATATGGAGAACACAGATTGGTTGATGCCGCTGGCTATTGGGATCATCATGTATGGGATTGGGGTTACGCTAAAGTTTAAAAACTTTAAGAATGTATTTTTATACCCCAAATCGATGCTTTTAGGTCTGGGCAGTCAAGTGATTTTACTCCCAATTATCGCATTCCTATTAGCTGCAGTACTTCCCATTGACCCCCTGTATAAAGTGGGTATTGTTCTAATAGCCTCAGCACCAGGGGGTACGGCTTCTAACCTCGTCACTGCCATGCTTAGAGGTCGGGTCGCCCTGTCCGTTTCAATGACCTCTTTCAATAGCTTTATTATTTTATTTAGTATTCCATTTTACGTGTCTACGGCACTATATTTATTTATGGGCAAAACCAGTCAAATCAGTTTATCTGTAGACCAAACTCTAGTAGAGATTCTGCAAACAGTGGTTATTCCTGTAGTATTAGGTGTGATGACTAATGAATATGGCCCGGAACGCATTACCAAATGGATCAAAAAGCCGCTTCGAATATTGCTACCCGCTTTACTATTAGGTGTATTCGCATATGCATTATTCTTTGACGACGTTAATCAATCTTTTGAATTTTTGAGTCATATAGAGCTTTTGATTCCATTGGTGTTTTTTAATTTTTTGACGATGTATACAGGGTATAAAGTAGCCCAGTTCGCCAATTTGAAGACTCGGGACCGATTTACCATAGCCATTGAGCTGGGCTTACAAAATTCAGCACTTGCTATTTTTATAGCTACTCAAATACTTGAAAGTCCCGAAATCGCACTCATCGCCATTTTGTATAGCAGTTTTTCCTTCTTTAGCACTTGGGGCGTAGGCTGGCTTATGAAGCATTTCTCCTATTTGTTTGACAAATCTCCCAAGTCAATTTTAAAAAAAGAACCAAAAAGCTAGTCTCTAACTCCGTTTATTTCGACGTCCGCCGGAGTGATTTCGAGAAGAATTCTTTTGGTTTCCTCTGCCTCGAAAGGAGGAACTTTTTTGATTGGGATTATAAGTAGGGCCATCGCCAATTTTAGGAGGTAGAGGCGCCTTGGGTACTTCTCGCTCTATAAGTTCTTCAATTTTCGCAAAATCCCTCATATCAGATGGGGAAATAAAGGTAAGTGCTACGCCAGTCGTATTGGCTCTAGCCGTTCTTCCGATGCGATGTACATAGTCTTCGGCATCTGAAGGGACATCAAAATTGATCACTAAATTGATGTCCTTAATGTCTATTCCCCTGGAAACGACGTCAGTCCCAACCAAAATGCGTGTATTTTTAGCACGAAAGGAGTTTAACATTTTTTCTCTTTCTGATTGATCCAGATCTGAACTTATCGCGCCAACAGAATACTTTTTACGCTTCAATGTTCGCGCAAGTTCACTTACTTTTTTCTTAGTGGAGCAAAAAATAAGAATGCTTTCGTAGTTGGGTTTATCAGTAATTAGCTCATGAACGAGATCAATTTTTTGCTTTTCATACACGCAATATGCCGCTTGCAAAACACCTTCGGCAGGTTTAGATATAGCAATGGTAATTTCTTCCGGCTTGTATAGAATTTTCGAAGCGAGTTTACGTATTTTTTTATCCATTGTAGCGCTAAACATAAGCGTTTGCCTCTTTTTTGGAAGAGTATCAATGATCTTTAAAATATCTTCATAGAAACCGATGTCAAGCATTCGATCGGCTTCATCTAGAATCAGCAATTTGAGGTTATCGAACTGAATATCTTTTGTATTGATATGAGATATTAACTTTCCGGGCGTGGCAACTATAATATCAGCACCGGAACGAAGCGCTTTTTTCTGATCTACCCAATCATCGGCTCCTCCTCCTCCATAGACCGGAAACGAACTGATACCGGCAAAATACCCCAGTGCCTGCACTTGCTGCTCAATTTGAATCGCCAATTCTCTAGTGGGCGCTATAATTAAAGCCTGAGATCCTTTGGTTTTTCCCAGGGAAGCTATTTTCTGAATGGTTGGCAATAGGAAAGCGGCTGTCTTACCTGTACCCGTTTGTGCGCAACCTATCAAATCCTTACCCTCCAAAATAATAGGAATAGATTTCTCTTGAATAGGTGTTGCTTCTTTAAAGCCCATATATCCAATGGCCTCTATGATTTCAGGATCCAGATCAAACTCGTCAAATTTCATAAAGTGTGGCTATTTTACGCCACCGAAGATAAGCAATTGTAAGCGATTGGAGTAAGAATAGGATTAGAGAAACCTCGGATAGCTATAGAATGATCAAAAAGGAGAAAAGTCGCAAATGAACCAGCCATCCTAAGCATTGATATAGGCTTACCGAAAATACGGTTTATAGAAAAAGTATCGATCAGATTAAAAGCTAAGTCTTAGATGATTACGTAGCTAATTGCTGAGGAAGTATAAAAATCCATTCCTTACAGCTGATACAATCTATTACCCCCATAATACAGTTGCCGTATATAATGGCTTAAAAGTCACATAAGACAGGAAGATGTAGAAAATAATCTATTCATAAGGTCTTTTAGAAAAGCATTTAGTATGCCGATCAGCTTATGAGAAAAAAAGACCTCTGTGATATCAGTGGTAAATGAATAACAAAAAAAAAGTCCGGGGAACCACCCCCGGACTAAACCAATAAACCAATAAACCAATCTCATGAACTAGATGAGATTGAGAATAAGATCATCTTTGTGATCGTGTAGAGAAACATACTCTATCGATCTCGTATCTTGAATATAACATATTACTATTTTCTATCATATTGCTAAGATATGCGCTGGAAAGAATATATGCAAGACATATTACATTTTTTTTTAATCTGAATGAATATTAATTTTTCTTACTATTTAAAACGTTGATTTTCAGTGATTCGTTCCAGGCATAAAAAAAGCCCGAAAGAAGACTTTCGGGCTTTAAAAACTGTATGTAATGAAACTTAATCTACATTATCGTGCAAATAGGAATTGCCTCTGTCTAAAGGTTCTTCGCCTTCTCCAATGCTAAAGTTACTCAATTGATAATCCTCGCTATCTGATTCATCCTCTAATTCTACCTTTCGCCGTCTGTAAGCCGGAGTATTTTCCATATCGACGATTGCCTTTTTAGACAAGTTCTTGGTTCTCGACCGCAGAGATTCCCGACGCTGCGCATCTGAATGCATGCGTTCGCGCTTGCGCTCTTCATTTTTCCGGCGAATTTCATCCTTGATGAATGGCTCTTTTCGTTCATTACCTCTATGAAGGTCATTATAGTCGTCCTCAATATCATCAAATTCAACTACATTTCCAGAATGGATGTTATCCGGGTCCGAGGAATCAATTTCTAGATCTTGATCATTTTGTTCAAACTGATCTTCAAGTGGAATTCGTATACTGTTAGTTCTGCGGTTCTTTTTATCATCTGGTAAAGTACTTTGCTCAAAGCCCGTTGCAATGAGTGTAACACTTATTTTATCACCTAAACTATCATCATAGCAGTGACCCCAAATTAAGTCTGTTCCATAGCCTGCCTCATCTTGCAGGTAATCCGTTATCTCAACGATTTCATCCATTGTGATTTGCTGAGAGCCCGAGGTTATATTCAATAATATATGATCGGCTCCCTTTATATTATTCTCTTCCAGTAAAGGTGAGTTCAATGCAGCTTCTATAGCTCGATTAGCGCGATCCTCTCCTTCCATAATAGCTGTTCCCATAATGGCAACACCGCTATTTCGCATGACCGTATTCACATCCTCGAAATCCACATTGATCTTTCCTTCAATCGTGATTATTTCTGCAATCCCTTTAGCAGCTGAAGTCAAAATATTATCGGCTTGGCCGAAAGCCTCGTCCAAAACCAGATTTCCGTGCATCTCTCGCAGTTTGTCATTTGAGATAACTAACAGAGAGTCCACATATTTTCTCAGCTCTTCGAGACCGGCAAGGGCCTGCTTAGCTCTTCGTCGTCCTTCAAATGAAAAGGGTAAAGTGACGATTCCTACAGTTAGCACTCCAGTCTCTTGAGCCGCTTTAGCTATAACTGGCGCTGCACCAGTTCCAGTTCCGCCACCCATTCCAGCAGTGACAAATACCATTTTCGTATCCGTTAGAAAATCTTTCACTTTATCTACGGATTCTATACAAGCTTGTCTACCAATTTCAGGTTTGGATCCAGCTCCTCTTCCATCTGTAAGTTCAGGTCCCAGAGGGATCTTAGTGGGGACTGGGCTGGCTTCTAGAGCCTGACGATCTGTATTTGAAATAGCATATTCAACACCTACTATTCCTTGGCGGTACATGTGAGTAACTGCGTTCGATCCACCACCGCCAACTCCAATGACTTTGATGACAGCTTTTTCTTCTTGGGGTATATCAAATTCTATAGGCATAACTTTTTCTTTTTGTGGTAAGGTTTATATAATGTTACGAGTTCAGGTCATCGATATTTCGATCATCTGTCGCTTCAAAAAATTCTTTTACTTTAGTCAGGAATCCATCAAACATTTTGGGTTTGCCTGGGCTTTGGTCTTTGCTTTTGTCCGCTTGCATTGATTCTGATTCACTGCCAGCTATTTCAGAAACGGCCTCATTTTGTTCTTTAATTGCGGATAGAGGTGCTGTATCGTCATCATACTTGAACTTGATTTCACTGCGAACCAATTCTGAAATGGAGGAGATTGTGCGTGAATTGACTGCTTTCAATAATAATCCAATTCCCGTTGAGTAAATTGGGCTTTCCAATTCTTTCGGATATCCATGTGCCAAATTCTCAATAGGCCGGCCAATACGAGCTTCCATTCCCGTATGAAATGCGGTGAGTTTATCGATATTTTTCAATAGAGATCCACCCCCAGTCAATACGATTCCACCAATCAGTTTTTGCTCATACCCTGACCGCTGAATTTCCCAGTACACGTAATCCAATATTTCTTCAACACGTGCCTGGATGATAAGCGCTAAATTCTTTTCGCTAATCTCTTTGGCGTCCCGACCTTTCAAGCCGGGTATTGTGATTATTCTATTATCTGAAATTTCTTGTTCTAGTGCAGAGCCAAACTTAATTTTTAGTTTTTCAGCCTGATCTTGCATTACAGTGCAGCCTTCCTTGATATCCTTTGTAATAACATTTCCACCGAAAGGAATTACAGCCGTGTGTCTAATCAATCCTTCGTGAAAAACGGTGAGGTCGGTTGTTCCTCCGCCCATATCAACAAGAGCAACTCCTGCTGTTACCTCTTCATCTGTCAATACAGACTGAGCGGATGCAATGGGCTCAAGAGTCATGTCTTTAACACGCAGACCGGCACGATCAACACATCTCTTCATGTTATTGAAAGCGGTTTGCTGTCCGGTTATAATATGAAAGTTTGCCTCAAGACGAATTCCTGACATCCCGATGGGATCATTTATGCCGGCCTCATTATCTACTGTATATTCTTGTGGAATAACATGCAAAATCTTATCACCAGGAGGTAGACCCATTTTATGCATGGTGCGGCGCATCTCTTCCAAGTCCTCCCTCGAGATCTCCACCTCTGAATTGTCACGGGGAAGAACTCCATGGTGTTGAAAGCTTTTAATATGCTGCCCTGCAATACCAATATACACGTCCTTTATCTCTGACTGAGTGGATCGCTCCACTTTCTCGACAGCTAGCTGGATAGCCTTCACTGTTCGATCAATGTTAGCTACTACCCCTCGAAGTACGCCCGTAGATTGAACTTTCCCAATCCCGACAACTTCGAGCTGACCCAAATCATTCATGCGCCCGGCGAGTGCACAGATTTTGGTCGTCCCAATGTCTAAAGCTACTACGACTTCATCCATAAAATGTTGATTCTTATTCATAATTCGTGTTTTTAAACTTTCATTTTTGCAATAACCTGATCTTCAAAACTCACATCGATACTCTCGTACTGAGTCCATCCTTTTTCTGGAAGGACCTCATCAAAAAAATGCTGTAAACGTGTAAACTTATTTCCTATGTCGGTCCATGTTCCAAAGTGAATCTTTAAATGTCCCAATATGGGAATCATTGTATATGTGCCATCGGTATTCCTATAAATTTGATCGATAAGTCTGCGTTCGTATTCGTTCTGATCAAAAAAGGAGATTAAATCAATTAATTCGGACTGCCATTTCTCATTCTCCACAAGCTTAGGCAAATGCCCCCTCAAAATGGGAAGTCTGGGGGTATAGACTGAGGTGTGCGGTAAAAAAGTAGCATTGCGATCGAGGAAAAAAGAATTGCCTTCAGAGAAACACCTTAAAATAGGCTTACGCTGCTGAATTTGAATATGTAATTCTCGATTACCATCTATAAAAACATCTGCACGATTAACATAATCAAGACTGTTTAATTGCGTCTCCCATTCTGCCACTCTAAGATGCTTCATTGAAATTTCGGTAGGAGAATAACCTAAAGTCTTATTTATAAAGTGATCACGTATAGACTCTGTTTCTAACATATTACCTCCAGAAGGGAGGGGCTCAATGTGCACATGAACCGCATTGACGGAAAGATCTTGCTTGAAATTTTGTGCCGTTCGCAACAATGCACCTATGAATAGAATGGCGACACCCATTAATATTGCTGCATACTTTTGAGAAAGCTTCCAGTTTTTCATATAATCCAAGGTTGAAGTTCACGAATAATAGTATCGACAGCGTCTTTGCGATCAAATTTGGAAATGTTGTGCTCTAGCTCTTCAAGCTTATCCGGCTGATTCACAATTTCTATTGCCTTTTGAACGGCTGCTCTCCCACTAGCATCAGGAATAAGGATAGCAGCATTTTTATCAGTAAGTGTTTTTGCATTTTTTGTCTGATGATCGGCAGCTACATAAGGAGAAGGAACCAGAACCGCAGCCTTGCCCATCGCACTTAATTCCGATATAGTCAGGGCCCCTGCACGACATATCACAATATCTGCAGCTGCATATGCTTTCCCCATCTCGCGGATGAAAGGAAGTAACTTGACTTGTGGTAATTGAGCAACAGCAGACGCCTTACAAACTTCATAATGAGTCTTCCCACATTGCCATAAAATTTGAATATCTGGATTTTGGTGAAGCGCAGGAGCCGATGCCATAACGGCTTCATTTAGCGTTTTAGCTCCTAAGCTTCCTCCAAAAACCAAAAGCGTTGCATTGAGACCCAAGTCAAAAAAGCGCAAAGATTCCTGCTTTTCTAACTGAGATTCTTTTAGCTCTGAGCGAATAGGATTTCCCGATACGACAATGCGATTAGCGGGGAAATATTTTTCCATATTCGGAAAAGCCACAAATATTTTCTCGGCTGACTTAGACAGCCACCGGTTTGTAATACCGGGATATGAATTTTGTTCCTGAATGAAAACTGGAATATTCATTTTAGCTGCCATCCATAATAATGGTGCGCTTGCATATCCTCCAACGCCCATTACAAATGCTGGCTGATGAGACTTCAGCAATCGATAGCATAACCAAAGACTGTATATCAGGCGAAATGGGACTGAAATATTTTTTAGCGTAAATCTCCGCTGAAGACCCCGGATGGGAAGCCCTGTAATTTCAAAGCCTGATTCTGGAACTTTCTCCATTTCCATTTTCCCTTTTGCCCCGACAAAGTGAATATCGATATCAGGATGGGCTTCTTTAATGCCTGTCGCAATAGCAATCGCCGGGAATATGTGTCCCCCTGTTCCTCCACCACTAATCATTATTCTCATGACTGATCGTTTTTTGGTGAAGAAATAGATGGGTCTGATTCCGGATTTACTGAATCCGCTGTAGATTCCTCATTCTCCTTTTCGGCAATTCGCTGAAGCTCTGTAAAGTGGCTTACGGATAATACCATCCCGATTGCTATAAATTGAAACACCGCCGAGGTTCCCCCCTTACTCACAAAGGGGAGATTTAAGCCCGTCACAGGCACTAAATCTACTGAAACCGCCATATTTAATAAGGCTTGTAAAAGAAGTGCCATACTAATCCCTACGGTCAACAAAGCAGCAAATGATCGCGTAGTTAGGGTTACTATTTTAACACATCGGAATAGTAAAAAGAAGTAGACAAACATCAGTCCGACACCACCAATCAAACCATACTCTTCTATAATTATAGCATAGATGAAATCCGCATAGGGAGAGGGAAGAAAATTTCGTTGTACACTGTTACCGGGCCCTTCTCCGAATAATCCGCCCTCAGCAATAGCAATTTTTGCCTGTGTAATTTGATAAGTGTCACCCTCTTGCCCAAGGAAAGCGGTAATTCGATTGATCCAGGTTGTAGACCGAATAGAATCAAACAGTGTCCCCAAACCTATAAACAAGCTCCCAACCACGAACAGCATACCAAAAGTGAAAATCAATAAACGCCAGTGGATTCCGCTTACAACTAGTAAAATTGAGCATGTGAGAAATAACATCAATGCCGTAGACAAATCAGATGGCATTATAAGTCCACAAACTACCATCATGGGTAGCAAAATATGGATCATAAAAAACTGCCCCTCGGACGCCTTAGGCCCTGCCTGAGCAATGGTGTAAGCCAAATAAACTATGAGTGACAGTCGTGCGAAATCACTAGTTTGGAAGCTGGAGTTAATGATGGGAATCTGAATCCAACGCCTGGCATCATTTATTTCCATGCCATAAAACAAGGTGAATACCAAGAGAATAACGCTGAGACCAAGTGCTAATACACTGATTTTACCAAATATAGTGTAATGAATACCTTGAATAAAGTACGCCAATGCAAATCCCAAAAACAAAATAGCAAGTTGCTTTAGCAGGAAGGTCTCAGTGGAAGGGCCACCCACGCCATACGATAAGCTACCCGATGCACTATACACAGCTAAAACAGATGCTATAGACAAGACGACAAGGCTTAACCAAATTAAGCTATCTCCTTTCAAGCGCTTTTGTATGTTATCTACCAACTGCATCTATCTTATCTTGAGAGTTATTATGGTCAAAACCGCCAATAAAATGGCTACAATCCAAAACCTAACTACAATTACTGACTCGTGAATTCCTTTTTTCTGAAAGTGGTGGTGAATCGGAGTCATCAACCAAATTCGTTTCCCTATTCCCTGTGTACGACGCGTATACTTAAAATATCCGACCTGTAAAATGACGGACAGATTTTCTATCAAGAAAATTCCACATAGAATGGGTATTAACAACTCCTTTCGGATCAAAATAGCTAGTGCAGCAATAATTCCTCCTAACATTAATGACCCCGTATCGCCCATGAATACTTTTGCCGGGTAAGCGTTGTACCACAAATAACCTATACATGCGCCTAAGAGGGAAGCAGAAAACACTACAATTTCACCTGTGTAAGGCAAATAAAGAATATTGAGATATTCCGCAATAATCGTATTTCCCGAGACGTAGGCTAGTATGGTTAATGCCGCAACAATAACAGCTGAGACGCCCGCGGCCAAACCATCTAAACCGTCCGTCAAGTTAGCTCCATTTGAAACGGCTGTTACTATAAAAATAACTAGGGGAACAAAAACTACCCAGGCCCAAACTTCAGCATGCTCTCCAAGGAAAAACAGAATATCCTTGTAATCAATAAGGTTGTTTTTGAAAAAAGGAACATTAGTTAATGTGGTTTGCACATAAACATATCCCTCTGTTATATTTTCTGCCTCCATAGAAGGTGGAATCACCTTCGAAATAGCCAACCCTCGTTCTTGAGCTTCAGATGCATCCATTCGAACGACGATATCTTTATGAGATAGCATAGTAAGAGCTACAATCAAGCCTAAACCAACTTGACCCAGCACTTTAAACTTACCGGATAGTCCGCGCTTATCTTTCTTAAAGACCTTTATGTAATCATCAACAAAGCCAATCGCTGCTAGCCAGCCTGTGGACAATAATAAAAGCTGAATGTAAATATTACTTAAATCAGCAAGCAAAAGACTCGGGATAACAATGGCTAAAAATATGAGTAAACCTCCCATTGTGGGCGTTCCCCTTTTTTCTTCCTGCCCTTCAAGACCTAATGATCGAATTTGTTCTCCAACCTGTAATCGCTGTAAAAAGGAAATAACTAGATGACCAAAAGCAATCGTAATTATTAGAGATAATAGAATAGCTAGCCCTGCACGAAATGTGAGGAAATAGAATAGACCAGAACCGGGAAGTTCCCATTGACTGTCTAAATATGTAAAAAGGTGATAAAGCATACCAGCTGTAACTATTATTAAATTTCTTTTAAAAATTAACAGTATAGCGAGTAACTGCAAACGTCCCAACCACAGTACGTATAAGTATACCCGCTATAACTGTTAAAACCAACCTGATTTTGATAACAAAACCAACTTCTTAAGCAAGTGCTTCTTTAAGCACTTTAAAATCGTCAAATGCGATTCGTTTGTTTTTTATTTCTTGGTATTTTTCGTGCCCTTTGCCCGCCACTAGAACAATATCTCCTGACTGAGCAAGTGAACACGCCACACGTATCGCCTCTTGGCGATCCGGTATAGACAATATCTTATGCGCTCTTTCTTCCGACACGCCTGCTTTCATATCGGCAATGATATCTTCCGGGTCCTCTGATCGAGGATTGTCGGATGTCAACACCACTTTATTACTCCCTCGTACAGCAATTTTTGCCATTTCGGGTCGCTTTGTCTTATCCCGATCTCCACCACATCCAATAACAGTAAATACTCGACCCTGCTGGACATTAAGCTCAGATATGGCACGTAAAATCTTTTCAACTGCATCTGGTGTATGAGCAAAGTCCACTATACCTAGTCTTCTTTTCTTTTCATCCATTACTTTTTGAAACCGACCTTCTGCTCCAGTAACCTGACTGAGAGCTCGTAACACTTCATCTCTGTCTTCTCCACACTGAACTAATGTCGCATAGACAGCTAGAACATTTGAAGCGTTATAACTTCCATTCAAAAGAAGGTGTAGTTCTCTACCCTCTACCCGGACTGACATTCCCTCCAAGTTCTGCTCCAAAAGTGACATTGTATATTCAGCCATTGCATGTAAAGCATAGCTTACAATCTTAGCCTTAGAATTTTGAACCATAACCTCTGCATGTCGATCATCTTGATTTATAATCGCGACAGAATCTGGTTCCAGTCCATCGAATAAAATCTTTTTAGCCTTTAAATAGGCATCAAAACTTCCGTGATAATCTAAATGGTCATGAGACAGATTCGTGAATATGCCTGCGGTGAACTTAATTCCAACAGTACGCCCCTGATCTAAAGCATGAGAACTCGCCTCCATCCAACACCATTCGCATCCAGCCTCAACCATTTCAGCTAAAGCGCGGTGTAAAGAGATTGGGTCTGGAGTAGTATGTTTTGTAGCGTATTTTTGAGTGCCGATATAAACGCCTGTAGTAGATAATAATCCGGCCTTGTATCCCAAATGTGTACTTGCCTGGAACCCAATAGTAGCTACAGAAGTTTTACCATTTGTTCCTGTTACTGCAGCTATCTTTAGTTTTTGAGCAGGATTATCGAAAAAGTTGCCGGCTAAAATCCCTAATTTTTCTCGCAGATTTTCTATCTGAATATAAGTGACTTCCGGATTTTGGGTTTCAGGCCATACTTCACAGAAAACAGCATGAGCGCCTGCTGAAATCGCTTCCGCTATATATTCATGACCATCAACACTATACCCTTTCATGGCGACAAAAGCTTCGCCCCCATTTATCTCCCGCGAATCGAGCTGCAAACCAGTCACTGATTTCGTGGTTTCGCCTTCTATCTGAAGTGGATCAACACCATCCAGGATGGACTCTAAAATAATATGTGTCTGCGGTTGATTCATCTATCCGAGAATAAGTTTAATTTTTTGTCCATTGATGCGCGTACCTGCCTGTAGAGATTGAGCCTGTATTTTACCTACATCACCCTTCAATTCGACAGATAGCCCGGCATTTTCCAATATGAAAAGTGCATCTTTTAGTGCCATACCTCTTACGTCGGGAACACGTTCTGTCTGTCGAAAAAATGGCAATCCTATAATACTATCCTGACGGCCTTTCATGTAGTACCACTCTCCCTCTGTTTCCGTATAAAACGGAAAATCATACCGATCGATAAAGAATTCCCAATCCGACTTATTTAGTTTGTGCTCTAGTGGCAGTTTAATTCGATGCGATTTTGACTTCGCCACCTCAAAAGGATTAGCCAACTTAAGATCTGAAGAAAAACAACGGTCAGCTATATCTCTAAAGACTGGCCCCGCAACAGTTGCGCCATAAAATCCATTTTGCTGTGGATCGTAAATCATCACTAAGCAAGTGTATTTCGGATTATCTGCAGGAAAGTAGCCGACAAAAGAACTTTGGTAAGTCATGTTTTGTCTGTCCGTATAATTGACCTGAGTCGTTCCGGTTTTTCCGGCAAATGAGTAATATTTACTTTGCATCTGCTGAGCTGTACCATTAGTAACCACACCTTCCAATGCCCTTTTAGCAAGTGAAATTGTCTCGGCGCTAGCTATGGCCTTATCTTTAACTTTAGGCTCGAACTTTTTATGCACTTTGCCGTCCTTGAGAATGTGATCGACGATATAGGGCTCCATGAGCTGACCATCATTAGCTACTGCATTGTAAAAAGATGCGATCTGCAGAGGCGTTAGCTCCATTTCATACCCAATCGCCATCCAGGGCAATGAGGTGCAACTCCAACCATCCTCAGCACTGAATGCATCCTTTATATAAGGAGTAGGTTCTCCTTCAATTTCAATATTAGTCTTTTCATCTATTCGGAATTGACGCAATCGTTGAATATATCCCTTGGCTTTTTTCTCCTTACCAAAATGGTTCTGAACCAGCGAAGCAATTCCTACATTAGACGATTTCTCAAAGGCTGTTTGTGCATCAGTCTGCATAATATCGTGGGGCTCGGAGTCCTTCATGTCCTGATCACAGAATCTAGCGTACCCTTTATTCAGTTTTATCGGACTGGAATTGGTAATCGCCCGGTCCTCTAACAAAGCCATATAACTCGCTAGTTTCATTGTACTACCGGGTTCGACTTTCCTACCTACTGCAAAATTGTATGATTCTGCATACTGCCCACTATTTGTTTTCTTGAGATTTGAAATGGCTTTGATCGCCCCCGTTTCAACTTCCATCACAACAACGGTCCCCCATGTGGCATTATGTTTCTGCAAAGCGCGTAAAAGAGAGTAGTGAGTCACATCTTGGATATTTACATCCAAAGTAGATACCACATCCATACCGCGTCTCGGTTCAATTTCCTTTAAATCATCACGAGGAATAAACTCGTTAGCACCCACTTTCAACATAAATCTATGCCCCTCCTCACCTCGTAAGTATTTATCAAATGCACCCTCAATACCAACGTCCTGCGCATTATCGCGGGTGTAACCAATTGTGCGTTGTGCCATACCTCCAAAGGGATTTGTACGCTTACCAAATGGTGTTACTATAAATCCTCCACCGTTTGCACCTCTCCGTAAAATCGGGTATTCTTTAATCTCATTTAGTTGCCCAAAAGTGACATTGTCTGCCAATTTCACATACCGATTCCCTTCCTTCTTATTTCGCATTTTTTGAAGCCAGTTCTTGTAATATTGAACTGACTTTGAACGGTCCACAAAACGGGAAAGACAAAGCGCCAGGGAATCGACCCCTTCTCGCCATACGCGGTCATCCAAGCCTGAAGCTTGAAAATCCATTCTTAGTTCAAAAAATTGTAACGAGGTTTTTAGTAATTCACCCCCATTGGCATAAATATTACCTCGCTCGGCCTCTATGGCTTCCTTTTTTACATACCACTTATCTTTCTTCGACAACCACTCGTCACCCTCTATTACACTTACTTTTACGGTGCGATAGATAATGAGCATCCCAAAGCATATAAAAATGCCTAATATGATGAAAAGTCGCTTTAGTAGTTGATTGTTAGGGTTTGCCACAGCTTATTGGTTTATAATTTATTTCAGAATAACTGGAGGCTGCCCGCCGCTATTCAGCTGCAGAGACCTTACCTCATTTTCGATTCTTGAATATGTGGTGCTTTTCATTAGCTTCGCTTTCTCACTCATATACACCCACCGAGTCTCTTGAACCTCCTTTTTCAATTTTGAGATTTGGCGCAGTTTCCGGTCAGCTGCATGCACGCTGAATATATAGGTGAGAGCTAAAAATGCTAGTAGATAAAGTAGGGGCAGCTGTTGAAACATTCGTTCCTTACCAATTCGCCAACTCCATTTTTTCGTTTCTTTTTTGTCGATGTTCTCCATTTAAATCTTTTCTGCGATTCTCAATTTTGCGCTCCGCGCTCTCTTATTTTTCTCAATCTCTGATTCACTAGGCTTCTTCACACCTTTTACCACCTCTTTCCATATCTTTTTTCTTCTGCCGAAAGAGTCCTCTTGAACAACACCCTTCGGATTACCTTTTTTGATTAATTGCTTGACTTTGCGATCTTCTAAAGAATGATAGCTCATCACAACTAATCTGCCGCCTGTTTTTACCCAATCATTTAGCGCTGCCAAAAAATCATCTAAAGCACCCATCTCATCATTTACCTCTATTCTGAGAGCCTGATAGACCTGAGCATAGTATCTAAACTTATTACCTCTGGCGCAGGAATCAATCATGTTGTTTAAGTCGCGAACTCTATAATCCTCATTCCCTTTTCTCTGCTCCACTATAGATTGCGCTAAGGTCTTTGCATTTCTTATTTCACCATATTTGCTAAATATATCTTGCAGTTCTTCGACCGTGGCTTCATTAAGCAATTGACCTATGGTGCGTTCAGCTTTAGGGTTCATCCGCATATCTAGTGCTGAATCAAATTTATAAGCAAATCCTCGGTCAGGCTCATTGAGCTGATGAGAAGAAACACCCAAATCAGCTAAAACACCATCTACTTTACCGTACCCGAGAAATTCCAACCAGTAGCTTATATGGCGGAAATTAGAGGGCACAAATATCATGCGGTCATCACTATCTTTAACTTGCGCTTTTGCATCGGGATCCTGATCAAACACAATCAATACACCATCCTTCAAATGCTCTAAGATCGCTCTGGAATGTCCGCCGCCACCAAAAGTTGCATCGACGTAAACGCCATCTGGCTCTATAGACAGTCCCTCAATACACTCATCCAGCATGACGGGGGCGTGATACATTACTCGTCAGTTGATTGTGAACCGCCTGGGGTAAACATTACCTCCTCGGCTAAATCGGATAAAGAATCTGGCTGGTCAGACATCATAGCATCGTATTCCTTTGGTGACCAAATTTCAATTCTATCTTTAAGTGGCGTTAGAATTACATCTTTAGCAATTCCAGCAAAATCCATCTGACGCTTGGAAAGAAGTACGCGATCTGCGGAATCAAGCTGAATAATAGACGCGCCTCCAAAAAAAGATCGCATAAATTGTCGCTCTTTCCGATTGTAAACACTCAATTTCTCCATATCTCCCACCATCTTATCCCAGACTGGCTTTTCATACAACATCAGACATTTGTCGAAACCTCTGGATATAACAAAAGTATAAACACCCTGTCCGTCCATTTGACGAATTAAAGGAGTGGGAAGCCGCAGTCGTCCTTTGGCATCTACCTTGCATTCATACTCTCCAAAAAATGGCATTTCTATCTTTTAGTTCTCGACTAAGCCAAATGTAAAGGAATTACCACTTTTTTACCCTTCTTTCCCACTAATATTTAATTTTTCATGATATGTTTCTAGGAAAATTGTTTTATTGTAATCATATTGATTATTTTATGTAATCATATTAATATTTATATATATACTAAAACCTATAATCCAAGTTAATCTTATCTTAAAAATGAACATTTTTACACTTTTTCCCACTTCAATAATAAATCTAAAACACTTTTCCCACTTTTTTACCCTTTATCATAAAAATCTAATCCTGACTCAAATAAACGTCACACTTAGGCAGAAAAAGGACAGTCAATTGCTTTGAGAAACAAAATAGTGGATGAGAAAAATAATCGTGAACAGTTTGGCGAATTGACTTTGTCAAGTGACCTAAATAAACAGTTTGTATCTGAAGCGTGCAGACACTAAATAAATACTAATTGAAAAAGCTAATCCTGAATTGAGAGTAACATAGAAGAATCTGAGAAGGATTACTCTTCTATTTTCGATAACTGGAAAAGTAGCTTTTCCATTTCATTTGAAATACACCCCAAATAGCTTCTTTAACTATTCCCTTATGCATTTTAGAGACTCCTATTTCGCGATCAATAAAAATGATGGGGAACTCTTTTATTCTATATCCTAATGACCAAGCCGCAAATTTCATCTCAATCTGAAAGGCGTAACCAATGAAACGAATTTTATTGAAATCAATGGCTGATAATACTTCACTTTTATAACCGACAAAACCGGCTGTAGGATCTTTGACGTTCATCCAGGTAAGAGCGCGAACGTAAAGAGAGGCACCGTAAGATAGCATGAGACGTCCTCGAGGCCAATTCTTAACCCCTCCCCCACTGACATATCTGCTGCCTACAACAACATCTGTTTTTCCTGCCGACAACATTTCATAAAAATCATCCAAATGTTGGGGTGGATGGCTAAAATCCGCATCCATTTCATAAATATAATCATACCCACGATCTAATCCCCACTGAAATCCTGCAATATATGCTGTACCTAATCCCAACTTTCCCTCTCGTTCCAAAAGAAAAACTCGATCTGGATAATCCTTTTGTTGCTCGCGGACTTCATTAGCTGTGCCATCCGGCGACCCATCATCAACAACCAAAATGTGAAATTTGTACTTGAGCTGCATCACTCGACCTATAATATGTCGAATGTTATCGCGCTCGTTGTAAGTAGGAATGATGACTAATCCAGCGTTCAAAGCCTTGATTTATGTTAACCTATATTTTTCGTATGAACAAAAGTAATCATATTATTCAATCTATCGATCCTTCACTCTCACAAATCTGTGGTGCAAAAGAAATTTTGCGATCTGAAATAACCACTTCATTAGAAGCGGTATGGATAGTGGGTAGGTCTAAACTCATTCATAATATTATATAATCGCTCTACTACATCAGATGCATTGGGTTTTGTGAAATAGTCCCCATCGCTCCCGTAGGGTGGTCTGTGAGCGTGAGCACTAATACACTGAGGAGCTGCGTCCAAATCAAAATATGCGTCTTGATGATCCAATACTTGTTGCATCATATAAGCGGTCCCACCACCAGGCACATCTTCATCTAAAAATACAACCCGATTGGTTTTACTAATAGAAGTTCCAATAATATGCTCTAAATCAAACGGCAGTAAAGTTTGAACATCAATGAGTTCGACCTCTACCCCTAAATCAGATAACCGATCACATGCATCTTCCGCAATTCTTACACACGACCCATACGTAACTAAGGTTATATGCTGGCCCTCTCGAAGAACTTCTGGCTGCCCCAGTGGAACGGTATATTCACCAATATTGTTGGGCTGCTTCTCACGTAACCTGTACCCATTCAGACATTCAATGACTAATGCGGGTTCTTCGCCTTTAAGCAGGGTATTGTAAATACCTGCGGCCTGCGTCATATTTCGAGGAACGGCAACATGGATTCCTCTCAGAGCGTGTACGATCATTCCTAAGTGAGATCCGGCGTGCCATATGCCCTCCAAACGATGTCCGCGCGTTCGAATGATAGCAGGTGCTTTCTGCTGTCCTGCTGACCTATATCGCAATGTGGCCAGATCATCTGTAAGTGGAGACATCGCATACATGAGATAATCGAGATATTGAATTTCAGCTATGGGACGTAACCCTCGCATTGCCATACCTATGGCCTGACCGATGATCGTCCATTCACGAATTCCGGTATCAAATACACGGTCAACTCCATATTTCTCCTGCAGACCCGCAAAGCCTTGATTCACATCTCCTATTTTCCCAACATCCTCACCAAAAGCATAAACCGATGGATTATTCTCTAGGACTCCATCGAAAAATGTATTTAAAATTTTATACCCCGGCACACTGGAGGCATCTTCGTCATATTCCACAGGAACAACAGGAACATGTATTGCACTGTCATCACCTTCACTATAAAGATGAGTATGATAGGCCGCTTCACCCTGCTCCTGCCGCTCTAAAATAAATGAACTAAGTGAATCTGGACAACTTCCTTCCTCTTGAATATAGGCCAACCTAGCTTCTCGCGCAACATCCAAAACCTCTGTAACTACAGGGTTAATTAGTCCATTTAATTCCTTCAAGTGAGCGGAAACAACGTCTGTATTTGTTCCCGATAGTATGGTACTCAATTCCTCTTTGGCATCCTTTATACCCGATAGATAGGATTCCCAGGCTTGCTTCTTGCCTGCTTGGGCAGCCTTCTTAGCTTTCTGTGATAATTCTTCAAGTGTGTCTTCCTGAGCAATATCATTTTCCACGATCCAATGCCCCATCTTCCGAATACAGTCGTACTCCACCTCCCATTCTAGCCTTTTCTTATCTTTATACCGCTCATGAGAACCAGATGTCGAATGCCCTTGAGGCTGGGTAACTTCATCGATGTGAAATAAGGCAGGACGACGCCATGAGCGCACCTGCTCAATTCCGACTTCATACATTTCAATCAATGCCGGATAGTCCCAACCTTTCGCTTCGAAAATTAATATTCCGTTCGCGTCTTCTCCTTCTTGAATAGCAAATCCGCTAAGCGCCTTTGAAATGCTTGATTTAGCTGTTTGTAGTGCCTTCGGAACTGATATGCCATAACCGTCATCCCATACAGAAATGGCCAGTGGTGCTCGCAACACAGCCGCAGCATTGACGGTCTCAAAAAACACGCCTTCTGATGTGCTCGCATCGCCAATCGTACAGAAGCAAACCTCCGCTCCCTCACGGCTAAATTTGCTGTCCTTTAGTGCTGCATTGGAACGATACTTTTCAGAGGCAAAAGCTAATCCGAGCGCCCGAGCCATCTGACCGGCTGTAGGGCTTATATCTGCAGAGATATTGAATTGATCGACATGATTCAACCAAGAACCATCCTCAGCAATGTACGGCGTGGCAAAATGCGCATTCATCTGCCTACCGTGAGAAAATGGATCTCTTTCAACATCAGCATACAACTGAGCAAAGAATTGCTCCACAGTAAGTAGTCCAAGCGCAAACATGAAAGTCTGGTCTCTATAATATCCCGCTCGATGATCACCCCGCTGAAATGCTCTAGCCATAGCAACTTGTGCCACTTCCTTTCCATCACCTAAAATACCAAATTTTGCTTTTCCAGTTAACACCTCTTTCCGACCTAACAAACTTACTTCGCGGCTCAGACAAGAGATGTAGTAATCCTTTAAAACCTCATTGATATAACCTTGATTTTCAGACTGTTCATTGACCAGAACGTCCTGTATATCATCCAAAACTTCCATATTTGAATCTTTTTTCTTGAATCTTGTGAGGATGAATAGGCCACTTGCCCAGTGCATCCCCTACGACCTGCAATTGTATAATAAAGTACGTAATAAATAGATGCATAAAAGTACAAAAAATACTCAAATTTGATAACCTTTGACCAAAATCCACTTTACTCCCCACTAGAACTTTTTAGTTTTTAGGGCGCGCCGCCCGGCTGCATTAAAGCATAAAAAGAACAATTTAATCGAAATTCAATGGGGTACTCAAATCACTTGCAGCCGGCCGTCGGGCTATGCAGGGCTGACGGTCCCCAAAAGTTTGGGGACCCCGCCGCTGGCGGGCCCTTTCTATCCCTCGCGCAATATTATTAAAGAGAATTTAACTCATGACCAAATAGTCTAACTGACTGGATATTCAAGCTTTATCATATTATTAACAACTGATTAACAAGAATTGAAATATGTTCGACCTATATTTGTATAAACAAAATAAGAAATCTCATGAAAAACGTAATTTTAAGTGTGGCTGCAGTTTTTCTGTTTGGCTTTGGTTTAATGGCTCAAGGAACAGAAACAGGTCCCAAAATGGAATTCGAATCTACTGTTGTAGATTACGGAACAATCGCAAAAAATTCAGATCCGATCCGTATTGCTAAATTCACAAACACGGGTACGGAACCTCTTATCATTAAGAACGCTAAAGGAAGTTGCGGTTGTACAGTGCCTGCTTGGAGCAAAGAACCTATCATGCCCGGTGAAAGCTCGGAAATTGAGGTGCGATACACAACGAATCGCGTAGGAACAATAAACAAGACCGTAAGAATTACCACGAACGAAAATGGACAACCTCACGTTCTTCGAGTAAAAGGTAAAGTGCTAAACGAAGAAGCACCTGCAGAACCTAAAAAAGAGAAAAACCCAATGCAGGGTTAATAAAATCTCTAAGAATTAGATAAAAAAGGCCTCAAAGTAAACTTTGGGGCTTTTTTTATTTTTATATAGATACAATTAATTTAATCCTATGCTTGTACTACTCTCTCCCGCAAAAACAATGAATTTTGAACGGCCCAACCGAGCGGCCGGCTCACAACCAATGTTCGAATCTGATGCTCAGGAATTAGCCACTGTCCTAAAATCCAAAAGCAGTCAAGACCTTCAAAATTTAATGGACATCAGCCAAAACCTAGGTGATCTTAACTATGAAAGGTACCAGGAAATGAAGTTCAAGCCCCAGCCGGATGATGCAAGAGCAGCTTTAGATGTATTTGAAGGTGATGTCTACAAGGGTATCGATTCACAGACTATGGAGGAAGAACACTGGCAGTATGCCCAACACCATATCCGGATCCTCTCTGGCTTATATGGGTATTTACGCCCCCTGGACTATATCCAACCTTATCGCTTAGAAATGGGCACAAAGTTGAAAATTGATGAAAACACTAAAAATTTATATGACTTTTGGCAGCCTAAACTTGTGGATCTATTAAAAAATGATCTGGAAGATCAAGACCATAATATCATTGTTAATCTGGCATCTAATGAATATTTTAAGGCTGTACCCATCAAAAACTTAGATACCAATGTATTGGAGATTAAGTTTAAAGAATGGAGAGATGGAAAGCTAAAATTCATCACATTTTATGCGAAAAAAGCTCGAGGGCTTATGGCCCGCTATATGATGGATCACGCTATTACCCAGCCGGAAGAACTAAAAAACTTTGATGTTGAGGGCTATCAATTTGAGGGTGAGCTGTCCAGCGAATGGGAATGGGTTTTTACTCGTGAAAGCTGATTTTTGCTATCTTTGATTGTATGAAATATGTGTATACAATCATAAGCCTTTTATGCCTGGGAGCCTTTCTTTATTATGGGCACGTCAGCCCGATAGGTAAATTGCCACCGGCAGTTGATTTCATGAATCCCTATACGGGTTGGTGGCAACAGGCAGAAAGACCAAGGTTGGCCAGGCGCTTTTTTACAGGCCCTGTCGATAAAGATATCCAGATCATTTTTGATGACAATTTGATTCCTCATATCTATGCCGATAATTACAAAGATGCAGTATATGCACAAGGGATTTTGCACGCGCATTTTAGGCTTTGGCAAATGGATATCACAAATCGAGCTACGACAGGAAGGCTATCCGAAGTGGTTGGCAAACGCGCTATTGAAGCAGATGAAGAAAAAAGAAGAATAGGACTTAAATCTTTAGGTGATCATCTAATTCATCAAGCGATTCAAGATCCGGAAATTCGCGAATTATTAGCCACGTATGCCGAAGGAGTAAATCACCTGGTCAAACAATTGTCACCTAGCGCTTACCCCTTGGAATACAAATTACTTCGATACAAACCAGAACCCTGGACGCTGGCTCATTCTGGCGCTGTGGCTGCTAGCCTGGTTCACAATTTATGCTTTAGAAATGAAGATTTGGAAAATACAGGAATCGTTCAAAACTATGGCGAAGCTTTTTTTGAAAAATACTATCCAGAATGGAATCCGCGACAAAAACCAATTATTCAAAAACGGTACTCCAATCAATCCTTCAGCCTCTCTCCTTCTAAGACAATTTCGAATAAAACCTCTTCAAGGTGGTCACAACCGGATCCATCTAATGGCAGTAACAATTGGGCTGTTCACCGCTCTAAGACAAAAAACCAAAACAACCTATTAGCTAATGATCCACACTTGGGCTTGTCTCTTCCTTCCCTATGGTATGAAGTCCATATACATCTTCCGGAAAGACAAATTTATGGCGTTAGTTTTCCAGGCATACCCGGCATAGTGTTGGGCTTTAATGACAAGATTGCATGGGGCTCCACTAATGTGTCTCACGATGTGGCTGACTGGTTAAAACCTGTATGGAAAGATTCCTCCTCCTGGACATATTTATATGAGGGTGAGTGGCTGGAAGCTGAAATGGAAAAGGAAGTCATTTACGTTCGAGATCAGGACTCTATAAATATAAATATACCTCAAACAAAACTCGGCCGAGTGCCGTATCCCGAGAAAGACCACGATTTGAGTAGAATGGCTTTTTATTGGGGGCCTCTGCAAACTACTGGTGCAAATTTATTCAAGACCTTCATCGGCTTTAATCGGGCAGCAAATTACTCTGCATTCAAGTCGGCGCTACACTACTATACATTCCCCGCTCAGAATTTCGTTTTCGCTGATAAAAAAGATACTGTCGCATTGCATGTCCAGGGTCATTTGCCCCTGCGAAGCCAGGGATTGGGAACATTGGTTCAGGATAGCGTTAGCAATTCTGTTTTCAAATCAAAAGTTCCTCAGGATGAACTCCCGTATGAAGTGAATCCAGATAGAGCTTTTGTAAGCTCTGCCAATCAACACTCAACTTACCCTCAATATCCCTACGCGTACCGAGGATTTTTTGATGGTTTTCGTGGCCGAACACTGGACTCCTTACTCCGCTCAAAGTCGACTTTGAGCTTTGAGGATATGAAGCAAATACAGATGAGTACGTTTTCGCTAGAGGCTAAAGAGGCATTACCTATACTTTTAGAAAAACTAGACTCCTCATCCATCAAGCATTCGGAATATATTAATAAACTAAGAGCCTGGGACTATACCTATCAAACGAAGAATGAAGCTGCCACACTTTTTTCTATCTGGTGGCAGGCTGTTCAGGATAGCATTTATTCATCCTTGAATGTTGAGAAAACACCCAACAGCTGGCATCTTATCCAAATAATGGACAATCAACCTGAGGATACGCTTTTCTTTATGAATAAGGACAGCATAAAAAGGGGACTCTCGAATATAATTACACGATCTTTTACAGAAGCCATTCAGAAATTTGAAGAAAAGTCTAAAAAAGAATGGTATGCCCACAAGGGAACCACTATTCCACACTTAGGTAAAATAGAGGCCTTTTCAACGTCTTTATTACACAATGGTGGTACCCGACACGCACTAAATTCTATGAAAAAAAATCACGGCCCATCATGGCGTATGATTGTTGAAATGGGAGATACAATAAAAGCTGTAGGCGTTTATCCGGGTGGGCAATCCGGAAATCCCGGATCTCACTTTTATGATAATTTTGTAGAGGATTGGACCAACGGCAACTACCATTCACTTGATATGGTGGAATTCGATGACTGGAATGAACGGGTTGTAAAGTGGGAAATAAAGTCGAAATAATATGAGAAACATTCTACATTTAGTCGCACTTGTTATTTTAGTGCATTTGGTCAATTTCATGCTAGATCCACGATGGTGCTGGGCTATTTTAATTCTTTATGGATTCATTATTCGACAAAGCAGGTGGCAAGGGTTTTTTCTACCTTTTTTCGCTGTATTCCTGAGCTGGGCTTCTTACAGCTTATACCTGGATTTTAGCAATCAACATCTGCTAGCAGAAAAGATGGGCGTTCTTTTAAACGACCTCCCCTCCTCTTCCCTCCCCTGGATTAGTGCCGTTTTGGGGGGAGTCGGCGGTGGCCTCTGCGGTTGGGTAGGGACTAATTTTCAAAAATTACTATCACTATAATTAATGATGTATTCATGAGTGAGGATATCTACGAGGAAGCAAAAAGAAGGGTCAAAAAGAAAAAAGACTTCCACTCTGATTTAACGAACTATTTGGTTTGGTCTGCAATCTTATTATTTATCAACCTATTTGTAACCAGGGGATATTTCTGGAGTTTTTGGGTAATCGGTTTCTGGGGTTTATCCATGCTGAGAAAAGCATTTTCTGTGTATGGAACGCCTTTCTCGTCCGAGGACTGGGAACAAAAAGAAATCGAAAAGGAAATGAACCGACTTAAAAAGAATGACTTCCCAAAAAAGAAAGAACACGATAAAGAAGAAGTGGATAAAAAGTGGAATGATGATGAATTGGTATAGTAAAACTCCCGGTTTCAAGTCCTGTAGACTTATTGCAATAACTTTCTGGCTATTTGTAGGATTTAATCTAGTTGAAGCTATATCTCAGAAGGTCCAGGTAGATATCATGTCAGCTGAAGAGACAGAGTATTACTCTACGCGAGATTCAGTAGATCATTTCTTTGATCGCGTTCAGCCTCTAGAAGTAAGCATTCAATTACAGGACAGTTCAATTGCACATTTGACACAGCCCCAGGCTGCTAATCAGCTGCAAGCGGCTATGTTACATCAAGGGGTTGAGGCTAAGGCTAACGAAAAACTACTATCGACCATAGAGTCAAGCATGAACGAGGCACTACGTCTTTCCCAACCTCTATTGAAAATGTACCCTCTTCCGGATACTATACGAGTGGGTATTATTCAGGGTGATCTTTATGGGCCCTCTGTATTCTATACTCGAGAAAACGGTATCTATGTTCCTGAACCAATGGCGAAAGCTGGGAATGAACAAATGCTGACCGATGTTTTGATCCATGAAATATTTCACATCCAAAGCCGAAACTATCCCGAATTGCAAGAAAAGCTATATGCCCACCTGGGATTTAAAAAACTAGATCTCCCCATAATTTATCCCGATGGCTTTATTCCTCAAACTCTCCTCAACCCTGATGGAACAGACTGGGACTATTACATCCCACTTTCCATTGATGACAAAAAAGTCCTTGCCTTTCCCCTTATCGTGAGTAAAAAATCTCATTTCGATCCGGATGAACCTAACTTCTTCAGCTATCTGAAATTCCAATTGTTTCCTTTACAAAAACAAAAAGGAGGGTATAAATTAAGCTATGAGGGTGACTTTGATGGATTGGATAGTAAATGGATGACACCCTTTTTTGAGCGTATTACTAAAAACACCAATTATATTATACATCCCGATGAGTTGATGGCAGACAATTTTGTATTACTCACAAAATGGATAGAAAGTAATAAGGCACCTGACAAATTATCTGAACCTGGCAAACAACTCTTGCGCAAGCTTGCTGGCGAATACCAAGTCAACTTACCCTAAAGGTCTGCAATCATTTTATGAGTTTTCAAGTCCTAAAAAGAGATGAGGTCGATACTAAAAAGTGGGATGCCACCATCAAAAAGACACCCTACGCCGCACCCTATTCCTTAAGCTGGTACCTCGATGCTGCGACAGATAAAAGTTGGAAAGCACTAGTTCAAGACGACTATTTGAAAATAATGCCGCTGCCTTATAAAAACCGACTGCTGTGGAAACAAGTGTATCAACCACCCCTGAGCCAACAATTAGGTATTTTTGGAGAGCATGTTTTAAAAAATGATATTGTCGATTTCTTATCACAAATTCCAAAAGAATTTGCTCCTGTGTCTATTCCAATGAATGCAACTTTAAAAGCTGTAGATATTCCAGGCTGGATTTACGAAAAACGAGATAATTATATTCTCCATTTAGGTAAACCATACGAGGAACTGAGGAATAACTATTCCCACGGATTAAAATCACGAATAAAAAAGAATACGCCTAAGGTCAGGATCGAGTCGTTTGATCGCGTATCTGAATTGGACACTCATTTTAACAAGCTCATTGGATCAAAAATTGGAACGAAAAAAAAACACTTGGAAAGGGCGAATGCAATATTAACTGCAGCCTATCAAAAAAATCACGCCTTTATGATTCAGGTTATTGGCCCTGATAATTCCTGGGCTTCGCAATTGTACTTTCTCCGCATGCCGAACCGAATCATAAAACTTCGTGCCGTTGCCAATAAAAAAGGACGAAAGTATTGCGCAAATCACATTGCAATAGACCATGTGATTAGAACATTTTCAGAGCAAGATATTATTTTTGACTTTGAGGGCTCATCCATACCCGGTGTAGCCTCCTTTTTTAAGAGCTTTGGCCCGAAACTCAAGCCCTACTACTTGTATGAGAAAAAGGACTGGGCCAAGACTGCATACACCACCATAAAAAAAATCCGAGATCAGTTTCAATAGCCAAATCAACGAAATCTCCTTTTTTCTTACGTTCTGATTTTTTGGAACATTCGACGCTAACTATACACTGACGGTGCAATATCACCAGTGTATCTAAATTTTCCGCCTGTCAAGTAATCGACGGACACTGAACCGTCCGGAACCATTAGCCATTATTAGAAGTAAAGCGCCCATAATAGCTAAATTTTTAACAAATAAAGCCGACTGAATGCGCCGTCCTTCGCCAGGTTCCAGCGTCCACCAATCATGTACAATCAGCGTCAGGGGCAGCCAGTAAGTCAATAAGATTAAACCGGCCAATTTGACCCGATATCCAATAAGCAACATAATCCCGCTTAAAACAAGGAAAAAAGTTGCTCCCACCAGGAAAAGATCGGTATTCCAAGTCAATCCATACGCTACCATCTTATCTAAGTTAAGTTGGTAAAAAATCATATTATCAGCGGCTTCGTAGAAAAAGAAAGACGAAATTAAAATTCGAGCTGCAACGTCTAGAATATCCTTCATACTTATCTTTTTTATGCTCTGTTCTCAGTCGGTTGATTCATATATTGAGCTACTGCCTGGGCTACATTCTGACCGTCAAGGGCTGCTGAAATTATACCTCCTGCATAACCGGCACCCTCACCACAGGGAAAAAAGCCTTGCACTTGTGTGTGCATAAAAGTCTTTTTATCTCGTGGTATTCGAATAGGGCTGCTCGTTCTACTCTCTGTTGCAATGGCCACAGCTTCCTCTGTAATGAAACCTTTCATCTTTTTTTCAAAATAAGGTAATGCCTTTAAAATTCGCTGCATTATGCCCAAGGGCAATAAGTCCCCCAAATTCTGGCTGACCAAACCGGGAATATAAGAGTGTTTGGGAAGGTCAGTTGATACTTTTCCCTTAATCAAGTCAGTCAAACGCTGAGCAGGAGCTTGCTGACTGCCGTCTCCAGCCTCAAAGACTTTCTTTTCTACCTGAGCCTGATAACGCAAACCAGCAAATACATCTTTATCATCCGAGGAAAAATCACCTATTTCCAAACCCACTACTATGCCGGAATTGGCAAATGGGGAGTTGCGTTTAGACAGTGACATCCCATTGGTTACAATCTCTCCGGGGGCCGTTGCTGCCGGAACCACAAGCCCTCCGGGACACATACAAAAAGAGTATACTCCCCGCCCGTCAATTTGTTGAACGAGTTTATAAGAAGATGCCGGCAACCCAGGCTGCCGGTCTTTTTGGTTATACTGGATTTCATCGATTAAAGCCTGAGGGTGCTCCACCCGGACTCCCAGAGCAAATGGCTTCGACTCCATATGCACCTTTCGACGGTGGAGAATTTCATAAATATCCCTGGCGGAATGCCCGGTTGCCAAAATTAATGGCCCGGGGATGTCCCACCATTCATTTTCATTAAGTTGAATCTGGCTAATTTTTGAGTCCTGAATCTTTACGTCCGTCAATCGTGTATCAAAGTAGATTTGCCCCCCATGGTCCAAAATGGTATCTCGTATGGCGCTAACTATTTTAGGAAGCTTATTGGACCCAATATGTGGCTGAGAATCGATTAATATATCTTCAGGTGCCCCGTGCTCAACCAATAGCTTCATGGCTCGGAAAATATCGCCTCGCTTATGAGAACGCGTGTAAAGCTTTCCATCTGAATAGGTCCCCGCCCCCCCTTCTCCAAAACAATAATTAGAGTTGGGGTTTACCTCGTGAAATTGCTGAATCGCACGAAGATCCCGCCTTCGTGCGCGCACATCTTTACCGCGTTCGATGACCACGGGCTTGAGTCCTAATCGAAGACATTCTAAAGCGGCAAAATAACCCGCAGGCCCGGCTCCAACAATGATGACCTTAGGCGCATGCTCTACATGCTTGAATTCATCAGAATACCTGGGTAAAGGTTTCCAATTTTTACGCTCAAAAATCTGAACTCTAACTCGAAATACAGGGCGCTTGCTGCGTGCATCAAGCGAACGACGATCCACTCGAGCTATAAAGTTAGGGTTTTCTTGTTCTCCAATTTGAGCTAAGGCATGTTCGCATATCTGATCGCGATCCCATGCCTCCTCGGGTTTAAGCGTAACGGTTATATTTTTCACGATCGTGCTTCTCTTGATTCACGAACCACTTCATATATCCGCTTACTTTTCTGAACCACTTGCTCTAATTTATCTAATGGCAACATATTGGCAGCATCGGATTTGGCAATTTCAGGCTGATAGTGAGTTTCTATGAAAAGACCTCTCGCACCAACTGCAGCTGCCGCACAAGCCATGGATTCTATAAGTTGAGGACGGCCACCCGTTACGCCGGCAGATTGATTCGGTTGCTGAAGGGAATGCGTGCAATCCATGATTACTTCAGCACCAAATTGCTTCATTATGGGAATAGATCGAAAATCAACGACTAGGTCCTGGTATCCAAAAGTTGTTCCTCGCTCTGTTAACCAAACGTGATCACCACCGGAAGACTCTACCTTTTCTTTTGCGAATCTCATGCTTTCTGGACTCATAAACTGTCCCTTCTTAATATTTACCACTTTTCCACTTTCGGCAGCGGCTTGAAGCAATGCTGTTTGGCGGCAGAGAAAGGCCGGAATCTGAAGAACATCTACAAAATCTTTGACCGTATCGACTTCTTCACTTTCATGAATATCTGTAATGACTGGAACCTGAAACTCTTTTCCCACCTCAGCTAATATGGATAGAGCTTTATCATCCCCTATCCCCGTAAAGGAATCTAGTTTAGAGCGATTGGCTTTGCGATATGAACCTTTAAAAACAAAGGGAATCGATAAGCGTTGACAAATTTCAGCAATCTGATCACCAATTTTAAACGCCATATCCCTACCTTCAATGGCACATGGTCCCGCTATAATGAAAAAAGTATCCTCTGAAAGGATACGTTTCAAATTTGAGTTCATAACAATATCTTCTATTCGTTAAGGATCCAGGCTCCGGGTTCTATTTCTTTTCTAATCGTTCGTAGCTCTCTGAGTATATCCGGCGGAGCACATGGAGCATGCACGCCTACACGCGTTAATCCACCTACAGATGACTGGTATACTGAATGGCCTTCCGCAGACAATAATGCCTCCATCCTTTGAACGTTGCTGGTGCTTGAAAATGCACCTACTATTATTACGCACTGGTCTATCATTTGATTTGTCGACGCTACATCTTTATTATTTGAATTTTCCGGACTGGAAGTAGTCTCTCTTTTTGACCCCACTAAAGGCTCATTTTTATCGGATTCTTCAGCAAGCTTCCGATGGTTGAGATCAAAGGATGAATAGCTGTCTTGTTTACTATGTTGAACCGACGTGCGTTTAATGGAGGATCCTACTTCTTCTGGGTTTACATTGAGCCTTTCTTTCTGAACGGGCAACTCGACTTCTGTCAAAGGCCGATTGGAAAGCGGCCCCCAGAACCAAAGACTTCCAATAATCATGCTAAGAGCCAAAATTAATGCTAGAATAAGGACGATATATAAACTTCGCGAAGATGATTTCTCCTCCTTAGATTCATCCACTGATTCACTGGTTTCAGGAGGCACTGATGCTGCTACCGATTCCTTTCCAGAATCACTGAATTCTGAAGTTCCTGGATTCGGAAGGCGGATATCCGGCAAATCCGCTAAAGAGGACCAATCCGCTGCGGGAGAAGAAACCCAAATGATTTTACCAGACTGTGTTTCAAGTGTCCCCAAACGACCAAGCTTCCAATTCCCTGCCTCCTTTTTCCCCTCGGCATATCTGGTGATTTTTTCAGCAAGACCCTGGATATCTAGAGGCTCAGAAAAAATAAATTGAGATAATTCAGCGCTCAATTGATCTTGGCTCAGCTGAGGAACTTCAATGAAGCTTATCTCCTCACTAGGCGGATAAATAAAGCCCTGCCGCTTATTCATGCTTGCAGAGGTGCGATGAATAGATAGTATTCCCCAATGCGGCAATACCATACGCCCTTTGAGGAGTAAACACTTTTCAATAATTTGTTCTAATCCATTCATGACTACAAAAGTACTAAAAAAGCGTGCCAAAGTTAGCAACCCTCAATCCTCAAAGCCTGAAATTATAATATAAAAGTAATTTTAACGGCCTTTGATGGCTTGAGCCTCGATGGCTACATTTGTTTCCATTTACTGACAAACACCTTTCATGCTTTCACTGTATATTTGCATAAAAACCAGTCTATGCTGAAAAGAGAAAAATCGGCGGAATTATTTGAAGAAGCAAAGAAATATTTTCCCGGTGGCGTAAATTCACCAGTTCGTGCCTTTAAGTCAGTGGAAGGGCCACCCTTATTCATAAAAAAGGGTAGTGGTAGTTACATATACGATGAGGATGAAAACGAATTTCTTGATTTTTGTTGTAGCTGGGGACCCTTAATTTTGGGACATGCACATCCCAATATTTTATCCTTCCTTCACGAAACACTAGATAAAGGCACCTCTTTTGGTACGCCTTCCGTATTGGGAAATAAACTGGGTAAACTCATCACAGAAAATCACCGATATATAGATCAAATCCGATTTGTTAGTTCGGGTACAGAAGCTGTTATGTCTGCCGTTCGCCTGGCGAGAGGTGTCACAGGAAAAAACTATATCGTAAAGTTTGAAGGCTGCTACCACGGTCACGTAGACTCACTCATGGTAAAGGCAGGCTCAGGATTAGCCACCTTTGGCACTAGCACATCCGCCGGTATCCCCAAGGAATTGGCTGAGCTAACCTTAGTTTTACCCCTCAACGACGATCAGGCCTTAGATGCATGCTTGGAAGAACATGCACACAAGATTGCGGCCATCATTATCGAACCTGTCCCAGCCAATAACGGATTATTAATTCAACGGCCGGAGTTTCTGAGAAATCTGAAAAAGAAATGCGCCGATCATGGCATTTTATTGATTTTTGACGAAGTAATTTCAGGCTTTAGGATCGGATTTGAAGGCGCCGCAGGCTTGTACAATATGCAGCCCGATATCATAACCTTCGGTAAAATCATCGGTGGAGGCATGCCCGTAGGTGCATTCGCGGCATCTCGTGAAATCATGAAGAATGTAGCGCCTGAAGGTGATGTATACCAGGCTGGAACCTTATCCGCTAACCCGATGGCCATGGCAGCAGGCTATGCCACACTGCAGGAACTTCTGAAAAAAGATACGTATTCTAAGTTAGAGGATAACACAAACTTCTTTACTGAAGTCATTAAAAAGCATATTCGGGAAAAAGACTACGATGCGGGCATTCAGTCGCTCGGTTCTATATTCTGGATCCGTTTCAGCCGAGAAACCATCCGATCAGCCGATGAAATCGATGGCAGTAAAATGGACATTTTCAAAAAATTACATGCGAAATTATTACACGATAACATATACCTGGGGCCTTCCGGATATGAAGTAGGATTCATTTCAACTGCCCACTCCAGGAAAGATTTGCAGCTAGCTGCAGAGAAGATCTGTAGTGCTCTAGATGAAGTAATGAGCCCACATGCTTAATAAAAACCCATTGCGGCTTAGATTACTTTCCTACACGGTGATAGCATATATGTGCCTAGCATTTACTTGGTGGAGTATATTATTATACACCAAAAATCAGGATGCCTTTCAAGCTAAAGTAGAGATATTGAAAATGGGCGCCGCCGCAGAAGGCTTATACTCCAATGAAGCCGTATTTAAAGCTTCAGGCCCTTATGAAAAGTTAGATGAAGAATACCAACGCCAGCAATGGATGATTTTAGGCGAGGCTGTTCTTTTTATGCTGAGTATTATCATTGGAGTTTGGATCATCAATAATAGCTATAGTCAGCTGATCCGATCCGCTGAGAACAAGCGTAATTTTTTATTGTCCATCACTCACGAACTGAAATCTCCAATTGCTTCCGCACAATTGGGTTTACAAACGATTCAAAAACGCAAATTGAGTCCCAAACAAACGGAAGAAATTTCCATAAACGCCCAACATGAACTGGACCGATTGAAAAACTTGGTAGATAATCTTCTTTTAGCCGCTAAGGTTGAAACGAATTATACGCCTGTATTTGAGGTTGAAAATGTAAATCGCATGATAAAGGAATATGTAGATCGTCTTATGATCTCTTATCCAAAGGTAAATTTCGATGTAGTTCTCGAAGGAGAGTACCAGACAGCAGAAATTGACCGATCAGGCCTTATTTCCATTTTGGGAAACTTAATTGAAAATGCGATAAAATATTCGGAAACGCCCGCCAATGTGTCCATCCAGACCAAAATCGATGCCACAACATTGGAGATAATCGTGGCTGATCGCGGCATGGGCATACCGGAATCTGAAAAAAGTAGTGTTTTTGAAAAGTTCTATCGTGTAGGTTCTGAAGATACACGCAAAACAAAAGGGACTGGATTGGGTTTGTATATAATAAAGGAAATGACTTTAGCACACAATGGAGAGGTTCATCTGAAAGATAATCCGGAAGGAGGAACCATTTTTAATGTGCAATTGCCTCGATTTCAAAAATAAAACCTACTGAAATGCGCATATTATTAGTTGAAGATGAAGAGAACATAAGAAACCTCGTCAAGCTTAATCTCGAGATGGAAGGCTACGAAGTCTTAGCTATTAGCAACGGGAAAAAAGCTGTTGATGCAGTCGATCAGCAACATTTTGACCTGCTATTGCTAGACATTATGTTACCTGAAGTAAATGGCCTCCAAATTGCCGAGCACGTTCGCTTGACTCAATTTGATGTGCCGATCATATTTCTCACCGCGAAAGGAGACCCGGAAGAGCGCATTGAGGGACTGAAAAAAGGTGGCGATGATTATATCACGAAGCCTTTCAACTTAGAAGAGCTGTTACTTCGCGTCAATAATCAACTGCGGCGAAAAAAGAAAGAGTCAAATGATGGTCTAGAAAAATACAGCTTCGGTGACTTCTCGGTAAATTTCAACACCTACGAGGTGGAAGGGCCCGAAGGAAAGTTTGAGCTCACCAATAAAGAGGCCATGCTACTAAAACTTCTCATAGATCGCAGAGGCGAAGTCGTTTCCCGCCAGCAAATACTACAGGCCGTTTGGGGGTATGACGTCTACCCTTCTACACGCACCATCGATAATTTTATACTGTCCTTTCGAAAGTACTTTGAAAAAGATTCCAAAAATCCCGAGTTCTTTCATTCTGTGCGCGGGGTCGGCTATAAGTTTGTGGATGAGTCTGAATAATCCCACCAGATACCAGACTCTTATCGTGTGCACCTCCTAAATAGAGATAGCACATTTATATATAAGCATGGGTAATTAATATTATTTTTTTGGGCCTACCCCGAGGCGGCGCCTTTCGGCGGCGCTCGAGGGTCGCTACGCTTCGCCACTCGTTCCGTTTTTCTCCTTCATCCGCCAGCCGGCGGATTCCGGAGCGTCACTCGGTCCTTCTTCCTCGTCTGTGTCATTACCACTAAATAGTTATAGAAAAGTCGCAGTAGCTTTTTGTTCAGATCAACGCGCGATGAAGGAGCATTAGTAGAGACAAGCTTGTCTCTACTAATGAAGAGCAAAAAAGATAGATCAAGGCTTGATATTTAACGAATTTAGTGGTAATGACACTAAATCGCTTTCAGCGATCCTCGGGATTCGGACTCCCGCTCGCCATATGGCGCAGCGGAACGGCTTCGCATCGCTAGTCCGAGCTTTGGCGAATAAAGCTCTGAAGGAGCGTACACTAACCAACGGAGCTTTGAAAAAGCGTAGTTAGTGGCGGTCATTGGCCGGCGAAACTGCGAAGGCAGTCCGCGCACCGGGCCGAAAGTAGCGGCACGACGGAGATCTAAACGCATGTCAGCAACAAAACATGCAATCCCCTAATAATGCCCTGCAAAAAACACAATAAAGATATAAACCATACCCGAAGGTGGGGTTCATATACAGAATGTAGGTGTATTCCGTACTTTTGGTGTGGATATAAGTAAGTACGAGGAAATGCCTTCGGCATTTCCTCGTACAATGGCTAAACGCCATTGAAACGGAGCCTAGCCACTGCTCGGTTCCACATCAGTCCAAAAGGAACCAATCAAAACTCTGGATTAAGGTTGATCCGGTTCTTTGAATAAAGTGGGGAGAAATAATAAAAAAGTAGCTTATATTGTTTATCAAATCATAGCCCCCAGAGATACTACCACGTATTGCCATATCGCCAACGCATAACAGAACCATGAACAGATTACTTAAAATAATAATTCTCCTCCTTCTCATCTCATGGCAGAGCTATGCACAACCACAAGTAAAAAGCTTAAAAGCTCCGAAAGGTAATCTTTCTGACTATTCTAAAAGCTTTGTTTCACTCGACACACCTAAGATAGCCTTGATAAATGCAAAGGTATATGACGGTACAGGCAATTCACCTAAAACAAATCAAAGTATCCTATTACAAAATGGAATGATTGTAGCTATACTCAATTCAGAAGACATTCAGATTGCTGATAATTTTTACCCCATAGACCTTACGGGCAAAACCGTAATCCCAGGAATTATTGGAATGCACAACCATATGAGAATTCCAAGATCTGCCATGCTCGCCACGGCACCAAAATTGTATTTAGCGGCTGGCGTAACCACGATACAGACATGTGGAACAGGAAATCCTTATGAAGAATTAGCTATTGCCAAATCTATTGAGAACGGAGGCCAACCTGGCCCGGAAATAATCAATTCGGGACCTTATTTTACCGGACCTGAAGGCAAAACCAACTTCATAAGGTTTACAGATGAAGAAATGGTTAGAGACACCATTAAATATTGGGCAAAGAAGGGTGTGAAATGGTTGAAGGTTTACCGCAATACCAGACCTTCAGATCTACAGGTCATTGTCGACGAAGCGCATAAAAACAATCTCAAAGTAACAGGTCACCTGTGTGCAACCACCTATACGGAAGCAGCCAATATCGGTATTGATGCCATTGAACACGGATTTATACACAACTACGACCACGCCACTGAAAGAGAAACGGGTCTTTGCTCGGGTAATACCGATTTCAGGACGAATCTCCCAATTGATGGCGAAGCAGTCAAAAAAGTACAACAAAAGCTTATTGAAAACGGTGTGGCAATTGGCTCAACCTTAGCTATTTTTGAAGCTCAAGCTTATATGGAAGCCGATGAACGAGACCTTGAAGTAATGGCACCCTTTCATCAAGAAGCCTATCGCCAACGCAAAATTCGATATCAGGAGCAAGGTGAAGATTGGTACTTCAAAAAAGAATGGCTCAAAAAAGCAATGGCTTACGAACTCCAGTTTTTCAGACAAGGCGGCTTGTTGGTGGCAGGCTTGGACCCAGGACTTCACAATATGCCGGGCTTTGGAGACCAAAAAAATTACGAATTATTTATTGAAGCCGGATTTAAACCGGAAGAGGCCATTCAAGTGATGACGTCTAATGGCGCAAGGCTATTGGAGAGATGGGATATCGGGACCATAAAGATAGGCAACCTAGCCAGTTTGGTTATCCTTGATGGGGATTTAGAGCGTAATCCAAAAGTTATCCGAAAGGTAGAAACAGTTTTTAAAGATGGAATTGCGTACAATCCCAATAAACTGATTCATTCTGTAAAGGGTAACGTTGGTTCTGAAACGGACAATTCAATGGCCCATTTTGGGCAGAAACTACCTGGAAATAATCCCAAATTTTATGCACCTCACCTTATTTCAAAACCAGATAGGCACGAGTTTGGCTGCACGCTGTCAAAAGATGGAAGTGAATTCTATTTTGGCGTTGATAATAATGGCGTGATGGAGATTCATTATACCAATTTAGAACAGGGTGTTTGGTCTCCGCAAAAAAAGCTTTTTGATTCTGATTCTATCAGTTACAACGACCCGATGTTTTCACCTGACCACAAAAGACTTTACTTTATATCTAATCAAGCACTTGATGAAAAAACGATGAAAGAGGATACGGATATTTGGTACATAGAGAGAGAAAATAAAGCATCAGAATGGTCAAAGCCCATTAATTTAGGCTTAACTGTAAATAGCAATTTGAACGAGTACTATGCTTCTTTCACAAACGATGGGACGCTTTACTTTGCTTCAAAAGACAAGTCAAAAGATGCCCCTAGATATGCTTTTGACATCTATCGCTCTAAATATAAAAACGGGAAACTCCTAAAGCCTGAAATACTTTCTGATTCAATTAATACAAACAGATATGAAGCAGATGTATTTATAGCGCCTGATGAAACCTATATGATATTCTGCTCGATTCGTAAAAATGGACTAGGACAAGGTGATTTATACATCAGCTTCAGGGACAAAGCAGGAGGTTGGACTGAGGCCGTCAATATGGGAGAGCCCATTAATACTGAGCAACACGAATTATGCCCTTTCGTAACTGCAGATGGGAAGTACCTTTTTTACACCAGTAACCAAGACATATTTTGGGTTAGCACGGACATATTGGAGAATTATAAAAGCAGCAGACCACCAGATAAAATGGATTAACAGCAGTAGCGAGATCTGCATAATTTTCACCGTAAATTTATTGGTTGAATATCTGTACTGTAGGCTACTTTTTTAAATTAAAATACTCTACGGCTTATGTAAGACTATGCTGTAAATTGTATCTAATAATAAAACTATCCGAATAGGCAATTTGAGGATGCCAAAGTAAATAAGTAATAGCCACTTACCCTTTAATATCATTAAAAAAATAATCTCCAATAGCCAAAGTTATCGGTGAGAAAATCAGAAAAAAAACGTATATTGTTTTGAGAAATATCTTCAATCACACATGAAAAAAGCGGGAACCCTACCCCTGTGGATTATATGTTGGCTCTTCACTCCTACCCTTATGGCACAGCCTGCTGACTTGGGTAACTGGTTAATCTATTTCGGTAATAAGCAACTGGATGGACGATGGAATATACATCATGAAGCTCAGTTCAGAAACTATAATGCAGTTGGCGACCTGGAGCAAATCCTATTGCGTACAGGTTTAGGGTATAATTTGACAGAAAACAATAATAATGTGCTAGTCGGTTATGGATTTATCCATAGTCAAAATTATGTGGGTGCTTCAGACACTAAAGAAAATAACAACGAAAACAGGATTTTTCAGCAATTCATCACCTTTCAACGATTAGGTAGAGTGTCAATCCAGCATAGATATCGTTTTGAACAAAGATGGTTTGATCACCAAAGTTTTCGTATGCGGTATCGATACTTTTTGTCACTTAATATCGCCTTGAATAAGCCAAAAATGTCAGACGGAGCCTTCTATTGCTCGGCCTATAATGAAATCTTCATTAATGACCGTGATAATTTATTCGATCGGAACCGGTTATATGGGGGCTTGGGCTATCGCTTGAACCCCAACACCCGATTTGAAATCGGGTATATGAATCAATTTTTACCTAATGAGAACAGAGACCAAATCAACCTCATTACATTCTTCACCTTTTAATACTTAAAAATGAAAAAATCACTTAGAAATGGAATCGTACTTTTTGCCGGTATCGGCATACTCGCAGCTTGTAACGTCGAAGTACAGGAAGAACAAACCACTGAAACAGAAAAACCGGAAATCGAGGGCGTAGTTGAGGATGTTTTAACCCAGGAAGAACAAGATGCTCTAACCCCCGATATGGTCATACAATCCTTCAAAGAAGGAAATGAGCGTTTCATGCGCAATGACCTAACCGCTCGTAACCATTCCGAACAGGTTCGCAAAAGCACCAATTCACAGTTTCCAAAGGCAATTGTCCTTTCTTGCGTTGACAGTAGAGTCCCGGTTGAAGATGTCTTTGACAGAGGAATTGGCGACATCTTTGTGGCCCGAGTTGCCGGAAATTTTGTCAATGAAGACATCCTGGGTAGTATGGAGTTTGCATGTAAAGTATCCGGTTCTAAATTGATCCTGGTTATGGGGCATGAACATTGTGGAGCGGTAAAAGCCGCTGTAGATGATGTAAAACTGGGTAATATTACTCCTATGCTTTCCAAAATCAAACCTGCAGTGGCATCTGTTGAATATGAAGGCGAAAGAAGCTCAACTAACCCCGAGTTTGTGCACAAGGTTTGTGAACGCAATGTGGAAAACACAATGGAAAACATCCGAATCAACAGTCCGATCTTAAAGGAAATGGAAGACAACGGAGAAATTAAAATAATTGGCGCCATTTACGATATGGATTCGGGAGAGGTTGTTTTCCTGGATTAAAATTGCATTAACATACCTATTACTTTAACAGCAGGCAGCTTGCGTTAGCAGCGCTTGCTAAGCATTAAGTTGAGATCGCCTATGGCATACTTTGGTATTTACTAAAAGTTGGTGGCACCGGCAGCAATCATTGGTCCTTGAAAACTCAGGGTATCAACCATAGGCGATGTCTCAGCTTCGATAGAATTGATTTTGGTGGTTAAATGGAGTTGTCTGAATTAACTGATAGTCCCCCCTCTAATAATGCCTTTGTATCTTTACTGCACTCCGAAGAAAAGTTCAGCTTGATGATAGGGTTTCAAAATCTAGGCCATGGTAAACATAACGTACCTCACAATATTTCTTTTTTCTGTTCTTTTGCACTCTTGCAATAGTTCAGCCCCAACCACAGAGTCAGAAAGTGGGACTGTAGAACCTGATGAGCGTAACAAAAATGATTTGTACTTCCACTCGCCCCATTCGGATTATTCCGATCAGATAAGCCAGGTCGTAAGATCGGTATTGCAGGATAGTAAAGGCAATTTTTGGTTTGGAACTCAAGGAGGAGCTTTTAAACTTGTGGGAGATTCACTGCTCCATATCAATAGCATTAAAAGTGAAACGGGGAAAGGCGTTACGATAAAAGACATCGCTGAAGGTAAAGAGGGAGAAATATGGTTTGCGCATACCGAAGGTATCAGCAGTATTGACGGAGAGTTAGTGGCAAATTACTATGAGTCAGATGGTTTGGTAAGCGGTGATGCTTGGAGCATAGAGGCGGATTCGAAGGGGAATATATGGGTGGGGACTATTGACGGAGTCAGTGTTTTTGATGGCAAGGAATTCACTGATTTCGAATTGCCTGAAGGAAAGCTTGACACCACAAGAGGGGTGTCAAGCACTAAAATAGTTCATTCGATCCTGGAGGATAGTAAAGGAACAATGTGGTTTAGCACCAATGCAGGCCTCATCTCTTTTGCCAACAACCGCCTTACAAATGTATCAGAGCCTCTTGGAATTCAAACTCCTTTCGTCAACGAAATAATAGAAAACAGCAAAGGAGAGTTTTGGATTTCAACAAAAAAACATTTATTTCATCTCAGTGGAGATACACTCGAAAATGTTACGGAGGGTAAGTTGACTGTGGAAAAGGGAGCAGGCAGCATAGCGGAGGATAAAAAAGGGAATATATGGTTTGTTTTTAATCAACATTACTTATATACATATGATGGGAAAAACCTAACTGAATATCAGAAATCAGCAGAAAATAAGGGACCTGTGATTTATGACATGTACAAAGACCAAGCTGGCAGACTTTGGCTTTTTGGCTTTGGTGGCGCTTATCGATTGGAAGAGGGAGAATTTGTTAATGTCACTAAAGATGGGCCTTGGTAGTAGAATACGAGCATAGAGTTTTACCTATGAAAGACTACTGCAGTGAAATGAAACAGGATTAAAATGTCAACTATGGATACAATTTTACTTGTTCTGTTATCACTATTGGGATGGGTAAGCTCATCGTGCGCAATGGACGTAGATTCTATATCGCCCGAGATGCGTTCATTTTGTAAAGAAATTGGGCTGGAGCATTCGATTATTGGGCTCGGTGAATCCACACATGGAACAAAAGAGTTCACCCTGGTTCGATCTGAAATCGTAAAAGAGCTCGTTTTAAAATATGATTTCAGGGTGTTTATTCTGGAAGCTGAATACATACCGTGCTCTAAAATTAATACCTATGTGAAAACAGGTAAAGGAAATCCGGTAGAGCTACTACAGGATGTTTTACTTTGGCCGTGGATTCATAAAGACTTTATTGAATTGCTTCATTGGCTCAAAGACTACAACAAAGAAAACCCATTAGATCAGGTTTCCTTTTTTGGTATGGACTCTCAACTCAGTAAACTATATGCTACAAAAGACTCCATTCGCACTTACTATCCGGTAAAAGGAACACCAATTATTAAAATTGTTGAAAGCGACGACAAGCCCAAACAGAAAATAAAAAGGCTTAGAGTACTTTCACAACAGATCCTGAATCAATCCAATGAAATAGATCTGAGATTACATTATTATATCTGCTGCCGCATCAACCGACTGGCCAATTCTTCATATCGGAACTTAAGTGCCAGAGATAAAAACATGGCCAATTTCATCAGCTTAATTCACGAAAAGTATGGGAAAAAATTAATCATTTGGTCTCATAACGGGCATATTTCCAAGAAAAAATCCTCTTTATTTGGCAAAACTCCGGCTGGCTCTCACCTTTCACGAAAATTTAAAGACGAGTATGCCTCTATTGCTCTTGATGTTAAATCGGGGAGTTTTAATGCAATTTCTTATGACAGTATTGACCGAAATGAGCTGAAAGTTTTTCGGCTCAAGCCTATTGAAAATACACTGTCCATGGGAATCGACCATTCTGATGAGCGTACGGTAGTCGTAGATTGCTCTACACTGAAGCGCAAAACATACATCAATGCCATCGGTGCCATTTACGTTGCGGATCCTCAGGAGGGAGATGCGTTTACTACAAAAATTAAAAAGGACAAGCAATTTGATTATATCCTAAGTCTACCTCGGTCTACTCCTACGGAATTACTATCCAAGTAGATACGAATCCCTAATTTTAGAGGATAAATTTGGAAATAAAACTTAAATTCGGATTAAGACATAATACATTTCTCCAATGATCTAAAATGATAAATGGAATTCAGGTTTTTTGAAACAGATAGACTTATTATTCGACCCACTCAAATAGAAGATGCGTGCTTTTTGCTCGAACTTTTAAACACAAAAAAGTGGATTGAATATATCGGTGACAGAAAGGTGAAAAATAAAGAAGCAGCAGAGGAGTACATAAAAAATAAGATGTTGCCTCAACTAAAAAGGCTTGGCTTTTCCAATTATACTATTATTGAAAAAGAAGGCCAGAATAAAATTGGAACAGTTGGACTGTTCGATCGGGAAGGATTGGGAGAAATTGATATTGGGTTTGCTCTACTCCCTACTTACGAGAAAAAAGGATTTGCTTTTGAAGCATCCCACGTAATAAAAGAAGCGGCATTTAATGAATTTGGAACCAAGGCGCTTTTTGCCCTTACCAGTGAAAATAATTTATCGTCACAAACTTTATTGAAAAAACTTGGACTTAAAGAAATAGGAACTAAAAAACTATCGGATAGTAGTGAAGAACTACTTTTATACCGAATTGAAAAATAACAATTGCGTAAAAATACTAGAAGTGCAATAGCGAGACCACCGGAAAATATGAACCGGACCATAAATTAAGTCTCGTGTCGAGGACAGCAAATAGCTTTTGAACCCGCCCTACATCTTCGCGTACATCTTGTACATTATTGAAAATCAAAGCAAATAGGATATGTTGAAAAGAATATTTTTGGTTTTAATTGTCGGATTAACAACCTTAGTGGGTTAAAATGCACAAGCTATAAATTCGGAGGGCGTCCTCTGTGGTTATAGATTCACACAAGATGGAGAAAAAATGAAGCTCCGCGACTTAGCGAAAACCATGAAGTCCAACGAGACAGCGTATAGGTTGATACAACATGCGCGGTCCCGAAATAGAAGTATTAACGTGATTGGATTTATAGGGGGTGGACTTATAGGCTGACCTGTAGGAGTCTATTTAAGCGGTGGGGAACCCAATTGGACCTTAGCGGGCGTAGGACTAGCATTGGCCTTTGTTTCTATCTCAATGTCATCAACTGCCAGTAAAAAAGCTAAACAAGCAGTAGATATATATAATGACTCACTGGATGAAACCTCATTTCATCCAAGGAAACCCACTTTTTGATTTTATCGCCGGCGGAAACCGAGTCGGATTTTTAGTGACTTTTTAAAATGTACATCATAATCCACAATTACTAGATCGGTGCAGGAGAGTCTATAGCAAGGAAAGTATTCGAAAACTTATAAAGTTGAGTTCATAAATTAACCTAATTGGCGTTTGTGTCCTAAGCACCTATTCCTTTGAATTGGCGATAGATGATACGAAGGCTCACAATCTGGCCGATTAGTAAGACCAACAACTGTAAAGTAAATAGAACCGTCTCAAAACGCCGCAAAACATCCAGGGATACATTGGCATAATAACGAACCAAAAGTTTTTCCAGGAATATTCATAAGCCCTCTTGTGGAACCTTCCATAGATTTCTAATTCTGTGGTTTCACCTTCAGGTCGCCCGATATCCCCGCGTAAGGGGTGGTAGGGGCCGAGAGCGAAGCGAGCGGGTCCAGAGGATCGCCAACGGCGATCTGGAGGACGGAACCCCCGGACGACCCGGTCCCGTTTCGGAAACGAAACGGGATACGCCCTAAAAATAAATAGTAATATTCTTGCTAAAAGAAAGCTCTAATCCTTCTTGCGCTTCTTACGCTTCGTCTTAAAGAAATTCTTCAGCTCTTTTTCTGTCATCCAGTCGAGATCAAGGAACATGCGCATGATGAACTTCTTGAAATCCTGATAATCCCGGCCTCGCTTATCGGTATACACTTTGTTGAATGAGCGGGCATAATCGAGCGTGAAATGCTTGACAGCCTGAGAGAACTTCTCATTCTGGAAAATATTGATATAGCTAATGAAAATAGGATAGGTATCCATGAATTCACGGAAATCCTCGGGCTCAAAACCATCGACTACAGACTTGAAATACTTCAAGATCACAAGCCGAAGGCATTCATTAATTGTAGACAATCCGTCATGAGCGTAGAAAAATTCGCGTACCGTGTTCTGGGTCTCCTCACTGGTATATCCCTTCTCGTGAATGATATCCGTCATGTTATAGTACATGCTCAAGTCATCATCTATCGATTTATCTAGTAGACTAGAAACTCTTTGGTCGCATTCTGCTGTTACGGGGAGTCTGCTGTCCAATAATTCGCGTAGGAATTCAAAATAATTCTTATTAAACCCTTCGACATCCTTGCGCTCAATATTTAGTCGCTTTTTGAGCACACCGCTGGATTTGTCAGAGAGGTCCAAATAGTTAATAAACAAGCCAAAGAGATAAATGTATTCGAGGCTACCGGGTAAATCGTCCTTTCTCACGAAATCAACGATATATGATTCTAAAGAGGAATTATCGTTTTCGCGTAATATGCGCTCGACAATGAATTTCTTCAATTGTGGATAATATAACTTCAATTCCGTCTTCGTGTCTGGAAATTCCGCTGTATAGAAGTTCAAGCTTGAAAATTGACGCGCATAGTTGTGGTAGAGTGCTTTTCTCGCATCCAAATCTCTATATTGACGCTGTCGTTGCTGTTCTAAAAAGCTATTTACTCGTTTTAACTTGATTGACTGTACAATATTTGTCACCCAGATATCTGAGCTGAGTGCAAAGCCGAGCTGCACACCTTGACCGATTCTATTCTTAACGACATCAAAGTTTGCCGATTGACAAATTTGCATAAGCACCATCTTAAAGTGCGATTGGGGTTCTATAAAGAGGTAATCATCATTGACGACAGCTCGTAATATGGTAAAGCCTAGAATTCTTGGGGTATATAAGGTCTCAAGAGAGTCATCCAGTAAGCGCTTTTCTAAGTCGATCAGTTGCATGGGGTGTTTGTTAGCAACTTCCTGATATAAGGCTTCGATTTGGGGTTCAAACTTTAAAGAGAGTTCGCGGTATGAACTTTCCTCTTCGTCATCGAGGTATTGATTGAGCTCTTCCGACTGTTGAACTAATTCAACGATCGCATCTAATTCCTGGATATACTTTGGGTCTAATGCTTCCATGATTACCTTTTGATTTTATACGAATCAACCTGATAGGATTTTAAGGCCCTATCAGGTTGATAAAAAATAAAAATGAGCAAGCGATTAAGACTTTGCCCATTGTGTAAATACTACTCTTCCTCTTGCACATCTACTTTTGGCGCTGTGCCAAACAAGCGTGCTCGGAGATTTTCTTTTTCTTGTGCGCTTTGTTCTTGGCGCGTTTTGATCTGGCCTTCCTTCTTCTCAATGAATTCAGCATACATTTTTTCTGCTTTTTCTTCAGTCAGCGCACCTTTAGCTACACCTTTCATTAGGTGATTGCGGTACAACACGCCTTTATAACGAAGAATCGCTCGGACAGTGTCCGAAGGCTGTGCTCCTTTTTGAATCCATTCTAAGGCTTTCTCGCGATCCAAGTCTATTTTGGCCGGTTTCGTCATTGGATTATACGTTCCAATTTTATCGATAAACTTACCGTCGCGAGATCTTCTTTGATCTGCAATTACAATGTGGTAAAAAGGCTGCTTTCGGCGCCCTTTTCTAGAAAGTCTCATTCTTACTGACATGCGAATATTTGTTTTGTTATATAATACCCCTCTACTCAGTCACAGCTGACGTCAGAGGTTTTCGCGTTCGCAAAGGTACGTAATTATTTTGAAATTCTTATAAGAATTATGATAAGCAAGTGGAGAACTTATTCCAAAAGCTGCAATTCGTTCGATTCGCCTCACTCTCTAATCTTTTTCTTTCAAAGTAATGGTATAGTCTGGTTTACTATTTTACTGATATTCCCCCCAAAATAAAGCTTCGTATCCATTTTCTGTGATCCAATGCAGGGCTAATCGACTTGGACGTAAATCAAAGAAAAGCAGCTACATCTTGTTCTCGCTTATGGCTTTCATTCGGTGAATAGTGTCTGAGGGGGATTCTGAGGAGAATATCGCACTTCCAGCCACTAATGCATCTGCTCCTGCCTGAAGAATTTTTTCCGCATTATGCAGGCCAACACCTCCGTCTACTTCGACAGTGACCGATAGGTTTCGGACTGTTATTTCCTTTTTAAGTCGCTCTATTTTATCCAGCGTTCGATAAATAAATTTTTGCCCTCCGAAGCCGGGATTTACAGACATGATAAGTACCAAATCAACATCCTCTAAAACATCAAAAAGCGACTCTACCGGCGTATGCGGATTGATAGCCACTCCGGCGCGAGCACCAAGTTCTTTAATGTGTTGAATCGTGCGATGCAGATGGGTGCAGGCTTCCGCATGAACGGTGAGAATATCAGCTCCCGCATCTATAAAAGCCTCAACATACTTTTCAGGCTCTACTATCATCAGATGAGTATCGAGTGGAATTTCACAAACAGAGTTCACCGCTCGGATAATATCCATACCGTATGAAATATTAGGTACAAATCGACCGTCCATAACATCCAGATGCAGCCAATCAGCTTCAGATGCATTGATCATTTCCAACTCCTTACCCAGAGTTAAAAAATCAGCGGCTAAAAGTGAAGGAGAAATAATATGCTTTGACATGAGTCTATTTTTAGGCGTAAGTTACTTGTTTTTCATCCAGACTGCCCTCCCCTGTTATCTGCAGATAAACAGCTGCTGTGACAAAAACGTCACGCTCGCAATACCGGGAAATGCGATCCAGGTCCTCATCTTCATAGAATACGGAACCAACCTGCGATCCATCAATATCCTCTTTTGGTGAAGGAATATCAAAAACGGAAGCGAGTAAATCTAATGAGGTATAGTGTTTATAATCACCGAACTTCCAGAGCTGAAGCGTGTCGATAATGTGGTTGAGCTCCCATGGTTTCTTTCCATGAAGCTGTAAAGCAGGCGGCAGACTTAATTGATGAATTAGCATGCGTCTGCAGATATAAGGAATGTCAAATTCCTTGACATTATGACCACAAACAGCCGAGAACGTTTGATCGCCAAAGGAGGTACTCAGGAGATCAGCGAATTGCTGCAAAACGCTTTTTTCATCTGTACCTGAAAAGCTCTTAATTCGCATACTCCATTCCCCGTTCTCTTTGGGTAACATATACCCCACGGAAATACAGATTATTTTACCAAATTCAGCAAGTATAGCTGCGCGATCACTGTAAATGGCCGACCAATCAATTTCGTCCCTGGCAAGTTCTTTTTGATCACTCGGTACAAATCGTGCAGCCTTCTTTTGCCAGAGTAATTGAAGGCGAGCGTCTAAATCATTATAAGATTTTTGCCCGGAAACTGTTTCAATATCGAGAAATAATATTTGCCGTGGATTCACTTGACTTTTTTGCTAAAGTAAATAAAAATATTGTCGAATATCTGGTACAACTACAGCTTTATATAAAAAGTCAATGGAAAGCCTGAATTATTGTTATTTTTTTGAATCTTTACCATTCCAGATCTAAAACCAGCAAGCAATGTCCCGAAAACCCCGAAGAGATCAGTTAACTGCTATTGCCATTATTGCAATCATGTTGTTGCTCGTGGTGAATGCCTACATGATGTACAATAAGTATAATCAGGATAAAATCATCCTGAAACAGCAAAATGAACTCGAAGAAGTCACTGAACTAAAAAATGACTTAGACGAAGAATATTTTGAAGCCCTATCTGAACTCGATGACCTCAAGTCCGATAATGAGGAGCTCAACGGAATCATCGAGGAGCAAAAGAAAAAAATTCGATTACAGAAAGAGAATATAGACAGACTTATAATCGACCGCAGTCAACTCCAGGAAGCCAAAGTAGAACTCGATAGTATGAAAGTGAATATCGATGAATATCTGGCAGAAATGGAACAGTTGTATAAAGAAAAGGCTGAGCTCAATGAACTCAACCAAAGCTTGTCTGCTCGAAACGAAAGCTTAGAAGATCGGGTAAACCGCGAGCGAAGAGAAAAAATGAGATTGAAGGAACAAAAGGACACCTTATTATCTTCGACCATTCAAATGCAAAAGCGACAAGAGAGACTGGCCGAAAAAGTTGACTTGGCCTCTGTGATCAGAGTTGATAATATTGAGTCAGAAGGCTTCAAAGTATCGCGCAGTGGTAAATATCGAAGCCGAAGAAAGGCTGATAATATCGACATCATAAAAATTTGCTTTGAAACTACTTTTAATCGAGTAGCACCTAAGGGTGAGGAGAGGTTTTATATTCGAATTATAAACCCCTTGGGCGAAACAATGGCAGTAGACGCGCTGGGCTCAGGTGTTTTTTCTATGGAAGATGGTCGAGAGATCCGCTATACACAGAAAATCGATATTGAATATCAAGGCGAACCCAACAGATACTGCATGGAGTGGAAACCTACAGCAGCATTCAAAAGCGGCTTGTATGAAATTGAGCTCTACAATAAAGGTCATCGTACTGGCAAGACTACCATGGAATTGAAATAAGGACGCGATGAGCGCAAGTTGTAAATAGCAGCTAAGTCAGTTATACCGATCTCAAAATCAAGATTTACCGTACCCCGCTTAAAAATTCGATCAGCGTTTTTGTTTTTCTTTTATCTTAAAGTACAAAGGAACGGCCGTTATTGCCTTATATAATAAGACAGAAGCAAGTCTGATTATACTACATTGTGCTAAGAGGGCTCCCGCTAAGTCCTCCAATTAGAGGGATAGGGAAAATCGATAATTGATATGGCCTGTTCGGTTTTAAAAGCCAAATGAATACAACACTACGAGAAATATTAGTCGAAGTATCTTTTTATACGCTATATTCATAGAAAACACGTTCCTGCTGAGCGGGTGAACATTTCGTACAAACTTTTATTATACAGTCAATGATAGGTTGGAAATTTCAAAAGTTTACTGGAGCTCAAACTGATCAAAATCCTTTTGATCGTTTGCTCCAAATATTTCAAGAGCTAATGATGTATACTGCCGGCGACGCCGGGGAAGCCATTCAGTGGCTTACCGTCTTAGATCGTAAACACCAGCTTACTGATGATGAATACGGCATCGGTGACTTTATTGAAGATTTAAAGAAAAAGGGTTATCTGACTGATGATGACAATAAATCAAGCACCAGTCCGGGCACACCAACTGAAAAATTAGAAATTGCTCTACGTCGCAAAGCCCTGAATGATATATTTGACGATTTAAAAAAGACTACGAAAGGGGACCACAACACTCAGGTAAATGGACGCAGCTTCGAACAGGACGATGGACTGAGACCTTATGAATTTGGAGACAAAACGGAGGATATCGCGCTTTCAGAATCGCTGCGTAACGCGCAAATATCTTACGGAATCGATCAATTCAATCTTGGACAACAAGACCTGGAAGTCAGACAAACCCGACATCAATCTCAAATGAGTACGGTCTTGATGATTGACATATCCCACTCCATGATTCTTTATGGGGAGGACCGAATTACGCCGGCCAAAAGAGTAGCCATGGCTTTGGCGGAATTGATCCGTACACGCTATCCCAAAGACACCCTTGATATTATTGTCTTTGGTAACGACGCCTGGAAAATTGAAGTGAAGGATCTCCCCTACCTGGAAGTAGGTCCCTATCATACCAATACGGTGGCCGGACTCAACTTAGCGATGGGATTGCTCAAAAAACGACGAAATCCGAATAAGCAAATCATGATGATTACCGATGGCAAACCCTCCTGCCTAAAAATTGGTAAGAAGTACTATAAAAACAGCTTCGGTCTCGATCAAAAAATTGTGAAACGAACCCTAAGCCTCGCGTACAAATGCCGTAAATCTAATATCCCCATAACTACCTTTATGATTGCCAGAGATCCCTATCTCATGCAATTTATCGATCAATTTACGAAGGCAAATTATGGAAAAGCTTTCTACAGTTCTCCTGAAGGCGTAGGTAAATTTGTATTCATGGATTACAAAAAGAATAAAGGACGCAAAACGAAATAATATATGAACTTACCCTCTAACTTTGGCGAATTAAAATCAAATCACGATTACAAGCCCCAAAGTATAAAAAGTGAATTGCGATCTAATCTGATCCATAATATTCGCAACAACATCAATTCCTTTCCCGAAATTCAGGGGTTCGAGGATTCGGTCATTCCAGATCTAGAACGAGCGATCCTATCGAACCACAATATGCTATTGTTGGGATTGCGTGGGCAAGCCAAAACCAGAATCGCCCGACTGCTTGTAAATTTACTGGACGAGCATATTCCCGTACTCAAAGATTCTGAATTAATGGATGACCCTATGCAGCCGATGAGCACGCAAGGAAAAACCATTATCATGGAACAGGGGGATGATGCCCAGATCGAATGGGTACACCGTTCAGAGCGCTTTGTTGAGAAACTCGCCACGCCCGATGTAAGTATTGCTGATTTGATAGGCGATGTGGACCCCATCAAAGCTGCCAATCTGAAACTTCCCTATTCAGATGAACGTGTAATCCACTTTGGCCTGGTACCGCGTGCACACCGATCTATTTTTGTACTTAACGAATTGCCAGATCTTCAGGCTCGCATCCAGGTCGCCCTCTTTAATATTCTCCAGGAAGGAGATATTCAAATTCGGGGGTTCAAATTACGTATGCCCCTTGATATTCAATTCGTTTTTACCGCCAATCCGGAGGATTATACGAACCGCGGGTCTATTGTTACCCCTCTGAAAGACAGAATCGAGAGTCAAATTCTCACTCACTATCCCAAAACGCTCGATGTAGCCAAAGCTATTACCAAACAAGAAGCTCGCATTACGAGCGAGCGGAAGAAGAATATCCAGGTTTCAGAAATTTTGGAAGACTTCATTGAGCTGCTTGCATTCAAAGCGAGAGAAAGTGAATATGTGGATGAAAATAGTGGAGTTTCTGCTCGAATGTCCATTTCAGCTATGGAAAATTTAGTATCCACAGCTGAGCGCCGTATGCTAAAAAACAATGAGGATAAAACTTCAGCCAGATTAGTCGATTTCTGGGGTGTCATCCCTTCGTTAACGGGTAAACTCGAATTGGTTTATGAAGGTGAGCAAAATGGGCCATACGAAGTCGCTCTATCTATCATACACTTAGCCCTGCAGGAGTCATTTCTCATGCATTTCAAAAACCCCGACCAATACGTTTCCGGAGAAGATTCGCCATATACGGACGTAAAAGACTTTTTCGAAAATGGCGGGAAAGTTAAATTACTGAATGATGCCAGCAATAAGGAGTATAAAGCCGAGTTAGAAAAAGTCAACGGCTTAGCAGCCTTAGCTAAATTATCAAATTTTACGGCGGAGGATCAGTACACAGCCATGGAGCTTATTTTACATGGTTTGAGCACCTTCAATGTGATTGAACGAGAAATTGTTGAAGATGAAATTCAATTTTCCGACCCGCTTTCTGACATCTTCGGAGAAGACGATGAATCGCTCTAAAATTGGTTTTAGTATTCAAAAAATCTTTAACGCTTATTAATAGGCGTTGAAGCAGTTCCGGATCCCCTGCCCACCTTGATGAGTTTGTGCTCCATAAAGTGTTTTTCTACATACTCTATGAAGAATCTAATTTGGTAGAACTACCGCAATGGTGGGTGCATAACGTATGCCCGATGAATGCGTATTATATTGCTGATTAGGTATTACAAAGTCGACGTACTTCATTGCCTTGATTTTCGTTTATAGTAAAATAAAACGATTGAATGATAGCCCAAAAGCGGGCGCCAAGCTCAAATCACGAGCTTTCAAATCCATTTCTTGCTCTTCCTATAATATGAGTAGAAACGCTATCTTTGGCCCAGACAAATTTCAACTATGAGCATACTGATTTTCTTGATTGTTTATTATGTGTTATTATCCTACAGCTTTACTCAGATCTTGCCTCTGATGGGCAAAGATGGCAAGGTGGGCTGGATACCGGGAAAAAACTTTGGTGCCTGGTCTGAGGCGGTGGGTCGATCGCCACACTATGCCTGGTGGCTGTTGTTTCCCATTGTAAACCTCTTTATCTATGCCAATTTAGCCATAGAAACCGTTCGTTCTTTCGGACAGTTTAAGTTTGTCCACTCAGTTTTAGCGGTCATTGGCGCTCCCTTCTTTTTTATTTGGATTGTTAAAAATAGAGCCAATGCCTTTAAAGGTCCCTCCTACAAATTGGAAAAAGAATATCAGGAAAAGCTCAAAAATGCACTGGAAAACGACAAAAAATACGAATATCAAAAATTAGTCGCTCAAAATCCCTATAAAAAAAGTAGCGGCCGGGAATGGGCAGAGTCGCTTATCTTTGCCGTCTTCGCTGCCGCATTTATTCGCATGTTCCTGGTTGAAGCCTACACTATTCCCACCTCCTCCATGGAGGATTCCCTTATGGTTGGTGACTATCTTTTTGTGAGTAAGGTCCATTATGGTATGCGCACACCGATGACCGTTCTACAAGTCCCGCTCTTACACAATCGCATCCCCATTCTCAATACTGAGTCGTACCTATCATCCCCCTCTCTGCCCTACTTTAGACTGCCAGCGATTAATAAAGTGAAACGGAACGACCCCGTAGTTTTCAACTGGCCCGTTGGTGATTCGGTTTTCATACTCCCCAGCCGCACATTCGATGTAGGCCAGGCTCGCCGATCGGGAAATTTCGAAAGCTATCAGAAGCGATATAATCTAGTTACACGGCCCATCGATAAAACAGACTTCTACATCAAACGGTGCATAGCCGTGGGGGGCGATAGCCTTCAAATCAAAGACCGACAGGTATTTATTAATGGGAAAGCCGCTGCAAATCCCGAGGAGTTGGCCTATACCTATATAGTTCGGCTAAACGGTGAATTCGTGAATACCCGAAAATTTTCTGAATGGAAAATATCAAAGGAAGATATCCAGCATATGGATCAGAAGGTAATGCAAATCGTGCTCACGGAGCAGCAAAAAGAGCGCCTGGAAGGCTTGATGCCTGAAGCGGAGTTCACTCCACTGGATATGAGCCAGTATCCCTTCACAAAAAACCACTTCTTCCCCCATGATCCGGACATCTCCGGAGGCTGGAATTATGACAATTATGGCCCCATATATATTCCAAAAAAAGGAGCTACTATCGCACTAAATGTGGAAAACTTAGCCTTTTATCAACGCATTATTCAAGTCTATGAAAATCACGATTTACGCGTCGAGGGCGATGACATTTACATCGATGACGAGCTTACTGAAAACTATACTTTCAAATGGAATTACTATTGGATGATGGGAGACAATCGCCACAACTCAGAGGATTCTCGCATTTGGGGCTTTGTGCCCGAAACACACATTGTAGGCCAACCCCTATTCATATTTTTCTCCACGGTGGAAGGTTCTATGAGCAACGGCATTCGATGGGATCGAATATTTAGTTCCGCCAATGTTAAGCCTGAAGAATAAATTTTAATGGGCCACCCGCCCCCGACTCGGTGCAGTCGGGGGCGCCGGGCTATCCGTTCCTACGTCGCTTGCGGTTTCGGGCAGGAGTACGGGGCCGCATCAAGCACTTGGAGTCCTAAATTGCCTAAGTACGAAAAACGATAACAAAACCGCCCCGGGGCCTGCGGTGGCTTCCATTTGGTCGCCTCCTCGCCCCACTCCTGCATCCGAAACCGCTGTGCGACATACCACTTCTATCCCTGGCGGATGAAGAATTGATGGAGTAAGGAATGGCATGAATGTATTAGGGCTACCTGCTCTTTTTCGGTTGGAAAGGCTGATTTAAAGGAATGTACTTTAGAAAAAATGCCTGTATGAGTCAACTAATGCTAAGCTTAGATACGTTATACTATTAAATATCCAGATCCATGGAAAGTACAGACCAAATGAATAATACGATTGATCTTGGGTCCACAGCTCCACAACGCATTATTTCTCTGGTGCCTTCCCAAACTGAATTTTTATATGACTTGGGCCTTTCAGACGAAGTTGTAGGTATCACCAAGTTTTGTGTCCATCCAAAACAATGGTTTAAAAATAAAACTCGAGTCGGTGGAACGAAAAAAATAAAAAAAGACGTCATACATAGCCTAGAGCCAGATTTGATTATTGGAAATAAAGAAGAAAATACTCGAGACGACATTGAGTATTTACAGCAGTATTATCCGGTTTGGATGTCCGATATAGTTACTGTTGAGGATGCACTCGACATGATGATAGAATTGGGGCGAGTCACGCATAAAGAAAAGATTGCCGAGGACTGGATTAAGCGTATTAAAGAAGAAAAAAATAATATTGGCCAAATTTCACCTCGACCCCATGTGGGCTATTACATTTGGAGGAATCCATGGATGGCAGTAGGAAAAAATACATACATTCACGAATTTTTAGAGAGCTGTGGATTTCAGAATGCGTTTTCAGAATTCAATCGCTACCCGGAAATGCCTATAGAAAAACTAAAAAACAGAAAATTAGATTTCATTTTCCTATCCTCCGAACCCTTCCCCTTTAAAGAAAAACACATTACAGAGCTTCAGGCGCTATTGCCGGACACTCAAATAAAACTCGTAGATGGCGAAATGTTCTCATGGTATGGTTCCCGCATGAAAAAAGGGTTTCGGTATGTCGGAAAGTTGGTTGAAGAATGCGAAAAAGAAATCGAAAATTTCAAATGATAATAAAGATTATTTATTTCACTAAAAGCACTTATTTTTGAATAACGCAACTAATGTATTATGAAATCTCTTAGCATACACATTGTAATAGGATGCCTGCTCCTTTTGATAGGATCAAGCGTCCATGCACAAGAAGAATCAACTACTCTCCTTATTCAAATGGAAAGTGAGCAGGCATGGAACCAATTTATCCAAAAAGCCCAACCCCAAAAAGCCGGGATAAATTGGAAGACGGTTGGAGATCGATTTCACATTTACCAGCTTACAGTCCCAATGAGCCAGCGAGAGCGATGGATGGATCGCCTTCGCAAGGATTCAAATGTTCGACATGTAGAAAATAATGTAGAAATTACCCTGCGAAATCAACCACCCAATGACGAGTTATATTCTGAACAGTGGGCGCTGCCGTTAATGGGGGCTCCGGAGGCATGGAAAGAGCTAAAAGGGAGTGAAACAGCCCTAAACGATGAGATTGTAGTGGCCGTTTTGGATAATGGCTTTCTGGAAGACCACCCCGATTTAGAAAATCAGCTATGGGTCAACCTGTACGAAATACCGGGAAATGCGATCGATGACGATGGCAATGGCTTTATTGATGACATACATGGATGGAATTTCCGAATGGATATCCCTTTGCACGAGGAAGGATGGCACGGCTCACCCGTTGCCGGAATACTTGGAGCTTCGACTAATAATGGAGAGGGCATAGCTGGAATGGCTTACAATACCAAACTCATGCCTCTTACCCCTTCACTTAGAACCAACGAAATTTATGCTGCACTGGAGTATGCCTTCGAACAGCGCAAGCTATATAATGAATCGAACGGGCAGGCGGGAAGTTTTGTCGTTGCTGCCAATCTTTCCTTTGGCGTAGATTTCACTTTCCCAGAGCAACTGCCAATTTGGTGCAACTTAATAGATAGTCTCGGCAAAGTCGGAATTATTACTGTAGCCAGCACCACAAATGCAGCTATTGATATCGAACAAGAAGGCGACATGCCTGCTTTGTGTGGTAACGATGCTCAAATTACAGTCACCAAAACAGATCGAAACGATGAAAAAGACAGTTTTGAGGGGGGCTTTAGCTCCAAATTTGTCCACTTAGGTGCCCCTGGGCAAGGCATTCAATCGACTACATCTGATGGAACCTATGGGGAATTTAGTGGTACTTCAGCTTCTGCCCCATTTGTAACCGGAGCAATCGCGCTATTATATAGTTCGCCTTGCACGGAGTTGGCAACGCTTGCGCTGGAGGCCCCTCGCGAAACGGCATTAAAAGTCAAAGATTTATTGCTCAACACAGTAAAACCATTGCCGAGTTTGGAGACGCTTACCATAAGTGGAGGAAGACTAGATGTGTTTGAGGCTGCAAAATGGGCTCCCATATACCTATGCGGAAAGGATAGTACTTCCTTCATCCAAACTTCACCTTCTGTTGATATAATGCAAGTTTATCCAAACCCCAGTGGAGGTACGCTCAATATTTCATTTTCTCCAGTCACCTTTGACCCTGTAAATATTCAATTATTTGATATGGTTGGACGCTTACTTTGGGAAGAGCAATTTGACGTAGTCATTTTTGATCAGGAAAATTTAGTTGTCCAAATTCCTAACAAATTACAAAGGGGAGCATATATCCTAAAATTGGAACAAAATGGGACGGAAGATGCTACAATAGTCATTTATACACCATAGAGCTGGAAAAACAATGGAGTTTTTCTCAAAAGAATTGTACGGTCGGGGAAAAAGTCATATCTTTGCCCTCGCAAAAGTTTAGAGAGGTGGAAACCTACTCGAATTTGGCTTCGTAGCTCAACTGGATAGAGCACCTGACTACGGATCAGGAGGTTGCAGGTTCGAATCCTGCCGAGGTCACTACTGGTTTAAGACCTGGGAACTTTTAATTATTTGCGAATAGTAAAGCAAACTTTGAAATTATGGCACGTGTATGTGATTTAACGGGAAAGCGGCCGGTTAGCGGCAATAATGTATCATTTTCAAATGCGAAAACAAGACGACGGTTTTTGCCTAATTTGAAAAAGAAAAAATTCTATGTCCCGGAAACGGATCAGTGGATAACTCTAAAGGTTTCCACCAAAGCATTGAAATCCATTAATAAGTTAGGAGTTTATGCCTACATGAAAAAATTAGAGAAAAAAGGAACTCCACCCAGAGTAAAATTGTAATAGTTTAAAGAAGTATTATGGCTAAGAAGAGCAAAGGCAATCGTATTCAGGTAATTCTTGAATGTACTGAAATGAAAGACAGTGGTCTTGCAGGTACGTCGCGATATGTAACACAAAAAAATCGGAAAAACACACCCGAAAGAATAGAATTGAAAAAATTCAATCCTATTTTAAAGAAATATACAGTTCATAAAGAAATCAAATAATCATGGCAAAGAAGGTATCAAAAAATGCGAGAGTTGCCCAAAGGGCAGCAAACGCAGGATCAGGTAAGGATCACGTAAAAGTAGTGGATAGCATCAAAAATCCATTGACGGGTAAGTACTCGTATAAAGAAGTGATCATTCACAAAGATAAGGTTAAGGAGTTTTTCGCTAAAAAATAATGGCTTCTCCTTATTCCATAAGTAAACAGGCTTTTCTATAAATAGAGAAGCCTGTTTTTTTATTTCATATCATCAGTACCCTATTATGAGCTTTTTCTCTAATTTTTTCAATAAAGAAAAGAAAAAGGACCTCGACGAAGGTTTAGACAAAACCAAAAAGTCCTTTTTCTCTAAAATATCTCGGGCCGTTGCTGGAAAATCCACCGTGGATGAAGAAGTGCTCGATAATTTGGAAGAGATCTTAATCTCTTCTGATGTAGGCTTGGAGACAACCATACGAATCATCGACCGAATCGAGGCAAGAGTTGCAGAAGACAAGTACATGAATACAAGCGAACTCAATGCTATTCTTAGAGATGAGATTGTACAACTACTCTCCGAAAATAATACAACGGGTATTGAAGACTTCGACTTACCTGACAATGCCCAAAAACCTTATGTTATATTGGTCGTGGGTGTAAACGGCGTAGGGAAAACTACTACCATAGGAAAGCTAGCTTATCAGTTTACCCAACAAGGTAAAAAAGTGATAATCGGAGCAGGCGATACCTTTCGTGCGGCCGCGGTAGATCAACTTGAAATTTGGTCGAAACGCGTAGGTTGTGACTTTTACAGTAAAGGAATGGATACAGATCCTTCAGCGGTGGCATTTGAAACGGTACAGAAAGCGATTCAGCATGATTTGGACATAGCTATTATCGATACTGCTGGACGTTTACATACTAAAAAGCATTTGATGAGAGAGCTATCCAAAATGCGAAAATCAACGAATAAAAGTATGGAAGGCGCTCCCCATGAAGTATTATTGGTTTTAGATGCGACTACGGGCCAAAACGCCATTGAACAGTGCAAAAAATTTACAGAAGCTACTGAAGTTACTGCTTTAGCACTTACCAAGCTAGACGGAACTGCTAAAGGCGGGGTAGCCATCGGCATTAGCGACCAATTCAAAATTCCAATCAAATATATTGGAGTAGGTGAGGAAATCGAAAAGTTGCAAGTATTCAATAAAAAAGCATTCGTAGAGCAGCTTTTTGAACAATAGCTCTCTGAGAACAATAGCAATTAATTCATAAATAGAATATTTTCTGCAAGCGTTTGCTGCTAGCAAGGCATATTTATCCTAAAGACTTGATTTTAGCTATAGCGGTTAATCGTCTAGTTTCAATACCTGGAGAAATGCTTTTTGCGGCACTTCCACAGAACCCACTTGACGCATTTTCTTCTTTCCTTCTTTTTGCTTTTCCAAAAGCTTACGCTTTCGCGAAATATCACCTCCGTAACACTTCGCGGTCACATCTTTACGCAGTGCAGAAATTGTTTCCCGCGCAATAACCTTGGCCCCAACAGCTGCCTGAATAGCAATCTTGAATTGCTGACGAGGCAAAAGCTCCTTTAATTTTTTACAAATACGACGCCCCAACTCTTCAGCCTTAGTCCGATGAACCAACGCACTTAGCGCATCAACGGATTCACCATTGAGCAGAATATCTAATTTTACAAGGTCGGACTTTCTATACTCGTGAGGTTGATAATCAAAAGAAGCGTATCCACGAGATATCGATTTTAAGCGGTCGTAAAAATCAAAAACAATCTCAGCCAGGGGCAAATAGAAAGAAAGCTCTACCCGCTCTTGAGTTAAATAAACTTGTTTGGTTAATTCTCCCCTTTTATCGATACAAAGTGTCATGATCGATCCGATATATTCGGGCTTCGTAATGATTTGAGCATCAATGTAGGGTTCTTTTACATATTCTAATTGCGTCGGTTCCGGAAGATCTGTCGGTGTATTAACACGGTACTCCTCCCCTTTCGTAGTTTTTGCGAAATAACTTACGTTGGGGACTGTTGTAATGACTTCTTGCCCAAACTCTCGGCTTAATCGTTCTTGTATGATCTCCAAATGAAGCATCCCCAAAAATCCACATCTAAAACCAAATCCTAGGGCTGTTGAGGTTTCAGGTTCGAAAACTAAAGATGCATCGTTGAGCTGCAACTTTTCAAGACTATCTCTCAAATCCTCAAAGTCATCATTATCAATAGGGAAAACTCCCGCATAAACCATAGGTTTTACATCCTCATAGCCTTTAATGGCCTCTTTACAAGGATCGTCGACAGAAGTAATTGTATCTCCAACCTTAATTTCCTTAGATTCCTTAATTCCGGTAATTACATAGCCCACATTTCCTGCAGATATTTTCTTAACAGGTACCTGACCCATTTTTAAAATACCTACTTCATTGACCTCGTACTCATTTTTCGCATGGAAAAACCGAATGAGTTGATCCTTTTTCATGGTTCCATTTAAAACCCTGAAATAAGCTACTACACCTCGATAGGGATTAAATACAGAATCGAAAATCAAGGCTTGAAGAGGGGCTTTAGGATCGCCTGTGGGTGGGGGAATATTATCTACAATAGATCGCATAATATCTTCGACACCTAAACCCGTTTTGCCTGAAGCATGAATAATCTCATCGGGCGTACATCCCAATAGATCAACAATTTGATCAGAAACTTCCTCTATAAGCGCACTCTCCATATCCACCTTGTTTAAGATGGGAATTATCTCTAAATCGTGCTCTAGTGCTAAATATAGATTGCTAATCGTCTGAGCTTGAATACCCTGAGCTGCATCCACAAGTAATAATGCACCTTCACAAGCCTTTATAGATCGAGAAACTTCATAAGAAAAGTCAACGTGGCCAGGCGTGTCAATAAGATTAAAGGTATATATCTCACCATCATCATGCTTATAGTCCAATTGAATTGCATGACTCTTAATGGTTATTCCTCGCTCGCGCTCCAAATCCATATCATCTAGCGCCTGATCTTGCATCTGACGCTCAGTAATAGTCTTAGTAAACTCTAATAGGCGATCTGAAAGTGTACTTTTCCCATGATCAATATGCGCAATCACGCAAAAATTCCGAATATTCTCCATTTTCATAATTACAAAGATATTAAAAGTAATGGTCAAACAGCATAGCTGATCATCTGATTAACCGACTTTTACCCTGAACAGATGCTCACCCCCTGATCCCTCGGCTAAGGAATATTTAATTTGGGGTATCCCCGCGCAATTTGTTGTATCGCAAGCGCAAATGCACAATCCATACCGCCACATATGCGACAAAAACTACCTTTTCTAGGATGGCATGAGTAGTTAAAACCCAATGACTCCTCCACATCTCAGGGCCCCATTTCAATAAACTCCATTGAATTAGAGCCAACAAACCGGCAGACCACCAGGCATATGAATGCAATGACTTACATTCGGGCTCAATTTTCATTGCGATTCCCGTAGCTACAGCGCCCAATGCATAGCCAGCAGCCATTCGCTCCCAAAAAACAAGAAATTTAAAATATGCTGTATCAAATGGGTACAAGCGAAGACCGTAACTGTGAAAAGCACCCAATCCCACAAGTAGGAATGCTGCTCCAGCCCAAAGTCGAGCTTGATGTACGCGCATATTGAGCATCCACATCAAATGTAGTATGGCCATACCTATTCCCGATAACAATAAGAAGTTAACCCAGAATCCTTCAGCACGTTCATTATTTTCTAAATTATAAGCTTGCATTCGCCCTAATTCCATAAAAAGGTTTTCAGACCAGGAGAACCCATCTTGATGCATAGATAGAGCTGATCCACCTGGATAAGCCCAGACGGATCGAATCAGGTATATAGAGGCGGCCACCCACAGAACCAAAATTGTAACCCAAAGGAACCATCTGAGTTTTTGCATGGTTTTTTTTTGCAAATGTAAGCAACGATAGAGAATCTCAGCGTAAACCGAAACTTATTAACCCCTTTAAAAATTCCAAAGATGGAATTAATTGTATATTCGAATAGAAGAAAAAATTAGAAATGATCAACTTACTTAGTGATACTGTCACGAAACCTACTGCAGCAATGCGAGATGTCATGTTCTCAGCTGAAGTAGGAGACGATGTATTCCAACAAGACCCTACTGCTAATGAATTGGAATCATATGGAGCCCAATTACTTGGAATGGAAGCGGGACTATTTTGCCCATCGGGTGTGATGGCTAATCAAATTGCCATACATCTACATACTAATCCTTTAGATGAAGTAATGTGCGATAAAACAGCCCATATTTATAATTATGAAGCTGGAGCATGGGCCATGCATTCCGGGGTGTCGATTAAGTTGTTAGAAGGAAACCATGGTATCATAAATGTGGAACAGATTCATCAAGCGATCCAACCTCGATTCGATTGGTTACCTAAATCAAAACTTTTGGTTCTTGAAAACACTTGCAACAAAGCTGGAGGCACACATTACGACTTAAGTCAAATTCAAAAACTAACTGCATTTGCGGAATCAAAAGGTATTAAACGGCATCTGGATGGCGCGCGACTTTTTAACGCCTTAAGTATTACAAACGAAAATCCTCAGGATTACGGAGCTCACTTCGACACCATCTCTTTTTGCTTATCTAAAGGACTCGGTGCTCCAGTTGGCTCATTATTGGTAGGATCTAAAGAAGATATTATAGAAGCCCGACGCATTCGCAAAGCACTAGGAGGGGGAATGCGGCAAATTGGATTTTTAGCAGCAGCAGGACTGCACGCTTTAAAGCATCATCGCGAACGCCTTGCTGAAGACCATGTTAAGGCAGAACACCTGAGAAGTACCTTAAAAAAAGTAAATAGAGTTACACGTGTACTGCCCGGTGAATCCAATATTGTCATATTTGACCTGGACCCAACGTTTATGTCATCAAATAAATGGGTGAAGGAAATGGAAAAAAAGGGGATATTATGTGCAGCTTTTGGCCCGCAAACTATAAGATTTGTTACTCACATGGATGTAAGTCTAACAGAAATCGAAAAAGTTTGCCATGAAATAGAGCAACTATAGATTTAGTGAATGCTGCTTAATTCTCGCCACCCTCTCCTTTCCGTCGGTTCATCTCATCCCTTATTTCTGCAGCTTTTTCATAATTTTCCTCCCCGAGCATTTTATCAAGCAGCTCGTTCAAGCCTTCAATGGACATGGACTCCAAGCTGTCTGTAGCTTTAGGCACAGAGCGTCTTTTTCCTTCTTCTTTGGACTGTCCTTCATCATCCATGTTAACCCCAGCCTGAGTCAAAATTTCTTCATAAGTATAGATGGGACATTTAAATCGTACTGCCATAGCAATAGCATCAGATGTACGCGAATCAATCTCCACCGTTTTTCCGTCAATTGTGCAGACCAAGCGGGCATAGAAAACACCATCGAGCAGATTATTTACGACAACCTCTTGTAAATCAATTTCAAAGGTTTCTAGGGTGTTTTTTAACAAGTCATGGGTAAGTGGACGTGACACGTTCATATCTTCCATGGCAACTGCAATAGCCTGCGCCTCAAATCCACCAATAACAATAGGTAACCTTCGTTGACCGTGTTTTTCACCTAAAACAACGGCGTAATTATGGGACTGAGTTACACTATGAGAGAGCGCTACAATTTCAAGTTCTATTTTTTCCATACTTGTTGAGCCATCATGATTTATATATGCAATAAAAGTTAAAAGCCCTGTGGGGCTTTTAACTATCTTGTAACTAGGAAGCCTTAAACTTTTTTATCGCTTCAGTTAGTCTAGGCACCACATCAAATAAATCTGCAACTACACCATAGTCGGCAGATTTGAAAAATGGCGCTTCCGGATCCTTATTAATCACAACGATCGTATCGGAGTTATTTACTCCGGCAAGATGTTGTATTGCACCCGAAATGCCAATTGCAATATACAAATTCGGGCGAATCGCAATTCCTGTTTGTCCGACGTGCTCGTGATGAGGACGCCAATCTGAATCGGAAACCGGACGACTACAGGCAGTTGTAGCTCCCAAAGTGTCAGCTAACTCTTCAATAATGCCCCAATTCTCAGGACCTTTCATACCACGGCCGGCAGAAACGACGAGCTCTGCTTCTGGAAGAGGAATTTCACCCTTTACTTTATCTACCTTAACCACCTTAACTTTAGGGGCTTCTATATCCAAATCAAATTTCTCAACATCGACTTGCTCATCACCCATTTCCTCTGGCGGCAAGCTATTCCCAACCAAACTCAGAACCCGACGATCTGAACTGATAGAATAGGTAGCGAATGCTTTACCCGAAAATACAGGTTTCTCTACCTTAAACCCACCCTCATAAGTTGGCAACTGATTAACCGCAGAAACACTCCCACACCCCCAACGAGCTGCTAAGCGGCCAATTAACGATTTACCATCGGAACTATGTTGAAGAATGACCGTATCGGCTCCTAATTTTTCAGCAGCCTGGTCTAAAGCTTTTGTGTAAGTCCCTGCATCAAATTTCTCAAGGGCACCCGATTGCAATTGAACCACTTTATGAGCGCCATATACACCCAATTTCTCAGGGTTATCGGAATTAACAGTCGCGGCAATGCATTCAGTACCTAAAATATCCGCCGTCTTGCGGGCATAGGTTACAACCTCAAATGCTTTTTTATTGAAAGCACCGCCATGTGCTTCGGCATATACTAAAACAGACATAATATTTTACTTTTATTTTATATAACTTTTGCTTCCTCGTGTAGTAAACGAACTAATTCTTCCATGTTTTCAGGATCGATCAAAGTAACTTTTCCTTTCTCTTCAGGTAATCGGAATCCGACCACTTCTGCAGGTTGATTAACCTCTTCCGCTTCTACTACTTCTAATGGCTTGCGTTTCGCCATCATAATACCGCGCATGTTTGGAATTTTTTGCTCTGCCAGGCCTTTCGCAGCACTTAGACAAAATGGAGGCGCTACTTCGAGAACTTCAACACCTCCTTCAATGTCCCGGGTAATCGTCGCCTCATCCGTAGAATCCATTTCCAATTTACTTGCATAAGAAATAAACGGTAGATCCATAAGTTCAGCAACCATCCCTCCTACTTCAGAGCCATTGTAATCAATAGTCTCTTTTCCAAAAAAGACACCATCAAAGTCTTGGTCTTTTGCATAATTCGCAATGTGCTTCGCGGTCTCATACGCACTACCCGGCTCTGCATCAACACGAACTGCTTTATCAGCTCCTATAGCTAATCCCTTGCGGATAATTGCATCATTTGCAGCTGGCCCCACATTTAGCAAAGTGACTTCACCCCCAAATTGCTCCTTTAATTCAACCGCACGTACTAAAGCATACCATTCATCGTATGGATTCATGATATAATTTACACCTTCGGTATTAAATTGGGTGTTATCATCGGTAAATGAAATTTTCGCCGTCGTCTCTGGCGTCTTACTAACACATACTAATATATTCATTCGCTTTGTATTTTTGTCACTCAAAGATAACGAAAGTGCACGACAAAGCCTAAAGACCGACCCTTTTGTGGGGTCAAAAAAGCGTAAGATATGGACAAGAGAGCTCAACTAAAATCTCTTCTTAATGAAGATCCGAAGGATTCCTTTTTACTTTTTGCCCTTGCTAAAGAGTGGGAAAAATACGATACAAAAGAAGCAATAAGGTATTATCTATACCTTAAACTCGAACATCCCGACTACCTCGCCCTTTATTTTCACCTGGGACAACTGTATTATGATAATGGCAAAATCACGCGAGCTCAACTGATACTTAAGGAGGGGTTGGAAGTTGCACAAGATCAAGGTGATAAAAAAACGGAAGGCGAAATCCAGCAGCTCCTTCTTGTCATTGAAATGGAAGAGTAGTCCCCATATAATCATGCGATGCTAAATAGCTCCCCTGCTGCCTTGAATCCCATTTCTAAGTTAAACCTTTAACTTATCTGATTCAGGAACCCCGGGGTTATGGTAAAGGAGATTAAAAATTACATATCTTTGATATATGAAGCACCTACAAATAGCCCTCTGGTCATTACTATCTGCCATTTTAGTTGTGGGAGTGTACCATTTGTGGATTCCCAAACCGGAGCGCGTCGTGATACAAGAACGGCAACCTGATGCTCGTTGGGTAAAGAACTTCAGCGAGCCCTACTGGGACCGGTCGGTAGCTCCTTTTAAGAAAAAAACACCAGACACTACAGCTCACCATGTGCCGCCTAATTTTGTAAAAGCAGCATCTAAAGCCACCTCTTCAGTAGTATACATCAAAACTCAAACTGCCACTTCCAAAGAAAGTTGGCAGCCTAGTTACACTCACTCTAATGGGTCAGGCGTTATTGTGTCACCAGATGGATATATCGTCACGAATAAGCACGTCATTGAAGGCGGCGAACACATTCAAATCGTGCTTGACGATAGACGAGAACTCTCCGCAAGGCTTATCGGTTTTGACGAGTCTACAGATTTGGCCTTGCTAAAAGTCGATGGCAAGGAACTCCCCTATCTTCAAATAGGTGATTCGGACGCATTAGCTGTTGGTGAGTGGGTACTGGCCGTCGGAACACCTTTCCGACTTCAGTCTACAGTGACAGCTGGTATAGTAAGTGCCAAGGCCCGCAGTTTAGAAATTATTGAGGATCCAACGGGTATTGAGTCTTTTATTCAAACAGATGCAGCTGTTAATCCGGGAAATAGCGGTGGCGCACTTATCAACACCTCTGGGAAACTCGTAGGTATTACTACGGCTATTCTTACGTTTTCTGGCCGTTCCGAGGGCTATTCTTTTGCCATACCAGCTAATTTAGTAAAAAAAGTAATCAGCGACTTACGTGAATTTGGGACTGTGCATAGAGGTATACTCGGTATTGAGGCGAGTACTGTAGATTTTGACCTATCCCAGGAAATGAAATTAAATGAAGTACGCGGCGTGTATATTTACCGTGTAAACCCAGAAAGTGCAGCGGCCGAGGCAGGACTAACTCCAGGAGATGTTATCTGGTCACTCAGTGGAAAACCGATTTATACATTGACGGATTTAACCGAAAAACTGGGCCAATACCGGCCGGGCGATAAAATTGAATTAGTTTGTATTCGTAATGAGAAGAAAATAGTTCGACCTCTCGTGCTAAAAAACCCTTTTAATACGACCGATCTTGTCAATATCAGATCAGAAGGCATACTAAAAGATATTGGATTTGAAGTTCGCAATCTTATTCGTAGTGAACGCGAAACTGTCGAATCTGCAGGGGTTAAGGTGGTTAGTATTTATCGGGGCTCCCTTATTGAACGAACCAAGATGGACCCCGGATTCATCATTACTCATATTAATGATAAGCCCGTCCAATCTTCAGATGAACTCATAGCTGAATTGCAACAGCTGGAAGGCCGCATCGTTTTACAAGGTATCTACGAAAAATATGAAGGGCCTTTTTGGTACGTGTTTAATAAATGATGTTCGATCTATAATTTACCTGTTCCTAGCTGAAATGGCAATTAATTTTAGCGAAAATCAGATAAGAAGACAATTGCGGTATTACAATGCAAAAATTAAGTAAAACTACAAGGGCTAAACCTCGGTCTTCTTTTTCTTTATTCCGAAATAGATAAGTAAAACACCCAAGAGTAAAAGTAGACCAGAACCTATAACGTAGCCTTTTCCGTAAGAAGACAAAAGCTCGTAATCAAAGATATAACGCCCTCCTTGAAAAATCCCTAAAAGAACAAAAACAACACCAAAGATTAAGAGTAACTTTTTCATCTAAGCTAGATTAAAAATTGCCAGGATTGAGATCAACCCTGGCATGTAAAACTATCGAATCACCTTAGTAGTAGTAGGTGTGTATATCCCTGCGGTTAGGGCATTTAATAAGCCGTCAACAAAAGTATGCTCGATGGTCACTGTATAGTTTTCAGCATCACCGGCCATTTCAGTGGGGTCTGAAGTGTTGATTGGAGCTAAACCATAGATTAAGTAATGGTTCTTCTCCTTCATTTCGATACCTGTTTGCGCCCCATCTCCAACATTATATGTCAAAGTATAACAGGATGTCATAAACAAGGTAAGGAAAAGCGCAATCGCTAAATTAAAAAGAGTGCTTTTCATTTCATTTGATTTAAAATTCATTCCTACTCATAAGGCTTTTCGGTATCGCCCCGTTTTTTAACCTGGGATCTGGACTCCACTTTTCAGTTCATGCAAAAAAGAGTTCTAAAAATCTCTTTGCTACTAAAACTATTTATGTAAAAGTAAACAAACTTTGACATTGATTGCCTCTGGATTATTTTTTTTGAGAGATATGCTCATTCAAGATGAAGACGACTGACATTTTTTCAATAGTGAGGTTAATGCTATAAGCGCTCCTATAATATTCCAATAGTATTAAAAGAATTGCAGAATTTTCTATTCCTCGATAAAAGTCTGTCATTCTGTGATGTTCAAAACTGTTGAACCTGCCAAACAGGACTGTTGGGCAATTGAATCATTACTAGATAGATAATCAAAGCCTATTAAATACTCTCGGTAAAGTATTTAAATCTGGGCTGACTCGCCATTACGCGTTCCAGGTATCCATTTAGGCTTTGAATTGGTAGAATACTTCTATTAGCCTCTTTATAAAGCTCTAGTGACCAAATTTTAGAATCGGAATCGACCCAACAGTCAAAATAACTTCCATTGAAAGACTTGTCTAAAACCATTTAACTCCTCAAAGAGCTTGGAAGAAAGACTGTTTAATAGTGTAGCAAATCAATACAACCAAAAAAAAGGGCGCCTCCTTGCGGAAACGCCCTTTCGTCTTTTGATCTCAGATGGAGCAGCGTGCCTATCGACCGCTCACCACCATCTTCTTCGTGGCTTGGAAGTCGCCACTGCGCAGTTCGTAATAGTACAAGCCATTGGCCGGAATATCACGGCTGTCTACCGTCTCCTCATTATAACCTTTCTTGTACTCATTCTCTATCGTATGTACAATCTGTCCGGCTGCA